>Ga0008835_100186_pt1 | contig 77321 bp, 77 predicted proteins | sample HotLakConsoUCCRE_FD_62215 | JGI IMG/M metagenome (GOLD analysis project Ga0008835, IMG submission 62215) | Hypersaline microbial mat communities from Hot Lake, Washington, USA - Hot Lake Consortium UCC-RE (Hybrid Assembly) ... | reverse complement strand
GCAAACTCGACGGTCGAAACCGCCTGCCGGAGGTCATCAGCGGGGTTGAGTTCCGCGACGGTGTCCGCCAACTTCAAGCTGCCGCCTGATCACGCGTCACCAACTTCTGCGCATATCTCCACCTTGGCTGAGTTGGCTCGTAGGAGCAAATGCCATTCAACGTCGCAGCTTAGGCGACTAGGGGCACCAGAACTCATCGCCGTCGGGGTAGTATCGTGCCAGGCCTTCACGGACGAGAATGTCAGCCACACCCTCACCGTTGGAGCGAATGACGACGTGAACGCGGTCATAGCGGTCCTCGCCTCGCGGCTCCAAGGTTATGTCCGTGGTGTTGAGCAGTTCCATGAGCCGGCATGACGCCTCACCTGCCAGCCGCCGATCGAGGTCGCCGCCGCAGATGCCCGTCTGTGGCTCTGGCGTGTGATAGCCGAAGGCGCGATACTTCTGCCCTTCAAGCCAGTAGGTGTCGCCGTCGACCACGCAAGTCACGCGTGGGCCGGATCCGCACATCTCCATCGCCGCTCCTCATGGCGAGATGGTCAAAAGCGCGGGTGGTAACGCTGCCAAGAGAGCGCGCATCGATTTACCTACGTGGCTTTGCGGTAGTCCGGATGCAAAAGGCCGTCCGAGCTATCTTGTGGCCACGAGCAGGACCGATACGGATATGTTACCCGCTACTCTATCACGATCTAAATGACTTCCGTCGCACGTTCGGCGCGCGCGTCTGACGCCATCACCTATCGGCAAGAAAACCACTCTGGGTAGATAACCGGGTAGATTATTCGCCAATAAATCGCCCAGAACCTTGATTTAATTAGGACTTATCAAAAGAAATGGCGCACCCGAGAGGATTCGAACCTCTGGCCTCTGCCTTCGGAGGGCAGCGCTCTATCCAGCTGAGCTACGGGTGCGTGCCCGCGCGGTATAGCCCCCGGCCAAGCCTCCCGCAACGGGAAATCGGCCACCCGCCACACCCGCTTCACCTTTCCCCAAATACGGCGGCACGGCCTGCGGCCCCGCGCCGACCGCCTCCGTGGCGCGGGCCCGCCGCGACGCGGCCAGAGGCCGCCCGCGGCGCCGGGCCCAAAGCGGCTGAACGGGCCGTCAGGCCACGTTCAACGCGCGGGAGGCGTCGGTCATTCGGCGGCCTCGACCTCGGCCGCGCGCGCCGCCTCGATCTCCGCGGCCTTCCTCTCGACCTGTTCGACGATATGCTCGATCATCTGCTCGTTCGACAGCTTGTGGCTCTGCTTGCCGGCAAGATAGACCATCCCCGACCCGGCCCCGCCGCCGGTAAAGCCCACGTCGGTCATCAGCGCCTCGCCCGGCCCGTTCACCACGCAGCCGATGATCGACAGGCTCATCGGCGTCTTGATGTGCTCCAGCCGCTTCTCCAGCGCCTCGACCGTCTTGATCACGTCGAACCCCTGCCGCGCACAGGACGGGCAGGAGATGATGTTGACACCGCGGTGCCGCAGCCCAAGCGATTTCAGGATCTCGAAGCCGATCTTGACCTCCTCGACCGGATCGGCACTCAACGACACCCGCATCGTGTCGCCCAGCCCCATCCACAAGAGGTTGCCCAGCCCGATCGCCGATTTCACCGTGCCGCCGACAAAGCCGCCCGCCTCGGTGATGCCGAGGTGAAACGGCGCCTCAGTCTGCTCGGCCAGCTGGCTGTAGGCGGCCATGGTCATGAAGACATCGGACGCCTTCATCGAGATCTTGAAGTTCAGGAAATCGTTGTCTTCCAGGATCTTGATGTGATCCATCCCGCTTTCGACCATCGCGTCCGGGCAGGGCTCGCCGTATTTGTCGAGCAGGTGCTTTTCCAGCGACCCGGCATTCACCCCGATCCGGATCGAGCAGCCATGGTCGCGCGCGGCCTTGATGACCTCCTTCACGCGCTTGGCGTCACCGATGTTGCCGGGGTTGATCCGCAAGCAGGCCGCGCCGGCCTCGGCGGCCTCGATCGCGCGCTTGTAGTGGAAATGGATGTCCGCCACGAGCGGCACCGGGCTTTCGCGCACGATCTCGTGCATCGCCCGGGCGCTCGCCTCGTCGGGCACCGAGACCCGCACGATATCGGCCCCCGCCTCGGCGCAGCGCTGCACCTGGTCGATGGTTGCCGCCACGTCCGTGGTCAGGGTGTTGGTCATGGTCTGCACGGTGATCGGCGCGTCGCCCCCCACGGGCACGGAGCCCACGTGGATCTGGCGGCTCTTGCGGCGCTCGATGTTGCGCCAGGGGCGGATCGGGTTGTGAGACATGGACGGCAGGCCTTTTTCGGTCGTCGATCTGACTGTGCCCGAGGATAGACCTGTCAGGCCCGCTGGACAACGGGGCGCGGTGCGCCCGCGCTATTCCGCCTCGCCCGTGCCGAGAACCAGCGCCGCGACCTCGGGCAGGTCGGGGTCGGCCGCTGCATCGGCCATCGCGAAGGTCGTGCTGATCGCATCGGCCGACAATTCCACGTTGCGCGCGATCGTGGCCCCCGGACCGGCCGGCCCCATGGTCACGCCGTTCACCACGAAATAGATCGACCCCGCATTGCCCGACCGAAGCAGCGGCGCGCTGTCGGCCTCGGCCACGGTGTAGCTGTCGCCGCGGTTCAGCGTGCCCTCGAACAGGGTCGCCCCCGAGGCCGAGGTCACCCGGATCCACGAGGGCCTTACCGCGAAGATCACCACCTCGTCGCCCGGCGGCGCCTCGGTCACCTGAACCAGCGGTGCCGCATCCTGCGACGCGCCTTGGGCGCCGGCCAGCACGGGGTCGGCCACCTCCGCCAGCCGCGGCGCCAGGCGCTCGGGCGCGGCCTGCAGCCCGCCCAGCGTGCCCACCTCGTCGGGATCGAGCGTCGCCAGCGCCTCGTCGCGCGGCGTCAGAACCGGCACGTCTAGCGCCTGCGGGCGATAGAGGCGCTCCATCCGCTCCGGCGCGGGCATCGTGATGTCGAAGCCTTGCGCAACGTCGAAGGCACCGTCGGTCGCCCCGGCCAGCGGGTCAAGCTGCGCCAGCGGCACCGGCGCCTCGTCGACCGGCGCGATCTGCAGGCGCTGGATGTCGTGCAGCACCGCCCAGCCCCCGTAGCCCAGCCCGACGACCAGCGCGACCAGCACCGCCGCCGACCCCAGCGCGCCCGGCTGGATGCCGGACAACAGGCTCGTGCGTTCGGGCGCAAAGCTGATGCGCGTGCGCCGCATCACGTCATTGGGATCGATCCGCCCCTGCGGGGCATCGCCCATCGACCGCTTGGCCGCCTGCGCCTGGCTGATGCCGGCGCCATGCACGCCATGAAACCCGGTCTCCTCGCAGAACCGCCGAAAGGTCCAGTCGGGGTCGATGCCCAGGTAGCGCGCGTAGGATCGGACGTAGCCCGCGATGAACCCCTGCGAGGCGAAAGCGCCCACATCGCCATTCTCGATCGCCGCGATATAGGCTGCGCGGATCTTCAACTCGCGCTCGACATCGAGAAGGGATTTGCTCTGCGTGGCCCGTTCGCCGCGCAGCAGGTCGCCCAGCGGCACATCGGTCACGTCATAGCCATCGAACCGGCCAGCACCACTGCCGCCATAGCCCGTTCCGGCGGGATGGCCCGGTGTGAACTGGCTGTGGTCATCGCCCATAAAGCGCCTGCCCCGTGCACGTCTGCGTTCGCACACCCACGATCTTGTGGGTCAACCGCAGTCATTGGCTACATGTTACCGCAAGTCGGAGTGATTCCCCAAACACTCCGTCACGTCTTGCAGTTAGCATGCCGCGCAGGCGGATGGCAGCGCAAGAAATGCTCAGGCGGACATCTCGGCACGATTCAGCGCACAATGGCTCCAGAGTGCATCCATAGCGTGCACAAGTGCATCCACCGACCTCGGGTCATGCACCGGCGAGGGCGTGAAGCGCAGCCGCTCGGTGCCGCGCGGAACGGTCGGGAAGTTGATCGGCTGCACGTAGATGCCGAACTCCGACAACAGCATGTCCGAGATCTTCTTGGTATGCACCGGGTCGCCCACGATCACCGGCACGATATGCGACCCGTGGTCGATGATCGGCAGGCCCAGCCCCTTCAGCCGCAGTTTCAACACCTTGGCGCGCTCCTGGTGCAGGTCGCGCAAGGATTGATCGGTCTTCAGATGCCGGACGCTGGCCGCCGCCCCGGCCGCCACCGCGGGCGGGATCGAGGTGGTGAAGATGAAGCCCGGCGCATAACTGCGCACCGCGTCGCACATCTTGGCGCTTGCCGCGATATAGCCGCCCATCACGCCAAAGGCCTTGCCCAGCGTGCCGTTGATGATGTCGATCCGGTGCGCGATGCCGCGCGCCTCGGCCACGCCGCCGCCGCGGGGGCCGTACATGCCGACCGCATGCACCTCGTCGAGATAGGTCAACGCGCCGAATTCCTCGGCCAGTGCCACGATCTCCTCGATCGGGCCGAAATCGCCATCCATCGAATAGACCGATTCGAAGGCGATCAGCTTGGGCGCTGCGGGGTCGTCGGCCTCGAGCTTGGCGCGCAGATCGGCCAGGTCGTTGTGCCGGAAGATCCGCTTCGCCCCGCCGTTGCGGCGGATGCCCTCGATCATCGAGGCGTGGTTCAGCTCGTCGGAATAGATGATCAGCCCCGGAAACAGCTTCGGCAACGTGCTCAGCGTCGCGTCATTGGCGATATAGGCCGAGGTGAAGACCAGCGCCGCTTCCTTGCCGTGCAGGTCGGCCAGCTCGGCCTCCAGCCGCTTGTGATAGACCGTCGTGCCCGAGATGTTGCGCGTGCCGCCAGACCCCGCGCCGGTCGCCTCCAGCGCCTCGGCCATGGCCGCCAGCACCACGGGGTGCTGACCCATCCCGAGGTAATCGTTGCCGCACCACACGGTGATCTCCTGCTCGGTCCCGTCGGGGCGGGTCCAGACGGCATGGGGAAACTGGCCGCGGCGCCGCTCGATGTCGATGAAGGTGCGGTAGCGGCCTTCCTCGTGCAGACGGTTGATGGCTGCGTCGAGCGCTTGATCATAGTTCACTGGCTGTCTCCCTTCCCCGTGCCCCCGCCTCTCCGTAGGGGCGCGGCTCTTCAGACGCGTGCTGGCTTGGTCCGCCAGACATATGCGTCACATTGCATGTAAGCCAAGTTACAAATTGCCGCGCGGGCGACCTTGACCTGAGTCAAGCCCGCCGGTCGCACCCCGCCGCTGGACATTTCCCGGCCCGCACGGTCATCTCGGCCCCATCCGACCCATCGAAACGCCGAGGCACGCCATGTCGCTCGAGACCATTCTAGCCCGTATCGACACAGATCAGCCCGCAGCCCTCGACCGGCTGTTCGAGCTTCTGCGCATCCCCTCGATCTCCACCGATCCGGCCCATGCGGGCGACGTGCGTCGGGCGGCGGATTGGCTGCGCGCCGACCTCGCCGCGATGGGATTCGCCGCCGAGATCCACGACACGCCCGGCCACCCGATGGTGGTGGGCCAGATGGACGGCCCGGGCCCGCACCTGCTGTTCTACGGCCATTACGACGTGCAGCCGGTCGACCCGTTGAACCTGTGGCACCGCGACCCGTTCGACCCCGAACTGCAGGAGACGCCGAAGGGCCGCGTCATCCGCGGCAGGGGCACGGCGGACGACAAGGGGCAGCTGATGACCTTTCTCGAGGCCTGCCGCGCGATCCTCGCGGAGGAGGGCACCCTGCCCTGCAAGGTGACGGTGTTTCTCGAAGGCGAGGAGGAATCCGGCTCCCCCTCGCTCGTGCCCTATCTGAAAGAGCGCGGTGGGGCGCTCAAGGCCGATCTGGCGCTGATCTGCGACACCGGCATGTTCTCCGACACCGTGCCCGCCATCGTGACCCAGCTGCGCGGGCTGCTGGGCGAGGAACTGACCATCACCGGCCCGCGCATCGACCTGCATTCGGGCATGTATGGCGGCATCGCGATGAACCCGATCCGGGTGCTGACCAAGATCCTGTCGAACCTGCACGATGACACCGGCCGCGTGCAGGTGCCGGGCTTCTACGACGGGGTGGAGGAGCTATCGCCCGAGCTTGCCGCGCAATGGGCGGGCCTCGGCTTCGACGAGCGGGCGTTCCTGGGCGAGGTCGGCCTCTCGGCCCCAGCGGGCGAGGCCGGGCGCACCGGGCTCGAGATGATCTGGTCGCGCCCCACCGCCGAGGTGAACGGCATCACCGGCGGCTACACCGGGGCGGGCTTCAAGACCGTCCTGCCCTCGCAGGCCACGGCCAAGGTCTCGTTCCGGCTGGTCGCGGGGCAGGATCCGCTGCGGCTGCGCGAGAGCTTCCGCGCCTGGGTCGAGGCGCAGCTGCCCCCCGATTGCAGCGTCGCCTTCGCGCCCCACGGCGCCTCGCCCGCCAGCCGGATGGACATCTCCCACCCCGCCTTCGAGGTGGCGCGCCAGGCGCTGAGCGCGGAGTGGCCGGGCGAGGCCGCCTTCATCGGCGGCGGCGGCTCGATCCCCGTGGCGGGTTATTTCAAGGAGATCCTCGGGATGGATTCGCTGCTTGCCGGTTTCGGCAAGGATGACGACGCGCTGCACTCGCCGAACGAGAAATACGACCTGTCGAGTTTCCACCACGGCACGCGCGCCTGGGCGCGCATCATCACCGGCATCGCCGGGGCCTGACAAGGGATTGCGCCGGCTTCGCCGTCGCCCGGGGGCGCGCCGCTGACGCGGCGCGCCGGGGGAGGGCTGCGCGGCCGTCGCATCACCCCGACGCAGACGCCCGTGGCGAAGGCGGGATTTCCGTATTTGGAGGAAGATGAAGGGGCGGGTCAGGCCATCGCGGCAGGCGGCGCGAGGCGGGCCGGGCCGCGCCAGAAACGTGTCATCATGAGTGCCGCCGCGACGGCCAGGCCCACCACCAGACCCGCCCAGATGCCCGGCCCCTCGAAGCCCATGGGAAAGCCGATGACCCAGGCCGCGGGCAGGCCGAGGCCCCAATAGGCGAGGATCGCGTAGATCATCGGCACGGTCGTGTCCTGCGTCCCCCTCAGCAGCCCCAGCGCCATGACCTGCCCCGCATCCGCCAGCTGGAAGAGCGCCGCGACCAGAAGCAGGCTCGCGCCGAGCGCGATGATCTCGGGGCGCAGCGGGTCGCCCGGATCGACGAAGAGGCCCACCAGCGCCTCGGGCACCATCACGAAACCCGCGACCGTCAGCGCGACCATCGCGCCCGACAGGATCAATGCGGCGATGGCCGCCAGCCGCAACTCGCCCCGGTCGCCGCGCCCCCAGGCCCGGCCCGCGCGCACCGTGGCGGCCTGGCTCAGCCCGATATGCACCATGAAGGTGGTCGAGCAGATCTGCAGCGCGATGCCATGGGCCGCCAGCGGCAGCGCGCCCAGCCAGCCCATCATCACCATCGTCGCCATGAACAGCCCCGATTCCGACAGAAGCGTCAGCGCGATCGGCCAGCCGAGGCGGAAGACCTGGCCCATCGCCTCCCAGTCGGGGCGCCAGAAGCGGGCGAAGAGCGTGTCCTGCTTCAGATCGGCATGGAACGCCGCGTAAAGCGCAAGGACCAGCGCGATCAGGATATGCGTGCCGACGGACGCGATGGCCGCCCCCGCGATCCCCAGTTCCGGCGCGCCGAGATTGCCGAAGATCAGCACCCAGTTGACGCCTGCGTTCAGCACCGCGCCGGCCACCGTCGCCCAAAGCACGATCCGCGCGTGATCCAGCGCCGACAGGTGGCTGCGAAACACCGTCATCAGCACCGCGGGCGCGATCCCCCAGCCCGCGATGCGCAGGTAAAGCTGGGTGTCGGCGGCCACCGTCCCGGTCTGGCCGAGCGCCAGCAACAGCCCCCCCGAGAACCAGAACAGCGGCATCACCAGCGCCGAGAAGATCAGCGCGATCCACAGCCCCATCCGCGTGATGCGCCGCACCTGGCGCCGGTCGTCATTGGCCGCCGCTGCCGCCACCATCGGCATCACGGCGAGGCCGAAACCCATCCCGAGGATCAGCACCACGTGGAAGAACGACCCGCCAAGCGCCACCGCGGCCAGTTCCTCGACCCCGTACCAGCCCATCATCACCGTGTCGGTGAGCGTGATCGCCGTCTGCGCCAGCATCCCCCCGATCAGCGGCAGGCCCAGCGTCATCGTCGCGCGCAGGTGATGGGAAAGCGTCGTCATCCCCTGCCCTTACGCCCGCCCTCGCGCCCGGGCAAGACCGCTCAGAGCGCGGCCAGCGCCAGCTGCCCCGCGACCAGCGCCACCAGAACGCCCACCGCGATCTCGATCACCGGCTGCACCCGCGCCAGCAGCGCGTTGTCGGCCAGCCCCGCCAGCGCCCCGCGCCGCAGCGTCACCGCCGCCACAGCGACCGCGATGGTCACCGAGGCCGTGCCGAGCGCCATGGCGAAGGTGCCCGCCACCCCGATCGCGAAAATGCCCATCTGCGCCGTCAGGATCAGCACGAAAAGCGCGCCCGTACAGGGCCGGATCGCCACCGCGCCCACCAGCACCGCGATGTCGCGCCAGCCCGTCGCCTGCGCCAGCGCCGCGGGATCAGGCCCATGGGCATGGCCGCAGGTGCCGCAGACCGCGTCGCCGCCGTGGTGGTCATGATCATGGCCATGGTGGCCATGGCCGCCGTGATCCCCGCGCAGCGCCATCAGCCCGCGCAGCCCGCGCCAGGCCAGCCACACCCCCACCAGCGCGATCGCGCCGAAGCTCAGCGGCGCCAAGAGCCGGTCGGCCATCTCCGTCATCCGCTCGCGCCCCAGCTGCCAGACCCAGACGCCCGCGCCCACCAGCGCCACCGCCGTCAGCCCCTGCGCCAGGCTCGAGGCAAGCGCCACCGCCGACAGCTTCACCGCCCCCACCGCGCGCGCCGCGCCGTAGCCGCCGATCAGCAGCTTGCCATGCCCCGGCCCCGCCGCGTGGAAAAAGCCGTAGCCGAAACAGACCGCCAGAAACCCCCACAGCGCCGCGGGCTCTCCGCCGCGCAGGGCGCGCAGGCCGCGGGCCATGGCATTCTGCGCCTCGCGCTGGCCCTCCAGCGCCCAGACCTCGACAACCCGCGCGCCGCCGTTCAGCCACAGGGCGATCAGCCCCACGACGACCGCCACGGCCACGAGCGCGATCAGCCGGGACATGTGAACACCACCCGGTCCGCGAAATGCGCCCCCACGGGGGGGAAATTGTCCTCGGCCGCCACCGCGCCGCCGATCTCGTCGAGCGCGGCCTCAAGCACCGCGTAGGCGGCATCGAGGTCGGCGCGGATCAGTTCGGCGCTGCACTCGGGCGCCCCCTCGACACCGACATCGAGGATCATCTCGAAGGCGATGTAGAACTCGGGATCGTAGATCTGCGCCTCGACCGGCGCGCGCGCCACCGCCCCGTGGACGGGCCTGCGATGCGTGGTCTCGAGCTGTCCCGTCTCGAGCATGCGCAGCGACACCGGCTCGGGCGGGCCGACCTCCAGCGTCGCGCCGACCTGCCGCATCACCAGCCCGCCCTCGAACCCGCCCGACCAGTTGAGATCGAAGCCGAGGGTCGCGGCGACCTCGGCCTCGGTCAGCTGCAGGTCGTAATCGGGATCGAGGCCGAAATCCTCGGCCAGCAGCAGGGAATACAGCTCGTCATACCGCCAGGTCACCTCCACCGCGATCACGCGGTTCCCCGCATCGCGGATCAGCTGCAACCCCGCATCGACAAAGATATGCGGATGCCCCAGGACAGGCGTCGCAAGACAGGCCACAAGCGGGATCGGCAGGAACAGGCGGTGCGCACGCATGGCGCCCAGATAGGGCGAGCCCGTGTCCGGGCACAATCCCCCATCCGCCCCCCGACCGGCCACCCGGCACCATTCCGCCGCCGCCCCGCGCTCTGCAGGGCGGCCGCGGCGATTGTTCATCGACCGACGGGGATTGTTGCCCGGACCACGTCCAATCCGCCACAGTTCTGCCCCGATGCATCCTTATCAGCGGGTCACTTACCGGGAAGGCATGTGATGATGATCCCTGCGATCATGACATATCTGCAAGACGAGCGTGGCGTGGTCTCCGTCGACTGGACCGCCCTCAGCGCGGGCGCCATCGGGCTGGCCCTCGCCACTGCCGGCATGCTGACAGGCGCCTTCGACATCATGATCTCGCGCGTCGACGGCGAATTGCGCGAGCAGCAGATGAACGACGGCTTCATCCAGTTCACCTCCGCCCATTTCGAGCCGCTCTACAGCGAGAACCTGATCGAGGCCTCCGTGGCCGAAGGCATGTTCGACACGGCGAACGACCTGCTCAACCATGATATCCTGAACACCCTGCAAGAGGGGCTTGAGGCGCTCGAGGCGGGCCTGCTCACCACCGACGAGGTCGCCGCCCTCACCGCGGTCGCATCGGTCGCCTGGCAGCGCAATCTCGTGCCCGATCACATTCTCGACTATTACTTCGGCTTCGACGGCAACGAGACCCCGCGCGTCGCCGGCGCCCTGTGATCCGCGTGATCCGCGCAATCGGCCGGTCGCCCTCTCACCCATCACCACGACCGACGACGCCACGGACGCTGTCCGCGGCGCCGGACGGTCCGCGCCGTCCGGTCAGGCGGGCTTGGCCGGTTTGACCCGCCGCGTATCGGGGTGCAGCGACGCGCCGAGGATGTGATCGGCCTTGTGGATCACATGCCCCGCCTGACCCACGATCAGCGGATCGGGCGCATGGGCGATCCTGGGGTCCTTGCCCGGATAGTCCAGCGTCGACAGGAAATGCAGCATGCAATTGAGCCGCGCACGCTTCTTGTCGTCCGACTTGACCACCGTCCAGGGCGCATCGGCCGTGTCGGTGTAGAAGAACATCGCCTCCTTCGCCTCGGTGTAGTCATCCCATTTGTCGAGGCTGGCACGGTCGATCGGCGACAGTTTCCACTGCTTCAGCGGATCGGTCTCGCGGCTGGCAAAGCGGCGGCGCTGCTCGTCTTGCGTGACCGAGAACCAGTATTTGTAAAGCCGGATGCCCGAGCGCGTCAGCATCCGCTCCAACTCGGGCGTCTGGCGCATGAACTCCAGGTATTCATGCGGCTCGCAAAAGCCCATCACCCGCTCCACGCCCGCGCGATTGTACCAGCTGCGGTCGTATAGAACGATCTCGCCCGCGGTCGGCAGATGCCGCACGTAGCGCTGGAAATACCATTCGCCGCGCTCCTCGTCGGTGGGCTTGTTCAGCGCCACGACGCGCGCCTCGCGCGGGTTCAGATGCTCGGTGAAGCGCTTGATCGTGCCGCCCTTGCCGGCCGCGTCGCGCCCCTCGAACAGCATCACGATCCGCTCGCCGGTCTCGCCCACCCATTTCTGCACCTTCAGCAATTCGGCCTGCAGCCGCGCCTTCTGCGCCTCGTAGGTCCGTCGGCTCAATCGGTCGGCATAGGGATAGGCCCCGGTCTCGAAGGCCGCCCGGATCTCGGCGGGCGTCGGCCGCGGCTTGCGCGGGCGCGCCGGTTTGGCCACACCCGCGGCGGCGGCCTGATCGGCCAAGGGAACGGATGCTGTGGCTTCGGCCTCGGCCGGGCCGGTCTCGGCGGTCAGGTCTTTCACGGGGTCTGTCCCTTTCGATAAGATGGCGTCGCAACGACGCAAGCGTAACCGCGCGCGCGCGCCCTCACCTTGAGGTGTGTCAAGAAACCGTCACAAAGCTCTGCCGCAGCACCCCTGCCCCGCCCTTTCCCCGCGCCCCCAAACCTGCCATATTGGCGCGAAACACACACAAGATAGAGCAGCGATTGGGCCCCCCACATGGCGGATGATCTCTTGACCCCGACACCCGACCCGACCGCCTATGACGCCTCCTCCATCGAGGTGCTCGAAGGGCTGGAACCCGTCCGCAAGCGCCCCGGCATGTATATCGGCGGCACCGACGAGCGTGCGCTGCACCACCTGGTCGCGGAAGTCCTCGACAATTCCATGGACGAGGCCGTCGCCGGCCACGCCTCCCGCATCGAGGTGGAACTGGCAGCCGACCACACCGTCACCATCCGCGACAACGGCCGCGGCATCCCGGTCGACCCGCACCCGAAATTCCCCGACAAGAGCGCCTTGGAGGTCATCCTCTGCACGCTGCACGCCGGCGGCAAGTTCTCGGGCAAGGCCTACCAGACCTCCGGCGGCCTGCACGGCGTCGGCGTCTCGGTCGTCAACGCGCTCTCCGACCACCTCCGCGTCGAGGTCGCCCGCAACCGCGAGCTCTTCGCGCAGGAATTCTCCCGCGGCATCCCCCAGGGCCCCGTCCAGTCGCTCGGCCAGACCAACAACCGCCGCGGCACCACCGTGATCTTCCACCCCGACGCCCAGATCTTCGGCACGCACCGGTTCAAACCGGCAAGGCTCATGAAAATGGTTCGCTCCAAGGCCTACCTGTTTTCGGGCGTCGAGATCCGCTGGAAATCAGACATAGATGATGGCGAGACGCCGACCGAGGCCGTTTTCCACTTCCCCGGCGGCCTCTCCGACTACCTGAAAGAGACCATGGGCAGCGCCGCGACCTACGCCGAAACCCCTTTCGCCGGAAAAGTGGAATTCCAGCCCCGCTTCGGCCAGCCCGGCTCGGTCGAATGGGCGATCAACTGGACGCCGTCGCGCGACGGCTTCATCCAGTCCTACTGCAACACCGTCCCCACGCCCGAGGGCGGCACGCATGAGGCGGGCTTCTGGGCCGCGATCCTCAAGGGCATCCGCGCCTATGGCGAACTGGCCAACAACCGCAAGGCCGCCAACATCAACCGCGACGACCTCACCTCCGGCGCGGGCGCGCTGGTGTCGTGCTTCATCGCCGAGCCCGAATTCGTCGGCCAGACCAAGGACCGCCTCGCCACGACCGAGGCCGCCCGCATGGTCGAGGGCGCCGTGCGCGACCATTTCGACAACTGGCTCGCGGCCAACACCAAATCCGCGGGCGCCATCCTCGATTTCCTCGTCCTGCGCGCCGAGGAACGGCTGCGCCGCCGCGCCGAAAAGGAAACCGCCCGCAAATCCGCCACCAAGCGCCTGCGCTTGCCCGGAAAGCTCGTGGATTGTTCCCAATCCGCCCGCGACGGCACCGAGCTGTTCATCGTCGAGGGCGACTCGGCGGGCGGCTCGGCCAAGATGGCCCGCGACCGCAAGACGCAAGCCCTCCTGCCCTTGCGCGGCAAGATCCTGAACGTGCTGGGCGCGGCCTCGGGCAAGCTCACCTCCAACGCCGAGATCTCCGATCTCTGCCAGGCGCTCGGCGTCGGCATGGGCACGAAATTCAACATCGAGGATCTGCGCTACGACAAGGTCATCATCATGACCGACGCCGATGTCGACGGCGCCCATATCGCGGCCCTCCTGATGACCTTCTTCTTCTCCCAGATGCGCCCGATGATCGACGCGGGCCACCTCTACCTCGCCTGCCCGCCGCTCTTCCGCCTGACCCAGGGCGCGCGCCGCATCTACTGCCTCGACGAGGTCGAGAAAGAGGACTGGATGGCCAAGGGCCTCGGCGGCAAGGGCAAGATCGACGTCTCCCGCTTCAAGGGCCTGGGCGAGATGGACGCGAAAGACCTCAAGGACACCACCATGGACCCCGCCACGCGCAAGCTGATCCGCGTCAGCGTGGACGAGGACGCGCCCGGCGAGACCGGCGACCTCGTCGAACGCCTGATGGGCAAGAAGCCGGAACTGCGGTTCCAGTATATCCAGGAAAACGCCCGCTTCGTGGAGGAGCTGGATGTCTAACCCCCCGACCCGCGCGGCCCTTGCCGCCTGCGCCGCCCTGCTGCTTGCCGCCTGCGGCCCCGACGCCCTTGTCATGAGCCGCGCAACCGGCGCCACCGGAACCGGCAGCATCACCGGCGGCACTTTGCGCAATTCCGGCGAGATGGTGCTGGAATTGCCGCGCGAAACCTTCACCGGCCGCTGGGTCGCGGTGCGCGAGGGTGCCAACCAGAGCCTCGAATTGCTCAACGCCTACGGCCGCGGCTCGATCCTGCGCGGCACGGCCAGCGTGCTGTCGGAAACCGAGGCGGGCTTCGGCACGGCGATCCTGACCTCGACCAAGGAGCGCTCCATGCGCTGCGAATTCCGCTACTCCGGCGTCAACATCACCGCGATCGGCGTCTGCGAGACGACGGATGGGGAGATTTTCGATTTGCAGTTGTCGTGAGGGGGGCATTGATGCGCCGCTGACGTAGGGTGGGTGAAACCCACCGCCCGTAGGGTGGGTGAAACCCACCATCCGCCCTCCCCGACCGCGCGGGCCCGTGCGTTCCGCTTCGGCGGCGGCGGCCGTGGCGGCATACCGCCGCCCCGTGGTGGGTTTCACCCACCCTACACACCCCAACCCGACACATTCCCGGCGCGCACCTCGCGGTGCAAAGACGAATACGGCCAATCCACCGGACGCGTGACGAACCCGTGTTTCACCGGGTTGGTCCACACATACCGCAACGCGGCCGACAATTCCGTTTCGTCCCTCACAAACCGCTCCCAATACCGGCGCTGCCAGATCCCGGCCTCTCCCTTCGCGCGCTTGCTGGCGCTGCGGTTTCGCACATCGCCGACCCGCACCGTGAACCCACGCTTGATCCGCTTCCACCGCGTCGGGAAATCGCTGTCGCCCTCGGGCAGGGTCCAGACCGCGTGCAGATGATCGGGCAAAACCACGATGGCCCGCGTCCGCACAGGCATCCCGGCCAGACCCTCCCCATAGGCCGCCCGAAGGTCTGCGATATGCCGCACCAAGAGATCATCACCACGGACCGCGAGGTTGACAGTGAAGAAATAGGTGCCGCCGGGTATGTGAAGGCGACGGTAATTCGACATCGGCCCAGCATTGCAACCGAGCGGTTAACAAACGGTTGCCAGCGCCGAACCGGCGCTGCGCCCCTGCTCCTCCGCAAAACTCGGCAAATCCTCACCCCCCATCACCGCCCCCTTGCACCACCTCCTCCCACCCCCCACCTCTCTCCCAAGGGGCCTCAGCCGCCCCCTCTCACCGGACATCATCGCCCCGGCCCGCCCGGGCAACCCTGATCGCCGCCTGAGGCTCGGCCCCCACGGCACCCCGCCGCGGGGGAACCCGCTCGGAGGATCATCCCCATGTCCAAGGACAAGAACCGCGGCAACCGCGAAGCCAAGAAGCCGAAACAGGTCAAGCCCAAGGTGCTCGCCACCGCCAATTCCAACCTCGGCAAACCCCTCGACATCGGCAAGGACAAGAAGGGCAAATAGGCCCGCCGTAGGCCGGGCTCCGGCCCGGCACACCCGTCCGAAATCTGTAACTACGGGATAACTACGGGATACCTACGCGATCCCTACGCAGCTTTCCCCTACCCGCGCCCCGCGAATTGCGTCAGCGCGATGCCCAGCCCCATCACCACGATCCCCGCCAGACGCATCGGCGTGACCTCCGTCACCCGCGCCCCGAAGAGGCCGAAATGGTCGATCAGGGCCGCCGAGACCAGCTGCCCCAGCAGCACGAAGAACACCGCGTTCCCCACCCCGAAGGTCGGCGCCACATAGGTGATCGACAGCACGTAGAACGCCACGAACAGCCCCGCCAGGAACAGGTGCCCGGGCTGCCCCGCCATGCGCGAAAACGCCCCCGTGCCGGTCGTCAGAACCACCACCCCCGTCGCGCAGAAGGCCACCAGGAACAGCACCAGCGCCGCCGCCGCCGGGCTGCCGATATTGGCCCCCAGCCGCGCGTTCAGCGCCGCGAGGACCGGGATGCCGACACCGGCCAGCACCATCACCATCGCCTGGTATCCCATTGGCGTGCCATCCTTTTTCACGAACATATACCGCGCGGCTCGATCCCCTCCCAGGGCAGGAACAGCGCCACGTCATCGGCGCGCGACTGCCATGGCGTGACCGGCATCGCCTGCCCGATCAGCCGCTCCAGCCGCGCGGTCCGCGCCCCCGACGGGTCCAGCGCCCGGCAGCAGACATATTCTTCTACAAGAGACGCCTGCGCCTCGTAGCCATACTCCAGGAACCGCCGGTCCGCCCGCTCGTCGAAGAGGTAGGGATCCTCCAGCACCGCATGCTCCCGCGCCGCGCGCAGCGGGTGGTAGCCCGTCACCGCGCGGTTCTGCCATTGCCAGACATGCGTCATCTCGTGGGCAAAGAACATCGCCGCATAAAGATGCCGCCGCCCGTCCGGCATCGCCGTGTAATCGGGCACGAACATGTCCGGCCGCACATGCAGCGCGTTGAACAGAACCATCCCCGCCACGCGCCCCTCGATCACCGGCCCCTCCGGCGGCGGCACGACACGCTCGCGGCAGGTGACCTGCGGGCGCGCAGGGTGGCGCAGGGTGACCAGCCCGATCAGCGGGTTCTCGACGATCCGCGCGCGGCTCGCATCAAAGCTTTCCCCTTGCAGATCAGCCATGTAGGCCGCCTCCGCCTCGGTCAGCGGGCGACCACAGGCGGCAAGACAGAGGCACAGGATCAGGGTCAGCAGGGGCGCGCGCATGGCGCAACGATAGGCGCCCCTCCGCCCAGTCCGCAACGGGTTTGACACCGATCAAGGCACCCCGCACGTCCGCGGCGCACCATGGCCTTCGCACCCCCAAGGAGGAGGAACACGATGCGCGCGCTCATCACCCTTGCCACCACGGCCCTCATGGCCCTGCCCGCCACGGCGCAGGACGCCGAGACCGGCCGCCAGCTCTACGGCGATTTCTGCGCGGTCTGCCACGGCATCGGCGGCACCGGCGACGGCGTCATGGCCGAGGTGCTCACCATCGCGCCCAGCGATCTCACCCTGCTTGCGGCCGACGGAGAGTTCCCGATCCTGCGCGTCGCCGAACAGATCGACGGCAGCCGCCCGCTTGCCGCGCATGGCGGTGACATGCCGCTCTTCGGGCGCTGGTTCGAGGGCGTCGGCGCCGATGTCGCCCTGCCCGGTCCCGGCGGGCAACCCATCCTGATGAGCCGGCCCATCGCCGACCTCATCACCTACCTGCAGGAGATCCAGTCGTGATCCGCACCGCCTTGGCCATAGCCCTCCTCGCCACGCCGGCCCTGTCGCAGGACATCGACCGCGGCGCGCGCCTGTTCGTGGAAAACTGCGCCGTCTGCCATGGTGCGGGCCTGCAGGGCGACGGCCCGATGGCCGAGCTTCTCGTGACGGCGCCCCCCGATCTGACCCGCATTTCCGAACGCTACGGCGGCACCTTCCCGCGCGCCGGCATGGCGTGGAAGATCGACGGGCGCGACCCGATCCTCAGCCACGGGGGCGACATGCCGCTGTTCGGCTTCGTCTTCTCGGAAATGTCGGCGGTGATCCGCAGCCCGGGCGGTCAGACCGTGCTGACCAGCCCCGAGGTCATCGACCTCGTCGCCTACCTCGAATCCGTTCAGGAATAGGGGCTTACGCCCCACCCGCGGCCTTGTCCTCGAGGGTCAGCCACTCCTCCTCGGCGGCCTCGAGGCGGGCCTGCCGTTCGGTCAGCGCCTCGGACGCCCTGGCGAAATTCGCAGGCTCCCGCGCGAACAACTGCGCATCCGACAAAAGATCGGCCAGCTTGGCGATCTCCGCCTCCAGCTGCGCGATCACGTCCGGCAATTCCTTCAGCCGATGCGCCTCGGTGAAGCTCAGGCGCGATTTTACCGGGGATGCCTTGGGCTTGGCCTCACCCGCCGGTTTCGGCCTTTTCGCGGCGGCCGGAGCCGCTTCGGCCATCGTCCGATGCCCCCGCTGCGCCTGCATGTCCGACCAGCCACCGGCATAGGCCGTGGCCCGCCCACCGGGTTCCAGCGCCACGGTCACGCTGGCCACACGGTCGATGAAATCCCGATCATGGCTGACCAGCAGGACGGTGCCCGCATACTCGCCCAGCAAATCCTGTAGAAGATCGAGCGTCTCGATATCCAGATCGTTCGTCGGCTCGTCCAGCACCAGCAGGTTCGACTGCCGCGCCATGATCCGCGCGAGCAGCAGCCGCGCCTTCTCACCCCCCGAGAGCGAGCGCACCGGCGCCCGCGCCTGCCGCTCGTCGAAGAGGAATTCCTTGAGATAGCCCACGACATGCCGCGGCTGGCCGCGCACCAGCACCTGGTCCGACCGCCCGCTAACCCGCGCGGCAGGGTCCTCGGTCAGGCTGTCCCACAGCGTCGCCTCGGGGTCGAGCTGCGCCCGCGCCTGGTCGAAGACCGCCATCTCGATCCCCGTGCCCAGGGTCACGCTGCCCTCATCCGGCGCAAGCTGGCCCGTCAACATGTTGAGAAGCGTGGTCTTTCCCGCCCCGTTCGGACCGACGAAGGCGACCCGGTCGCCGCGCAGCACGCGCAGGTCGAAGGGCTGCAGGATCACCCGCTCGCCGAAGCGCTTGGCGATCCCCCGCGCCTCGATCACCCGCTTGCCCGACTGCTGCCCCGCCTCCAGCGCCATCTCGGCCGCGCCCTGCCGCCGGATCATCGAGGACCGCTCCTCGCGCAGCGCCTGCAGCGCCCGCACCCGGCCCTGGTTGCGCTTGCGGCGCGCGCTGATGCCTTCCACCGCCCACCGCGCCTCGGCCTTGATCTTGCGGTCGAGCTTGTGGCGCGCGGCGTCCTCCTCCTCCCAGGTCTTGTCGCGCCAGGCCTCGAACGCGTCGAAGCCGCGGTCCATCCGCCGCACGACACCCCGGTCCAGCCACAGCGTGCCACGCGCCAGCGCCGTCAGAAAGGCGCGGTCGTGGCTGATCAGGATGAAGCCCGCCTTGGTCGCGGCCAATTCCCGCTCCAGCCAGCCGATCGCCTCGATATCCAGATGGTTGGTCGGCTCGTCCAGCAGCATCAACTCCGGCGCCTCCGCCAGCAGCCGCGCCAGCGCCGCGCGCCGCCTCTCCCCGCCCGAGGCGCGCGCCGGATCGGCGGCAAGGTCCAGCTTCAGCCCCTCGCCCGCCGCTTCCACCCGCCAGCCCTCGGCCGCGCCCAGGCGCGCCACGGCGAAATCCCCAAGCGTGGCGAAACCGGCGAAATCGGGGTCCTGCTCCATGTAGCCCACGCGCACGCCATCGGGCGTGACGACGGCCCCGGTGTCAGGCATCACCAGCCCCGCCATGACCTTCATCAGCGTGGATTTGCCCGACCCGTTGCGCCCCACCAGCGCCAGCCGGTCGCCCTCCTGCACCACCAGCGACAGGTCGGAAAACACCGGCTCGCCCCCGAAGGTCAGCGAGATGTCGGTCAGTTGCAAAAGGGGTGCGCGCGCCATGCCCGCCAGCTAGACGCGGCCGGGGATGCCGTCAAGCGCGCCCCGCCCGCATCCTCATCTTCCCCCGAATACGGACGGCCCGCCGCCGCCACCCGCACCACCGCCCGTATTGGGCGCAAAGGCCCGAACCAGAACGCAAAAGGCCGCCCCAAGGGGCGGCCAGTCGCATGTCGCAAGGGTGATCCGCGGATCAGCGCTTGGAGAACTGGAAGCTCTTGCGCGCCTTGGCGCGGCCGAACTTCTTGCGCTCCACCACGCGGCTGTCGCGGGTCAGGAAACCGGCCGCCTTCAGCGCGGGGCGCAAGCTGGGCTCGTAGAGCTGCAGCGCCTTCGAGATGCCGTGCTTGACCGCACCGGCCTGGCCCGACAGGCCACCGCCCTTGACGGTCGCCATCACGTCGAACTCGCCCTCGACGCCGGCCACGGTGAAGGGCTGGCGCAGGATCATCTGCAGCACGGGACGGGCGAAATAGGCCGCCATGTCCTTGCCGTTCACCACGACCTTGCCCGAGCCCGGCTTGATCCAGACGCGGGCGACCGCGTCCTTGCGCTTGCCGGTCGCGTAGGAGCGGCCGAGCGCGTCGCGCACGGGCGCGCGGGGGGTGTCGTCCATCGCCAGGGGCGCAGCGGTCTCGCTCGCGCCCACGGCACCTTTCAGCTCGTCGAGCGAGGTAAGGGTCTCGGCCATGGTCACGCGCTCCGGGTGTTCTTGGGGTTCATCGACTTGACGTCGAGAACGGTGGGGTTCTGGGCCTCGTGCGGGTGCTCGGCACCGGCATAGACGCGCAGGTTGGTCATCTGCTTGCGGCTCAGGCGGTTGCCCGGCAGCATGCGCTTGACGGCCTGCATGACGACGCGCTCGGGGTGGTCGCCCTCGAGGATCTGACCGGTCGTGCGCGACTTGATGCCGCCCGGGAAACCGGTGTGCCAGTAGTTCGGCTTGTTGCGCTTGTTGCCCGTCACCTGCACCTTTTCGGCGTTGATGACGATGACATTGTCGCCCATGTCCATCGACGGGGTGAAGGTCGGCTTGTGCTTGCCACGCAGCCGCATGGCGACGATCGAGGCGAGACGGCCGAGAACGACGCCCTCGGCGTCGATCACGATCCACTCCTTCTCGATATCCGCCGGTGTCGCGGTGAAGGTCTTCATCGGGTCTTCCTCTCGGGGGCGGACCCGTGTGGCCCGCCGAAATGACAAGGAGGGGCAGCCGCCCCTCCCGGATGGCGCTGTTCTAAGCATTTCCCGCGCCGGGTCAAGCGCCCGGGTTTCGGGAAAATGCAGAGAATTCAGCGCCTTGCGATTGCGGTATTATTTTACCCCACGTCTGGGTCGCTCGCGCTGCCCCTGAACAGCAGCCGTTCGACCGTATAGACGAGGATGGCGCCGCCCACGGCCCCCATCGCTGCGATGCCGAGAAACACGATGATGTCCACCGGGCCGCCGATATCGGCAAGGCGCGAGTCGGTCATCGCCATGACGAACCACACGGCCAGAACCGCGCCGACCGGCATGAACAGCTGCGCCACCAGGAACTGGCGCATGCCAAGGCTGCGGTCCCGGATCAGCACGTAGATCCAGCCTGCGGTGATCAGCACCGCGGCCGCCACCATCGCCCAGAACAGCACGGCGCCGAACATCTCTTCGAACACCGCGATCATCGTCTCGAACGTAAGTTCCTGCATGGTCTCTCTCCCCCGCTCTCACGCCTGTCCGCGCAGCATTGCGTTATAGGTGGCCTTCAGCGCCACCTCCTTCATCAGCCAGCTGATCCACAGCTCCTCCAGCGGCGCGATGAGGCCAGGGAAGGAGGGGACGAGGTCGTTGTTGTAGTCGAACTCGATCAGCATGGCCCGCCCGATCCGCGTGATCAGCGGGCAGGAGGTATAGCCGTCGTAGGTCGCGGTGCCCTCGGCGCCCCGGATGGCGGCGACAAGGTGATCCTCGACCACCGGAACCTGGAACTTGACGCTGGCGGCCGTCTTGCCCTTCGGCACGCCCGCCACATCGCCCACCGCCCAGATATTCTCGTAGCGGTTGTGGCGCATGGTCTGCGGGTCGCACTCGACCCAGCCCTGGTCGGTCCAGCGGTCGGCCCATGCAAGGCCCGATTGCACCACGAACTCCGGCGCGCGCTGGGGCGGGATGACATGGAGGTAGTCGTACTCCTCCTCGTGGGCGAACCCGTCGGCATCGGTGAAGGTGGCGATCTTCGCCGCCGCATCGACGCTGCGCAGCGTGCGGCCGTAGGTGTAGTTGATGTCGCGCTCGTCGAAGAGCATCCGCACCTTCTCGGCCACGATCGGCACGCCGAACAGCGCGCCCTGCGGCGCGATGTAGTCGATCCGCGCGGCCCCGCGGTTGCCCGCGCGCTCCAGCCGGTCGTCGATCAGGAAAGTGTGCTTCAGCGGCGCGCCGGCGCATTTCATCTCGGTCTCGGGCCGCGAGAAGATGCCGCGCCCGCCCTCCTCGATGAAGCGCGCGGCCGCTGTCCATGTGCGCGCGGCATAGTCGGGGCCTGCGTAAAGCGCGCCGATGCCGTTCTCGCCCACCATGTCGAGCGAGAACCCCTCGATCGCGTCATGATCGAGGATCAGACCGGGCGCCACGACGAGGAAATCATACGCCAGCGTCTCGCCGCCATCCGTCGAGACGGTCTGCGCCACCGGATCGACCGCCGCCACCCGCTCGGGGAGCAGCGTGACGCCATCGGGCAGCCAGTCGGCCGTCTGGCTGACGACATAGCCCGGCGGCTTGAGGCCCGCGGCCACCAGCGTGAGGCCCGGCTGATACAGGTGTTCGACCCGCGGATCGATCAGCGTGATCTGCGCGCCATCGAGGCGCCGCACCAGCCGGTTGACCAGCGCCGTGCCGGCCGCACCCGCGCCGATGATCACGATCCGGGCATTGGTCGGCACCGCTTGCGCGCGCACCTCCTGCGCGGGCAGCGCAGCGGCGGCACCGCCGGCGGCGGCAAGGGCCAGAAACGCTCGTTTCGACAAGTTGAAATCCTGGCCCATCCGGCCCTCCATCACTGTTCTGCGCGTGCGCAGCCCTAAGCGAGGGACCGGGTAGTATACTTTGACATACATCAACCTGCGGCGCAGCCGCAGAAGAAATCGTCCGGCAGGGCCGGATTATCCCTTGATCCGATGCGGCTGTGCCATTAGGTCGCCCCCTCACGAACCGGGACCGATCCCAACCTCGGCAGCAGCCGGGGGGGCGCTAAGGACCCACCACATCACTCTGCTGGTAAGAAGGGGGAGCGCCATGACCCGCGCCAACCTCTTCCAACTGGGGACTGGTCTGGAGACAGGCGCCCATGCGGAAGACACAAGCGACCTCCCGGTCGCATCCATCGCTTTTGACGATCCCGTTGTCGCGTGCGACGTGCTGGACACGGACCGCGACGATCATTTCATCCGGCGCGACGGCAGCGTCTTCGCCGGCACGCATCTGATCATCGAGGTCGAGAACGGCCACGGTCTGGATGACGAGGCCCGTATCGCTCAGGCCTTTCGCGACTGCGTGACCGAGTGCGGCGCCACTCTGCTGCATATCCATACCCACAAGTTCAGCCCGCAGGGCGTCTCGGGTGTGGCGGTGCTGGCCGAAAGCCACATCTCGGTCCACACCTGGCCCGAGATCGGCTACGGCGCCTTCGACGTCTTCATGTGCGGCGACGCCGATCCGTGGCGCGCGGTGGGGGTGCTGAAGCGCGCCTTCGCGACCGAGACGGTGCACGTGAAGGAGCTGCGCCGCGGCGAGGGGCTGGTGGCCGAGACCGCCGCCGCCTGAGCCCTGCCCCAAGGCCCCACCGGGCCGCGCCCGCCGCGACCCGGTTCCATTTCAAGGGAGAGCGCCATGACCGACCGCGAGAGCTGGCCGAGGGACTGGAATGTCGAGCGCCTGCACGACGACCACGCGCAGGCCCTGCGCATCACGACCGAGTTCTACGACAGCGCGACCGAACATCAGCGCATCCGCGTCTTCGAGAACCCGACCTTTGGCCGGATCATGACGCTCGACGGCGTGGTGCAGGTGACCGAGGCCGACAATTTCATCTATCACGAGATGCTGACGCACGTGCCGATCCTTGCCCATGGCGCTGTGCGGCGCGTGCTGATCGTGGGTGGTGGCGACGGCGGCATGGCGCGCGAAGTGCTGAAGCATGACGGCGTCGAGCAGGTCACGATGGTCGAGATCGACGGCGGCGTGGTGGAGTTCTGCAAGCAATACCTGCCCGGCATCTCGGCCGGCGCCTTCGACGATCCGCGCCTCGACCTGGTGATCGCGGACGGGGCCGATTTCATGCGCCAGAATGCCGATCATTACGATGTGATCATCGTGGACAGCACCGACCCGGTCGGGCCGGGCGAAGTGCTCTTCACCGACACCTTCTACGGCCATGCCGGGGCACGGCTTGCGCCGGGCGGCATCCTCGTCACGCAGAACGGCGTGCCCTTCCTTCAGGGTGAAGAGCTGAGGAACACGATGCGCGCCTTCCGGGCGCTCTTCTCGAACGCCACCTGCTACCTTGCCACGATCCCCAGTTACGCGGGCGGGCCGATGGCGCTGGGATGGGGAACCGATGGCGATGCGGGGGCCGTGGACCTGCCGACGCTCACCGCGCGGTTCGAAGCCTCCGGGATCGCGACCGACTACTACACGCCTGCCGTCCACCTCGGCGCCTTTGCCCTGCCGCCCTATGTCGCGCGCCTGATCGGCTGAAGCGCGCGGGAGGCGCGGCCGGGCCCTCCGTATTTGGGGGAAGATGAAGGCGGGGGGGCGCGCGTTAACCTTGATGCGCGGTTAACGGCGCCCTGTCACGGTCATTCCGGGCGGCAGATCTCGTCGCGCAGGATCGCAATCCCGGTCCGCCACAACAGCCCGGCGACCACGGCGACCAGCAGCGCCAGAACGGCCAGCCCGATGCCGATATGCACCCCGCTTGCAGCCTCGCGGCCGTAGACGAAGCTTGCCACCGAGAGAGCGGCCAACGGAAAGCTGAGCGCCCACCAGCTGAGCGCGAAGGGCAGTTTCATCAGCCTGGGCACCTGCACCGCGACGAGGGCCGCGAAGACATAGGCGCTGTTGAGGAGGATATGGGCGAAGGCGTCGATCCCGCCCCCGGTGAGGCGCGTGTAGCCGACGAAGGCCACGGCGGGCGGCGCGATCAGGATCACCAGCGTCGGAAAGAGCCGCGCGGGGATCGGCGCGTGAAAGATCAACCGGTTGAAGACCAGCACCAGCAGGATCAGCCAGAAGATCAGCCCCGCCGAGAAGAAGAGCCAGCTGGTCTCTTCCCACCCCATCGGCGCGCCCGCCAGCGGCACGATCACGTTGCCCACCGCGGGGATGAACCAGGCGGGGGTCAGGTGACCCACCTCGAAGGCGCGGTGGCTGATCCAGCCCGAGATCACCGCGATGGTCAGAACGCCCTGCCCGATCATGCCGGCAAGCCAGACAGGCTCGGCGATGTCGGGGCGGTAGCCGTGGATCGCGGTGGCCATCAGCAGAAGCGAGATGGTGATGGTCGGAAAGAACGCCAGCTTGACCGGGTGGTGCCATTCGGCGGCGACGGCCTGCGGGTAACGGACGGCCTTGGCGACGTAGACCGCGGCGATGACGACGAACCCGGCCAGCCCCACCCAGAGCACGGCGCGGGCCGCGGATTCGGCGAAGGCATAACTGCCCGCCGCCGCGTGCAGGGCGAGCGCAAGACCGAACAAGCCCATCAGGATCGCGAAGAAGGTGACCGGAAGATGCTCCAGCCTGCTGAACTCGTCCGTCTGCCGTGCCCCTGCGTCGGCCATGCGGCCCCCTTCCCGGTTTTTGCTTGCCCCCGTCAATCACAACCCTATCCGCGGCCCCCGGCCACCACAGCGCAGCGGAGTGTCGCAGCCCTCAGCCTTCGGGCGGGATGGAATAGGTGAGCGAGGCGCGGGCAACCGGCGCCGTCTGCCCCTCGGAATAGAGCAGGCAATCGCCCACGGCCAGCACCCGGCCGAGTTTCAGCAAGCGGCACTCGCAGATCAGATCGGTCGCGGCGGCGGGCTTGCGCATGAAGTCGATCGCGCAACTGGTCGTCACGGCCAGCGCCCTGGGCCCGATCATGGCGAGGATGGCAAGGTAGACCGAGACATCGGCCAGCGCGAACATGGAGGGGCCCGAGACCGTGCCGCCCGGCCGCAAATGCCGCTCGGCGGTCAGAAGGCGGGTGCGGATCGCGTTCTCGCGCAGATCCTCGATGGTGAAATCGGCGGCGACCTGCGGAAACGTCTCTTCGAGAAACCGCGTGAGGGCCGCCACATCCATCTGCAAAGCCATGTCTTTCCCTTTCCTGCCCGACCAGATGCGATATAGAGGATCACACGAGGTTCAGGGAAGGTGCACGAGGGAGGTTTTGGCATGTCCGATGATCTAGTGATCCGCGAGGATCGGGGCGCGGTGACGCATCTGACGCTGAACCTGCCCGGAAAGCTGAACGCGCTGTCGGACGGGATGATCGCGGCGGTCACGGCACAGTTCTCGGATCTGATGGTCTCCGATACGCAGCGTGTGATCGTGCTGAAGGGGACCGGCAAGGCGTTCTGCGCGGGCCATGACCTCAAGGAGATGCAGGCCAAGCGCACGGCCAACGACCGCGGCGCCTATGCGCTGCGCGACCTCTTCGACCGTTGCGGGCGGATGATGCAGCTGATCCCGCGCCTGCCCCAGCCGGTGATCGCCGAAGTGCATGGCATCGCCACGGCGGCGGGCTGCCAGCTGGTGGCCTCGTGCGATCTGGCGGTGGCGGCCGAGGATTGCCGTTTCGGGGTGAACGGGGTGAACATCGGGCTGTTCTGCTCCACGCCGATGGTGGCGCTCAGCCGCAACGCACCGCGCAAGCAGGTCTTCGAGATGCTGGTGACGGGCGAGTTCATCAGTGCCGCGCGGGCGCGCGAGATCGGGCTGGTGAACCGTGTCGTGCCTGCAGATGCGCTGGCATCCGAGACCGAGGCGCTGGCCGAGAAGATCGCGGGCAAGCTGGGATCGGCCGTGCGGATCGGCAAGCGCGCCTTCTACGACCAGATCCAGCTGCCGCTCGACAAGGCCTACGAGATGACCGGCGCGGTGATGGTCGAGAACATGCTCGACCGCGACACCAACGAAGGGATCGCGGCCTTTCTGGAAAAGCGCGCGCCGGACTGGCAGCAGGACTGACGGCGCCGGACAGCCGCGCATCTCGGCGCCACGGGCGCCTGCGTCAGCGGCGGCGGTGGCACCCCGTTCCGGGGTGCGACTGCGCCCGGGATGGCGGGTGCCGGACGGGGTGGAAGAGCCCGGGCCAGAAGAGGGGGCTCTGCCCCCGGCCTTCGGCCTCCCCCGGAGTTGTATCTGCCAAGATGAAGGGGACACCCCGGTGTTGCGGTCGCCTCAGAGCACCGCATCCTTGACCGCCTGCATCGAGACATGGGTCGAGGTGGAGGCGACATGGGGAAGCTCCGAGACGACTTCGGCCAGGATGTCGCGATAGGCGCGCATGTCGCGCACGCGGATTTTCAGGAGATAGTCGAACTGCCCGGCGATCAGGTGGCAGGTTTCGATCTCGGGCACGGCGATCACGGCGGCGTTGAAGGCGGCCAGCGCTGCCTCGCGCGTGTCGGTCAGGCGCACCTCGACGAAGGCGACATGGTCGCGGTCGAGTTTCTCGGGATCGAGCAGCGCGCGGTAGCCGAGGATGTAGCCCTGCGCCTCGAGCCGTTTCAGCCGCGCCTGGGTGGGCGATTTCGACAGGCCGATGCGGCGGGCAAGCTCGGTCACCGGCAGGCGGCCGTTCTTCGACAGCTCCGTCAGGAGTTTGCGGTCGAATCCGTCGAGTGGACCGGTGTTGGGGTCGTTTTCCATCGGATGGCCTTTTCCATGATGCAAGATCGGCCATAGCGCCCGCACTGTGCGCATTTCAAGGAAAATCGCCTTCGGCGGATTTGCTATGGTCGACCATCACCCCGCCGACAGGAGCACCCCGTCATGCCGCTCGACCGCCCTGCCCCCGATCTTGCGCCGCTGCGCGCCGCGATCCGCGCCGAGACCCTTGCCGCGGAAGGCCCGGCGCTGGAGCGGCTGATCGCCGTCCATGCGCCCGATGCGGCGCTGCGGGCGAAGGCGCGCGCACGCGGGGCCGACCTCGTGCGGCGGATGCGCGCCGACCGTCGGCCGGGGCTGATGGAAGTGTTTCTCGCCGAATACGGCCTCTCGACCAAGGAGGGGATCGCGCTGATGTGCCTGGCCGAGGCGCTGCTGCGCGTGCCCGATGCGGCCACGATGGACGCCCTGATCGAGGACAAGATCGCGCCCTCGGAATGGGGGGCGCATCTGGGGCACTCGGCCTCGTCGCTGGTCAATGCCTCGACCTGGGCGCTGATGCTGACGGGGCGCGTGCTGCAGGATGGCGAGGGGATGGCGGGCGTGCTGAAGGGCGCCGTCAAGCGACTGGGCGAACCGGTGATCCGCAAGGCCGTCGCCCGCGCGATGCGCGAGATGGGGCAGCATTTCGTGCTGGGCCAGGACATGGCCGAGGCGATGCGCCGGGCCGCCGCCGAGGAGCGGCGCGGCTATGCCTATTCCTACGACATGCTGGGCGAGGCGGCGATGACGGCGCGCGACGCGGCGGCCTATTTCGACGCCTACATGGGCGCGATCCGCGCGCTGAAGCCCGCCTGCCGCTCGGACGACATCCGGGTCAATCCCGGCATCTCGATCAAGCTGTCGGCGCTCTTCCCGCGCTACGAGGTGGCGCAGGGCGACCGCGTCATGGCGGAACTGGTGCCACTGGTGCGCGACCTCGCACGGGCCGCGCGGGCGCAGGGCATGGGCCTGAACATCGACGCGGAGGAGGCGGACCGCCTCGACCTGTCGCTCGACGTGATCGAGGCGGTTCTGGCCGACGAGGCGCTCGCGGGCTGGGACGGGTTCGGCGTGGTGGTGCAGGCCTATGGCAAGCGCGCCTCCGCCGTCATCGACTGGCTTTACGCCCTGGCCGAGACCCATGACCGGCGCATCATGCTGCGGCTGGTCAAGGGCGCGTATTGGGACACCGAGATCAAGCGCGCGCAGGTCGAGGGGCTTGAGGATTTCCCGGTCTGGACGCGGAAAGCGGCGACCGACGTGGCCTACCTGTGCTGCGCGCGCAAGCTATTGGGCATGACCGACCGGATCTTTCCGCAATTCGCCACGCATAACGCCCACACGGTCGCCGCGATCCTCGAGATGGGGCCGGACCGCGACGCTTGGGAATTCCAGCGCCTGCACGGCATGGGTGAGGCGCTGCACGAGATGGTGCGCGCGGGCAACGGGCCGCGCTGCAGGATCTACGCGCCGGTGGGCAAGCATCGGGATTTGCTGGCCTATCTCGTGCGGCGGCTTTTGGAGAACGGGGCGAATTCCAGCTTCGTGAACCAGGTTCTGGATGGCGGCGTGCCGCCTGAGACCGTCGCGCGCGACCCGTTCGAGGCGCTGGACGGGGCCGAGGCGAAGGCCGTTGTCGCACCTGCGCGGCTGTTCGGGGCGGGGCGCGAGAATTCGCGCGGCTTCGATCTGACCTGTCCGGTGGACCTGGCCGCGATCGAGGCCGCGCGCGCACCCTTCGCCGCGGCGACATGGAAAGCGGGGCCGCTCATGGCCGCGGCGGTGATGGGCGGCGAGACATGGGCGGTGACCAACCCCGCGCGGGCGGGCGAAACGGTGGGCCATGTCACCTTGGCTGGCGCTGCGGATATCGAGGCGGCGCTGGCGGCTGCCGCGCCGTGGGAGGCGCCGGTGGCCGAGCGCGCGGCGGTGCTGCGCCGGGCCGCCGACCTCTACGAGGCGCAGTATGGCGAGATCTTCGCGCTGCTTGCGCGCGAGGCGGGCAAGACGCTGCCCGACGCGGTGGGCGAGCTGCGCGAGGCGGTGGATTTCCTGCGCTACTATGCCGGAGAGGCCGCGGGCCTGGCCGCGCCCGCCCGCGGGGTCTTTGCCTGCATCAGCCCCTGGAACTTTCCGCTGGCCATCTTCACCGGGCAGATCGCCGCGGCGCTGGCCGCGGGCAACGGCGTGATCGCCAAGCCCGCCGAGGCGACGGGGCTGATCGCGCATCTGGCCGTGACGCTGCTGCACGAGGCGGGCGTGCCGCGGTCTGCGCTGCAACTCCTGCCGGGCCGCGGGGCCGAGGTGGGCGCCGCGCTGTCCTCGGACCCGCGGATCGCGGGCATCTGCTTCACCGGCTCGACCGCCACGGCGCAGGCGATCAACCGGGCGAAGGCGGTGCATCTCGACCCCTCCGCGCCGCTGATCGCGGAAACCGGCGGGTTGAACGCGATGGTGGTGGACAGCACCGCCCTGCCCGAGCAGGCGGTGCGCGACATTATCGCCTCGGCCTTTCAATCGGCCGGGCAACGCTGTTCGGCGCTACGGCTGCTCTACGTGCAGGAGGACGTGGCGAAGCCGGTGCTGGAGATGCTGAAGGGCGCGATGGCCGAGTTGCGGATGGGTGATCCGTGGCATCTGTCGACCGATATCGGGCCGGTGATCGACGCACCTGCTCAGGCGGGCATCATGGCGCATGTCGAGGCCGCCCGCGCCGAGGGGCGCGTGCTGGCCGAGCTGGAGGCGCCTGCCGCGGGCAGCTTCGTCGCGCCCGTGCTGATCGACCTGCCGGGCGGCATCGCCGCGCTGGAGCGCGAGGTGTTCGGCCCCGTGCTGCATGTCGCGACCTATCGCGCGTCGGACCTGCCGCGGGTGATTTCGGACGTGAATGCAAGAGGATACGGGCTGACCTTCGGGATGCACAGCCGCATCGACGACCGCGTGCAGGAGGTCTGCGCCGCGATCCGCGTGGGCAACACCTATGTCAACCGCAACCAGATCGGCGCGGTGGTCGGCAGCCAGCCCTTCGGCGGCGAGGGGCTGTCGGGGACCGGGCCCAAGGCGGGCGGGCCGCATTACCTGCCGCGCTTCACGCGGGCCGAGGTTCGGATGGCCGACGAGGACCGGGGCGAGGCTGACCGCGCGGCGCTGGAGGCGGCGCTGGCCGCCCTGCCCGATCCGCGCGACCGGGTGTTGTCGGTGACGGACCTGCCGGGGCCGACGGGCGAGTCGAACCGGCTTTCGACCCATCCGCGAGGCCGGGTTCTGTGCCTCGGGCCGGGGGCGGCGGCGGCGGCCGAACAGAAGCGGATGGCCGAGGCCGCGGGCTGTACGGCAGCGGCCGCGGCGGGCCGGGTTCCGGCGGCGTGGCTGGCCGATCTGGGTCCGCTGGAGGCGGTGATGCTCTGGGCTGACGGCAAGACCGCGCGGGCCTGCGCGCAGGCACTGGCCGCGCGCGCGGGCGCGCTGGTGCCGCTGATCACCGAGGCCGACCCGGCGCCGCGGCTGGTGCTGGAACGGCATCTGTGCATCGACACGACCGCGGCAGGCGGCAACGCCGCCCTGCTGGCCGCCTCGGGCTGAGGCGCGCATGCGGGCGCCGGTCGGAGATCGCAAGATGCCGCCGGTGCCCGTCGCGGGTGCCCATCACTCCGTGGGGGGGTCTGCGCGGTTGGCCCTTGGGGCTGGAACGCGCTGGTAAAGAGATGGCGGCGCCGCCAAGGCGGTTCCCATCGGGCCGCCGTGTCAGGGCGACCCCGGTGTCCGGCTCTGATCGGCCCGCCGCCATCCCCTTTCGGATCACGGCGGCGGAACGGAAACCTGTGCGTGGCAGACGGCGTCACCCGCCCGCCGGGACATGTCCATGGGTGGGCACCCTCCCACGGGAGGGTTGATAAACCGTGAACGCCCGATCAGCTTTCGGGCGTTTCCTCGTAATGACGGTAGACGCCCTGCGCCTCGAGCGCTTCGGTGACTTCGGCGGGCATGTAGGTTTCGTCGTGGCGGGCGAGGATCTCGGTCGCCTGGAAGGTGCCGTCGACCAGCCGCCCGGTGCCGACCATCCCCTCGCCCTCGCCGAAGAGGTCGGGCAGGATGCCGGTGTAGGTCACGGGGATGGACGCGCCGCCATCGGTGACGTGGAAGGTGATGGTCTCGCCCCCGCCCCGCGTAAGCGTGCCCTCCTCCACCAGCCCGCCGATGCGGAACACCTCGGTTGGCGGCGGCGGGTTCTCGACGATTTCCGAGGGCGGACGGAAGAAGTTGATCCCGTCACGCATCGCGTATCCGATGAGACCGGCCGACAGCGCAAGCGCGGCCGTGGCCAGCATGATCACCTGGATCCGGCGTTGTTTCTTCAGGCCCCGCATGGGTCGATGTCTCCTCTCAGACGGTGACGGGCGCATGCGCCCCTGCCCGGCCTGCCCTCCGGTCGTACATAAATGCCCCCTCGGAGCGCCCCTGTCGAGAGGGGCGCGCCAAAAGGCAGCACCGCACCCGACCATGCCCCAAGCGATAGCGCGCAGGGCCCGCGGGCCACCTTGATCTATGTCACCTCGGCGGTTTCGAACTCGATCCTCCGGCGCAGGAATTGCGTGGCCTTGTTCGAGACCGATTTCGGGTCGCCCGTGGTGAGGTATTTCCACACCGCTCCCTGCCCCAGCTTGTCGGGGTGCCGTTGCAGGTAATCGGCCAACGCCTCGGCCACGAGGTCAGGCTGGGAATAGACCGCCACATCGGGCCCCAGCGCGTCGCGGAACACGTCCTCGACCAGCGGGTAATGGGTGCAGCCGAGGATCGCGGCCTGCGGCCTCGGCATCCGGCGCATGAGCGATTCGACATGGCTGCGCACCAGCGCATCGGCCAGGATCATGTCGCCCATCTCGATCGCGTCCACGACACCCGCGCAGGGTTGAGCTTCGACGTCCACCCCTATGGCGCGAAACGCCAATTCGCGCTGGAAGGCGCGGCTGGACACGGTCGCGGGCGTGGCGAAGAGCGCGACGGTTTCCACCGCCACCGGCCGCGGCGGGGAATTATCGCCCCACTTGCGCTCGGTCAGCGCCTCGATCAGCGGCACGAAGACGCCCAGTACCCGCTTGCCCTCGGGCACCCAGCCCTCCTGCATCCGGCGCAGCGCTGCGGCCGAGGCGGTGTTGCAGGCGAGGATCACAAGGTCGCACCCCTCGTCGAAGAGCACCTGCACCCCGCGCGTGGTCAGGTCGTAGATGTCATCGGCATCGCGCACCCCGTAGGGCGCATGGGCATTGTCGCCGAAATAGACCAGTGGCACATCGGGCAGGCGCCGCGCGACGGAATCCAGCACGGTCAACCCACCCAGCCCGCTGTCGAAAATGCCAACCGCCATCAATACCTGTCCTTCAATGCGCCGCGGATGCGGCCTTGCGCCTGTTCGGGGTCGCGGTGGCGATCCTCGAATTCGAAGCCGCGCGCCTGCGCATCCAGCGGCCGCGGGCTGAGCGCATAGGTCGTCTTGCGCAGAAACTCCATCATCGCGCGCGTATCGCGGGCATAGGGCTCGAGCGCGGCGCGCGGGATCGGGTCGCCGATCACAACATCGACCGGGCTGTTCACGCGGGCGCGGAATTCCTTGATCAGAAGGCCCATGCGCAGCGTCGTGTGCAGGTGGCTCATCAGCTGGAACAGCCGCGAATTGTGCCCGTCGAAATAGACCGGCACCACCGTCGCCTCGGATTTGGCGATCATCCGCGCGGTGAACCCGCGCCAGCCCGGATCCATCGGCCGGCCGAAGGGGCGCGCCGCGGTCGAGACGGTGCCGCCGGGAAAGATGCCGATCGCCCCCCCATCCGCGAGGTAGCGCAGCGCCGTCTTGCGCGTCTCGATGTTGAGCGCGCGCGCCTCTTTCGTGTCATCGAAGGAGATCGGCAGGATGATCCGCTCGATATCCTCGGCCTTGCGAAAGACGCGGTGGGCGAGGATGCGGAAATCGCCGCGGGCGCGGGCCAGGATATGGCCCATCATCAGCCCGTCGAGAATGCCGTAGGGATGGTTGGCGATCAGCACCACAGGCCCTTCGGCGGGGATGTTGGCGAGGCTGCCGCCCGCCACGCGCAGTTCCAGACCGTAGCGTTCGACCATCACCTCCCAGAAATCGCGGCCCTCGCGCACCTCGGCGTCATAGCCTTCGGCCCGGCGGATGAGTTCGAGGCGCCCGGTCGCGTTCTCCAACACCCGGATCATCGCGCGCCCGCCGCGCGACGCGGCCGAGGAGGCATAGGAGATTTCCCGGGCCACGGCGCGGGTTTCGGGCGATCGGTCACGGCGGGGCATGGCGCGGGTCGTCCTGTTTGCTCTGGCCTGTGTGAGCGGTGTAGCCCCAGACCCCTGAGTCGGTCCAGCACCCTTACGCCCGTGTCCAGCCCCACAGGCAGATCAGCTCCATCGCCACATGGGCCGCGGCCACCGCCGTGATGGCGGCATGGTCGAAAGGCGGCGAGACCTCGACCACGTCGCCGCCCACCAGGTCGATCCCTGCCAGCCCGCGCAACAGCGCCGCGGCCTGCGCGCTCGACATGCCCCCCCAGACGGGCGTGCCGGTGCCGGGCGCAAAGGCCGGATCCAGCCCGTCGATGTCGAAGCTGAGATAGACCGGACGCCCCGCCACCCGCGCCTTGAGCTCGGCGGCAATGGCTTCGGGTCCGCGGGCATGAACCTCGGCGGCATCGTGGATATGGATGCCGAGATTGTCCTCGACGACGGTTCGGATGCCGACATGGGCCGAATGCGCCACGTCGATCAGCCCCTCCCTGACGGCGGTGTAACAGAACGTGCCGTGGTCGATCCGGGCCGGGTCGTCATCGGGCCAGGTGTCGGTATGGGCATCGACCTGGATCAGCGCGAGCGGCCCGTGTTTCGCCGCATGCGCGCGCAGGATCGGCAACGTGATGGAATGATCCCCCCCCAGCGTGATGCAGCCCGCCCCGGCGGCGAGAATTCCCGAGACATGCGCCTCGATCCGGGCGGGCACGTCGGGCGTATGGGCATAGTCGAAGGCCATGTCGCCGTAATCGGCGATGGCGAAACGCTCCAGCGGCGAGAACCCGTTCCAGCCATAGGGCGGATCGTAGGGCTGCAGGAGCGAGGCCTCGCGGATCGCCCGCGGTCCCAGCCGCGTGCCGGGCCGGTTCGTCACCGCCTGGTCGAAGGCGATGCCGGTGACGGCGAGGTCGACGCCGGCCAGGTCCTTGGTATAGCGGCGGCGCAGGAAACTGGGCGCGCCCGCGAAGGCGTTTTCATAGGCCAGCCCCCTGAGGCCCTCGCGGGTGAAGGCCCCGTCCACGTCGCGCTTCGCATCTTCCAGTGCCATGTCCGCTCCTCCGGCTCCTTGTCCTTCGCTGCCCGCTTCCGCGACGAAAGGCAAGCGTCGGCGCGTGACTTTGCCGGCCTTGCCGCTAGGTGGCGCATCGGGCATCACCGCCCCAAGAACACCGGCGAAGGAGACAGGCATGACCGACCGACAGGACGGGACAGGGGCATTGCGCACGGCCTTTCTCGACGGGATGAGCCGGTCGGCGGCCAGCGTCTCGGTCGTGACCACCGACGGGCCGGCGGGCCGGGGCGGCGTGACGGTCTCGGCGATGACCTCGATCTCGGCGGACGGGGACTTTCCGACCATGCTGACCTGCCTCAACGCCTCTTCTTCCGCCCTGCCGCTGGTGCTGGAGAACGGCTGCTTCTGCATCAACGTGCTGCGCACCGGGCAGACCGACATCTCGGATGTGTTTTCCTCCCGCAGGCCCCCGCCCGGCGGCGACAAGTTCAACGCGGTCAAGGTGGCGCGGCTGGCCACCGGCGCGCCGCAGCTGACCGAGGCGCTGGTCAGTTTCGATTGCCGCCTAATCTCGGCGGAAAGGATCGGCACCCACCATATCTGCATCGGCGCGGTCGAGGCCGTGGTCACCGCCCCCGAGGGCGATCCGCTGCTTTACGGGATGCGCCGCTACCTGCGCCCCGAGGATCACTGAGCCCTTCATCTTGGCCAATACAACTCCGGGGGAGTCGCGGCACGCGACGGGGGCAGAGCCCCCCCGAATTTTCGCATGAAACGTCGCAGCACGCCGCGTGAGCGGCGCACGCCTCAGCCGCCGACGGGCAAGGCCCGCTCGGCCAGCCGCGCCAGAAGGCTCGCCCCGATCGGCAAGAGATCGTCGTTGAAATCGAAGCGCGGGTTGTGCAGCCCCGCCCCCGGCCCCGCGCCCACGAAGAGATAGGCACCGGGCCGCGCCTGCAGCATGTAGGCGAAATCCTCGGCGCCCATCTCGCGCCCCGCGGACCCGTCGACACGGCCCGCCCCCACCACCTCGGCGGCCACCTCGGCGGCGAACTCGGCGCGGGCGGCATCGTTGATCGTGGCCGGGTAGCCCACCGCGTAATCGAGATGCGCGGCGACGCCGAAACTCGCGGCCTGCCCGGCCACGATCTCCTCCATCCGGCGCATGACCATCGCCTGCACCTGCGGGTCGAAGGTGCGGACCGTGCCGTTGATCATGGCCTGCCCGGGGATCACGTTGTCGGTCGTGCCCGCATGGATCTGGGTCACCGAGACGACAAGATCGTCGAGCGCGTAATGGTTGCGCGACACGATGGTCTGGATCGCCTGCACCACCGAGACCGCCGCCGGGATCGGATCGGCCGTCTCGTGCGGCATCGCGCCATGCCCGCCGCGCCCCTCGATCGTGATCGTGAACTCGTCCACCGCCGCCATGATCGGCCCCGGCGTGGTCAGCACGCGGCCCAGCTCCAGCCCCGGCGCATTGTGCAGGGCGTAGACCTCGGCGATGTCGAACCGGTCCATCACGCCCTCGTCGACCATGACGCCCGCGCCGCCGCCATCCTCTTCGGCGGGCTGGAAAATCAGCGCGACCTTGCCCCGGAACGCCCGCGTCTCAGTCAGGTAGGCCGCCGCCCCCAAAAGCATCGCGGTGTGCCCGTCATGCCCGCAGGCATGCATCGCGCCCGGGACGGTCGAGGCGTGGGCCACCCCCGTCTCCTCTGTCATCGGCAGCGCGTCCATGTCGGCACGCAGCGCCACCACGGGGCCCGGCCCCTGCCCCTCGATCACCGCGACGATGCCGGTTTTCGCGATGCCCTCGTGGATTTCGTCCACACCGATCTCGCGCAGCCGCGCCGCGACGAAGGCCGCCGTCCCGGCACAATCGAAGGCGATCTCGGGATGGGCATGCAGGTGCCGCCGCCACTCCGTCATCTGCGGGGCAAGCCCTGCGATCCGGTTGATGACGGGCATGTCTGGACTCCTTGCATCGGGTTCGGTCTAACCGGGTCATCCCTGACCCAAATCCGCGATACAGGCAATGGACGACCTTGCACCCCTGCCCCCGCTCGACCGCCTGCGCGCGATCATGGCCCGCCTGCGCGACCCCGTCTCGGGCTGTCCCTGGGACGTGGAGCAGACCTTTGCCACCATCGCGCCCTACACGATCGAGGAGGCCTACGAGGTCGCCGACGCGATCGAGCGCGAGGCCTGGGACGAGCTGAAGGGCGAGCTGGGCGACCTGCTGTTCCAGTCGGTCTTTCACGCCCGCATGGCCGAGGAGGCGGGCTTGTTCGATCTCGACGACGTGGCGACGGCCATCGCCGACAAGATGGTGGCCCGCCACCCGCATGTCTTCGGCGACGAGAGCAACGCGAAATCGGCCGAGCAGCAGGTGCAGGACTGGGAAAGCGTCAAGGCCACCGAACGCGCGGCCCGCGCACGCGGTGGTGTGCTGGAGGACGTGGCGCTGGGGCTGCCCGCGCTGATGCGGGCCGAAAAGCTGCAGAAACGCGCGGCGCGCGTGGGCTTCGACTGGCCCGAGGTGGGCATGGTGATCGACAAGATCGCCGAGGAGGCGCGCGAACTGGCCGACGCCCGCGCGACCCTGCCGCAAGACAAGATCGAGGAGGAGATGGGCGATCTCCTCTTCGTCATGGCCAATCTCGCCCGGCACCTGAAGGTCGACCCCGAAACGGCGCTGCGCCGGGCCAATGCGAAATTCACCCGCCGCTTCGCCTTCATCGAGGCCGAGCTTGCCCGCCGTGGCAAACGGCCCGAGGACAGCGACCTTGCCGAGATGGACGCGCTCTGGGACGCGGCCAAGACCGCCGGCCTGTGAGGCTGGGCGGCCGCCGAATGCGCGCCATATCACCGGCATGCGCGCCCTTGCCCTCCTGCTTGTCCTTGCCACGCCCGCGCCTGCGGCAACGCGCCATTGCCCGGGCGCGCCGCCGGGGCTGATGCCGACGCTCTCGGGCGGGACTGCGGGCGGACCCCGTCCGGTCCATCCCGGTCGCGAGACCTGTCGCATCTTCGGGCCGGACTTGCCCTTTGCCGTGGAACTGGGCATTCCGACCGACAAGGGACGCAGCCCCGTGCGCGGCTGCTGCAGGGAGATCGCCGAATGAGCCAGACCGCCGCCGCCGCCGATCCCGTCGAGGCGCCGCAGCAGCCGGTCCGCGCCGCGCTGTGGATGCTGGGCGCGATCGTGGCCTTCTCCTCCATGGCGGTGGCCGGACGCGCGGCCTCCTTCGAGCTCGACACCTTCGAGATGATGACCTACCGCTCGATCATCGGGCTGGTCGTGGTCCTGGCCGTCGGCGGGGCGATGGGCACGCTGGGCCAGATCACCACGCGGCACATGGGGGTGCATTTCTTTCGCAACCTCGCGCATTTCACCGGGCAGAACCTGTGGTTCTTCGCCATCACGGTGGCCCCGCTCGCGCTGGTCTTCGCGCTGGAGTTCACCTCGCCGCTCTGGACGATGGTCTTTGCCGCGCTGTTTCTGGGCGAGCGCCTGACCCGGTGGAAGGTGCTGGCCGGCGTGCTGGGTTTCACCGGGGTCCTGATCGTCGTGCAGCCCGGCGCGCAGCCGGTGTCCATCGGCATGGTGGCGGCGGCCACGGCGGCGGTGTTCTTCGCGGGCACGGCGATCCTGACCAAGCGGCTGACGCGGACGGAAACCATAACCTGCATCCTGTTCTGGCTGACGGCGATCCAGCTCGTGATCGGGCTGATCGCCTGCCTGTGGGACGGCGACATGGCGATCCCCTCGGCGGCGATGCTGCCCTGGCTGCTGGTGATCGGGCTGGGCGGGCTGACCGCGCATTTCTGCCTGACCACGGCACTCTCCATCGCGCCCGCCTCGGTCGTCATGCCGATGGATTTCGCCCGCCTGCCCGCCATCGCGGTGGTGGGCGTGGTGCTTTATGCCGAACCGCTGCAATGGGGCGTGTTGCTGGGGGCCGCGCTGATCTTCGGCGCGAACTACCTCAACATCCTGACCAGCCACCGCGCGGCCCGCTGAGACGCTGACCTGCCCGTGACTGTAGCAGAACTGACACATACCCCGGCTGACGCGCAGGTCAACCGGACGCTGACGTAGCGGAAGAATTGACCGGATCGGACCTTTCCCCGCTTATCCTGTGGGCAGAGGAGATATCGGGACAGTATCGGGGAGGATCTTCATGTTTCGTTTCGCAGCCGCATCCGCGGCGCTTCTGGCGTCGACCGCCATCGCACAGGCCGGGGGACTCGATCGGTCGGGCCTCGGAATTTCGCCCATCTTCGAGGATGGTACCTACGTCGAGTTGAGCTTCGGCTCGGTCATGCCGAGCGTGTCGGGTACCGTCATGGGCCAGTCCTCGGGGAACATGGCGCAGGATTACCTGAACTACAGTTTCGCGGTGCGCGACGACCTGACGGACCGGCTGTCCTACGCGGTGATGTACGAGCAGGCCTTCGGGGCCGCCGTGGATTACCGCAACGCATCCGCCAACTACCCCCTTATTCTCGGCCTCCAGGGCAACTCCTTCGCCGCGGAACTGTCGGGCACGGCCCTCACCGCCATGTTGCGCTACGAGCTGAGCGACCGGTTCAGCATCTACGGTGGTCTGCGTTACGTCACCATGTCGGGCGAGATCCTGTTCGACGACGTTCCGCAAACTCTGACCTTCGAGAGCAGCTCGGACGTGGGATACCTGATTGGGGCCGCGTTCGAGATCCCCGATATCGCGCTGCGCGCGAGCATCACCTACAACTCCGAAACCGAGCACAACAACCCGGTGTCGAACTCGCTGCCCATCGTGACGGGCCTTGGCCCCTACGCGACCGAGACGGGCGCCTATGTCCTGCCGCAGTCGGTGAATATCGACTTCCAGACCGGCATCGCCGAGGGCACGCTGCTGCTGGCCTCGGTGCGCTGGGCGGAATGGACCGAGACCGCGATCAACACGCAAAGCGCGCTCGGCACGATCGACTATGACAATGACGTGTTCACCTACAGCCTCGGTGTTGCGCGTCGCCTGAGCGATGATTTCGCAGTCCTCGGCCGGGTGACCTACGAAGACGCGAAAGGTGGTCTTGCCTCGAACCTCGCCCCGACGGACGGGTCGCTCGGTTTGTCGCTTGCAGGCATCTACGATGTCGGCAACGCGCGCATCACGGCCGGCGTGAACTACACCTGGCTGGGCGATGCCACGACCGAGACCATCGGTGCGGATTTCTCCGGCAACAGCGCCTGGGGTCTGGGCGTCCGGGTCGGTTTCTCGTTCTGATCCGGGCACTTTCGGAAAAAGGAAACCCCCGCGCCACCCGCGCGGGGGTTTTGCGTTGCCACCTCAGAGCGCCCGGAACGCCTGTTCCTGCCGCGCGGTCCAGTTGACGACAATCCGCGTCTCGGCCTCGCCGGCCTCCTCGCTTTCGACCACGCCCTGCTCGTAGAGCCAGGCGCGCTTGCGCCCGTCCGAGTGGCCCAGCGTCACCGCCGCGCGGTGGCGGGGCGGCGCCAGTGTTTCGGCCACCGCGGCCAGAAGCGCGCCCATCCCCTCGCCCGTCAGCGCCGAGACCGGGTAGACCAGCGGGCGGCGGGCGGCCATGGCGGGCAGCGCGGCCGCCGCCTCGCCCTGCAAAAGGTCCGTCTTGTTCCAGACCTCGAGCATGGGCGCGGTTTCGGCCACGCCGAGATCGCGCAGGATCGACATGACCTCGGCGGCCTGGTCCTCGGTCTCGGGGTGGCTGATGTCGCGCACGTGCAGGATCAGGTCGGCGTCCAGCACCTCTTCCAGCGTGGCGCGGAAGGCGGCGACCAGTTGGGTCGGAAGATCGCTGATGAAACCCACCGTGTCGGACAGGATCACCTCGGTGCCGTCGGGCAGTTCCACGCCCCGCATCGTGGGGTCGAGCGTGGCGAAGAGCATGTCCTTGGCCATGACATCCGCGCCGGTCAAACGGTTGAAGAGCGTGGATTTCCCGGCATTCGTATAGCCCACGAGGGCGACGATGGGATAGGGCACCTTTTTCCGCGCCTCGCGGTGGAGCGCGCGGGTCTTGACCACCTTGGCCAGTTGCCGACGGATGCGGGTCACGGCCTCGTCGATGGCCCGCCTGTCGGCCTCGATCTGGGTCTCGCCGGGGCCACCAACGAAGCCCAGGCCACCGCGCTGGCGTTCCAGGTGGGTCCAGGCGCGCACCAGCCGCGTGCGCTGGTAGCTGAGCGCGGCCAGTTCCACCTGCAACACGCCTTCGCGGGTGGCGGCGCGATCGGCGAAGATCTCGAGGATCAGGCCGGTCCGGTCGAGCAGCTTGACCCCCCATGCCTTCTCGAGGTTGCGCTGCTGCACGGGCGTCACCGGCCCGTCGATCAGCACGAGACCCACATCGAGCGCCTCGATCCGTTCCTTCAGCTCGGCGATCTTGCCGGTGCCGAAGAGAAGCCCGGGCTGCGCCTTGGGCAGGCGCACGATCTGGGCCGATGCGACCTCGAGATCCGGCAGGGCCGCGGCCAGCGCCACGGCCTCTTCCAGCGCGGGGCCCGCGTCGCGGCGCGACCGGTCCGAGGTGATGTCGGGATGCAGCACGAGGGCGCGCATGGGCCCGGGGCCCATGGCGTCCTCGTCATGATCGGAAGGGGGTGCAGCTCGGAGGCTCACTCTTCCCCGTCGTAAAGATTGATCGGCTGTGCCGGCATCACGGTCGAGATCGCGTGCTTGTAGACCAGCTGGCTCTGGCCATCGCGGCGCAGCAGGACGCAAAAATTGTCGAACCAGGTGATCACACCCTGAAGCTTGACCCCGTTGATCAGGAAGATCGTCACCGGAACCTTTGTCTTGCGGACATGGTTGAGGAACGCGTCCTGAAGATTCTGTCTGTTTTCGGCCATGTTATTTGTGCCTTCTTGCGTTGGGCTGCCGTGGTCGGGGCAAGTTCACTGGGGTCCAAAAGGGTTGTTGCCCCATATGTGTGCAGGCATTTCATGGCAAAGATCAACCCTTTGCCTGCGCGGGCGCCGATTTGGCCTAGCTGCGCCAGAAGGACGGATTGAAAACCGCTATGAAAACGAGCGTTTCCATCCGGCCCAGGATCATCGCCGCCGCCAGCACCAGCTTGGCCGCGTCCGACAGGTCGAGATAGGAGATGGGCACCGACCCGCCCACGGCCGCCAGCGGCCCCGTGGTCGACAGCGCGGCCACGGCGAGGATCATCGCGCGCTCGAAATCGAGCCCCGTCGCGGCCAGCGCCAGCATCACCGCGGCCAGCGACATCAGGAACAGCATGAAGAACACCCAGGCGATATAGGCCCCCTCGCGCCGGATGCGCCGCCCGAGCCGGCCGGCCCCCGCGACCGAATGGGGGTGGAGGAGGCGTTCGATCTCGCGCGTGCCGTGCTTGTAGAGCGCGTAGATGCGCATCAGCTTGAGCCCGCCTGCCGTGGTGGCCACCCCGCCGCCCATCATCGCCAGCCCCAGAAGGATCAGACCGGGCGTCGGCAGCCCCGACCAGCTGCGCGCCTCGGCCCAGCTTTCCGAGACGAACCCCGTCGTCGTGAGAAACGACAGCACGGTGAAGACACTGCCCCAAAGCGCGGCAAGTGCGGCCTGCGCATTGGCGAGGTCGTCGACCTCGAGCGCGCCGACCCAGTGGCGCATGAACAGGACCGTGGGCAGCACGACGACCACGGCGACGGCGATCCGCACCTCGCGGTCGCGCCCCACCGCGCGCAGGGCGACGGGGCCGAGCCCCGAAGCAAAGCTGCGCCGGGTCAGGGCGAAGACGAAGAAGACGAAGATCAGCGCCTCGCCCGCGAACCCCGCCCCGCCCTCCGGCAGGCCGCCGGTCGCCGTGATCCCCGAGGTCGACAGCGTGGACATGGCATGGATCACCGCGTGCAGGGGCCGTGCGCCGGACAGCGTGAGACCTGCGGCAAGCGCCATCGTCAGTGTCAGGTAGACCGGCGCAAGAAAGACGGCCTGCCGGATCAGGCGGCCGGCGGGCGTGGTGGCCCGCATGTGGCCGCCCGACGGCGTGGCCTGATCGGCGACCGTCGCCTCGGACGTCACCTCGAAGCCGCCGAGGTTGAGCGGCTGCAGCACCGCAAGCGCCGTGATCCAGATCAGAAGCCCGCCCAGCCACGCCACGGTCGCCCGCCACAGGTGAACCGTGTCCGGCAGGCGCGTGGCCTCGAACACCGGCGCGCCGGTGGTGGTCATCGCCGAAACCATGTCGAAGTAGATGTTGATCCAGCGCGTATCGTCGACGGCCTCGACCATCGGGATCGTCAGGACCACGGGCATCCAGAGATAGGACAGCAGCAGTGTCACGAGATAGCGCCGCTCGGTCTCGACCCGGGCCGAGGACTGCGCGGCCAACCCGATCAGCGCGGCGGCGATGGCAAACAGGATGCCCGAGTAGAAGAACACCCGCGCGCTTTCGAAATCGCGCACGACCGCGCCATAGACCGAAGGCACCAGCGTGGCGAGCGCGGCCACGATCAGCAGCAGGACGAAGAACGGAAGGCTCTGGAGCAGACGCGCCATCGGCTCAGAAGAAATCGATCGAGACCTGGAGGAGCGCCTCGACCGCGGGCACGTCGGCGGCGAGCGAGAAGATGACGATGCTGTCGCCCTCCTCGATCCGGGTGGACCCGCTGGGCCGCATCACCTTGCCGCCCTTCTGCACCGCGCCGACCAGCGCGCCTTCCGGGAAATCGATCTCGCGGATCTGCTTGCCCGCGATGGAGGAGGTCGACAGCACCTGCGCCTCGATCACCTCGGCCTCCGCATCGCCCACCGAGTAGACGCCCCGCACGCGGCCATGCCGGATGTGGCGCAGGATCGAGCTGACCGTGGTCGCGCGCGGATTGACATAGGCGTCGATCCCCAGCGGCCCCATCAGCGGCACCATTGTCGGGTCGTTGACCAGCGCGATGGCCAGGCGCGCCCCCGCCGTCTTGGCCCGCACCGAGGCCAGCAGGTTGGTCTTGTCGTCATCGGTCACGCAGAGCACCGCGTCGACACGGTCCACCCCTGCCTCGCGCAGGATCTCCATGTCGAGCCCGTCACCGTGCAGCACGATGGTCCGCTCCAGCCCATCGGCGGCCTGCTCGGCGCGGTGGCGCGCCCGTTCGATCACGCGGGTGCGGACCCGGTCGGGCCCGTTTTCCAGCGCGCGCGCGACGGTCAGGCCCACGTTGCCGCCGCCCACGATCAGCACCCGTTCGGGGCGCTTGGCCGTCTTGCCGAAGATCTCGAGCGTGCGGCCGGTGTCGTCGGTATGGGTGAAGACATAGATCTGGTCACCCGCGAACAGCTGGTCGCCCGGTTCGGGCGCGAAGAGCGTCCCCTCGCGGCGCACACCGACCACCAGCGCGCGCAGCGTCGAGAACAGCTCGGACAGCTGGCGCAGCGGCGTGTCCAGCACCGGGCAATCGCCGTCGAGCTGGATGCCCAGCATCTTCGCATCGCCCGACAGGAAGGTCTCGGTGTCGAAGGTGGCAGGCGAGCGGATGCGCGCAAGGGCCGCCTGCGCCACCTCTTCCTCGGGCGAGATCACCACGTCGATGGGCAGATGCTCGCGGCGGTAGAGATCGGAATAGATCGCGTTCAGATAGCTCTGCGCGCGCAGGCGCGCGATCTTGCGCGGGACCGAAAAGACCGAATGGGCGACCTGGCAGGTCACCATGTTGACCTCGTCGGAAAACGTGGCGGCGATGATCATGTCGGCATCGCGCGCGCCGGCGCGGTCCAGCACGTCGGGATAGGAGGCGAACCCCGTCAGACCCTGCACATCCAGCGTGTCCGTCGCCCGACGCACGAGATCGGGGTTGTTGTCGACCACCGTCACGTCGTTCTTTTCGCCGGAAAGATGGCGCGCGATCTGCCAGCCGACCTGGCCCGCGCCGCAAATGATGACCTTCATGACCCTTTTGTCCCTGCAGGCCCAAGGCCTTCTGACTGGCACGGGGGACCGCAGGCGTCAATCCGTCACGAAAACCCGCGCTGCGCGCCCTGCGCTTCATCTTCCCCCAAATACGGATGGCGACCGGCCTGCCACGGGCGCGCCCGACGGGACAGGGGCGCCAGGCAAGCCACCGGGCGCCCACGGATTTTCCAAAATCCGTGCCGGGCCGCGCCAGCGGCGCGGGGCCGGCTCAATTCTCCTCTTCGCCCGCCATCTGGCGCGCCCACATCGAGGCATAGCGCCCGCCCTGCGCGAGGAGCGCGTCATGGGTCCCGCGCTCGGCGATCTCGCCGGCCTGCAGCACGATGATCTGGTCGGCCTCGACCACCGTCGACAGCCGGTGGGCGATGGTGATGACGGACCGCCCCTGCCCCATCATCTTCAGCTCCGACTGGATGTCGCGCTCGGTCTCGGTGTCGAGCGCCGATGTCGCCTCGTCCAGAAGCAGGATCGGCGGATCCTTCAGCAATGTCCGCGCGATGCCGACGCGCTGCTTCTCGCCGCCCGAGAGCTTCAGCCCCCGCTCGCCCACCGCGGTGTCGTAGCCTTCGGGCAGGCTGAGGATGAAGTCGTGGATGCGCGCGGCCTTGGCGGCGGCCACGATCTCCTCCTCGGTCGCTCCGGCGCGGCCGTAGCCGATGTTGTAGCGGATCGTGTCGTTGAAGAGGACGGTGTCCTGCGGCACCACGCCGATGGCGTCATGCAGGCTGTCTTGCGTGATGTCGCGCAGGTCCTGACCGTCGATGCGGATCGCGCCGCCCGTCACGTCGTAGAAGCGGAACAAGAGCCGCCCGATCGTCGACTTTCCCGAGCCCGAGGGGCCGACCAGCGCCACCGTCTCGCCGGGTGCCACCCGGAAACTCAGCCCCTTCAGGATCGGCCGCGCCGGGTCGTAGGCAAAGCGGACATCCTCGAACACCACCTCGGCGCCGCCCACTTTCAGCGCGGGCGCGCCGGGCTTGTCGGCCACCTCCTGCGGCTGTTCCAGCAGGTCGAACATCTCGCCCATGTCCACCAGCGATTGCCGGATCTCGCGGTAGACCGTGCCGAGGAAATTGAGCGGCATGGTGATCTGGATCATGAAGGCGTTGACCATGACGAAATCGCCCACCGTCAACTCGCCCCGCTGCACCCCCATCGCGGCCATGACCATCACCAGCACCAGCCCCGTGGTGATGATCAGCGCCTGACCGAAATTCAGGAAGGCCAGCGTCAGCGAGGTCTTGATCGCGGCGGCCTCGTAGCCCTCCATCGCGCGGTCGTAGCGGTCGGCCTCGCGGGTCTCGGCGCCGAAATATCTCACGGTCTCGAAGTTCAGCAGGCTGTCCACCGCCTTCTGGTTGGCGTCGGTGTCCTGGTCGTTCATCTCCTTGCGGATCTTCACCCGCCATTCGGTGACCTTGAAGGTGAACCAGATGTAGAGCCCGATGGTGACGACGAGGACCACGAGATAGGAGATGTCGAAATAGGCGCCCAGAACGATCGCGGTCAGAAGCAGTTCCAGTATCAGGGGACCGACCGAAAAGAGCAGGAAGCGCAGCAGGAATTCCACCCCCTTCACGCCGCGCTCGATGATGCGCGACAGCCCGCCGGTCTTGCGCGTGATGTGGTAGCGCAGCGACAGCGCGTGGATATGCTGGAAGGTCTCGAGCGCCAGTTGCCTGAGCGCGCGCTGCGCCACGCGGGCGAAGACCGCATCGCGCAGCTGCTGGAACCCCACGTTCGCCGCGCGTGCCACGCCATAGGCCACGGTCAGACCCACGGCGCCGAGGCCCAGAAGGACCGCGGGGTCGCCCCCCTCGCCGGTCAGCGCGTCGACCGCGGCCTTGTAGAGAAAGGGCGTGCCGAGTGTCACGAGCTTGGCGATCACCAGCATGATCAGCGCGACGACAACGCGGCGCTTCACCCAGGGCTTGTCATCGGGCCAGAGGTAGGGCGCGACCTTGCGGATCGTGCGCAGCGCCGAACGGCGCTCGCGCTCTTCCAGCGTGGGCGGCGGCGCGGCGATTGCGTCGGGGTCTGTCTGTGCCGCGGCGGGGGTGCCTGCGGCCTGCGTGTCGGCTGGCATCGGATGGGTCCTTGCGGGCGTCTTGACCGTTACCTAAGACCCGCCATCGGGAATGGCCAGTGCGCTCAGTCACCCCCGGCTGTGCGCGGAAGATCGGGCAGCGCGAAGATCTGGCCCGGGAAGATCAGGTCGGGGTCGCGGATCTCGCCCCGGTTCTCCTCGAAGATCTGGACGTAGAGGATGCCGTCGCCGAAATTCGCCTCCGCGATCCCCCAGAGGGTGAAGCCGCGCTGCACCGTGATGACCGAGGCGCCGGGGTCGACCAGCATCGGGTTCTCGCGGATACGCTCGGGGTCTTCGCGCAGGAAGGGCGTGGTCACGGTGCGCGTGACGGTTCCGTCGGCGGCCAGCTGTTCGAGGCGAAGCGTGTAGGTGCCGGGGTCCACGTCGGGCAGATCGAGGCTCCATTGCCCGCCGGGGCCGATCTCGCCCATGTTGATGGGCTGGTTGTTGAGCGTGACGCGGACGGAGCCCTCGGCCGGTCCGCGACCGGCCAGGGTCACGTCGCCCGCGATGTCATAGGTGATCGCGTCAAGCTGGATCTCGGTCTGGGCAGCGGGCGGCGCGCCGGGTGCCTGCAACACGCGCACCCCGTCGGCATCGGCCATCAGCACGGCGGGCGCCTGCGGCGCGGCGGCGGGCGCGGAGGGCGGGGCGGCGGCATCGGGCGCGTCCACCCCGGCCACGATATCGCCCGGCACGGGCGCCTCGGGCGTCGGGGCCGGGTCCACGGGCGGCGCGGCCGAGGCGATATCGGCGTCGGGCGGGCTGTCCGGTTCGGCAGGCGCTGGCGCACCGGCCTGCGCCGTCACCCCGGTGCCATCGACCGGCGCAGGGGCCGCGGGTGCGGCGCTTGTCGCCTCGCCCAGGCCGGGGCGATCGGTACCTTGCGCGGGGGGCGGCTCGGGCGGGCTGCCGGTGGCCTCGGCCTCGGCCATTTCAATTCCGGCGAAGGGCGCGATGATCACGGTCGCCTCGCCCGCGACAGCGTCCGCGCCCGGCAGAGCGGCCTCGAGGCTGAGGATGCGCGGCACCTCGGAAGGCGATAGCGCCAGCATGGCGACGAAATTGCCGCCACCATCGGCCTCGACCCGCTCTACCGGGTCGCCGTCGATCCTGAGGGTGACGCTGGCCCCGGCCCCGGCCTGCCCCGCGATCACGGCGCTGCCCGAGGCATCGACGCGCACCACGTCGAAGCGCGGCGCGCTCGTCGCGGCGTCGGGCGCCTCCACGGCTGTGGGTTCGGGCGCGGCGTCGGGGGCCGGCGCAGTCTCGGTCACGGGTGCGGGGTCAGGGGCGGGCATGGGCGGCTCGGCCGGGTCACGCAGGGTCACATAGGCCACGGCCGCGGCCACGATGACGCCGCCCACCGCGGCCGCACCGACGATCGGAGTGACGCTCGCGCCGGAGGCGCCTGAGGTCTCTTTCACCATGGCTTTCCCGTTTCCCTCCCCCGAAGGCCCGGGCCTGTCTTTTCCCCTGCGCCGCCGCGCCGTCCCGGCCGCTTGAGCGCGCATTGCAATGCGCCTATCAGGGGCCGAATGCAAGCCAAGCGCAAGGGACCGCGATGCAAAGCCTCTCCGTCTGTGTCTATTGTGGCGCGCGCCCCGGTGCCGATCCGTCCTACATGGAGACCGCGACCGCGCTTGGCACCGCGCTGGCAGGGGCCGGCATGCGGCTGGTCTACGGGGCGGGCGACGTCGGGCTGATGGGGGCCGTGGCGCGCGCGGCGCAGGCGGCGGGCGGGGCAACCTTCGGGGTGATCCCCGCGCATCTCGTGGCATGGGAGGTCGGCAAGCGCGACCTGACGACCTTCGTGGTGACCGAGACGATGCACGAGCGCAAGAAGGTCATGTTCATGAACGCCGACGCGGTGGTCGTCCTGCCCGGCGGCGCGGGCAGCCTCGACGAGTTCTTCGAGGTGCTGACATGGCGCCAGCTGGGGCTGCACGACAAGCCCATCTACCTGCTGGACATCAAGGGCTACTGGCAACCGCTGGTCGCGCTGATCGACCACGTGATCGCGCAGGGCTTCGCCGAGCCGAGCCTGAAAGGCTATATCGAGACGGTCCCCGACCTGAGCACGCTGATGGCGCGGCTGGCGCGTTAGGCGGGCAGTATCTCGGGCACCTCGCCCACGGAGACGAGGCGGTTCATCTCGACGATCTTGTCGCGATAGTTGCGGGCGAAGGCGGCCTCCAGCTCGCGCGAGATCTCGTCGCGGCGCCGGGTGACCTCGCGCAGGCGCGGCGCATCGATCCGCCAGACGGTCAGCGGGGCCGCCGCGACCACCGTCGCCGTGGCCGGCAGCCCCGTCAGCGCCGTCATCTCGCCCACGAAATCCCCCGTGCCGCAGGTCGAGACGCGCACGCCGCCCACGCGGACCTCGGCCTTGCCCTCGGCGATGTAGCTCAGATGCCCGACCGGCTCGCCCTGCACGGCAAGGCAGGCGCCCTGCTCCAACACGACCCAGCGGCCCCGGTCGATCAGCGCGCGCGCGTCACCCCGCCCGAGGCCCGGAAGATGGAGCGCGATGAAATGCGCCTCCACGTCGGTGAAGCGGGCGCGCAGGCTGCGCCAATGGGTGATGAGAAGCTGGGCGATGTTCACCACGACGAGGCAGGTCTCCCAGAAGGTCGAGACCGGGTCACCGAGGATGAAGGCCGAGTAGGAGATCCCGAGGACCGCCGAGGCGATGACGAAGAGGCGCAGCCACAGAAGCGTGCGCATGAGCATCGAGAGCACCAGCAGCACATAGGCCGCATGGCCGAGCAGGCCCTCTTGCGAGAAGGCCGAGGCAAAGGTGAGTTCCATGGAAAACCTCCCGCGCTATCAGGAGGTCCAACGCCTTGGCCGTCAATGTTGATTCTCCGCCGTTGCGGATCAGTCCGGCAGCCCTTCGGGCAGGGTGGCTGCCGAGACACGGGCCGCGATCTCGTCGACCGGATGGTTCGTCAGGTCGAGCGCCACCTCGGCGACGACGCGGGCCGCGACCTCTTTGTGGATGTCCTTGCGCAACGCGCCCAGGACCCGCGGCGGCGCCACCACGATCAACCGGTCGAACCGGTCGGCATGGGCCCGGCGGTAGAGCATCGCGGCAAGCTCGGCTGCGAACCGCTCCTTCTCCAGCCGGTGCCAGTCGGTCTCCTCCATCGCGGAGCGCTGCGCGCCGGGGCCATCGCTGCGGCGGCCGGGGCGGTCGGTGCCCTGCTCGTGGGTGGGCGGGTTGTCACCGTGGCGCTCGCGCCGCACCTCGAGCAACGGGATATCCGCATCCCCGATGTTTTCCAGCAAAAGCGCCTTTTCGCCATCGGCCACCAGCACCCATGTGCCACGGGTCAGCGCGCTGCGGTTGCGGCGTGTCTGCGTCACGCCGGTCGGGGTCATGGACGGTTTCGTCATGTCGTCCTCCTGCTTTCATCGGGGTCAGGGTGACAGATCGGGGCGCAGGTAACGTTGACCTGCGTCAATCATCTTGCGCGAAACGGAAACGGCCCGCCGTGGCGAGCCGTTCGCGTCTGTTCGCGGGGGATCAGCCCAGACGGCTTGCCACGTTTTCCCAGTTCACCAGCTTCGACAGGAAGTTGTCGAGGTAGGCCGGGCGCTTGTTGCGGAAGTCGATGTAGTAGGAATGCTCCCACACGTCACAGCCCAGAAGTGCTGTCTGCCCGAAACACAGCGGGTTCACGCCGTTCTCGGTCTTGGTCACTTTCAGCGACCCGTCGCTGTCCTTGACCAGCCAGCACCAGCCCGAGCCGAACTGGCCCGCGCCCGCGGCGGCGAATTGCGACTTGAACTCGTCGACCGAGCCGAAGGACTCAGAGATGGCCTTTTCCAGCTCGCCGGGCATGCCGGTTTCGCCGGGGCCCATCATTTCCCAGAACTGGTTGTGGTTCCAATGCTGCGAGGCGTTGTTGAAGATGCCGTTCTGCGCGACCGCGCCGGGCTGGTAGGTGCCGGTGATGATCTCTTCGAGGGATTTGCCCTCCCACTCGGTGCCGGCGATCAGCTTGTTGCCGTTGTCGACATAGGCCTTGTGGTGCAGGTCGTGGTGGTATTCCAGCGTCTCGCGGCTCATGCCGAACGCTTCGAGCGCGTCATGGGCATAGGGAAGATCGGGAAGTTCGAAAGCCATGGGTGAGTGCCCCCTCGTTGGTGGTTGTCGGTTGGGTGAAAGATGGGGCCGGGCACGGGGCAAGGTCAACCCCGCCCCCCGCCAAGCGCCCCGTTTCACGGGTGAAATACAGGGTCAGGCTGCGCGCGGGCGGGCCGCGCTCAACCGCAGGTTTCAGCGCTCGCCCGCGTCAGTGGTAGCCCACCGCGCCGCCGGGTCTGGCCGACATCGCGAGCAGGTCGAAGGTGTATTGCGCCACCGAGCGGAAGCAGATCACGCGCGCCTCGGTCGCCGTCTCGAACCAGATCGCGCCCGCGACCTGCTGCAGGCGGGTGCGGCGCATCTCTCCGGGGGGCAGCGCGTCGGCGGCCATGTCGGCGGGGGTGATCTTGGCCAGCGTGTCGCGCAAGGGCCCCTCGGCGCCGGAGACGCGGAAGAGCGCGCGGGCGTCCGAGACGTTGACGGCCAGGTGATGCTGGCCAGCCAGCGCGGCGGTCAGGTCGGCGACCATCCTGTCAGCCTGGGCGTGATCGCAGAGGATCATGAGCTCGTCGGGCGACATCCAGGCGACGCGGCAACCCTGCCCCGCGCTGATGGCCCGCGGGCCGGGCATGTCCGACCCGGTGACCTTCGCGATGGCAGCACCCGCCGCCGACAGGTCGGCGCGCAGCGTGACCATGCCTTGCAGGCCCATCTCCTCGACCGTCACCAGCCCCTCGGCCCGGGCGCCGGCCAGCGCGCTTTTCACGAGATCAGACATTCTGCTTCTCCCCCTCGGGGTCGTAGAAGACGGGGCTGACGATCTTGGCCTTGACCGTCTTCGGCGCCTCGCCCTTGGCGGGCTTCTTCGTGGTGTTGAATTCGATCACCTCGCCCATCCGGTCCGGCCCGTTCAGGACAAGGCCCATGGCAATGCCGCGCGCCAGGGTGGGCGAGTAGTAGGTCGAGGTCACGCGGCCCTGCGTCATGCCCTGCCCGTTGGCGTTCACACCCTCGGCCACGGCATAGGCGCCGTCGGGGATGACGGACCCGTCGAGCGTTTCCAGCCCCACCAGCTTCCACCGGGCCGGGTCGGTCATGTGGGAGCGTTCCTGCGCGCGTTTGCCCAGGAAATCCTCTTTCTTCTTCGAAATCGCCCAATCGAGGCCAAGGTCCTGCGGGATCACCGTGCCATCGGTCTCGTCGCCGATCATGATGAAGCCCTTTTCGGCGCGCATGACATGCATCGCCTCGGTGCCGTAGGCGGTGACGCCGAACTCCTGTCCGGCCGCGTGCAGCGCATCCCAGAGCGCGCGACCCTGGCTGGCGGGGACGGAAACCTCGAAACTCAACTCGCCGGCAAAGGCGATGCGGAAGATGCGGGCGTCGAAACCGCCGATCTTGCCTTCCGTCCAGCCCATGAAGGGCAGCGCCGCGTTCGACAGGTTGATATCCGCCCCCAGTTTTTCCAGAACCGCCCGCGATTTGGGGCCGACGACCCCGATCTGCGCCCATTGCTCGGTGACATTGGCGGTGTAGACCTTCCAGTCCCACCACTCGCATTGCAGCCAATCCTCCATATGCGCATGTATGCGGTCGGCCCCGCCGGTGGTGGTGTGGCACAGGAACGTGTCGTCATCGAGCCGCGCGACGACGCCGTCATCCATGAGAAAGCCGTTTTCGCTGCACATCAGACCGTAGCGGCATTTGCCCGGTTTCAGCGTGCTCATCATGTTGGTGTAGAGCATGTCCATGAACCGGCCCGCGTCGGGGCCTTTCACGATGATCTTGCCCAGCGTCGAGGCATCCAGCAGGCCGAGGCCCCCGCGCGTGGCGTTGATCTCGCGGTTGACCGCGTCGCGGTGGCTTTCGCCCTGTCGCGGATAGCAATAGGCGCGGCGCCAGTGGCCCACGGGCTCCATGTAGGCGCCGTGATCCATATGCCAGTCATGCAGCGGCGTGCGGCGGAGCGGCTGGAAGATCTCGCCGCGCGCCTCGCCCGCGATGGCACCCATGGAAATGGGGGTGTAGGGCGGGCGGAAGGTGGTGGTGCCGACGCGGGGAATGTCTTCACCCAAAGCATCAGCAAGAACCGCCAGACCGTTGATGTTGCTTAGCTTTCCCTGATCCGTCGCCATGCCGAGCGTGGTGTATCGCTTGGTGTGCTCGACGCTTTCATAGCCCTCGCGCGCGGCCAGCTGGACGTCCGAGACCTTCACATCGTTCTGGAAGTCGAGCCACATCTTCGACCGTTTCTTCGGCCCTGCGCCCTGCGGCATCACCCAGATCGGGGCAAGCGGGGCCTCGTGGGCGGCAGTGGCAGAGGGGACCGTCGCATCCGGCGCAGACTTTCCCATCATTTCCAATGCACTGCGCGCCATTGTTGAAGCATTTCTCAAAGTTTCGGAGGCATGCAGCGCACCATCCGCGGCCCCCGCACAGACGACAAAGCCCTGCCCGTTCTGATCGGTCGGCGGGCGGGCGTGGTCGGGGCGAAAGAAGGCGCCCGCGCTGTCCCAGGTCAGCTTGCCACCGCAATGGGACCAGAGGTGGACGACAGGCGACCAGCCGCCGGACATGGCCACCGCGTCGCAGACGATATCCTCGATGACCGCGCCTTCGCCCTCCTGCCGGCAGAGCTGGACGGCCACGACCCCGCGCAGGCCCTTGACGTTCGCGATGCCCATGCCGGTTTCCACGCGGATGCCGCGGGCGCGGGCCTCCTGCACCAGCGGGCCGTCGGCCTCGGGGCGGGCATCGACGATGCAGGGCACGTCAAGGCCCGCGGATTTGATCGCAAGCGCCGTGCGATAGGCGTCGTCGTTGTTGGTGACCACCACCGTGCGGTCGCCGGGGCTGACGCCCCAGTTGGTGATGTAGTCGCGCATGGCCGAGGCGAGCATCACGCCCGGCTTGTCGTTGCCGGGAAAGCTGAGCGGGCGCTCGAGCGCGCCGGTCGCGGCGATCACGCGGGCGCTGCGGATGCGCCAGAGGCGGTGGCGCGGGGTATCGTCAGCCGGAGCGTGATCGGCGACGCGCTCATAGGCGAGGATATAGCCGTGGTCATAGACACCGGCGACCATGGTGCGCAGCCGCAGATGGACATTATCCATCCCTTCAAGGGCTTGCACGGTGTCGTTGATCCAGTCCTCCGCCGGTTTCCCGTCGATCTCGACCCCGTCCACCGGCGCGCGCCCACCCCAATGGGCGGTCTGTTCGCAGAGGATCACCCTGGCCCCGGCGCGCCCTGCCTCGAGCGCTGCTTGCAAGCCCGCAATGCCGCCGCCCGCGATCACGACATCGGTGTGGGCGTAGAAATGCTCGTAGCGGTCGGGGTCGGTCTGCTTGGGGTCTGGGGCTTTGCCCAGCCCCGCGGATTGGCGGATGAAGGGCTCGAACACATGCTTCCAGAAGGCGCGCGGGTGGATGAAGGTCTTGTAATAAAACCCCGCGGGCAGGAAGCGCGGCAAAAGCGCGTTCACCTCGCCGATGTCCCATTCGAGGCTCGGCCAGTGGTTCTGGCTGGTCGCCGTCAGCCCGTCGAACAGCTCGGTCGTGGTGGCGCGCTGGTTGGGCTCGTGGGTCTTGCCCTGCCCGAGGTTGACCAGCGCGTTCGGCTCCTCGGCGCCGGAGGCCACGACACCGCGCGGGCGGTGATACTTGAAGGACCGGCCCATGATCTTCTGGCCCGACGCCATGAGCGCCGAGGCGAGCGTGTCGCCGGGATGGCCTGTCAGGCGCTTGCCGTTGAAGCGAAACTCGATCTTGCGGCTGCGGTCGATCAACCGGCCGCCGGTGGACAGGCGCGTGCTCATGTCAGGCTCCAGTCGGGGCGTTTGGCCTTGATGGCCGCGACGACATCGGCGGGCGGCTCGGTGGTCTGGGCGGGATAGGTGCCGAAGACTTCGAGCGTGGCGGTGTCGCGGGCGGCGAGGAACCACTTGCCGCAGCCCATCGCGTGGCGCCAGCGCTCGAAATGCACGCCTTTCACGTTGGGACGAAGGAAGAGATAGGCCTCGAAATCATCGTCCGAGGAGCCGGGGCCGAACCGCTTCAGATGCGCCTCGCCGCCGGGCGCAAGCTCGGTCTCGCAGGCGGCGACGCCGCAACAGGGGCAGGTGAAGGTCAGCATGCGCAGGCCCTCCGGCCGGAGGGCGTCAAGGCAGCAGCCCGTGGAGCGGACAGCCCTACACGCGGTATCGAAGCGCGTCCGTGGGCAATCCCGTCGCGAACCGCCCCGCGGTCGGGGGCGGTTCCGGTGCGCGCAGTCAGAAAATCATTGCGTCCCGCCGGGCGGGATCGTCGCATCGGGCACGCTGTCGGGAACGGTGCCGGCAGGCGGCGCGCTTGTCGTTCCGGCCTCCGGAGCGCCTTCGCCTTCCGGCGGCGCACCCCCGGAGAAGGCGAACAAGGCGACAAGCAGGACGAATACGACCAGCAGCCCGACAAGGATGCCGGTGCCCGATTTTCCCTCGTACCCGGCGTTGTAGGGATCGAGTGGCCGATTCGGGTCGGCACCATGGCTGCGGTGGAACGGATCGTCGTAGTTGGACATGAGTTGCCTCCTGTGGTTACGAACGTCTGCAACCATAGGAAAGCCGCCCCTGCGCACCGAAGCCCGCCCGCCTCCATCCGCGGGAACCGGCAAGTTCTTGCGGAAACGAAACAATCTTTCTGCATGATCCTGCGCATCAATGTACCACCCCCGCCGCCACGCTTTCGTCGATGAATTTTCCCTCGCGGGAACGGGTCATGGCGAATTCCTCGGCCATGGCCCAGCCCGAGCCGGGGCCGACGCGCTTCGGATGCGCCTCGCGGCCGGGGGCAAGCCCCATCCGGCAGGCGGCGACGCCGCAACAGGGGCAGGTGAAGGTCAGCATGGGATCTTTTCCTTCTCGGGGTCGTCGGCCAGCGGCAGGGGCCGGACGGCAAGCATCGCCACCTGACCCGGAGGGCCGCGTCATCGGGCCGCTGGCGGATCGACAGTCAGCTTTCGACACGCCAGCCTCCGGCCTTCAGCAGAATTTCGGCTGCAGCCTCTCGCGCGGGGTAATCGTCACCCAGCGCATAGACATCCCCCGCGAGCTTGAACATCTCGAACCCGGCCTCCCGGAACGGCTGGAAGATCGCCTCGCGCGTGGCACGGGTGTTCTGCTCGACAACCGCCAGTGTCGGCGCCATGGCGCGCAGGTCGGTCCCGGCGAGAACCTCGGGTTCATGCCCTTCCACGTCGATGACAAGCACATCGACCTGCCCGACCCCCTCGTCGGCGAGGATCGTCGCCAAGGGCCGCACCGGCACGGTGACCTCGGCCAGATGGTCGTCGGGGACATCGGGGTTTTCCTTGGCGAGATCCGCGCGCATCCGATCCTTGTCCATCGTTGCGCACCCCTGGGCGTCGCGGCGGTAGAGATGTTCGAACTCGGGGTTCAGGTAGTGCAGCGTCAGCGCGCCCTCCGACGCGGAACAGCCGATCCGGCGCACCGCCACATGCGGCCGGTCCGCGTGGCGATCGGCGAGGCGGTCGAAATAGACCGGGTTCGGTTCCAGCAGCAATCCGTGCCAGCCCGCAGTCTCGAAATAAGGAAGCAGCGGGTCCGAGAGTTTCCCGTCGTTCGCGCCCACCTGCACGGCGAACACCGGTCGGTCGCCGGCGGCCTGAGCGACGTTGTCATAGACAAACCTGCGTGCGGCATTTTGCAGGGCGCGTTTCTCGCCGCGTGTGCGCGGGATTGCAGGCCCGCCGTCTGTCCCGGTCCCGGCCATCAGTGTGCCACCCCCGCCGCCACGCTTTCGTCGATGAACTTGCCCTCGCGGAAGCGGGTCATGGCGAATTCTTCTGCCAAGGGCGAGTGCCCCTTGGCCATCAGCTCGGCCATGGCCCAGCCCGAGCCGGGGATCGCCTTGAACCCGCCGGTGCCCCAGCCGCAGTTGACGAAGACCCCCTCGACCGGGGTTTTCGAGATGATGGGCGAGCGGTCGCCGGTCATGTCGACGATCCCGCCCCACCAGCGCAGCATCTTGAGGCGGCTGATGATCGGGAAGGTCTCGACCAACGCACGGACGGTTTCCTCGACATGGTGGAACGATCCGCGCTGGGTGTAGTTGTTGAACCCGTCCGCGCCGCCGCCGATGACCATCTCGCCCTTGTCGGACTGGCTCATGTAGCCGTGCACCGTGTTGGCCATGACGACCACGTCCATCACCGGCTTGATCGGTTCGGACACGAGCGCCTGCAACGCCACGGACTCGATCGGCAGGCGGAAGCCCGCGCGCTCGGCCATGACGCCGGAATGGCCCGCGACGACGATGCCCAGCTTGTTGCAGCCGATATACCCCTTGGTGGTGTCCACGCCCACGACGCGGTCGCCCTCGCGACGGACCCCCGTCACCTCGGTCTGCTGGATGATGTCCATGCCCATGTCGGAACAGGCGCGCGCATAGCCCCATGCCACCGCATCGTGCCGCGCGGTGCCGCCGCGCGCCTGCCAGAGCGCGCCGAGGACGGGGTAGCGCGGGCCGTCGATGTTGATGATCGGGCACAGTTCCTTGACGCGGCGGGGGGTGATGAACTCGGTCGTCACCCCTTGCAGCGCGTTGGCATGGGCCGTGCGCTGGTAGCCGCGAATCTCGTGTTGCGTCTGGGCCAGCATCATCACGCCGCGGGGGCTGAACATTATGTTGTAGTTCAGGTCCTGGCTGAGTGTTTCGTAAAGCGACCGGGATTTTTCGTAGATCGCCGCCGACGGGTCCTGAAGGTAGTTCGAGCGGATGATCGTGGTGTTGCGCCCGGTGTTGCCACCACCCAGCCACCCTTTTTCGATCACGGCCACGTTGCGGATGCCGTGGTTCTTGCCGAGGTAATAGGCGGTCGCAAGACCGTGACCACCGGCGCCCACGATGATGACATCGTACTGCGCCTTCGGCGTGGGGCTGCGCCACGCGCGTTCCCACCCGAGGTGGTGGCGGGCGGCCTCGCGGGCGATGGCGAAGGCGGAATAACGGCGCATCACGCGGCTCCTCTGACTGCCTGCCTGATGTGGGGCAGGACGGCTGCGGAAAGGATACTCCGGGCGACGGTCCATGCGCAAAATGCGACGCAGCGCCAGAATGTCTCGGCCCTGCGGCCCGACGCCCGGTTTTCGCGGGCGCGCTCTGCGCTTATGTGGGAGGCTGGACAGAGAAACGAGGACAGGCGCGTCATGGGATTCTGGATCGCGACAGGGGCATTTTCGGTGCTCGTGGTGCTGGTGATGATGCTTGCGGTATTGCGCCCGCGCAAGGCGGCTGTGCCCGCGGCGGCCTATGACGTGCAGGTCTACCGCGACCAGCTCAAGGAAGTCGACAAGGACGTGGCCCGCGGCATCCTGACCGAGGAGGAGGCCGTGCGCGCCCGCACCGAGGTGTCCCGGCGCCTGCTGGAGGCCGATCGCGCGTTGCACAAGGCGATCACCGTCGAGGCGCGCACCAGCACCGTCGACAAGCTGATCCTCGGCGCGGGCCTTGCCGCGACGGTCGCGGGCGCCTTTGCTCTCTATGTGGCCGTCGGCGCACCGGGCTACCCGGACCTGCCGCTCGCCGCCCGGGTCGGGATGGTCGAGGAGGCGCGCGCAAGCCGCCCCGGACAGGCCGAGGCCGAGGCGCAGGTGCCCTTCCGCGAGGGCGTGGCCCCCGACCCCCGCCGCGAGGAACTGGTGGCGCAGTTGCGCACGGTGATGGAACAGCGCCCCGACGACCCGCAGGGCCTGAGCCTTCTGGCGACGAACGAGGCCGCCCTCGGCAACTTCCGCGCGGCCCATGTCGCTCAGTCCCGCCTGATCGAGGTTCTGGGCGACGAGGCCAGCGGGTTCCATTTCATCGACCTTGCCGAGATGATGATCCTGTCGGCGGGCGGTTATGTCAGCCCCGAGGCCGAGCGCGCCCTGATGCAGGGTCTGCAGCTCGAGCCGCGCAACGGCACGGCGCGTTATTATGCCGGGCTGATGTATGCCCAGCAGGGGCGGCCCGACCTCGCCTTTCCGATCTGGCGCAACCTGATGGCCGAATCCTCCGCCGACGCGCCATGGCTGGAGCCGATCCGCATGCAGATCGAGGAGGTGGCCTTTCTCGCGGGGGTCAACGTGCGCCTTGCCGACTTGCCGCAACCGGGTGCGCCGCGCGGGCCGACCGCCGAGGATATCGAGGCCGCGCAGGGCATGGCGTCCGAGGACCAGGCCGCCATGATCGAGGGCATGGTCGCGGGGCTGGCCGAGCGGCTGGCGACCGAGGGCGGCCCGCCCGAGGACTGGGCGCGCCTGATCGGGGCGCAGATCGTGCTGGGTCGCACCGAGGACGCCCGCGCCGTCTATGACGAGGCGCGGACGGTCTTTGCCGATCTGCCCGAGGCGCTGGCGGTGCTGGATGCTGCGGCGGCCCCCCTGGCCGGTGCGGCGGAGTGATCTGTGAGACCATCGAGGACTTTGCCGCAGCGATCCCGCAAGGGCGCGGGTTGATGGGCCTCGATCTGGGCACGAAGACCATCGGCGTCGCGGTCTCCGACAGGCTGCTTTCGGCGGCGACGCCGCTCGAGACGGTGAAGAGGGTGAAATTCACCCTCGATGCCGCGCGGCTGGCCGAGATCGCGGCGAAACGCGAGATCGGCGGCGTGATCCTCGGCCTGCCCGCCAACATGGACGGCACCGAGGGGCCGCGCGCGCAATCGACCCGCGCCTTTGCCCGCAACCTTACCCGCGTGGCGGGATTCGAGGGGATGGCACTGGCCTTCTGGGACGAGCGGTTGAGCACGGTTGCGGCAGAAAGGGCACTGCTGGAGGCGGATACGACACGGAAACGTCGCGCAGAGGTGATCGACGCGGTCGCGGCAGGCTATATCCTGCAAGGGGCGCTCGACCGGTTGCGCCATCTGAGGGCTGCACCATGACCGACGAGATCTGGAAACGCGACGAGATCGAAAGCCCCTGCGTCAAGATCTGCGTCGTCCATCCCGAGGCGCGGATCTGCACCGGCTGCCTGCGCTCGATCGACGAGATCACCCAGTGGACGCGGATGGGGCACGAGGCCCGTGCCGAGGTCATGGCCGCCCTGCCCGCCCGCCGCGCACAACTGGCCCAGCGGCGCGGTGGCCGCGCGGCACGCCTGAAGCGCCGCGGCGAGGCGTGAGGCGGCCCCACTCTCGCGTGAGCATGGGGCGCATGCGGCCTGTCACCGGACTGCGCCAGTTGCGGCTTTTCGCGTGGTTCTTGGGCTGGTTCGTCGCGGGCGTGGCCGTGACCCTCGTCTTCTTCCCCGTCCTTTTCTCCGCAACCGACCCCGACCTGCCCTTCGCTCCGGCGCTCTCGGCCTATTTCGCCCAATCGCCCTTCGTCATCGTCCTGCCCGGTGTCCTGCTTTCGGTGGTGTTTCTCGGCCCGGTCTGGTTCGTCCTGCGCTTCTGGATGGCGCGACAGGGCGACAGGGTGATCGGCGCGAAGCCTGCCATCCTGCCCGTCTGGCTGTCGGTCTGGGTGGCCCTGACCATCGTGCAGGTCGTGATGGCCGGTGCGGACATGCCCGACCCGCCGCCAGGCATTCTGGCGTCGATCCCGCCGCCGTTCGACCTGCTCTTCAACGGCGGGCTACTGGTGCAGATGGGGGGCGTGACGGTGATGTTCCTCGCCTACCGGTGGCGACGTCCCGACGACGCGCAGGGCCGCAACCGCGGACCGGTGCAGTCGGTGCTCTAGGGCAGGTCGAGCCAATCGGCGACCTGCGGCAGGCAGGGTCTGAAATAGGCGATGGCCCGCCCCTCGGGCGCGGCCGCTGCCCCTTCGGTCCAGGGGGCGATGCCGTGCAGCGACAGGCGATGGACCAGAACCGCCTCGCCCGGCGTCAACGCGATCTCGATCCGCGGGCAGATCTCGAAACAGTGGCGGCGGGCGGCCTTGTAAATGTCGGTCACGTCAAGGTCGCCCCAATGCCCGGGCGCGATCCCCTCGAAGGCCCGGCGAAAGGCCGCGCGCATGATCTCGTGGCTGCCCTCCCAGACGACCAGCGGGGCGGCACCGCGATCGGCCTCGCTCAGGGCGACGCCGAGAATCCAGCCATGCGGCTCGCGCAGGTGGCGGCGGCGGGCGGCCCCTTCGGGCAGAAGCCCGTCGAGATGGGCGGCATCGCGCGTCCGCCTGTAGCGATGGGCGGCCTCGGTCTCGTCCGCGTCGCGGCGGGGATAGGCCGGATAGGTGACCGACACCTGCGCAGGATGCAGCGGCAGGGGGCCGGTCACCGCCTCGGCGGCCATGCGCGCGGCCCCCGAGAGCGGCGGCCCCTGCTCAACGCGCCCCTGCGCGTCATTGCCCAGCACGTCGACACCGGCGAACCATGTGCCGCCATGGCGCAGCCAGCGCGCCTGCAGCACCGGGTCGCCCGCCGCCGCGAGGGCCGCCTCGCGAGCGGCGCCGAGCCAGTCCAGCGTCGCCGCCTCGGCCGGAAAGACCTCGAAGCCGCGCCCGAGCCAACTCATCCCATGACCGCCTTGCGGGCCATGTTCAGCGCCATGATCATGATGAACACGGCGAAGATGCGCTTGAGCCGGCCGGCATCGGTCGCATGGGCCAGCCGCACGCCCCATGGCGTCGTGATCAGCGTCATGGCCACGACCACCGCGAAGGCCACGAGATTGACCTGGCCCACGGTGAAGGGCGGGCGGTTGTCGGTCATGCCGGGCACCAGCAGGAACCCCACGACCGAGGGCACCGCGATCACGAGGCCGAAGCCCGCCGCCGTGGCCACGGCGCGGTGGATGGCAACCCCGTAAAGGCTCATCAGGGGCACGCCGAAGCTGCCGCCTCCGATCCCCATCAGGACGGAGAGAAACCCGAGCGTCGGGCTGGTCACGGCACGGCCGATGCCGGTCGGCATGGCATCGCCCAACCGCCAGTCGGCACGGCCGAAGGCAAGATAGAGACCCACAATCATTCCCAGCACCGCGAAGATCACCATCAGAACCTCGCCCCGCAGGCCGCTGGCCGCCACCACGCCCAGAACGGCGCCGATCCCGATCCCCGGCGCCCAGCCCTTGAGGATGTCCCAATCCACCGCGCCCTTGCGGTGATGGCCCAGAAGCGACCGCAGGGAGGTGACGGCGATGGTGGCGAGAGAGGTCGCAAGGCAGATCTGCATCAGCCCCTCGGGGCCGTATCCCAACCCTTCGAAGGCGAAATAGAAGGCCGGGACCAGCACGATGCCACCCCCCACACCCAGCATTCCGGCGATCACGCCCGCAAAGCCGCCGATCAGCAGGATCAGGGCGAGCATGGGAAAAAGCTCGGACATTTCGGGCATCATGGCGGGGTCTCCGTTCCGGTCCTGCCCGCGCCGCTTAGCCGAGGGCGCGGGGGAACGGAAGGGCCGCGGATGAGGGGCACTGTGCGGAAATGCAGGGCCTCAGGCGGCGCGCTGCGTCACCTCGGCCAAGGCGCGTTCGACAAGGTCGGCGCCCGCCCCGTCCCGGTGCGCCTCTTCGCTCAGCCGCCGCTTCCAGCCGCGCGCGCCCGGCCGCCCGGCGAAAAGCCCCAGCATGTGGCGCGTGACCTGGTGAAGGCGGCCGCCGGCGGACAGATGCGCCTCGATATGGGGCAGCATCTCGAGCGCGACCTGTTCGGCCGTCTTTGGGGGCGTCGTATCGCCGAAGATGTCGCGGTCGGCGGTCAGCAGGACCTCGGCGGGCGTGTGATAGGCCGCGCGCCCTATCATCACGCCATCCATGCCCGCGGCCAGATGCGCCCGCGCCTCGGCCAGCGTGGTGATGCCGCCGTTGATGGAAAGGTGCAGATGCGGGAAGGACCGTTTCATCGCGTGCACCAGCGGGTAATCGAGTGGCGGAATATCGCGGTTTTCCTTGGGGCTGAGCCCCTGGAGCCAGGCCTTGCGCGCATGGATGGTGAAGCGGGTCACACCGGCCGCGGCGACGGTCTCGAGAAAGCGCGGCAGCGTCTCGGCCGGGACCTGCTCATCGACCCCGATGCGGCATTTGACGGTGACCTCCACCGGGCTTGCCGCGATCATGGCAGCGACGCAGTCGGCCACGAGTCCGGGGCGTTCCATGAGCACCGCGCCGAAACAGCCCGACTGCACCCGGTCGGACGGGCATCCCACGTTGAGGTTGATCTCGTCATAGCCGTAGACGGCCGCGATCCGTGCCGCCTCGGCCAGTTCTGCCGGGTCCGACCCGCCCAGTTGCAGGGCAACGGGATGTTCGGCCTGATGGAACGCCAACAGGCGATCCCGGTCGCCATGGATCACCGCAGGCGCGGTCACCATCTCCGTATAAAGCAGCGCGCGCCGCGACATCAGCCGGTGGAAATAACGGCAGTGCCGGTCGGTCCAGTCCATCATCGGCGCGACAGCAAGGATCGGCATATTGAATTTATTGGATTTTTTATTTTTATCAGCCATTTATCGCTCAATCCTAAAGCCCGTTCTTGTCTTATTTGTTGTAAATCGCGCCCATTTCGGGTAGGATTTACAACAAATGTTGTAACTTGGGCCAAATGTTGTAACCCCATGGGTACCATCATCAAGCGAAAGCGCAAAGACGGCACTGCCTCCTGGCTTGCCCAGATCGCCGTTCGGCGGGCTGGAAAAACCGTCTGGCGCGAAAACCGGACCTTCGAGTTGCGCTCGACCGCCGCGGCCTGGATCGAGAAGCGCGAGAAGGACCTTGCAAAGCCCGGCGCCCTCGAAAACCTGCCCATCGGAGAGACCCGCCGCCGCGAAGTGACCCTCGGCGACGCCATCGACAAATATGTGGAAGACAGCGCGAAGGCAATCGGTCGGACCAAGGCGCAGGTGCTGAAAAGCATCAAGGAGTTCGACATCGCGAACAAGCTCTGTGCCCAGATCGACAGCGCCGACATCGTGGCCTTCGCGAAGGAGAAGCTGAATACCGGTGTCTCGCCGCAAACCGTGTCAAACTACCTGTCACATCTCAGCGCGGTCTTCACAGTGGCCGGCCCGGCCTGGAACTATCCGCTGGACGAGCGTGCGATGCGCAATGCGATGATCGTCGCCAAGAAGCTGGGCCTGACCCAGAAGAGCCGTCACCGCGATCGGCGGCCAACACTGGACGAGCTCAATCAGCTAATGGCGCATTTCCTCGACCGCTCGATCCGCCGCCCCTCCTCTGTCCCCATGCATCGCGTCATCGCCTTTGCGATCTTCTCGACGCGACGGCAGGAAGAGATCACCCGGATCAAATGGGCGGACCTGGACCAAGAGGGCAAACGGATCCTCGTGCGCGACATGAAGAACCCCGGCGAGAAGATTGGCAACGACGTTTGGTGCGACCTGCCCGATCCGGCGCTGGCGATCATCGAGGCGATGCCGAAACACGCGAGCCAGATCTTCCCCTACTCCACCGATGCCATCAGCGCTGCGTTCACTCGGGCAACGCAGTTTCTGGGGATCGAGGACCTGCGCTTCCACGACCTGAGGCACGAGGGCGTCTCGCGCCTGTTCGAGATCGGCTATAACGTTCCGCACGCGGCTGCGGTTTCCGGCCACCGATCCTGGACGTCGCTCAAGCGCTACACCCACTTGCGCCAAACCGGCGACAAGTTCGCAGACTGGGCCTGGAATGTGGAAGTTACCACGCGGGATCCGAGGCAGCGCAAGAGAAACCCCGCGCGGCCGGGTTCTACAGCCAAACTTCGGACAAGACCGGTTCGACGCCCCGGAGAAGCCACATGAGTATCGTCCCTCAAATTTCTGTAATAAAATACAATTAGTCTTCGGGATATTGCCGCGTGTAGCGCTCATCCGGCGCGACCCACTGCTCCAGGAATTCCAGCGGATCGAGCGTTCCAATCATGGACCGCGCAAGATCAAGCCGAGAGGATAAGGCCTGGCGCCTGTCGGTCTCGACGCCGGCAAGACGCTCCTCCGCCTCGCGAAAGGAGCTTTCGATCGACATCGCGGCGGACCATTTCCGGATCACTTCGAAAAGTTGTTCGCGGCTTTGGGCAAAGGCCTTGTCCGCGTTGCGTCGATCTTCTTCGCGCTTCCAGCGTTCCTGCTGTTCCTCCCATTCGCGTTGCTTTCGGATCGCCGCCGCCTCTGCCTCGGCAGTCTTGGACTTGAGGTCCGGCACGACGGCTTCCAGCTCTTTCACGATCCTCGGAAACATGGACGACAAGCCGCGCTTTGGTGTTTCTTGCCATATCGCCGACCACTCCACGTCCCGGCGCGGTGCGTAGGCGACAAGCCGGAAGCGCCCGGACGGCACATCGTTCTCGGTCGTCCATGAGTGGACCAGCTGGTGTGGTCTGGCGGCCTTCACGACCGCACTGTCTTCCCGCACATACTTGCCCTTGACGTATCTGAGCGTGACCCGTTCGGACATTTCGACTAGCGCAAGACCGATGGGAACCTCGCCGATATAGGCGACGGTCGGGCGGTGCGGTGCCCAAATCCGTCCGTAGGAGTAGCGTCCGTATTTGCGATCCTTCCCCGGGACTTCCTGCTCTTCGATCTGAGCCCGAAACAATGGCTGATCAGGCGGCGCGAAGGTCACGCGATACCCTTTTCGCTCGAACGCATCGTAGAGCCCATTCGCGAGGTCCAATGCGCGTGGCAGCTGCGCTTCGGACGTTACGATGTCCGGAAGGAGGAGCTTGTAGGGGCGAAGAAACTCGTACTCGTCGATCTTCCGCGTCTTTCGGTAATGCGGCTCGACGCCGCGAAGGATCGGATGCCGGGCATCCTTGCGTTGCCTGCCACGACCAGGTGAAGACACCGAAGATCTGGCGGCGGGCGTCACGGGACGCGCGAGCGGCGTATCCGCCGACCAGACAAGCTGATCACCTGGCTTTGCAGTGGGCAGTGGAGGTCGTAGGGAGGCCGTTCCGACCGCCTTCTTCTGCCAGTAGCCAGCGGGAGGCCGGGGCACAGCCAGAGAAGTACAGACCCGCGCGAGATAGGAACCGGAGACACCGTACTCGGCCGCCAGGTGGCTGATCGGTGTCGACCAGACCTTCTCGTAAAGCTCTTCTCTCGTGACATGTCTGGAGCGGGACACATTGGTGGTGGTGTCGTCGGGCAACTCTTTGTTCTCGTAATTTCGACCCAATGGGACGTTTGCCAATCGGTCCCGTATGGTGCCGCCAACTCAGGTTACATCTGTCTGAATAACCGTCTATAATTCCGATATCCGAAGCTCAAGACACGAAACCACATGATCACGATCGCGGGTAGTGTCTTGAAGCGTAGCCCCGTTGAAGACTGCAGTCAGATGAACAACGAAGGACAGTGATTTGAGGTACGAAGCAGAGTTCAAGGCGTGGCTGGAAGAGAAAGGGCAGTCACCCCAGACGGTTTCCTCTCGGATCAGCAGTGCGAAACGGGTAGAGCAGTACCTTGGTGATCTCGATGAACTTTTTTCAACTCAGACGAAAGAAAAGATTCTCGAGAAGTTCGCCTATAGCACTGAAGATGAACGTGAAGGACGACCAAACCCTTCACCAGTACCAATAAACGGTGTCTTGAGAACTGGGCTGGCCAGCATTCGGCAAGCACTCGAACTCTACCACAGCTTTCTGGCAAACCGTCGAAACATGCCAGATAAATCGGCCCATCAGACTTTGGTTGATCGACTGTCGCGCAAGGAGATTGAAGGCGCAATGGAAGAGTGCCGATCGCTGGGAGAAAGTGCATTTCTGACAAACAGCGGGTTTACGAGGACAAAGACTAGGTTTGCAGATCGAAGCAATGGCCTCACATATCCAGCCAAGGCTATCGTCGTCGTCGCATTGAAGTATTTGCCTGATAGAATTGTTCTGAACGCGAGAGAATTCTTCAACGGATTTGGCGAGGCGCAAGCCTTCTCGAAGCTCGAGGAACTCGGCTACGAAATCGTGCGGCCTACGGAAACGCAAGACAAGGGCACGTTGAAACGCGAGGCGATCGAAGCAGCCATGGATGCTTTCGATTTGCGCGAAACGGCCGAGTTTGAGACCGTGTTTTCCGCTTTCAAGGAACCAACGAAATACTGGGTCAGGTCGACAAAGCCTCGAGAGGACAGAAAGTACCCGACAAAACCAATCGTCGGATTTTTAAGTCAGAAGACCTCAAGCACGTTGAATGGTGGCTGGAGCCAACCTTCTGATGCGGCGGCAAAACTGCACGAGGCGGGATATGTCATCGTTGACAAGAATGACCTGCCGCTGCCGCTGCCAGAAGAATACTCGCACCTGATGCGCGGTGCCGACAGGGCCCGTTTCGTGGCCCTCAACTACTTCATCGAACCGGCGCGGGAAGCTGGACAGTCAAGCGTCGCCATTCGCGCAGGTGAACTTCACGATCTATGCGGGCTCGAGAAAAACTGGGCGAATGTCTGTCAGGCCTTGGAAGGCGAAAAATTTCAGTCTCTGGCCCAGGTGGCTGCTCCGAAAATTGAGGGACCTGCAAGAAGTACCACGACAATGTTCACCTTTGAGCTCGGACCAAAGGACTTCATAAAAGGCGAACACATGCCGCATTCAGCAAACACAGCCGCAGAAAACTTGATCCTGTTCGGCCCACCAGGCACCGGGAAGACCTATCGTACGGCGGCCGAAGCCGTAAGGCTATGTGGGGAGGAAGTGCCGGAGGACCGCGAAGATCTCATGGCTGTTTACCAAGGACTTCTTGCTGCGGGACGGATCGAGTTCGTCACCTTCCACCAATCCATGGCCTATGAAGAGTTCGTCGAGGGACGCCAGCCGATGACCGGCGCGGACGATGGCGAGGACACATCCACGGCCGACTTCCGGTTGGAAACCGTGCCGGGCATTTTCCGTCGCATCGCAAGACGTGCGGAGGTGAGCAGAGGAACGGTCAGTTCTGAAACAAAGCTTTCGCTCGAAGGCCGACGTGTTTTCAAGATGTCGATAGGCGCGAAGTATCTGCCCGAAGACGCACCTCTCTTTGAGGAAGCAATCGAGAAGAACTGCGCGATCTTTGGGTTCTACGAGTTTGATCTCTCCGATCCCCGATTTGACACACGCGAGGCAATCCACGCCGCTGCGGAGGCCCGGCGTAAGGAAGACTCAGAGGCCTTTGTTTCTCAGCCAGCCTCAATGATGACCAACCTTTTCCGGAACAGCCTGAAAGTCGGTGACGTACTAATCGTGACCAAGGGGAATTTGCTCGTCCGCGCAATCGGTATCGTCGAAGGCGACTACGAGTTCAGACCGATAGAGGGGCGTGCTGGGGACTATGCCCATCGCCGCGCAGTGAATTGGCTTTGGGTTGATCGGGATGGCATAGAAGCGAGCGATGTTGCCAAAGTTGGCCTCGTTCAGCGGACGATCTATGAAATCGACAAATCCTCGCTCAACGTGCCGGCCCTGGAACGCTACATGAACAGCCAGCAGCACGAGGGGCCATCCGAACCCGAACCTTTCGTCCTGATCATCGACGAGATCAACCGCGCCAATATCTCCAAGGTGTTCGGCGAATTGATCACTCTCTTGGAACCGGACAAACGGCTCGGCCAATCGAACCAACTGAAGGTACGCCTTCCATATTCCGGGGACGAGTTCGGTGTTCCGTCGAACCTGCATATCGTCGGGACGATGAACACGGCAGATCGCTCCATCGCCCTGCTCGATACGGCGCTGCGGCGGCGGTTCACATTCCGCGAAATCATGCCCGATCCGAATGTTCTGAAGGAGGCTGCGGCTCGCACGGGCATCGATCTGCCGGTCCTTCTGACGATCATCAATGAACGGATCGAGTATCTCTATGACCGTGACCACCAGATCGGTCATGCCTATTTCACCGGCTGCGACACCCGAGCGGATGTGGACCAGGTCATGCGGCACAAGGTGATCCCGCTGCTGGCCGAGTATTTCTTCGAAGACTGGGGCAAGATCGCCGCGGTGCTGGGCGATTTGGATACGCATGACGGGCCGATAGAGGGCGGCTTTCTGAACAGGTCCGTCCTGAAGGCACCGCCGGGGCTCGACAATGGTGAGGCGATGCAGCGGTTTCGGTGGGACGTGCGCGACGACGGCTTCGATTACGCGCGGCTTCTCGGCTCATGATCCGCCGCACGCTCCGCGAATGGCAGCGCATCGGCTACGGCGATGACGACACGACCATCCCGCCCGCCGAGGCTGATCGGATTGCCGCCGTTGCGGCGCGCTCGAGCTTCGCGGGGCGTGGCGGTGAAGGTGTTCTTGAGCATGGCCGCAAAGGGTTGCGGGCGCGCGGCGTGGTCGGTGTGATTGCAGCGCAGGGCTGTCAGCTGGAGATCCTCCCGAAGATCGAGGGCCTGGGAGAACACGAGACCACGGACGAAGCCCTTCGCCGCCGCCTGATCCACATGCTGGCAGTTGTCCACGATCTGCGGATTGATGCAGGATCGCTGGCGCAGCTCGGATGGCAAAAGGACACCATTCTGGAATTGTTGATCCGGCTGTTTTGTGCGCGCCTCACGGAAGCGGTGCGCATCGGACTGCCGCGCCGGTATGTGGATCACGCAGACGACCTCCCTGCCCTGCGCGGCAGCCTCGACGTCACCCGACAGTTTTCACGCCATGCAGTGGCGCCACAAAAGCTGGCCTGTCGGTACGACGATCTGTCCTCTGACATCGCGCTCAACCAGGTGATGCGCACCGCCGTCACGCGTTTGCAGCGTGTGGCTCAGGCCCCTGACAATCAGCGTATCCTGCGCGAGTTGGGCTTCGCCTATGCGGACGTGACCGAGGTTCCCGTCCCGGCGCTGCGATGGGACCAAATCATACTGGATCGGACCAATCAGCGGTGGCGCGAGCTTCTTTCCTTCGCGCGGCTCCTGCTTGGGGATCGGCATCAGCAGACCAGTGCCGGGGCTACAGATGGTCATGCGCTCTTGTTCGAGATGAATGCCTTGTTCGAGCAATACGTCGCCAGACTGGTCACCCGTGCTCTGGCGGGAAGCGGTTACCGTGTTGCAGCGCAAGGCGGGCACCGTGACTGCCTGTTCGAAGCGGGTACGGGACGGTTTCGGACCAAACCGGACCTCATCATCCGGCAGGGGGATCGAACCGTCCTCGTCATCGACACCAAATGGAAACGGATGGCGCCGCGCATCGACGACCCGAAGCAGGGTGTCAGCCAGGCCGATGTGTATCAATTGATGGCCTATAGCCAGCTCTACCGCTGCCCGGAGGTCATGCTGCTCTATCCACACCACGGTGATCTGCCACCCGAGCCGATTTCGACCCGCTACGCAATCGGCAGCGACGGCGCCGCAGAGACCCTCCAGGTTGCGACTCTGGATGTCAGCGGCCCTACACATGCGCATATCGAAGCCCTGAAACGCCTGTTGGCGCAGACCTTGCCTGCGGCGGTCGCCGCTTGAGCGCGTCTGAGGCAAGATACTCGCGCGGCGGCGACGTCTGGTGTGACCCGTCCATTCCGAGAAAAACAAGAGCGCCGCTCGGAAGACACCGGTCCGTCAGAAAGCCATGTCGTCAATGGTGAGCCCGCGCCCTAGAGGCGCCCGGCGATCCGGAGCGCATTGGCCTCGACAAGCTCCGCAGTCTGCGCGACATATCCGGCCGTTGCACCCGGCAAGGCTGCGACCTCTTCGGTGAGCTCGACGCGGTTGGCCACCAGACGATCGACAAGCTCCTGCACACGGTTCCGGACATCGGTCGGGCGGTAGCCGATCTCGCTGGCGATCGCCTCCCAATGCCGGCCCGCGATGCCATCGGCCGTACGCTTCTTGCCCGCGATGTTCTGGGCGAAGGCCTGTACCACATGGGGCCAGGCCAGCACCGACGAGACATCGTAGAGGGGCGCGAGACGGGGCGGCTCGGCAAGCGGCAGGATCAGAGAGTAGTTCTTTGCATGCGCGTCGGTGTTCGCGACGAGGATGTTGAAGATGACCTGATCGAGCAAGGACAGCGCATCGCGCGCGCTGACATGCCGCCCGGTCTCGAGGAGAGATTTCAGATCGAGCCCGGGCAGCGTGCCGCGCTCGTATTTCCGGCCCGGGGGCAGGCCGTTGGCCTGCGCGAAATCCTCCTGGTGGAGGCGCACCAGCTGACCCTGGCGACCGAGCCTTCGGTCATAGCGCAGGACAGCGATCGCGCTGCGACCCTCGGCTTGCAGGATGGTCGCCTGCGCGGCCTCCAGCCCCAGGGCCGCGGCCATCCGAAGGCACCAGACCTCATTCTCGGTGATGCCAGGCAGGTTGGGGTTGTCCGGCTTCACGATCAGGGTCGAGGGCGCGCCGTGCAGGGGGACGGCCAGGACATCGCCCGGTTCGGGCAGGCGCAGCACCGGCCTGCCATCGGGATCGAGCACTGCCAGCGCGGATTTCTTCTGGCCGCCGGCCAGCGATTGCCGCACGCCCTCCTCCCCGACGAGGAACGGTCGGCTGCCGAGATCCTCGAAATGGCGATCAAGCGCCGCGGCGGGGGTGTCGATACCGTAGAGATCGGTGAGCGGGCGATGGGCCCAACGGCTGCGGTCGGAGGCCAGCCCGAAAGAAAGCGCGCCGGCCGTATCGCCGCCGATCCGTTCGAGCATGGCCAGCGCATCCGCCTGATCGAGGCCAAGGGAGCGGGTGAGGCTGCGGAGTTGTTCCTCTTCCGGCAAGAGATTCGCGAGCCAGGGCGAGGTGATTTCGGACGTGTACGGGGCCGCGCGCAGAGGCATCGTGACCGACAGCGGAAACGCGCCCGTCGTCTGCCGCCAGCGGTCCGCGTAGCGCAGCGAGAGCGCGCCATCTGAGGCGACCTCGACATCGGCCACGTGCAGCGCATCGAACCAGACCGGCACGGATCGCGTCACAGGTAGTCCCCGAGATCGTAGCCTTCCGCGGGGACGTCGCTACCGGTGCTGGCGGCGTCTGCGGGATCCTCCAGCAAGGTCCTGACCGGCACCCGAAGCGCCGCCGCGATCTTCGCCAGCGTCGTCAGCCGGGCATCGCGCTTGCCCGTCTCGATCAGCGACAACGCGGGCGCACTGATCCCTGTGAGGCGAGCAAGCTGCTCGAGCGTGAGGTCCTGATCCGCACGCAGCGCCCGGAGGCGTCGCCCGACATCGGCGAGCAGGTTCGGTTCGATCTCCATGGTCATCACGATATGACTTACCCTTTTCGGTAAATATACCGGTGGATGTTCGAGATTTCAAGCCATCTTATCCTTATCGGTAAAATGGCGTCAGTCTTGCCAAAAACAGACGGGTTATTACCGCATTCGATAAGAAGGATGGTGCCAGTCAGGCCTCCCCACGGCCCAATGGCGCCTTAGTCGTCCCGCGCGGTGCGCGCCGCGCCTTCGCAAAGCCGCGATCCGTCGCGATGAAGCGCTCGAGCATGGGGACCACCAGCTTCTTGGGTTCAATTGGCCCCTGCCCTGCCTCTTGGCCGAGGATTTCCCCATAGGCGATCAGGTCCCGATGGAGCTCTGCGGGCAATTCCACGGTCAGCTTGACCGGCTTTTTGTCCGGGATCGGACCGAGTTTCAGCTTGGTCATGTCAGCCTCCGGGTGGCGCGAAAACTAGGTCGCGCGTGACGATCACGCGGACGGGGAAGCCAGGACGGATGGTCAGCGTCGGCGGGACCTCGAGCTGGCGTTGGACGATGCGCTGGCCAGCCTCGTTGATCGTGTCGAGGGCCCCGTCGCGGAGCGCACGGGCGAGGCGGTCTTCCTCGTCGAGGGAAAGCTCCGCGCCGACGGCCAGCAAGGTCGACAGCCCTGCTGCGCGCAGGATGCTGGCCCAGTGATTGTCGACGCGGTCTTCGAGACCGGCAAAACCCGCGGCGTCAGCGCCGGGCTGGCGTTCGAGCACCAGGGATCGTCCATCGGGGAATATCAATCGGTTCCAGACGAGGAGCACACGACGCTGGCCGACGGTCACGCTGTCGTCGTAGGCGCCGATCAGGCGCGTGCCTTGCGGGATCAGGAGCAGGCTGCCGGTGGGGCTGTCATAGACATTCTGGGTGACCTGCGCGGTGATCTGACCTGGCAGGTCGGAGCGAATGCCGGTGATCAGCGCCGCCGGGATGACGGAACCGGCCTGCAGGAGGTAAGGAGACGCTGGCGGCTGCACGCGGTCGGGTGCAACGGTGCGGCGATCCGTCGGCGCCGTCAGAAAGGCCTGGCGTGGATCGCTTTCCGGAGTGGCGGAAAAACCGTCCCCCGGGCCGACAGGCGGCATCTGGAACCCTGTGGACGCGGGCGCTCCGGGCCGCGTCTGGAAGAAAAGCTCACTGACCCGGGCGGCCTCCAGTTCCGCAAGCCGCTGCTGTTCCGCCGGGTCCATGGTCGGGGGCGCGAGACCTGGAGCCGCGATGGGCTGGCCCCGTTGCTGGGCGTCGAGGATGCCGCCGCCGAGATCTCCCGGGAGGGGCGGTCCGAGGCGCGGGATCGCATCATAGCTGCCAGGCAGGTCGCGGAGGCCATCGGCGGGTTGGCGGCGGTCCGTGGTGATCAGCTCTTCCGAGGCGGCCGTCCGGTCCGGACGTTGCAGCCCGTAGATCAGCGCGGCACCGATCCCGAGGCCCGCGACGACGCCCAGCCCGACAATCACCTTGCGGGAAATCCGCGTCACCCGTGGTGGGTCGGCGCGCAGGCGCATGGCGGCGGCGGTATCGGTCGATGTCTCGCTCATGTCCCCCGCTCCGCATCGTGCTGGACCACGGTCGCTTCGGTCCGGGGTTCGATCCGCAGGATGCGGACCACCTCCTGCCGGGGACCGCGTCCGAGGCGCAGCTCGGCCGCGCCGAAGAGCCGGTCGACGATCAGCACGTTTCCGTGGATGCGGGAGTTGACGATCTCCAACTCGCCATCGGAGCCTAGCACGAAGAGCGGCGGCAGCTCGCCCTGGGCGATGCCGCGCGGGAAGACGACGTAAGTACGCCGCCCGTCATCGAAGACCGAGACCGGTCGCCAGGGCGGGCTGTCGCCCTGCAGCCCGTAGCGATGATTGCGCGCATGCACCGGCGGGATGCGCGGCGTGGCCGGCGCGACGCGTGGGGCTTCAGGCGCACGCGGGTAGGCCCAGGAAATGGCGGGCATCCAGGTCTCTTCGCTGGCATTGAGCTCGATCAGGTAGGTGCGCCGGTCGGTCGAGATCACGAGGTTGGTGCTGATGTCGGGCCGCGTGGGTTTCACGAGGACGAGGACGCGGGTGTCCCGACCCGCGCCGCTTTCGGTGTCGCCGATGATCCAGCGCGCGGTGTCGCCCGCCGCGATCGGGCCGGTGCCGGCGAGACGTTCGCCGGGTTCGAGGGCGATGGTCGTGATCTGGCCCGGGGCGGCGTAGACCTGATAGAGCGCGCCCTCGGACCAGGGGTAGATCTGGATCGCGTTGAAATACCCCGCCTGCCTTGGTTCGACGCGGGCGGCCTCGTTGGCATTGCCGACCTGCGCGACGGGTGTCGCGGCGGCCTCCCCACCCCGGCTCGGGGTCCAGGCGGGCGGAACATGGAGCGGGCGCGGCCGGTCATCGGGTGCCGTGGCTGGCGGTGACGGCAAAGGCGGGACCGCGTCGTCATAGGCGAAGTCGGGCGGACGGTCGCTGGCGCAGCCCGCCAGGAGCGTGGTCGCCAGAAGAACGGCGGGCAGGATCGGTCGGGTCATTGGCTCATCTCCCGCGACCAGTTGATCGCGTTCACGTAAATTCCGAGGGGGTTGGCGCGCAGGCGGTCCGCCGTGCGCGGCGGGTCGATCACGATGGTGAGGATCGCGGTCCAGCGCTCGGTGCGGGCGAGCTGCCCGTTCTCATAGTGCCGCTCGGACCAGGCCACCCGGAAACTGTCCGGTGAGGCGCGGATGACGCTCGAGACCTCGACCGAGACCTGGTCCTCGCCCACCCGCGTGAAGGGATCATTGGCACGGGCATGATCGTTCAGGGCCAGCGCGCCGCGGTCGGTGGTGAACTCATAGGCGCGGAGCCAGTTCTGCCGGACGACGATCGGGTCGGCGGGCAGGCCCCGGACTTCCTCGATGAAGCGGGCGAGATGCCAGGCGATCTGCGGATCGCTCGGACGATACCCGGCACTTGCCGCCTCGACGGCGCGCGCCTCGCCATGCCTGTCGATTTCGACCACGTAAGGCACGACGGTGCCGCGTGCGGATTGCCAGACCAGCGCCGTGGCGAAGCCGCCCGCGAGGATCAGGCAGCCGAAGGCCATGAGGCGCCAGTTCTTCGCCTGCACCCGGGCAGAACCGATGCGCTCGTCCCAGACCTGGGCGGCCTTCTGGTAAGGGGTCTCTGGTTCGGGGGTCTTGCCGTAATGCGCGGCGGCGCGTTTGAAGAGGCTCATGAGCGGTCGCTTTCGGAGAGGGAAACGGAGGCGCCGGAGCCGGGGCTGTCCCCGGCGCGCAACGCATGGGTGGCGGCAGAAACGCCATGGCTCATGGCCTGGCTGCGGCGCATGGAGCGCGCCCAGGCGGGCGGACTGCCAGCGGGGGCGGACGAGCCAGTCGACGCGCCAGCCACGCTGCCGTGCGAAGAAGTGCCGCCAGTGGCGGCGAATCCAGCTCGGGCGCCCTCGGCATGGCTTGCCTTGACGGCCTCGGAGGCCGAGGCCGCGGCCCGGCGCAGGGGCGAAGTGGCCGCCGCGCCCCCTGCCCGCGCCAAGCCGCCGAGACCGGAAGCGACACCGGCGGCCCCGGTCTGGCCCATCGATCCGAGGCTGTAGGCCGTGGAGGCGGCCCCCGTGGCGGCGGCGGCCCCGCGCGTGGCGGCAGCCCCGCCCGAAGCGAGCGCCCCGGCTCCGCGGGCGCCGAGCATGGCCCCGCCACCGGCCGCGACGGTGGCGCCGCCCACGGCAAGCCCGGTGCCGACGGCAGCCCCCGCGCCCAGTTGCGGCCCACCGGAGACGAGGCCCGTGGCAATGCCGGGGCCGAAGATGCCGAGACCGAGGAGCGAGAGCGCGGCCAGCACGATCGCCATGGCCTCGTCGATGGTGGGGGTCACGCCGCCGAACCCGGCGGTGAACTGGCCGAAGAGCGTCGAGCCGATGCCGATGATCACAGCGAGCACCAGCACCTTGATGCCGGAGGAGACGACATTGCCGAGCACCCGCTCGGCCATGAAGGCGGTCTTGCCAAAAAGGCCGAAGGGGATCAGCACGAAGCCCGCGAGTGTCGTCAGCTTGAACTCGATCAGCGTCACGAAGAGCTGCACCGCGAGCAGGAAGAAGGCCAAGAGCACCAGCGCCCAGGCGAAGAGCAGGCAGGCGATCTGGATGAAGTTCTCGAAGAAGGCGACGAAGCCCATGAGATCGGCGGTCGATTCCAGAAGCGGCCGCCCGGCATCGAGCCCGGTCTGCGCCACCCGACCGGGGCGCAGGAGATCGGCGGGCGAGAAGCCGGTGCCGGAGGCCAAGAGCCCCAGCCCCGCGAAACTGTCGAACACGATGGCGGCGAGGCTGTTCCAGTTGGAGATGAGCCAGGCGAAGACGCCGACAAAGAGGGTCTTTTTCACGAGGCGGGCGATGATGTCGTCATCGGCGCCCCAGGCCCAGAAGAGCGCGGCCAGCGTCACATCGATCACGATCAGCGTGCTGGCGATGAAGGCGACCTCGCCGCCCAAGAGCCCGAAACCGCTGTCGATGTAGGAGGTGAAGACCCCGAGGAAGGTGTCGATGACGCCAGTGCCGCCCATGGCTCATTCGCCCCCGGTCCGGTCGCGGCCGAGAAAGCGGTCGCGGGTTTCGGCCCAGACGGCGAGACAGTCGGGATCGGAGGCCGCGGCCTCGCCCAGCTCCTGGCAGCGCCGTTGTGCCGTCCGCAAGGGATCGGCCTCCGGCATGAGGGGAGCCGCCGGACGCGCCGCCTGCCCCGCCTCGTCCCGGCCCATCTCCACCACCGCTGCGGTGATCGCGATGGCGACGAAGACGATAGCCGCGATGCGCGCGAGGACCGATCCCTCCATGGGCCTGCTCCCTTCAGTTGTTGAACATCCGGGCATTGCCGGGCTGGTAGCCCGCGCCCGGGGTAAGAAACCGCTCGCGCTGAACCCGGCCCTGTTCGGCCGCCGCGGACCGCTCCGCCTCGACCAGCGCTGAGGCGCGACCATTGGCAGCCACGACGGCGATCAGGTCGGCGATCTGCTGGGATTGCAGCGCCAGGAGCTGGTTGCCCGCCTGGGTCGCCTGCAAGGCACCGACGGCGGATTGGCTTTCGCCGACAAGGGCGGAGAGCTCGGTGCGCTGGCCGTCGAGATTGCCGACGACGCCGGCTTGGACGCGCAGCGCGTCCTGCAGGCCGCCGACGGTGTTTTCCCAGCGGGAGCGGGCATCGGCCAGAAGCTGCGCCTCGGGCGCGGCCATGGGGAAATTGGCATAGTCCTGCTGGAAGACCTGGTCGATTTGGGCGACATCGAAGGCGATGTTCTGCGCCTGGGACAGAAGCTGCCGGGTCCGGTCGACATTCTGCTGCAGCGCCTGCAGCGAGGAATAGGGCAGGCTCGCAAGGTTGCGGGCCTGGTTGATCAGCATCTGTGCCTCGTTCTGCAGCTGGGTGATCTGGTTGTTGATCTGTTCGAGCGCCCGGGCGGCGGAGAGGATGTTCTCTGCGTGATTGCGCGGGTCATAGACGATGCGCCCACCCCCGCCGAAGAGGAAGGCCTGCGCCGGCGTGGCGAAGATCGGCGACAGGCCGATGGGGGCTGCGAGCGTCAGGGCGAGCGCGGAGGCGCTGGCGAGACGGGACAGGCGATGGGCGGCATGGGTCATGGGATGGTCTCCTCTGCGGGTTCGGGGGCTTGGGGGATTTCGGATTCCGGCGCCTCAGGCTCCGGCGCAAGATTGGTGAGGTCCGGGATCAGCTCGGCGGCCCAGCCGACCCCGCGGGCGTCGAGCCAAGCAGCCAG
>Ga0008835_100167_pt1 | contig 81487 bp, 79 predicted proteins | sample HotLakConsoUCCRE_FD_62215 | JGI IMG/M metagenome (GOLD analysis project Ga0008835, IMG submission 62215) | Hypersaline microbial mat communities from Hot Lake, Washington, USA - Hot Lake Consortium UCC-RE (Hybrid Assembly) ... | reverse complement strand
AAAAATAAATTCGGAACGAGTCTAGGGCGTTTCAGCCGATCAATGTCCCTCAATGAAGCTTGATCTGAACGAGGTATCAAGGGTTTCAGTCTGAAGAATTTTTGAATTTACAATTGCTGCGTCATCACACTTGCGCTGGTCGTACGCCCCATCCGCCGAAACGGCCTCAATCTCACCATCAATGCTGTCTAATAACTCACAATGTTTATGCAACAACGCCACTGTTGTGTTGTCTTCAGGTTGATGATTGTAAGTTTTACCGAAGAGGTTTGTAGCCTCTGATGAAATAAACTACTCTGAAAACTACGGAGAGATTTAGATCGCGACGGAGTGGATTGACGGTTTGGCCTCCATCGCCAGCCCCGCTCCTCTGCAAGGAGAGACTCGTTTTGGCAAAACGGAAGGGAATTCTTAAACAGGTGGCTGAGCTGGAGGCTTCTGATCAAGCCCTAGATCAGCAGTTGGAAAGTCTGATGGAGCAGCGCAAATACCCTCAGGCGATTCGTAAACGACAGCAGGCGCTCAAACGAAACCCCAAGCAGAGCCTGAGGATTTCAGAGGCTGACATCTACCTGCAACAAGGGCAAGACGAGTTGCAAGTAGGTCGTCTTGCCCAGGCCGAAAACGCTTTATCCCAGGCTTTTGCGCAGGTGCAAAACGAGGAAACCTACTACTGGTTGGCGAAGTGCTTTGTCGCCCAGGAAAAGCTGACAGAAGCCCTGGAGCTGTTTCAATCAGCTTTTGACGATAAATCGCTGCCCAAGAACTTAGGGGGTGGCTATCTCAAACTCCTGTTCCTGGCAGATCAGGTGGACCGGGTGGAGAAGCTCGTCCACAAACAGGCGCAACGCTTCTATGCGCCGCATCTGCACTGGGCGAGAGGGGTTTTAGCCCTCCAGGCGGATGATCCTGAAGCGGCCTTGGCGCACTTTCGAAAAATGGGGCGAGTGGCGAGCCCTGGGGATGATGTGGGAGCTTGGCAAGCCTATGCGCATCAGCGGTTGGGGCAATGGGCTGAGGCCAAACAACGGTTGAGCATGGTGAAACTCCCTTTGAGAAATCCACTGTCTTTGGGACATCCACTGTTGCGGCCGTTGCGGACTCAACATCCAGCGGTACAGCAGTTGACCCTGGCTCAGGTAGCCCACACCGGAGAGCCCGTAGCGGAATATATCGACCTGAAGCAGCCTGATCTCCCCAATGCGATGACGGCTTGGGTGTTGGATTGGTTGCACCTGCTCGACGAAAAGAACTTCCACGACGCTGCTCATCTTTACTTGGCGATGCCCCCTGACGTGAAGGCGGCTTATCCAGAACTGGCAGCGCTCTATCGGCCCTTAATGTTGCTGGCGGGTGAGCAGGCCCAACGCGAGCAAGAGCTGGATTGTACGGCGACTTTTTGGAGCCATGTCGTACAGCAACCCGCGTTTGACCCCAAGCTGGCGGTGCAGCTCTATCCGGTGCTGGATCAGGTGGGTGATCATCGGGAAGCGCAGCAACTGGTGAAACAACTGCTACGGTGGGTGCCAAAAGAGGCCAAACAAAATCCTGCCGCTTGGCCCGAGGCACGGCGACAGTCTACCCTGGCAAAACTCCATTGCTGGCTGGCCGATAGCCAAATGGCCACCGGGCAGCGACGAGAGGCGCAACGCAGTGTTCAAGAAGCGGAGCAGCTGGCTCCTGAACATCCGGATGTGATCGGTCGTAAAGGGTTAACAGCGGCCATGCAGAAGGACTCGGTCACAGCGATCGCCCAGCTCACCCAAGCACTGGCATCCGGCTGTCGGCATCCTGAAGTTTATATTGCCTTATTGCAGGAACTAGAGGCCGATCCTGAAGCCCAAAGAGAGATTCGGCTGAAATATGGCAAACATTTCGGGGATCTGTCCGCCGAGACGGAAGTGCTCATGCCCGCCTGGGTAGAAGCGTTGGTATTGCAAAACTATGCCTTGATGGAGCAGGTGGTGGCCGACCAGCAGAAACTCACTGCCCCCGTTAAGGCGTTGCAAATTTTTCTAGAGGCGGCGGCGGATGAGCCGAGCAGCAGCCAGAAGATTACCCTCAACCAGGCGATCGCGGTGCCCCAGTGGGATCAGCTCCTGCAATCCGTTTCTCCCGAGGAACAGGTCGATTGCTTAACCACCATTTATATCGCGGTGCAAAACCATGCCAAGCGCAACAAAAAAGGGATTGCGGCGCTGCAAAGCCGTTATGACCAGCAGATCTTTGCGCTGATTCCGGAGGTGCCGAAAGCGGCCTTAGCCCACCTGATGCTCTTGCCGATCAAGAAACTGCCAAATGAACGCTTAGCGATCGCCGTGCAGGCGTCATTAAGCCGTTCGCCTCAGCCCGGCAACCTGTTGGCTGACGCGCAATTGCACCTGCGACGATTTAGTGGTGAGTCGGGGTTTCGCCCGTTTATTGAGCAGCAGCTCCAGCAAGAGCCGCAGAATCCTCGCTTGCTGTTAGCTAAAGCCACGCTGTTTCCGGCCCGCTCTCTTCAGTATCAAACGTTGTACGATCAGGGGTTTGACATCGCTCGTCGTTTGCAAGATGCGGCTGCTCTCCAGGCTTACCGCGAGGAAGATTGGGTCGTTGCGCACAAGGCGACAGGGCGAGTATTGGGCGATCAGGCAGGCAAGCTGGGGGATCCGAGTCAAATCGATATGATTGACATGCTGCAACGCATGGCCCGAGAGGCATTCGGCATGGATCTGCCGCCAGACATGATCGAGCAGATGTTGCCGGAGCTAGTTGCCCAAATGGGGGGAGCCGGGTTTGATGACGACTACGACGAGGATGAGGATGAGGATGAGGATGAGGACGACGGTTTCTTCTTCCTCCCGCCCCCGCCCCCGCGAGGCAAGAAGAAAAAACGCAAATCCTTTTTTGATCTTTAGAGACTAGACCGCAGACCTATGCCAGACCACTACGCTCAGCTTGGCCTTGCCCCCGGAGCCAGTCCGGCGGAAATTAAGGCCGCCTACCATACCCAGCTTAAGGAGTTTCCGGCCCATACCCATCCGCAGGAATTCAAAGCCACTCGCGCCGCTTATGAAGCCTTGCGCAAAGCGCCTCCAGGCGGGGATGATATTTTTGAGGTGAGCCCCATCCCGGCGGAACTCGATACAGCGACCTTGGCTCAGCTCAAGCAGCGGGCGATCGCCGCCGTTGAAGTGTCTCTCAAAGACCTGATCCGTTCGACCTTTTGACCCTCTAAAGTGAGTACTGTTGAGCATTACCGTCAGCCGATAGCGAAGACCATGACCCGATCGCCCCGAGAACTGGCTAACCAAAAAATTCAGCTACGCAAACAGCAGGAAACCCTACTCCGCGACTTGCTCACGGTGGTAGATGCCCTCGATCGAGCGGCGGCACACTGGCAACAAGCGGAGACGAACCATCAGTCCACCCCGCCGCCCCGTCTTCATTGGTGGCAGCGACTGCTGCGGTGGTTGGGGTGGTCCAGGCGAGACACGAGATCCCCGGAGGCCTACTTAACCGTCGCGGTGGCCGACGTGGTGGGCAGTGCCCGCGAAGGCGTCGATATGATTCGTCAGTCCATGCTAACGGTGTTAGATCAGCATCAGGTGGTGCCGATCGCGGCCCAGGGACAGCCCTTCGACCCGAGCCAAATGCACGCCCTGGCCCAACAACCTGACGCCTCAGTGCCCCCCAATACGGTGATTCAAGAGGTGGTGCGGGGCTATCGCTGGCAAGATCGACTGTTGCGAGAAGCCCAGGTGATTGTGGCGGCGGGGCCAGCTACTGCTCCGCCGGCGGAGCACTAACCCGCTGGATGGGCCGAGAACTATGCCCGCAGGCGGGCTTGCTCCTTGACATTCGTCCTGATTGCATCGAATTCACTCTACGGTAGAGACTCATGGGAAACGTTGTCGGCATTGATTTAGGGACCACCAATTCGGTCATCGCGACGCTGGATGAGGGTCAACCCTGGGTGATCCCTGACGAGGATGGCGAACTGTTGCTGCCGTCGTTTGTGGGGATGAGCGATCGCGGCGAGCTGTTAGTCGGTCAGGCAGCGCGGCGACAGTATGCGGCGGCCCCGGAACAGACGGTAAAGTCCATTAAGCGGCAAATGGGCACCGATCACCAGGTCACCCTGAACGATCGCACCTACAGCCCCCAGGAAATCTCGGCGGTGATTTTGCGATCGCTCAAGCAGCGGGCCGAAACTATCTTGGAAACGGAGGTGACCCAGGCGGTGATTACCGTGCCCGCCTACTTTACCGATGCCCAACGGCAGGCCACCAAAGAAGCGGGCGAGATCGCGGGCTTTGAGGTGCTGCAAATTCTCAACGAACCGACGGCAGCGGCATTGGTATTTGATGTCGGCACCGAGGAAACCGAAAACATCCTCGTGTACGACCTGGGCGGGGGCACCTTCGATGTTTCTATTGTGGAAATTACAGGCGACGTGACCGAGGTGCTCGCCAGCCACGGCAACAACCGTTTGGGGGGCGACGACTTTGATCGGCAATTACAACGCCATCTCAGCGATCGCTTCTTACAAGCCCACGGGGTCGAAGTGCCCACTGATCCGGCCACCCAAGCTCGTCTGTTAATGGCGGCGGAACAGGCCAAAATTGACCTCAGTGCCAACGCCTTTGCCACCGTGCGCGAACCCTTTCTGGTCAGCCAGGGCGACACCGCACTGCACCTGGAAACCGAAATTGCCCGCGAAGATTTTGAAAACCTAATCAAGCCTCTGCTCAAAGAAACCCTGGACGCGATCGACCGCGCTTTGAGCGATGCTGATCTGGCTGCCGATGACGTTGACCGCGTCGTTTTGGTGGGCGGCTCCACGCGCATTCCCCTGGTGCAGTATCTGGTCGAAGCCCACCTGCCTGATACTCCCGTCAACAGTTTCGAGCCTGACCTCTGTGTGGGGTTAGGGGCGGCGCTGCAAGCTGGCGTGCTGTCAGGAGAGGATGTAGACGCAATTTTGGTGGATGTTACCCCCCACTCTCTGGGGATTGCCGTCGTGATGGATACGCCGATGGGGCCGATGCCGGGGCTGTTTAGTCCCATCATTCCGCGAAACTGCGTGATTCCGACCTCCCGCTCGGAGGTCTATGGCACTACAGTAGACGGTCAAGAAATCGTGGAGGTGGAAGTCTTTCAAGGAGAAAATGCGATCGCGCGCGAAAATGTTCCCTTAGGGGCCTTCAAAATTGAAGGGATTCCCCCAAAACCCGCCGGAGCTGTCGAGATCGAAGTCCACTTTGACTTCGACATCAATGGCATTTTGACCGTCACCGCTACCGAAAAAGGCAAAGGGCAGCAAAATTCGCTGGTCGTCAACGATGCCGCTACGGGCCGACTCTCTAGCCACGAACTCAACCAAGCCCGTGATGACATCGCCTCCCTCTTTAACCGGATTGCCTTCTCCTCGGAAGAGGAAGAGTAGGTGTAGCGGCGCGCAAACACTTTGGGTGCTCCATTTTTCGCGATCGACCAGGTCGATGATGCGGGCGAGCTTGGCGGGGTCCTGGATTTTGTTTTGGGACTTGGTGAAGATCTGGCCCAGGAGTCCTTTCTGCTGGCCGAGGGTGCGCAGCACGTTGACGTAGTGGGTTTCTAGCTCTGCGCCTTTTTTGGTGCGGAGGCTATCCTAGTGGTAGCCAGTGGGATAGCCGACGTCTTTTTTGTAGGGGGGCTGGCTGTATTCGTCGGCCATTTTGAGGAACAGCAGGTAGGTGAGCTGTTTGAGGTAGTCGCCATAGCCGACACCATCATCCCGGAGGATGTCGCAGAAGCGCCAAACTTTGGAAACGATGCTGGCAGTGCTGTTCATGGATGGACGGTGTTTCCGTTAGCTAAAGATGCGGGTGAGACTCAACACAAAACCGGGCAGGACCGTTTCGCCAGAGAGGTGCTGGGGCGCTTCGAGGGTTTCAACCGCCTGATCGGGACGATAGATCTCGACCTGTCGATCTTGGGGGTTGATCAGCCAGCCTAGTTGCACGCCGTTGTCGCGATATTCCTGCATTTTGGTTTGCAGGGTGGCGAGCCGATCGCTGCCCGATCGCAACTCAATGACAAAATCTGGCGCGATGGGGGGAAACTTAGCGCGATCTTCAGGGCTGAGGGCTTCCCAGCGACTGGCTGCAATCCAGGCGGCATCGGGCGATCGCTCGGCCCCGTTTGGCAATTTGAAGCAGGTGGAAGAGTCGAAGGTGTAGCCCAGTTGGGTTTGGCGGTTCCAAAGACCCAGGTCAATGGCAATATCGGCATTGCGGCGACCGCTTTCCCCGCCAGTGGGTGACATGATGATGAGTTCTCCCTGGGCTGAGCGTTCAAATTTAACATCTGGGTTGGCCTGACAAAGCTGGTAAAAGACTTCGTCAGTCAGGGTGCCAACGGGGTCAAGGGTGATGGTGAAAGCAGTCATGGGCGGACTCCTTACGTTTCGAAGCGAATATGCTGCAATGATCGCACCTGGGCTATGGCGGCAAAGTCTCGATCATCATGAACCAATAGCGCTTGGTGGGCGATCGCGAGCTGAGCAATACAGCAGTCTATGGTGCTACGCACAGTGATGCCCTGTCGCCTCAGGTCGTAAAAAATGCGAGCGGCATTCGTCCAATCGTCGGGCAGCATCTCAAGATATTGCTGTCCGGTCAGATACTCGAATAGCAAGCCCTATTCTGATTCATCGCGGCTGCCCTGTAAGAGTTCTGTTTGGGTAAAGCGGGAAAGGGCATAGTCACGACCATCAATTAAGTCAGTGAGGGCGGCTTTGGCCGTGCCGGAGCGATCGCGAAAAACGGTAATCCAAACCGAGGTATCAATCATCAGCATGGCGAGTCTGGCGTAGCGCGCTGTAATCATAGTCATCTGCCAGTTGCACTTTACCGGCCAGATCTAACAAGTTCTTACGCTTTTTAGCCTGAATCAAAGCCTCTAACGCCTGATGCAACAACTCTTTTTTGGTTTTGGCGGTGGTCAGGCGAAAGGCTTCTTCAACGAGAGCGTCGTCCAATTCCACATTCGTTCGCATGGTTTGGCCTGAGTTATTGATGTGTATAAGTGTACACAAATACACACTAGACGAGATCAGCGGCTATGCTTTGTAGCCCTGACTTTACTTGCGCCCTGCTTTGCCTGCTCCCGCTCTGCCCGGATGCGCTCCAGCAGCACGGCGGCGGGCTCGTCGTTGGGGTCTTGGGGAACGAGTTTGCCTGCAAAGGCTTGCTTGAGGATGCTTTGGCGCAGGGCTTCGGCTTTTTTGAGGTTGGCTTCGATGTCGGCTTCGAGGCGATCGCAAATAGAAAGCCGCGATTCGATTTCTTCAACGATCTTTTCTTGCTCAGTCCTTGAACAAACAGGAACTTCTACGTCTCGGCAGATTTCCAGGGTGAGATTAAATTGTCCGGCAGTAGCTTTTGCTCTTGCAGACATCATATTAATTGCAGATTGTGATAGTAAGTAATAAGTAAAGAATTTGTTTGATACGGCATCTAATAACCTATATCTAGCGACAGCCTGATTGATATTCCACTCTTTGAAAGTATCAGGGATTAAAGAAACTTTTCCGAGAGGTGGGCCAACGATATTTATCAGGACATCACCTGGTAAAACTTTAGAATGCCCTAAAAATCCTCGATGGGTTTCATGGCTAACAAAAGTTGGATTAATAGAGAAATCAAGGGTTCTTCGATGGGTCAAGTTATAAACCCGAATATCTCATCAGTCAGGTGAACGGGAAGGCCAGAAAGGCGTCAAAATACAGTCACCATAACGACTTTGACGATTCCCCCCTATGCCTTCCCTAAAAACAGAGTGTACCGCAAGCCAACCCGAGCCTCCGATGACCTTTGGGAGTCTGGAGCAGCGGCCGATAGTGGCGAAGTTCAACGGTGGCAAGATCAGTTCGGACGCCGGACTACTCCTGATTCGTCTCGGCTGTCCTCGGCCCAGCTTCAGCCTACCTTTTGGGGTGCTTCACGCTCCCTGGGCCGAGCAATAAGGGGGCTACCGGGCCATCGTTAGCGGTTTAGAGACAAGATTTCACCCGCGCGCTCTCGTCCTCATCGGGCTTAACTCAATTTCACCCGGATTGATAGGCCTCCATCAGGGCTAGTGAGAAATTCGGGTGAAATTGACGCCCGGAAATTCAACATTCCTATTGACCCGATTCATAATCTTCCAATAGCGCCAAAGTGATGCTTTGAGGGCGATCGCAGTCGGCCTGATCTTTCAAGCAGAGCATCGGTAGCGCGATCGCCCTGCGGATGGACCAATGCCCAGGCGATCGCAGTTCAGCGCGATCGCCTGGGCCTCTTTGCGCATGGGGACTATGCCTTCGCCCGAGGGATCATCTTCACCTTCGTTGCCAGCCCCAAGCGCTCAAGCAGGCGAATCACCTGCCAGGTGACATCGATCTCCCACCAGTGCCAGCCCGTCTGTGCCGATCGCGGAAACGTGTGATGGTTATTGTGCCAGCCTTCGCCGTAGGTCAGCAGCGAGACCCACCAAAGATTGCGGGCATTGTCATCCGCGTCAAAATTGCGATAGCCCCAGCAGTGGGTCGCCGAATTCACAAACCAGGTAGAGTGCCAGAGCAGCACCGTCCGCACAAACACGCCATACACCACAAACGGCCAACCACCCAGGAAGTAAAGAGCGATCGCAAGCGGCACTTGCAAAAGGATAAAATAACGGTCTAGCCAACGATAATAAGCTTGTTTGGCTAAGTCGGGTGCAAATTTGGCATATTTTTCATAGACAAAGGACTCATCTTGTGGTTTGAGAATCCAGACAATATGACTCCACCAAAAGCCGCGTTTGGCAGAATAGGGATCACGGCGAGGATCTTCAGTGAAGGCATGGTGCTTGCGGTGTCCCCCCACCCAAAAAATAGGACCGCCTTGAGCGGCCATGGCTCCAATCGTTGCCAGCCCAAGCTCTAACCAACGAGGGACTTGTAGACTTCGGTGACTTAACAAACGGTGATATCCAAGACAGATGCCGATGCTGCCAAAGAGCCAGTGTAAGAGCAGCATGACGCCTAGGGCTGACCAAGAGAAAAAGAGCGGAGCCAGCGCCAGGGTCAGCACGTGAATGGCACCAAAGAAAAAAACGACGCCCCAGTCTAGGGAGTTTTGTTCAAGGCGAGGCATCGACAGTCGAGTTGAATTCATTGCACGAATTAAAAAGTGTGGTTTTGTAGTTACAGCCTGCTATGGTGAAGCAAGTGCCACTTGCATAAAGTTAGCGTAGCGAGTTTTTGTTCTAGATGCAAGCAGCATTTATTCATTAATTTTTTCTTAAGATGCAAGCGCCACTTGCTATAACTTACCTAAACAGAAATCTATGGCGAATTCCTCTCGCGAACGGCTGATTCATGCAGCACTGACTCTGTTTCTCTCGCAAGGGGTCAGTCAGACGACTACGCGTCAAATTGCAGATTTAGCCGGGGTCAATGAAGTCACCTTGTTTCGCAACTTTGGGAATAAGTATGGTCTACTGCAGGCGGTGATTCAGACTGCGCCGACCTTTCGCAACTTAGGTGAGGGGTTGATGCAGCAAACGGTGGAAACCGGCGATCACCGTCAGGCGTTAAAAACCTATGCCGGAGAGTGTCTGTCAGCCCTGGAGCAAGCTCCCGCCTTTGTGCGATCGCTGATTGGTGAAGCCGACCAATTTCCGGAAGAAAATCGCCAGGCGTTGGGCCAGCGCATCGAGGAAGCCAGTCGCTACGTCGCTCGCTATCTTGAGCAGACGATGCCCGCGAGTGCGTTTCCATCTGAGTGGCTGTCAGGCTATCTGGGTGCTTTGCTGGTGGGCTATGTGGTCATTGAGTCCACCAGTGACGACCACCATCTGTGGGCCAATCGCGAAGATTTTTTAGAAGGGTTAGTGGTGTTGCTGTTGGGTGGCACGGTGTCCCCGAGCGCTGGTACGAAGCCCAACTCCCCCTTGGTTGAAAATCCGGTGCAAGACTTACCCGCACCACTCGTTCACCAAATTTTGCAGCAGGCCAAAACCGCCAGTGCGCAAGACGGTGCCCTGGCTTATCTGCTGTTTGGGGCCGGACTAGAACCCGCAGACATGGTCGGACTGCAGCGATCGCACCACCTCAGCGCCAAAACCCAGCACACGTTGCAGGTGGGCGATCGCCAGGTGGCGATCAATCAATGGATCTGGGGAAAACGCTATGGTTCCTACACGAGCAATCCCTTAACTAAGTGGCTCAAAAGCCGTAAGGATGAGAGTCCCTGGCTATTTATCACAGCCGCAGACGACCCGACCCCCCTCACCGTCGACGAAATTCAACAAAAGTGGTGGCTGTGGCTGCAGGAGCTGCATCTAACCATCCAGGCTCATCCGTGGCAGGCGAAACAAACCTGGTGTGTTGAGATGCTGACCCGAGGCATGAGCGTCGATAACCTCAGCCTTTTGTCAGGGCTGACCCCCGAGCAACTGACGCCCTATGTCCAGCGTGCCCGCGAAAAAGCGGCTCTAGAGCAGGCCCGGCTGCTGGATCAAAAGCAGAGTTAGAGGCTCGGGGGAACGTGATGGGGGGGGATGGGTGAGGCGTCCCGATGCAGGGCAGTCAAGTCACTCCTGCCTCCTCCCTGAACCTTGAACCCAACACCGTAACCAAGTCAGTTGTTCTTAATCAGAGTCAACCCCGCCAAAGGGTTTGAGCCATTTTTGAGCAAAGGCTAGGTTGAGGACGATCGCACTGCCGCCAAACAGCAGCAAACTTTCCCCACACGCGGTGAAAAACGGCCAAAAATTTTGGGCGATCGCCGATCCCGCATCGACTGGGGCGAGTCCGCGCACGAGGGTAAAGGCGAGCACGACCCCGGCATTCAGTTGGGGATTTTGGTCCTGGCGGATGGCGTAGCGATAGGTTAGGGCAAACAAGCTGCCCGAGAGGGTCGCGATCGCCCAGTTGGCCAGCAAGGTCTGCCCCGCTAAGCTTGACAGGAGATCATTCAGGGGCAGCGCCCCCGCTGGCTGCACAACCCGATTGAGGAGCAAGACTCCCAGGCTGATGACCCCGGCAGACAGCCCCCCCGAGATCGCCACCTTGGCTGACTCAAGGCGCTCTGCGGGGGTAAATGGAGAATGGTTAGGCATTGTTCAAATCGTTGTGTTTCCAAGGGGGGTTTGTCTTATGATGATTTATGCACTGTGAATTCTTGCTTTAAGACTCCTATGGATATTTTGTCGCTGGGTTGGGTTTCGTTACTGGTGGTCTTCACCTTTTCGCTCTCAATGGTGGTTTGGGGCCGCAACGGGTTCTAAGTCAAGCTCCCTTGAGTCTGTGTTTGTAACGGCGATTTGTGATGGAGACAGCATTCCAAAATCAGACCTTTGCCATCCTGGCCATTTTGGCCGCCCTGCTGATGGTAGTCGTCACGGGCGGCGTGATTTACTTGACCGCGGCTGAGTGGCGCGATCGCCGTCGCCGCAAGCGGGACCAAGAGGTCACCGCCCCGACAGTCAAAAAGACCAAAAAGAAGAAAAAGTAGCCAGCCTTAGGGCCTGCTCAGTTTGTGACCACTCCATCTCAATCAAATGCGCTCTCGCCAGCCCGTCGGCTGGCGTTTGACGCTTTAAAGGAAATCTACCGGGGAGGGTATGCCGATGTCGTCCTCCACCGATTGTTGGCAAAATCCCACCTCAGTCCCGTTGATCGATCGTTCGCGACCGAATTGGTCTACGGCACCGTGCGCCGTCAACGCACCCTGGATGCCCTCATCGATCAACTGGGCAAAAAGCCCGCTCGCCAGCAGCCGCTTGAGCTGCGCATCATTCTGCATCTGGGCTTCTATCAACTCCGATATCTGACCCAGGTACCCGACTCAGCGGCGGTCAACACCAGCGTTGAGCTGACCAAAGCCGTAAGCCAAGCCAAGCTGTCAGGAGTGGTCAACGGTATTTTGCGGCAGTACATTCGCCGCCGCCAAACCGGCACCGATCCCCTGCAGCTCCCCAGCGATCGCACCACCGCCCTGGGCATTCAGCACAGCTTTCCTGACTGGATGGTGGACCTGTGGCTGAGCCAACTCGGTGAGGCCGAAACCACCGCCCTGTGTGAATGGTTGAATCGCCCGCCCGCGATCGACCTGCGGGTCAACCCGCTCCAACTCTCCCGCGAGGAACTGCAACAGCGATTGACCGAGGCCGGCATCGCGGTGAAAACCTTACCGCATTTGCCCCAAGCCCTACGCTTGACTCAATCAGTCGGGTCCATCCAGGGGCTTCCTGGCTATGCCGAAGGCTGGTGGACGGTACAAGATGCCAGTGCCCAACTGGTCAGTACCCTCGTCCATCCTCAACCGGGTGAACTGGTGGTTGATGCCTGCGCTGCTCCCGGTGGCAAAAGTACCCACATGGCCGAACTGATGGGCGATCGCGGCCTCATCTGGGCCTGCGATCGCACCCCCTCCCGCCTGAAAAAACTTGCCCAAAACATTCAGCGGCTGCAGCTCAACTGCATCCAAACCTGCACGGGCGATAGCACCGAGATTACTAAATTTGAGGGCGAGGGCGATCGCGTTGTCGTTGACGCCCCCTGTTCGGGCTTAGGGACTCTGCATCGCCACGCCGATGCCCGCTGGCGACAAACCCCCGAATCGGTCACAGAGCTAGCAGACTTGCAATCCCGCCTGCTAGAACGCGCCGCCACCTGGGTCAAGCCCAGTGGCACGTTGGTCTACGCCACCTGCACCCTGCATCCCGCCGAAAATGAAGCGGTCATCGAGCAGTTTCTTGCGGCTCATCCCCATTGGCAAATTCTGCCGCCCCAGGTTGACGAACCGGCGGCGGCCTTTGCGACATCGTCGGGCTGGGTCCGGGTCTGGCCCCATCGGGCGGATATGGATGGGTTCTTTATGGTGCGGTTGGGGAGAAGGGTGTGAGGGTGTCAGAGTGTGAGGTGATGGGTGCTAGGTGCTAGGGAGGAAGCTGCACAGAATCACCAATACCCAACACCCAATACCCCTCAATCCATCCACTACTCTCCACCGGAATCTTGTTTCCTGCTGCTCCCTAAGCTGCCAGTTCAAGGGGTGCCCCCAGACGACGTTCCAGATAGGTGTAGAGGCCCTCATTCGCCTCAAAATGGAGTTGGAGGCGATCGCCCAATTGCTCAGCCGACACAATCTCGGCCCGATAGTGAGGCGTCACCAAAAAGTTGAGCCAGTCTGCAACTTCTGGCAACGGCACTTGCAAACAGCCCAGCCGAAAGCCATCCACCACATCGACCCGAAACGTGCCTGAAGAAGCGACCATTCCACACCTCGCAATCAGTACATAAGAACTATTTTATTTTCCACAAGGTCATTCAATTACGCAAGGCGATCGCACAACCTGTTACAGTCAGGGCGCACCGATTGATCTGCTCCCGGAGGGTTACGGCCCCTTGTCTAGGGAAACCCCTTGCCCGTACAATCGCTGGCGGCTTATCACGATACCAACATGACTCGATCGCTACTGCACCTGACTGCTTCGCCTCCCCATCAACAACTCGCCGTGACGGTGCCTCCGGACGGCGTTGCCCTCACCGGCACGATTCAGGTGCCGGGTGACAAATCGATCTCTCATCGCTCGTTGATGTTAGGGGCGATCGCCCAAGGCGAAACTCGCATTCAAGGTCTCTTGCTGGGGGAAGATCCGCGCAGCACCGCCAAATGTTTTCGGGCGATGGGCGTCGAGATTTCCAACTTGGCGGACGAGTGGGTCACTGTGCGCGGCGTCGGGTTGGGCAACTTGCAGGAACCTGCCGATGTGCTGGATGCGGGCAATTCGGGCACCACCTTGCGGCTGATGCTGGGGCTGCTGGCCTCTCACCCCGATCGCGTTTTCACCGTCACTGGAGACAGTTCCCTGCGATCGCGCCCTATGGGGCGCGTCATTCAGCCCCTAACGCAGATGGGAGCCACCATCTGGGGCCGTCAGGGCCATACCCTGGCCCCACTTGCTGTCCAGGGGCGATCGCTCAAACCGACTCATTACCATTCCCCCATTGCCTCCGCCCAGGTCAAATCTTGTGTGCTGCTAGCCGGACTGCTCACCGAGGGGCCAACCACCGTGACCGAACCCAGCCTCTCGCGCGATCACAGTGAACGCATGTTGCAGGCCTTTGGCGCTGACCTGACCCTCGACCAGGCCACCCGGACGGTTACCGTCAATGGCCCCACCACCCTGACTGGCCAGACGGTCATCGTGCCGGGCGACATCAGTTCAGCGGCGTTTTGGCTGGTGGGTGCAGCTATTACCCCTGGCTCTGAACTCGTGATCGAAAATGTCGGCGTCAACCCGACCCGCACCGGCATTTTGGAAGCCTTGCAGGCGATGAATGCCGATATCACCTTGGAAAATCAGCGCCTGGTAACCGGCGAGCCCATTGCCGACCTGCGAGTCCGCTATGGGCCTCTAACGGGAGCCACCTTTAGCGGTGACCTCATTCCCCGCATGATTGATGAAATTCCGGTGCTGGCGGTGGCGGCGCTGTTTGCCCAGGGGCCGACTATCATCAAAGATGCAGCGGAGTTGCGGGTGAAAGAGAGCGATCGCCTCGCAGTCATGGCTACCGAGCTCAACCGCATGGGGGCTAACGTCACCGAACTTCCCGACGGGTTAGAAATTGCGGGGGGGCTGTCGAACTTGATGGGTGACCAAGTGGATAGCTTTACGGATCATCGGGTCGGCATGAGTCTAGCGATCGCGGCACTGCGGGCGCAAGGCACCACCACCATTCAGCGAGCGGAAGCGGCGGCGATTTCTTATCCCACCTTTCTCGATACCCTGAAGCAGGTGTGCGGCTATTAGCCCAGTTCTCTGGCAGCAAATTGGCTCAGTTTCTCATCCTTCAGGGAGCGTTCTGCACAGTTTTGGCAGCACTCGTCAAGGCCACTGCTCACGAAATGCTTCCGACTCTGGAGCGAAGCATAGCGACCAACGGTCTCCTCCCATGCCGCTCTTAGCATCTCTGGCTAACTTTTCAGCAGTTGCACTTTAAGACCAACATCGAGCCGTTAGCGCGATCGCAGCTTTGCGATTTCTTCGTCAAAGTTTGTGATTTCTTCGCTAAAAGGAGAGGAAAAGTTTCTGACCTTAGCAATAGCGTTATGGTTGGTCATCTTAGTTCTCTCCATTAAATAATTAATTGCGATTAAGTTGGTGAGCCCATAGAGATCCATTTATCCGTATCAAGGGGAACCTACAGGTATTCCTTTTGTCTGCAAAAGTGCGGATTTAGACAAAACTTTTTGAGATTGCATCCGTCTGGAATATCATGCGCAAAATTTTGGTTATCGAAGCCGAGGGAGACCTGAGAGCATCACACCTGGATCTGTTGTCTAGGGAGGGCTATGAAACCATTGCGACGGATAACAGCACGATCGCCCTCGAACTCATTCGTCGGGAATATCCCGATCTGATTTTGGGTGGTTTGGAATTGAGTGGGGGCGATAACTTCGAGCTATTGCAATATCTTCAGCACCAGCCGGATCTCTTGTCGATTCCCATCATTTTATTGACTACTATCCGCAATGATTTGCGTTGGCGGCAGTGTGTCTCACTGGGGGCAGATGATTGTCTGATTGTGCCGTTTAGTGATCGCGATTTGGTCGATGCGATCGCCATTCGCCTGCGCAAGCAAGACGCCCTGACTCAGCGCTACAACACCCTCATGCGGCATACGGCAGAACGGCTCAATCGCCTGTCACGCTACGACATTCTGACAGAGTTACCCAATTACCAACTGTTGCGGCAACGACTTGAGCAGGCGATGCGGCGGGCGTCTAAGGGCAACCAGCCCGTCGCCCTGCTGACCTTAAGTTTGGATCGCTTGCGGCAAGTCAACAACACCCTGGGCTATGCCGCTGGCGATATGCTGCTGGCCGCCGCCGCCCAACGCCTGACGGGCATTTTGCCCCGGTCGACTGCCGTGGCTCGCCTCACCGCCAACCAGTTCGCTATTGTGGTGCCCGCACCGCGCAATCGAGACACCATCGTGGCGATCGCCGAAGACATTTTCACCAGCTTGAGCCACTCCTTCTCGTTGCCGGGGCAGCAGGTGTTTATGACGGCCAGCATTGGCATTGCCATGTTTCCCGAAGACTCTACCGATATCAGTACCTTGCTGCGGCAGGCCGACGCCGCCCTCGACAGAGCCAAGAGTCAAAAAAGTCACTCCTATCGCTTCTATCGTCCCGAGTTGCCCATCGTTTCTGGCGATGAATTGCTGTTGGAAACGTGGTTGCGCTATGCCCTGGAGCGAGAGGAATTTGAGGTCTGGTATCAGCCTAAATACAGCTTGAGTCAGGGCCGAGTAGTGGGGGCCGAGGCCCTGATTCGCTGGCAACATCCCGAAACTGACTACATCTCCCCTGGCAAGTTCATTCCCCTGGCAGAAGAAACCGGGCTCATTGTGCCCATTGGCGACTGGGTGTTGAAAACGGTGTGTGAGCAAACTGCCCACTGGCTACACACTAAGCAGCCCGTGGTGGCGATCGCCGTTAACCTCTCTAGCGTGCAACTCAATCAGCCCCGCCTAGCCGAAAGGCTGCAGGATATCCTGACCGCGACCCAACTGCCCCCCGATCATCTCGAATTGGAGGTGACCGAGACCGCCTTAATGCAGGATGTCGATTCAGCGATCGCGCTGCTCCATGATCTCAAAGCCCTTGGCGTCAAAATTGCGATCGATGACTTTGGCACTGGCTACGCTTCCCTCGGATATCTCCGCCAGCTACCCATCGATATGTTGAAAATTGACACCTCCTTTGTCCGCGATATTCAGGCCAACACCACTAACCAAACGATTCTCAAACATGTCATCGCCATGGCCCATGAGCTGGACTTGAAAGTGATCGCCGAAGGTATCGAAACTGAGATCGAGATGAACACCCTCAAATCCTTTGGCTGTGATCTGATTCAGGGCTACTGGGTCGGGCCGCCAATGGAGCCGACGGCATTTGCCCAACGCCTATGACCTCCACATTGAACAAGGTCGGGCGAGGTCCCGTTGATGGCCCTTCTCCTACTGCGACAGCATCGCGCCACCAAGGGCCGAGTCCACTCCTGTATTCATCCGACGGAGGCATCACCAGCCCCCACTACGGAGATCCGAAATTGACGTTTAGGGCGTTGCTTAGGATGATTTGTTAAGTACCTTTCCGGATCATACTCAGTACGGCATGACTAATTTAGAACCGACCGTTACGCCCAACATCGATCGCCCCAAAGCCGGGTTTACGACCTACGCCGAAAAGCTCAATGGTCGTGCAGCCATGGTAGGTTTTGTCGCCATTGTGGTGATCGAATACTTCACGGGCAAAGGCTTTTTGACCTGGCTGGGATTGACTTAGGAGATCTCTGGAAAAGAATTTCCCACTCGTAGGGTGTCATTAGCGCAGCGTAATGCACCACAACCCGGTATTTTTGTTCCTAGAGATCTCCTTAGTTGAGGGCTACCTGTGCCTCCTCATAATCTGGCACGGGGCCTCTTCGTTATGGGGGATGAGATTTTAGGCTAAAGTAGCGAAGCGAATTGCCCTGTATCGCTAAACTGCATTTAGATTCAGAAGTGGAGTTTTAACCTTTGCCCGAACCTCACCGCCTGCGGCACCTCTCCTTAGAAAGGAGAGGTTTAAGGACAATCTGGTTCCTCTCCTTATGTTTGGCGAAACCTGCCCAGAGGGCTTAGGAGTCGTCAAAGTTCCCCCATCCTCTGCCGTCAAGACTTTCATTTACTGTGTTCATCAAACGTCTATTTCGAAGAGAGCCTATTATCAGCACGGTTGTCACTGCTGGTACCGTTAACATTTTGCTGGGTATGGCAGAAGGTCAAGCGCTGTTAGCTTTTTTGGGCGTTTTGGTCGTCAGTGGAACGTTGGCGGGTCGTGGCTGGCAAAAATATCATCGCCAACCCATTGACTTTGCCGATAGCTCGCCTGTGCGTTATCTGCCCGATCAGACGTCGCCGCCGCCGATGCCGATCATTGGCCTTTCTGCCCGGCGCGATTCCGAGCCAGAATAGGCACTCGCCCAGATGCTAAGGAATGAGGATCAAATAACCTCCAAATTGTTAGGGCAGGCAAGATGCCTGCCTGGGGACAGCTGAGACGGCTATCCCAACTGATTCAATTCTCATTCCTAAGTAGTTGGACCGAAGTAAACGATGTTGTAGGGTGCTGTGAGGCGAAGCCGTCACGCCCCATTCCACAAGGATTTGATGCGTTACGCTAGCGCTAACGCATCCTACAAATAATTAAGCCATCTATCTACTCAGGCGATCTGAGGCGGCCATGATGCACCCCAAGTTATGGATTAGGGCGCGGTTTGTGCAGGCTGGTTGCACCGGGCGATCGCTGTCCTTAGCTTTTCGATACAGGGGCACTTCCCCAGCGATCCCCATAGAAGGCAGTTGCCCCCTTGGCACGATTTGGCACAACGCTACTGACTGTCAGGCAGGAAAATTGGCAGCATTTTGGGAGCGGCTTGGCGATCGCCCCTAATGCAAAAGTTTGACTCCCGTCACTAATTCGAGTTCCCGCAAAATTTTCGCTTTTTCTTGCTGGCTAGTGACCTGGTTCAAGCGCTCAGAAAGCGCTTCAATTTGCCGATCACGAATCTGAATATTGTTTTGAATGAGGTCTTGCATGGGTTCAACCTTGGCAACGCTGATGATGTTCCCATTATTTTGATCGCCCGTGTAATCGCCTACGGCTGAAATGATCATTTCAAGAGGATTTCAAACTACTAAAGAGATTGTAAACACTCTGTAAACGCTTCATAGAAAAGGTTATAGCGATCGCATAGACAACCAAAACACCTCCGAGAAAACCACAAATTGGGATGTTTATTTAAATTGCTAGACTCGTAAATTCACTGATGGTGTTCAGCCTGTTACTCAGCTCCCAACTCCCATCCCTTGAACCGAAACAATCCTGAGCCTGGTTGCTGAAAATTGTTGTCGTCTATCACAGCTTTAGCCAGGCTACGGTGTACACATAAGTCCTGAAACCCTTGTTGTCAGGGCTTTTCCTCATCCCCCAACCCCTTCTCCCAAAGCGGGAGAAGGGGAGCCGGAAAGCCTTGTCTGGCCTCCCCCTCGCCCAATTGTGGGAGAGGGGGACTGAGGGGGTGAGGGCCGAGATGTGTGTACACGGTAGCTTTAGCCAGGAGAGCAAAAGAGCTACCGAGCAGGGCGCTGCGACCAGAAAATATCGAAAACGCCTGACCCATCGGTGCCACTTCCAGGCAAATTGCCGTGATAATGAAATCGCTGCTTACTTCAGGCTAGCCATGCCCCTGATGCCTACCCCCCGTGAAATTTTAGAGACGCTGTTACCGCCCCTGCGGCTGGCCGCCCACTATTCTCGACAAATTCAATCCAAAATTGCGGCCCAACCGGCCAAAGACGGGCCAAATCCGTTTTCGGCAGCTCTGACCGATGCTGATTTGTCTATTCAAACTTTCGTCGAGGTTGCCCTTTTAGGCAGTTTTCCAGACCTGCGTTTTTATGGCGAGGAGTTTGAACAGTCCTACAACACCAAGTATTTTCGAGCGATCGATCTGGGATCTGCCGAGGACTATTTAGTCACCCTCGATCCCATTGACGGCACCCGCTTTTATATGGATGGGTTTCCGAATTACCAGATTATTTTGACCGTGCTGAATGCGGATAGCTTTGAAGCAGTGCTGGCGATAAGTCCTGCTGAAGACCAGTATTACTATGCCTTGCGGGGGCAGGGGACGCGGATTGGCAAATTGGCTCAAGACCTAGACGCTTGTCAACCGCTGCAGCTATCGCCCACAGATACGGTGTTCTTAGGCACCCGCATGGCCGCTTTGGCGTCAAAGTTGAGCGATCGCTACTCGATTATCAGGGTCTCTGAAGACTACTCGACCGATCGCCCCATTCCGAATGTCAATGGCGTGCTCAAGGGCCAACTTGGCGGAGTGGTATTGGCAGCGGGCAAATTTATCGATGGCGCAGCGCTGGCGTTTTTAGCCCAAGAGGCTGGTGGCTGGGTCACCGATCATCAGGGTCAGCCTTTGCCCCGCTTGGACGAGTGCGAAGATTATGCTTGGCCGGGGGTGGCGATCGCGACAACCCCTGACCTGCATCGCGATTTGGTGCAAGCCCTGCAAGGATTTCAGATTCCCACTCTCTAGTGCGGGAGCGCGATCGCAAACTTCATCCACCTCTCCACCCATCCCCACCGCAAGGTTATGACTACCCTGATCTCGCGGGTCAGATTTGACGATAAGGTAGTCAACAGACCTGCTGTGTTGCCTTGATATGATTCATCTCAGCCAAAGCGCCATCCGCGAATTCAAACGCTTAGAATCCAAAGATCCTTATGGCAGTGGCGTAGTGCGGTTAGCCGTCTCGCCAGGGGGCTGCTCTGGGTTGACCTACGATTTACAATTTCGCCAATCCACCAAGCCCACCGACCAGATTCTCAAAGTGGATCAGCTCAAGGTCGTGATTGCTGCTGAGCATCTTGCCAGTTGCGAGGGGTTAGCGATCGACTACTCCGAAGACCTCATGGGCGGCAACTTTCGCTTTACCAATCCCCTCGCTAAGCAGGTCTGCGGCTGTGGCGTCTCCTTTAGCCTCGACGAACCCCCGGCAGAACAACCCGCTGATTGCACCCAAGCCGAGACCACGGCTTTCCCCACAGGTCACCTGTAAGGAGCTTTTCAGGCACAAAAAGCACCGAGCCGTGGTGTATTACGCTGGCTCATGACACCCTACAAATGGGAAATCCTTTTCCAGAAATCGCCTAAGTTCTCGCACTTCGCACGCTGCTACCCGGCTCCATCCCTCACCGATACCCCGCCGCTTGCAGGCGAAACAGTCGCGCATAGCGGCCATTGTGGGCCAGCAGTTCCTCATGGGTGCCGGATTCGATCACCTGGCCTGCCGATAGCACCAAAATCTCATCGGCCCGTCGCACCGTAGAAAAGCGGTGGGAAATCAGAATCGCCATCTGCTCTTGCGTGGCCTGGCGAAACTGATCGAAAATTTGGGCTTCGGCTTCGGCATCCATGGCGGAGGTCGGTTCGTCGAGCACGAGCAAATCGGCCTCTGACCGCATAAAAGCCCTCGAAAGGGCCACCTTTTGCCACTGCCCACCCGACAGTTCCTGACCGCCTCTGAACCACCGCCCCAACTGGGTTTGAAATCCTTCTGGTAAGGTTTCGATAAAGGGGGTGGCGGTGCCTTTTTGAGCCGCGATCGCCCACTGCTGTTCTTGCTCCAATCGCTGGACATCGCCCACGCCAATGTTTTCCCCCAATTTGAACTGATAGCGGACAAAATCTTGAAAGATGACGCCGATCCGCTGGCGCAACACGGCAATATCCCACTCATTCAAGTCGCGACCATCGAGCAAGATGCGGCCCTGAGTCGGGATATAGAGGCGGGTGAGCAGTTTGATCAGCGTCGTTTTACCAGAACCGTTTTCCCCCACGATCGCCAATTTATGGCGGGGTTTGAGGTGAAAGGACACGTCTGACAACGCGACATTGCTGGAGCCGGGGTAGGTGAAAGAGACGTGCTCAAACCGTAGACCATCGTTCGGATCAGGACCAGAACGAGCACTCCCCGACGTTTGGGGAATCGGCTGCTCCAAAAATTCGTAAAGGTTCGACAAATAGAGACCGTCCTCATACATGCCGCTGATGGCCGTCAAGATGGCGGAAAAGGCGTTTTGTCCCTGCTGAAACACCGTGAGATACATGGTCAATTCTCCCAGGGTGATGCGGCGGGCGATCGCCGCCAGCACAATCCAACAGTAGGCTCCGTAAAACGCGATCGTGCTGAGCAGTCCCAAGCCGTAGGTCCAGCCGCTCCGGCGCACCGTCAAATCGCGGTCTTCGTCATATAAGCGATCAAAAATGGCTTGATAGCGCTGTAGCAGCATGGGGCCGAGCTGAAACAGCTTGACCTCCTTGGCATAGTCTTCGCGACCGAGCAGCACTTCCAAATAGTTTTGCTGGCGGGTTTCGGGCGATCGCCACCGAAACAGCCGAAAAGCCTGCCCCGCAAACTGAGTTTCAGCGATAAACACGGGAATCGTTGCCCCCATCAAGATCACGACCGCCCAGCCCGAAAACTGCAGGAGCAACCCGCCATAGGTCAGCAACGACAGCGCGTTTTGGATCAAGCCAAAGGTGCGATTGACCATGCTCAGGGGGCGACTCGACGCTTCTCGCCGAGCCCGCGTCATCTTGTCGTAAAACTCAGAATCTTCAAAATACGCCAGCGGCAGTTGTTGGGCCTTTTCCAAAATCAGTAAGTTGACTTTCTGCCCCAACAGCGCCCGTAACAAGGATGTGCAAAGATTCAACCCCTGACGCGCCCCGGCGAGCAATATGACCAGCGCCGCTTCGATCGTGAGGTAGAGCAGGGTTTGGTTGCGATCGGCCACGGTCCCTGATGCCGCCGCCTGAATGACACCATCCACAATCAGTTTGCCGAAATATGCGATCGCCCCTGGCAACAAGCCCGCTACGAGGGTACAAATTGCTAACAGCACCGTCAGTCGAGCATGGGTTTGCCAAACGAGCCGAATCGCCTGACCACAATATTGATAAATCTCTAGCGAAGTCTGAATCACTTGCCAGCGCTCTCGGCAAGTTCGTTTCCAGCGTCTAAAAGGTCGTCTGAGCATACTTCCAGCATACTGGCTGTGCCCAGCGACTTTGCCCATCAGGCGCAAAGAGTCACAGTGGCCAACAGCCGTTCAAAATGAACGAACGCAAACAGCGATCGCGCCTGCAACTCCTAAGGGAACTGCGCTCAAATAACCTAACCCAACCCCAAAATGCGTTTTGTGGAGGTTTGGCATTCTACCCAACCCCTACGACCGGGGACACTATTTTTGAGCAGTTCCCTAAGGAATGAGGATCAAATAATATCCAGATTGTTTAGGGCAGGCATCTTGCCTGCCTGGGGACAACCGAGACGGCTATCCCAACTGATTTAATTCTCATTCCTCAGCGGTGCCAATTTCAGAAAGCATGATAGTGAGACTACAGCATTTTTGAAGCTAGTGAAGTCCAAAAATGCCCTTAATTTCTTGTTCTCAGGGCAAGTGCGGGACCTCACCAGGTCAGAAAACACTGTCTCGCTAGATGTATTGGTCCTGGATCGCAACTTCTGGCTTGTGGGTCAAGGCATCGAGCACTTGGCTATTAGTCCAAGCCTGCTTCAAATACATTTGCAGAAAGAAAACTGGACTAACCAAGCTGTAGAAATAAAGCGTCATTTCGCACGCGGTCACCGGATCTTGCCAAACCGCAGCCCGGTGCTTGGCCACATGCTGGAGCATTTTGCGCGTGTCGTTTACGGCATAGGCGATCGTCATCAAATATTTGGGATGCCGACTGACACTGAGCATCCGCGTCCGATGACGACTGAGGCCAATACCGCGCATCAAGTCACACAGATAGTGGCGAGTCAACCGCTGGGCCGGAATTTTGTGCTCGACCCGCATAGCCGGGTTGTACCACACTTCCCAACCCGCTCGCTGAATGTGTAACGTGGTTTCCATATCTTCGCCGGTCAACATGCTGTCTTTCGTGCGACCGCCCAAAACCGGATTGTTGGGGACATTTTCAAGCCACGCGCCGCGCCGCACCGCCATCCCTGCACCGGGGGGTAATACTTTTTTATCCGGCGCATAGAATAAAGGCTTAGACCCTCGATCAATCAGCGCTAAAAATGGCGCGATGCGTTCAAAATTTGCGGGTAATTCGCAATCAAACTGGCCTCTAATGTGACTCCCCGCAATGCCCGCTTGGGGATGTGCTCGAAAAAATTTAACGGCCTGATTAATCCAAATCGCCGAAGGGAGATTGTCGTCATCCAAAAAGCCCACGAGCGGACTGCGGGCCAACCGAATCGCTTTTTGACGGGCATAGGTAGCCCCTTGTTTGGCCTCAAAAGCGTACCTTAAGCGGGGCCAACCTTGCTGAATTTTTTGGACAACCGCTTTCGTATCATCAGTGCTGTTATTGTCAACAACAATCACTTCCCAAGTAATATTCTCAGTGCCCAACTGCCACTTCAAGTGCTCCAGCACCTCACCAAGGCGTTTGGCTCCGTTATAAGTAGGAATTGCGACAGTAAAATCACAAAATAGACTCACTGTATTCATTGATTTGCCTCACGCCTGGAAGTATGACTGCATAGATGAGAGTGCACTCATTCAAACGGACCACTCGTCGGGGATTGGATGCGGTGATGGTGCGGAAAATACACAGAGCTTGAATGGTTTGAGCACTCGGTAACGAGTAAGATACCGTTCCAAATCTTTGCCATAAATTGCATTCAAACTTGCGCAACCCTAATTTCGTCCATCTCCCGTTAAAGAGAATGGGGTGAAATTGACATCTCATATGGTTTATTATCGAGAATCGAACACTCATTTTTGTGCCGTAAATACGCCTAAAAAAAACGCCATAAATCTTGCTAGCAAACTAAATTTCCTGGTTTTTGCGGAGTCGCTAAGGCACCCCAGTCAGGACAAGGGCGAAAACATGTTTGCTAACGCCGATGTGATACACCCATGAAAGGCTTTTGAGGATAGGTGCCTGACGTGGTGTGGTTTCTGCGGCAAAAGTGCGCGATCGCGTGATGCGATGCGCGTTATCTACGCCTCGACCGGAAAAAAGCCATCCGCCGAGTAGTACTAGAAGCTTAGGAGTCGGCTGCTGAGAGCCCGGAAAAGTCAGGCGAGCGTTCTGGCCCTTCTACATCTGCAAAAACTTCTGGGCTATTCGGTTTCATCAGGACGGCTAAATTGAGACGCTAGCATTACCTCTGCCTGCTCTGCCGTCAAAGGTTTAGAAAACCAGTAGCCTTGGCCTAATACACAGCCTTGTTCTACCAAAAACTGGGCTTGGTCAGCTGTTTCGATGCCTTCTGCGACCACGTCTAGCTCCATGTTGCGCCCTAGCGCGAGGATGGTTTTGATGATTTCTTGGTTGTCTGGACTCTCGTCAAGATGGGAGACAAAAGACTTATCAATTTTGAGCACATCTTTTGGAAAGCGTAGCAAATAGCTTAGGGAAGAATATCCCGTCCCAAAATCGTCCATGGCCACTTGAATATCTTTGGCTTTGAGCTGCTTCAAAATCTCTAAAGAAACGACTTCATTTTGCATCAATGCACTTTCGGTAATTTCGATTCTGAGTTGGTGACAGCTGACTCCGGTACTAAGGAGAATGCGCTCAATTTGCTCCGGGAGATCACTTTGGATGAACTGCTTCGCGGATAAATTAACGCTGATGCTGCACCCAGATTGCAGTTGGGGCCAGCATGAAACCCATTGCTTCCACTGTTTACAAGCTTGCCAAATCACCCATTCTCCAATGGGCAAAATCAACCCGGTCTGCTCGGCGATTGGAATAAAGCTATCGGGCGAGAGGATGCCTTGAACCGGATCATGCCAACGAATCAGCGCCTCAAATCCTTTTAACTCATAGTTTGGCCCACTGGGTAGATGAATAATGGGCTGATAGACCAGTTGAAATTCGTTGCGGCTAAGTGCTCGTCGCAGATCATTTTCGAGTTGTAAACGTTGTTTAACGGCGGTGTGCATCGTCCAGTTGAAAATCTGGTAACTATTGCGTCCCTTGCCTTTGGCTTGATACATCGCCGTATCCGCGTCGCGCAACAGTTGCGAGGCATCGTTGTAGTTTGGGGCGTCAATCACGATGCCGATGCAAGAACTAATGAAGATTTCTTGAGACTCTAGGGTGATGGATTGCTGTAAAACGGTCTGAATGTTTTCGACGACCCCTAAAACATCCTCAATGCGTTCGATATCTTCTAGCAAAATGGCAAATTCATCGCCGCTGGTGCGGGCGAGGGTATCTCCTACTCGCAGACACTGATTGAGTCGAGCCGCGACTACCTGGAGCAAAAAGTCACCCGCATCGTGCCCTAGACTATCGTTGACGATGCGAAAGTCGTCAAGGTCAAGGAATAGCACAGCAAAGTTGCCTAAGACGTTTTGAGTTTTATCGGTGGGGTTGCGATGGGCGATTTGCCGGGCGTGGTTAAGCCGATCTAAAAAGAGGGCCCGGTTAGGCAAACCAGTCAAGCCATCATGAAAGGCGTCGTGGCGTAGTTGTTCTTCGATTCGCCGTCGTTGCTCCAGTTCGTATTGGGCCTGGGCATAAAGGTTGGCTTGATAAATCGCGATCGCGCATTGTTCGGCCACTGCTTTGACCAGTGACTTCTCAACTTCGCTCCATTGTCGAGTAGAGCGAGTTTGATGCAACGTCAAAACCCCAAAATACTCTTGATGGTAATTTAGCGGGGTGATTAACGCTGACTGCAACTGATAGTCCTGCAAGAAGGCGGCGAGGGCATCGGCGATCTCAGGATCTGAGCCGTAGAGCGAGATCTGTTGACCAGCTTTAAGTTGGGACTCAAAATGAACACATAAATTACATGACTGCCCCCGAAAGTCTTGAGTCTCCGCCGATGAGAGGCTGACATATCGCACCAACATCTGCTGATCGGCAGTCGGTTGCACGACGATGCAGCGATCGACCTCCAGAGCGGTCTGCAATTGGTCAACCGTGGTTTGCAACACCTCCTCAAGGATCAGGGTTTCGCGAATAGCTTGAAAAATCTGATTAAGCACTGATTCCCGCCAGGCTTGCTGCTCAATTTGAGCTAAGGCGGCTTGCTGTTGGCGTTTGAGTTCGGCCTCAGATAAAGCCCGCCCTAAAACAGTGGGTAAACGGTATAGCCGATCTTTGAGCACATAATCGGTCATGCCCGTTTTGATGCACTCGACTGCCGCCTCTTCTCCCAAGCTGCCGGTGACTAAAATAAACGGCAACAGTGGCTCTCGCTCGTTAATCATTTGAAAAACATCAGGGGCTTGCAAGCCGGGTAGACGGTAGTCCGCTAAAACCGCATCAAAGTGATGATGGGACAGGAGATACTCGCACTGCTCTAGCGAATCAGCCACCTCAATATCACAGCAGATGCCAGCTGAAGCCAACGCCAACTCAATCAGTTCCACATCTGCCGTGACGTCTTCTACAACAAGCAGACGCAACTGGGTAGAGGTTGCAACAAGATTATTGGCATTGGAAATATCAGTTATGACTCCCTGGGTAGAGAGGAAACGATTAACCATGGATGCGGAGATCCCCTAGTTTGTTTTAATAATTCCCGCTACGACGCCAAAACGCTAATGGGGGAATTAATTGTCATCCAATAACTTCCGACCAACTGTGCCAATTCCTGAAAGCGCTGAAAGTCGACTGGTTTGACCACATAACTATTAACGCCTAAATTGTAACAATCGCTAAGATCGCTATCTTCTGATGACGAGGTCATAATAACAACCGGCAAGAATCGGGTTCTAGGATTTTGGCGAATCGCCCGTAAAACTTCGATGCCAGTCAGTTTGGGAAGCTTGAGATCCATCAATACGAAGCGTGGCAAAGCTTCTACAGGCGCTTGATGGGGAGAGCCGTGCAGATATTCGATCGCTTGAGCACCGTCAGTGAGAATATCGAGCGTGCGAATGAACGTCAAATCTTGGATGGCGAGTTGCACTAACTCAATATCGTTAGGATCGTCATCCACCAGCAACATTTTTCGGGGATCAATAGTCATTTTGAGTCTACAGGGACGATTTTGCCAGGAAACACTTCCAGAGTAGTCCAATCAATAAATTTTGAAGCGGACCACCTGTGACAACTGCGATCGCCTCACCGATTCTCGGCGAGGCGACAAAGTAGTATTTATTACTTACACATACAGTCTAGAGGAGGAATTTCCGAAACATTTGAGCATGTAATCACAAAATAGCCTGCACCCAGAAAATCTCAGTCATGGCTCAGAACAGTTCAGAAAAAGGCGTTTTGGTGCCATCAACTAACTTCACACCCATCGGCAGCTGCGAGCAATAACTGGAGTAGCAATATTTTATCTTACAAAATACGCAGCTTTTGTATGTAATAAAATTTACATTAAAACCGTGCTTTCAACTAGATACGACGGCTCGGTGCTGGCAGCATCGCACCTAAGGCAGTAATGTCGTCTCGGGAGTGGGCGGCTTAAGTTTGGATTTGCCCCGCTTTGACGGTGCAGATTTGGGAACGGTCGAGCCAGTCAGCATCAAAAGCCCCTAAGTGGGTAGTGGTAATGAGGGTTTGAAAGCGATCGCCGATTACCTCCAGGAGTTGGTTCTGGCGTTTTAGGTCCAACTCAGCGAGGACGTCATCAAGGAGCAGCAGGGGTGGTTCGCCGACGACGGTTTCGATCAGTTCCAGTTCCGCCAGTTTGAGGGCCAGGACGAGGGTGCGCTGCTGGCCCTGGGAGCCGTATTGGCGGGCAGGGGTGGCGTTGATGGTGAAGGCGATGTCATCGCGATGGGGGCCGACGAGGCTGGTGTGTTGATGGCGCTCCGCGATCGCCCGCTGCTGAATTTTTTCGAGAAACGCGGCTTGAATCGACTGGGGATCGTCTTCAGTGAGGGGGACGTTGGGGGCATAGTCGAGCAGGAGGTCTTCGGTTTTGCCGCTGATGGCACTGTGCCAGCGTTGGGCGATGGGGGCCAGTCGCGCTAAGCCCCGCGATCGCCGCCGAATCACGCGGGTACCCAAGGCGGCGAGTTGAGCATCCCAGAGGGCGAGTTGGGCTTGGTCAGGGGGGGGCTCAGCTTGTTTGAGCAGGGCGTTGCGCTGTCTCAACGCTTGCTGATACTGGCCCAAAATGTAGGCATAAATAGGTTCTAGCTGCATTAGCAGGATGTCGAGCCAGTCGCGGCGCACCCCAGGACCACCGCGCACTAAGTCCAGATCCAGGCTGGAAAACTGCACGGCATTGAGCGCTCCGAGAAAGTCCATTTGGCGGCGCAGCTTTTCGCCACTGCGGCTGACGGTGCGGCGACCTTTGTCTCGCAGGATCATGGCCAGATCGGCGTAGCCCACGTCGCGACTGACTGCGGCGCTGATGTGGGCGGCGGCAAACCCGTCTTGGATCAGATCGCGATCGCGGCTGGTGCGGTGTGATTTCAAGGTAGCCAGCAGTTCGACGGATTCCAGCAAGTTCGATTTGCCCTGGGCATTTTCGCCCAGCAGGATTGTTTTCGGGGCGGTGAACTCGACCCGCTGGTGCTCGTAATTGCGGAAATGCCTCAGTTCGAGCGTCTTGAGGAACATGAACGCTGCCCGCTACCGTGAACCATTCTCGAACCAGAGTAAGCTACTCTGCCCCATTTGCCGAAATCACTAGGGTAAAGCCCCGCTGGTCGTCGCCCCAAAGGCCGCTTTTTCGATCAGCAGGGCCGCCGCTGCCGGGGCATCCAGCCCGGTGATATCAACCTGGGGAATCACCTTTTGCCGCCGTTCTAAGTCGTAGCGGTAGGTGCGATCGTAGTAGTCCAGCACAATTTTGCAGACCTCGCGGGGCGACTCTTGACGAATCAGCTCGACCGCTTGCTGGGTACGCTGACCGCCCAGCCGTTTGCGAATGCGCTCGGTGGCGGCGATGAGCCCGGCGCGATTGGTCTCGCCATACACTGCCACCAAAATATCGAGCCGTTCTGCCAGGGGCCGCACGATTTCCAGCGTTGGCGCGGCTTCCATCTGCTGAAACAGTTCTGGCGGCACGCGACAGGTGCCCACGCGCTTGCTTTCCGCCTCAATCCAGACGGGGCGTGTGGGATCAAGATGAGAGAGGCGATCGCTGATCAAATTCTCAAAGTGTTCGGTACTGGGTTGTGGTGGTAGGTCTAAATTGCCAAAACTGCTGCCGCGATGGTTGGCGAGTCCTTCTAGATCCAGCACTTGTTCGCCCTGAGCAGCCAGGGCGTGGAGGATTTGGGTTTTGCCCGTCCCGGTCATGCCGCCCAGCACGATGATCTGCCGGGGTTCGCTGAAGACCTGCCGCGCCCACCGCCGAAAGGATTTGTAGCCGCCAGCCAGCGTCGTCACCTGAAAGCCCGCCATTTCCAGGCCCCAGGCGACGCCGCCACTGCGCATGCCGCCGCGCCAGCAGTGGACTCGCAGGATGCGGTCAGGGGCGATCGCTTTGGCCTGCCGCACCAGGTTCCCCAGCTTTGGTCCCAGCAGGTCAAACCCCAGTTCTACGGCGGCGTCGCGCCCCTGGTGCTTATAGCAAATGCCGACCTGCGCCCGTTCCTCATTGGTGAACAGCGGGTAACTGAGGGCTCCAGGAATGTAGCCCTGGTCATACTCTCCAGGACTCCGCACATCCAGCAGCGGCCCCGGCGCGGCTAAAAAGTCGGCGATTTCTAAACGCTTTACCATGCCTTAATTGTAATGGGCGGTTCGGCAGCGGCAGGCGGTTGCACGGTGCCAATGCAGGCGGCGGCAGCATATCCCTGTTCCCGCAGTTGGGCCACGCAAGCGGCGGCGCGATCGCCCGGCACCGTCGCCAACAATCCCCCCGCCGTTTGGGGGTCAAACAGGATGGGATACTCCTGGCGACTGGCGTAGGTTTCGGGATGGTGGAGCGATCGCGCGGCCTGCCCGTTTTGCGAATGCAATGAACTGACGATGCCCTGTTGCAAGGTGTCCAAGGCTCCATCGAGCAGCGGCAATTCCTGCAAGTCGAGGGCGACGGACATCTGGGAGGCGTCGACCATTTCCAGCAGGTGACCCAGGAGCCCAAATCCCGTCACGTCAGTGCAGGCGGTGACACCGTGCTGGCGAAAACAGCGCATCGCTAACGCACTGGACTGCACCATGTGGGCGATCGCGCTCTGAATCCACCGACCCTTCGCTTTTTTCTGCAGGTCGGCGGCAAACAGGGTGCCCGTGCCCAACGGCTGCGTCAAAATCAGCGCATCGCCCACCTGCATGCCCCCCTTGCGGAGCAACGCCGCTGCCGCCACCAAGCCGTTGCAGGACAATCCCAGCGCCAGTTGTTCGCCTTCCGTGGTGTGGCCGCCGACCAGCACCGCCCCCGCCGCCAGCAAAGATTTCTGCACCCCCGCCAGCAGGTGAAACAGCGTTTCCGTCTGTTTGTCGGCGGTGGCGTGGGGCAAGGTGGCGATCGCCAGCACCGTCTGCGGCTCCGCCCCCATCGCATACACATCGTTCAAACAATGCTTTGCCACCATCTGCCCAAACACAAAGGGGTCGCTCACCAAGGCGTTGAAAAAATCCACCGTATGCACCATTAACAGCCCCGGCGGCACCCGCACCACCGCCGCATCATCCGGCGACGACAGCCCCACCAGCACCTCCCCAGCATGGCCCTCATCCGTCCCCTCACCGCCCCCCTTACCAGGGGGGATGGAGGGGATCGGCCCGATATCGCTCTCCTCCCGCAACCGCACCAGCGCCCGCTTCAACACCTCACTGCCCACCTTCGAACCACAGCCGGCGCAGTACATCTGGGGCTGCTGAGCGTCCGCAATGGCCCCCAGTGCCTCCCCCCGTTTCTCTCCGTCAGCCATTGCCGGAAAGTCGGTGAACGTCGCCATAAACTTGCGATCGATGCGATCCTTCCACGCCCGCATCCACTGCGATTCAAACGTGAACGGCCCCCGCGAGGCGATCGACCGCCCATCTCCCTCATCAATAATGTTGAGGTACTGCTTTTGCGGCTTAAAGGCTGTTAGCGGTTTTCCCTTCAAATACGCTTGTAAGTTGTGAAATAGCGGCTCTGCCTGCCGCACGGCAAATACGCCTGCTTTGGGACGGGGATGGTGTTTCATCGTCGCCACGTCGCCCGCCGCAAAAATGTGGGGATGGGAGCAGGTTTGTAGCGTGTCCTCTACCAGCAAAAAGCCGTCCTCGTCGGTGGATAGGCCGGAACCTTGAATCCAGCCGGGGGCAGAGGCATTCGTCACCCAAAAGACGCGATCGCACACCTGCTCCAAACCCGACTCACACCGCACGAGGCGCTGGCCATCAGTGGTGGCCACAATTTCACATACTGACTCCCGCAGGTGCAGGTGAATGCCCCGCTCCACGGCGCGACGGTGCAGCAGTTTGCGGGTGCTGCGGTTGCGCCCCTTGGCGATCTCGTCGCCGCGATGAAACATGTGGATGGTCAGGTCGTCCCGCGATCGCCCCAGGTCATCCAGCACTTGCCAGCAGCGGCTCTGCATGTTGAGCATCAACTCGACGCCGCCCACGCCGCCCCCGACAATGACAAAAGAAATCGGTCGCGCTGGTCCCTGCCGCACCTCGTCCAGAAACGCCCCCCAGGCCGCGAGTAGAGCGGGCACGGGCTTGGCGGGAATCGCATATTCCCGCGCACCAGGAACGTTAATGGTGGCGGGCGTGCTGCCGGTATCAATCGAGAGCACGTCGAAGGTGATCGGGGGGTGATGGGCACAGAGCACTTGTTGATGGTGGGGATCAATCGCGATCGCCTTATCCATCAACAAGTTCGCCCCAGCAAAGTGGCTGAGCGGTCGCAAATCGATATGGGATTCGTCAAAGCTGTAAACCCCCGAAATGTGACAGGGCAACATGCCGGAGTAGGGGGTATCCACGAGGTCGGTGATCAAGGTCAAGCGCACCCCTGGCAGCGGCTGCATGCCAAATTTACGCAACACCAGCGCATGGGTATGCCCGCCCCCAATCAACACTAAGTCTCTGACGATGGGCTGTAATACTTGCATAGCAGCCTTTTCCACTAACACTGTTTTTAGAATATCGGCTTTGCCTGAGTCCTGGTTGAGTGGTGAGACAAAGAACCCTGAACCCCAACCCTAGTGAGTGACAGAATCAGCAAGGGGCGCATCTAGAGCTTGGGGCATTGGTACTATCGAGAGTCTGACCGACCACCACCGCACCGTTGCGAGAAGCATCCCCAGGGAAAAGCCATCTTAAAGTAAAAGTAAACTTGAAGTTAAGGATAGATTAAGCTACGTTATTGCTGCGAGGAGCTTCTAGTGAGCGGTCATCGGCTTTTGACGAACTGTGATATCCAGCTCTGGTAAGCGATCGCAGTTGGCATCATTATTCGGTTGCGTCAAAAGTCCGTGTCCTTCAGCAGTATTCAAAGAGTCTGAAGGGGCAAATTATTGCCATATGCCAGAAAGCAAGTCCTTTTTTGAGGATTTAGTGGCTCTCGCAAAAACCACAGCTGAGCCGCTTCAAATGAGGGCAATATCATGAAAACAACTATTCGCAGAGCTTCCATTTGGGTGTTCTCATTGAATATGTTGGCAATTGTTTTGGCACTGATTATTTCTTATCAGGGTGGCAGAGATCCCTTCGGTGAAAGGGGATATATCACCTTTTTTTCTACATTTCAGCTACTCGCGATCGCCTGGCTAGCTGACAGAATCTTGCATGCCAAAAAAGCACTCAAACCTGCTCCCAAAAGATCAATAAGACTCTTCTGGAGAGCGATTTCTGTTGGCTTCATCTTTTTAGCGGCTGATGAATTTCTCTCAATTCATGAAACTGCCGATGTTTTTATTCATAGCCTTCTCAATCTGCAAGAAACGCCCGTAACGGACCGGATCGATGATGCCATTATTGGTCTCTATGCCATTTTTGGAATCATTGTTTCTTTGATTCACCGCTCCGAAATCAAAGGTCATCAACAAGCAATGACTTTTTTTAAGTGGGGTTTCATTCTATTGATTGGCATGATAGTTCTGGATTTTGTGTCCAATGATGAAGTCTTTCTAGGCCTCTTTTTTGAGTTTCAAACAGCCAATTTAATTCAAGAGTATTTATATCAACTGGAAGACTCGCTAAAGATTTTGGCTGAAGCCTTTTGGATCATGGCTTTTTATGTGATTTTAGTGGTAACCAAATCAAAAAAAAGGCTGGAAAGCGTACAAGATGCATTCCAGCCTGAAGAAATTGGCTGGATTGAACGTTAATCCAGCCTTAATGCTGTTTTAGGCATCGTCTAATGCCGCGATGCCGGGAAGAGTTTTGCCTTCCAGCAGTTCCAAGCTCGCGCCGCCGCCGGTCGAAATGTGGCTCATCTGTTCCGCCACGCCGACCTTCTCCACCGCCGCCACAGAGTCGCCGCCGCCGATGATGGTGGTCACGCCTTGGGGGGTGAGTTCAGCCAGGGTGTGAGCGATCGCTTCGGTACCCGTCGCAAACTTGTCAAACTCGAACACGCCCATCGGCCCGTTCCAGATCACCGACTTGCACTGCTTGAGGGCATCTTGGAACACCTTGACCGCATCGGGGCCAATGTCCAGACCCATCCAGCCGTCAGGAATCGACTCAACGCTGACCGTCTGAGCATTGGCATCCGCCGCGAAGTTGTCAGCGACCACCACGTCAGTGGGCAGCAACAGCTCAACGCCTTTTTCCTTCGCCTTGGCTTCCAGCGACTTCGCCAGCGCCAGCTTGTCCTCTTCCACCAGGGACTTGCCCACGTTCAGGCCGCGAGCTTTATAGAAGGTGAAGATCATGCCACCGCCGATCAGCAGCTTGTCCACTTTGTCGAGCAGGGTGTCGATGACGCCAATTTTGCTGGAAACCTTGGAACCCCCGATGATCGCCGCGAGGGGACGCTGGGGATTTTCGATCGCCGCCTGCAAATATTCCAACTCCTTCTCAATCAAGAAGCCCCCGACGGAGGGGCTGAGATACTTGGTCACGCCTTCAGTCGAAGCGTGGGCGCGGTGAGCCGTCCCGAAGGCATCATTTACATACATGTCGGCGTTCGCAGCCAACTGCTGGGCAAATTCGGGATCGTTTGCCTCTTCCCCGGCATAAAATCGGACATTTTCCAACAGGGCCACCTGGCCGTTTTGCAGACCATTCACGGCGGCAGCCACCTCCGGCCCTACGCAGTCGTCACACTTCACCACTTCTTGGCCGAGCAGTTCGGACAACCGCTGGGCGACGGGAGTCAACCGCATGGAGTCGATGACCTTGCCCTTGGGACGCCCAAAATGGCTGCACAAAACCACTTTTGCCCCTTTGCCCGTGAGGTCTTGGATGGTGGGCAGCGCCGCGCGAATCCGGGTATCGTCGGTAATCTCCCCGGCATCGTTCAAGGGCACGTTGAAATCGGCCCGCACCAGGACTCGCTTGCCCGATACGTCAGCGTCGGTGAGCGTTGCTACTGTCTTCTTGGCCACAGGTTTGAACCTCCCAAATTGCGATTATTACGTTTCTGTATGGCTTTGGCTGTGAGATCCCCAACGGTGGACTAATCTATGATTGGAGATGTGCATGACAGCGCTCAGCGCAAGCCACGAGTTTTGTTGTCAGTGCTACAGCCATGTCCGAGAATCATTCTACCGGAGTCTGTGTATTCGTCTGAGGAGCTATGTTCAAGACGATTCTGTTTCCTATCGATATGAGCCCCGAAGCGCAACAAGCGGCTCATCTAGCCATTGATTTGGTCAAACAGCACCAAAGTCAACTAGTGTTACTGTCGGTCGTCGAGACTGGGGAAAACCCTGAGCACCCGGAACAAGCCTCGGCTGAGGCGGTCGCCAAGTTGTTGCATCAGGCCCAATCCCTCTTTGAACAGCAAGGCGTCCAGAGCAAAATCGTGGAGCGGGAAGGCCAACCGGCGTTTGTGATCTGCGATGTGGCTGACGAGATTGACGCGGATCTGATTGTGATGGGCTGTCGCGGCGTCGGGTTGATTGAGGAAGTTCAGCAGGAAAGCGTGACGACTCGCGTCATTAATCTCTCGCCTTGCCCTGTGCTCATTGTGCCGTAGCCGTGGGTGGGCGACAATTGCCGACAATCCTGGCCGCTCAGTCCGTTGGCGATCGCTGGGGGGGGGGTGAGTCTTGTCCACTAAACAAAACACCCCAAAATCATGCCCGCCAGCAAAATGAAGCCGAGCAGCACGTTTTGCCGAAAAATCTTGCCGTATAGAGATGGGGGCGGATTGTAGCGGCTGAGCAAATAGCCCTGCCGTGCCCAGAGGGCGATCGCCGCTACCCAGGTCGGCCAGAAGGGCCAGCCCAGCGACATCTCCACGCCAACTGCCAGCAACAGAACGGCGGCGGTCATTAAAAACACAGTGACGGCCAGCGGTGTACGTTTGCCAAAGTAGATGGCGCTGGAGTTGATGCCTAAGCGGGCGTCAAATTCGCGATCGGGAATGGCGTAAACGGTATCGAAACCCAGGGTCCAGAACACGACCGCGCCCCAGAGCAGGCCGGTCGCGAATTCCAGCGAGCCGGTGACTGCTGCCCAGGGAATCAGCACCGCAAAGCCCCAAGCGATCGCCAGCACCAACTGCGGCACCGGAAACACCCGCTTCGCCAGGGGATACAGCACAATCACCGGAATCGCCAGCACGCAGAGCGTGAAGCTCAACGGATTGAGGTAAAAGGTCAGACCATAGGCGCAAAGGAACATGATCAGGGCGAGGGCGATCGCCACCCAGACGGAGAGCGCCTTCGACGCCAGGGGCCGGGTGCGGGTGCGCTGTACCTGGGGGTCGATGTCCCGATCCCACAGGTCGTTGACGATGCAGCCCGCCGCACTGGTGACGACGCTGCCCACCACAATCACGATCAACAAGCCGAGGGGCGGCGTACCACGAGCCGCCAAAAACAACGACCACAGCGCTGGCACCATCAAAATTAGTCGGCCTGTGGGCTTATCCCAACGCATCAGGCGCAAAATAGCTTTCCAGGCAGGTTCAGGCGAAGACAGTTCGGGCGTTTTCATCGTCGGTGCGGCACGTCACTGTTAATCAGCATAGCCCCGTTCGGAGGACCAAAGCTAGGGAGAAATATTGGATTTCACCAAAACAAGATGCCTCAATATCTGTCAAAAAACGGGTATTGGATCCGGTGCCGATCTGCCCAGGTTCCGTCTGCAATCAGGTGATGTCGCCTAGTATATGAGAAAGCACAGGTTTTCGAGATTTCTGCGAAAATCCCAGAGTCTTCGCAGCTTTATGGAAATTTTGTCCTGGGTGACGAGACAGTCAGGATATTTATAGTTAAAATAACCATAAGTTGACCAGAGGCTTTTATGTCCCTCTCTCCGCTACAGGTATTTCCTGAAGACTACAGTCTGCTGACTGACCTGTATCAGCTCACTATGAGCGCTTGCTATGTCGGTGAAGGGCTGGATCAGCGACGGGCCAGTTTTGAATTGTTTACCCGGCGCTTGCCGTCGAACTTCGGCTACATCGTGGCGATGGGGTTGACCCAGGCGATGGAATATCTGGAGAGTTTGGCATTTAGCGATCGCCACATCGCTCAACTCCAGGCCATGAGCATCTTTGAGCACGCGCCGGAGGCATTTTGGGAGACCCTGCGGAACGCCCAGTTTGCAGGAGATGTGTGGGCGGTGCCCGAAGGCACAGTGATGTTTGCCAACGAGCCGCTGCTGCGGGTGGAAGCGCCCCTCTGGCAGGCCCAAATCGTCGAGACTTATCTGCTCAACGTGATCAATTATCAGACGTTGATCGCCACGCGGGCCGCTCGCCTGCGGGATATGGCTGGCCCCGATGCCAAGCTACTGGAATTTGGCACCCGTCGCGCCTTTAGTCCCCAGGGGGCTCTGTGGGCGGCGCGGGCGGCGCTGGCGGGCGGTCTGAACAGCACCTCCAACGTGCTGGCGGCGCTGCAACTGGGGGAACAGCCGACGGGGACCATGGCCCATGCCCTGGTGATGGCGATCGCCGCGCTGGAGGGTAGTGAGGACGACGCCTTTGAAGCTTTTCACCGCTATTTTCCTGGGGCACCGCTGCTGATCGATACCTACGACACCGTGGCGGCGGCCCGTCGTCTGGCGGCAAAACGGCAGCAGGGAGAGTACGCCCTCGCTGGGGTGCGTCTGGATTCTGGCGATCTGGTGGCGCTATCGAAACAGGTGCGGGAACTGCTGCCCGATGTGGCGATTTTCGCCAGCGGCGACATTGACGAATACGAAATTCACCGCTTGAATCAGGCCGGGGCGACCATCGACGGCTACGGTTTGGGCACGCGCCTGGTCACCGGCACTCCGGTCAATGGGGTTTACAAACTGGTCGAGATTGACGGCATCCCCGTCATGAAGGAATCCTCTAGCAAAGCTACCTACCCCGGTCGCAAGCAGGTATTTCGCCACTATGAGGGCGATCGCGCTGTCCAAGACTGGCTCGCCCTCGCCACCGAATCTCAGAACCACGGGGCACAACCACTGTTGCAACCGATGATGCAAAATGGCCAACTCATCACTCAACTCGACTCCCTCGCTGACATCGCCCAGCGCACCGCTCAGTCCGTAGCCTCGCTGCCGCCAGAGAGCCGCCAGGTGCAAGATCCCCAGCCTTACCCCGTCAACATTACGTCAGCATTGGAGCAAGAAACCCAGGCCACTCGAGAGCGGCGGGCTTCTAAGATGACCCAGACCTGAGAGACTTGAATGCAGAATTCTGCGCTTGCTCAATCCTTCAAAACATGCCGTTACCCGCTAATGTCTGATCGATCACTCCGCCATTGACTGTTGCCTTTTACGATTGCTCCACCGATAGCCGCCACCTTTTCTTTATGCAAACGACTAACCCACCGATGCAAGTTGCTTTATTTGGCATGAGTGCCGACCCGCCCCATCGGGGACACGGCGAGATTTTGCAGTGGCTGGCTGAGCATTTTGACCAGGTGGCGGTGTGGGCCTCCGACAATCCCTTTAAAGATCATCAGTGTCCGCTACACCACCGGGCGACCATGCTCGACTTAATGATTCGCGATCTGTCGGTGCCCCAGGGCACGGTGGAGTTGCATGAAGAACTGAGCCACCGACATAGCTTAAGAAGTGCGCAACAGGCCCAGACTACCTGGCCTAAGGCGGCACTCACACTGGTCGTCGGGGCGGATTTGGTGGAGCAGTTACCCCGCTGGTACAAAGCGGCGGAACTGTTTCAAATCGTCAAAGTTTTGGTCATTCCCCGACCGGGATACCAACCCTCCGACCAGGCGATGGCGGCGATTCGGGAGCAGGGGGGGCAGATTGCGATCGCTGACACCCTCGAAACCTTTCCCGTGTCTTCCTCCTACTACCGCCAGACTGAAGACCCGAACGCCTTGCCTGCTGCGGTCAGCGACTATATCCACCAGAGAAACCTGTATCCATGCACGGAAAGCTCCAAAGAAAAACAACCGATCTCTTAGCCGCCAAATCCCTAGCGGATTTTAAGGTCGGGGTCGATAACGTGATTTTTTCCGTTGACACGGAGCAAAATCGGCTGCTGGTGCTGCTGGTCATGCGCCACGATGCCCCCTACAGCGGTTGCTGGAGTTTGCCGGGCACCCTCGTGCGCCAGGGCGAGTCGTTAGAAGATGCAGCCTACCGGGTGCTAGCGGAAAAAATTCGCGTCGAAAACCTCTATTTAGAACAGCTCTACACCTTCGGCGGCCCTGATCGCGATCCCCGCGAGTCTGAAGATTCCTATGGCGTGCGCTATCTCTCCGTCAGTCACTTTGCCCTGGTGCGCTTTGCCGAAGCGGAACTGATTGCCGATGGCGTTAGCGGCATCGCCTGGTATCCCCTCGCCCAGGTGCCGACCCTCGCCTTTGACCATGCCGAAATTCTCGCCTATGGCTATCAGCGCCTCAAAAACAAGCTGGAATACAGCCCCATCGCCTTTGATGTGCTGCCCGACCTCTTCACCCTCGGAGACCTCTATCAGCTTTACGTCACGGTTTTGGGCGAAGGCTTTTCCGACTATTCCAATTTTCGTGCCCGGCTACTCAAGCTGGGTTTTTTAGAAGACACGGGGCGCAAAACCTCGCGGGGAGCCGGGCGCCCCGCCAGCCTCTACCGCTTTGATGCAAAAGCGTTTGAACGCTTGAAAGACAAGCCTATGGTATTTATTTGAATCCTCTAATGACGGAACAAACTGTGTATCCAAAAATATATGACACCACCAAATCCCCTCAAAAGCTTATCCGAAATCTTGGCAAATGCTGTCGCAAAGGGTGACGGAAATAGAACCATCATTGAGGTTCTTTGCATGGCAATGGATCGCAAGAATACATCTGTTGAATTAGCTGATGATTTTTTGAGTTTGCTCTCTATATCTCGAAAATATGCTGCTGAGCTTGACAGTAATGAAGCGAATAAACACTTGAAAAGTGTACAGTCTATTTTTGTGAAGTCAAATGTTTGGAAGGACCAATGGTCTGCCATCTCTGAAGAAATTTCCTCTGGAAATTATGCGGATTTAATAAAAAGCTATGGCGAAAATTATTCTTTTCGATTTGGGGGAGAAAACCTTGAATCTGATCTTTTAGATGGTTTATTAGAAGATTTCAGTCGCTTGAACTCTAACGTGAAGCAGTCAAATCTGGAGCCAGTAATCAAACTGTTTATCGTAAAGCATATTGAAGAAATTTGTTCTGCTATTAACCAATATGAGATTTTCGGCATTGAACCATTGGTCTCATCTCTTGAAAAAAGCCTCGCTGGCTTGTATTTCAATCCTTATGTGAAGACTAAACTGAATCAAGATTCTCTGTTGCAGGATATTGCTGCTTATCTTGTAGTGGCCAGCAGAAGAGTTTATCAAGCGGCAGCTCCTATTGCATTCCTTCTTGGATTTATGGCCGATGTTAATAGTTTGGCGCCTTCAATAGAGGATTTGAGGGCAGAAGTTCTGCATATGAAAGCTGAATCCATTGATTTTGAGAAAACTCAAAAATTATTGTCTAGTAGTGCGAATTTGCCAACGTTGCCGCACGGCGAGGAACAGTAACTCAGTATGAAAATTGCGATCGCTCAACTCAATCCCACGATTGGTGACCTCACCCACAACGCTGACCAAATTTTGGCAGCGGCGAAAAATGCGGCAGCGGGCGGGGCGCGGTTAGTGCTGACGCCAGAACTCTCGCTATGTGGCTATCCACCGCGAGATTTGCTGCTGCGTTCGAGCTTTATCACGGCGATGCGGCAGACCTTAGAGGCTCTGGCAGCGCAGTTGCCCCCGACAGTGGCGGTGCTGGTAGGCTTTGCGGAACCGAATGCGGGAGCCCGCGATCGCGGCGAAAAGCCCCTCTACAACAGCATCGCCTGGCTGGAAGCGGGCAAAGTGCAGCAGGTGTTTCACAAGCAATTGCTGCCCACCTACGACGTGTTTGACGAAGACCGCTACTTTGAGCCGGGGCGCATGGTGAATACGTTCCGCCTGCCTCTGGACGACGGACAAAGCCTGCACATCGGCGTCACCATCTGCGAAGACCTGTGGAATGACGAGCAGTTTTGGGGCCAGCGCAAGTATCCCGACAATCCCTTTGCCGGTCTCAAAGACGCCGGGGTCGACCTGGTGGTGAATCTGTCGGCATCACCCTACACCGTGCAAAAGCAACAGACGCGAGAGGCGATGCTGGCCCACAGCGCCAAGCGCTTTCAGCTCCCGATTTTGTATGCCAACCAAATCGGGGCCAACGACGACCTGATCTTTGACGGCAGCAGCGTGGCGGTCAATCGTGAGGGCACTGTGGTGGGGCGGGCCAAAGCCTTTCACCCTGACTTGTTGTGGGTCACGTACGATCCCCAAGCGGGGGACCTGCAAGCGGGGGCAATGCACCGTGTCATCGTCGATCGCAATGCCGAAATCTGGTCGGCGCTAGTGCTGGGGGTGGGCGACTATGCCCGCAAGTGTGGCTTTAGCAAGGCGGTGATTGGCCTCAGCGGCGGCATCGACTCGGCCCTGGTGGCGGCGATCGCCGCTGCCGCCCTCGGCCCCGACAACGTGTTGGGCGTGCTGATGCCCTCTCCCTACAGCTCCGAGCACTCCCTCAGCGACGCCGAACAGCTGGTGCAAAATTTGGGCATCCGCCGCGCCAAGCTACCCATCGGCACGCTGATGTCGGGCTATGACGAAACCCTGGCGGAACTGTTTGCCGGGACTGAATTTGGCGTCGCCGAGGAAAACATTCAGTCCCGTATTCGCGGCAATCTGCTGATGGCGATCGCCAACAAGTTCGGCCACCTGCTGCTCTCCACCGGCAACAAATCGGAGATGGCAGTGGGCTACTGCACCCTCTATGGCGACATGAATGGCGGACTGGCAGTGATTGCCGATGTGCCGAAGACGCAAGTCTACGAAATTTGCCACTGGCTTAATCAACATCCAGGGGCGATCGCAGGCCACTCTGCCACTGCGGCTAAACCGGCTCCCATCATTCCCGGTCATATCCTCACCAAGCCCCCCAGCGCCGAACTCAAGCCCGGTCAGGTCGATCAGGATTCCCTCCCGAGCTATGAAGTGCTGGACGACATTTTGGAGCGGCTGGTGCAGCGACACGAAGCGATCGCGGAGATTGTTGCCGCCGGTCATGATCCGGCAGTTGTCGATCAAGTGGTACGCCTGATGTGCCGCGCCGAATTCAAACGCCGTCAGGCTCCTCCCGTCTTAAAAGTGACCGATCGCGCCTTTGGCTCGGAGTGGCGCATGCCCATCGCCAGCCGCTGGACCGGCAATCTCGCCTCAACCCCGTTTACCGCCACTGCCACCCCAGCGGCGGCCACTCAGTAGCGATACCGCTGGCTCACGGCTCCCGCTTCGCAATCCCCGCGAGATCCCTTTCCCTTTGTTCCTGTTTGGAAGCGCCGCGATCGCGCCGTAGACCATTGCGCCAAACTGACACGGACTCGCACCGATTGCTCAGCAATTGAAAAGTATTTTCAAGAAACATCCACATCAGCTCAGTCCAAACAGGAATCTTTATGCCCTCGCTGGGTCAGATCTAGCTTCCAAGACTTCTTGCTGTGAGGCGTTCTGGGGCGATCGCGCCACAGCACTCTGACCGACTATGCGATCATCCTCATGATTTACCGTCCATTCTATTGACAATTGATTTCAATAAGCTAGAATGATTTCAACTTGGAGGCTTACATGTGAAGCATTCCTGTTCTCCTCTCAACGATGCTTTAGGTGCTTCTACGGAAGCACCTATTTTTGTGGCTGCTCATTCCGCCCGGAAATACGGATATTTGCTTAAAAACGCGATCGCAACTGAGTGTTTTTAAGAGAATTCGGGAATAGTGGATGTGTGGATTTAGTGAGGATTGTTGAGACATCATCAAGCATCCTTACTACCCAACCCAAACGGCTCCGTACTTTTACGGAGTTCCGCTCAAAACTCCCTTGAGCTGACAGCCCCAGTAGGGGAAGCTGAGGTCACGACATTGCCAGACGATGGCGCATTCACAATCAAAGACACGAGCGTTCTGCCGTGATCGTGCCCTGGGACTATTGATCACGTTCATTCGGCTCATATATTTGCGGCTTATCATGCACAGGCTGGCAATGCGATACTGTCTCCCCAAGATTGATGGCCAATAGTGCCAGGCCTCCTGCTGACTTTCCCTTTCCTGTGACTCCCCAATGTTGTCTCAGTTCCCTGACGGATATGGCTCAAGAGTTATTCGCTGTGAAACCTATTTCTCCTAGTCAACCAGTGACCGATCCTCTCCCCGAAATTCCCGCCATTTTAGAGACCATCGCCGACCCCATCTTTTTGGCGACGATTGACGGTCAGTGGGTGTACGTCAACCCGGCCTGCTGCAAGTTGTTTGGGCGCTCTCCAGCGACTTTGTTAGGGCTGCCGGATGTGACCTGGTTGACCCACACTGGACTCGATATTTTGCAGGGGTCGCAGCAGCAGGTAGCGGCCACCCACGAAACCCAAGAACGAGAAATTGCCGTGCGCGATGGTGACGACAATATTCGGATTTTGGCAGTCAAAATTAGCTGGCTGGCTCCCCCTGAGCAATCGCCGTTTTTGGTGCATACCCTCCGCGATATTACCTACCGAGTGGAAGCAGAGCAGCAACTCCAGCGCGAATCGCGGCGGGAACGGTTGCTCGGGGCGATCGCCAAACATCTTTTACAGTCCATGCGGCCCGCTAATCTCCTGGAACGCAGCATGGAAGAGGTGCGGCGCTTTTTAGAAGCCGATCGCGTGCTGTTTTACAGTCTGCGGCCCGATAATATCGGCGTCATTGCCGAAGCCGTCGTGGCCGACCAGTGCTCCCTGAAAGAAATTTTGCTCGAACACACCTGCTTTGACGAGTCGGAGTTGGAAAACTATCGCAAGGGTGAAGTGCAGGTCGTTGAGGATGTGGGCAACGGCGAGTTGTCAGCGGAGCAAAAAAGCCATCTACAAGCGTTTAATGTGCAGTCCCATGTTGCCATTCCGGTGATTCAGGGCAACAGCTTATTGGGCTTGATTTGTGTCCACGATTGTCGGCATCCCCGCCCCTGGTTGCCGTGGGAAGTGGAGTCCTTGCAAGATGTCGCGACCCAGGTGGGGCGGGCGATCGCCCAGGCCGACCTCTACAGCGAAGTGCGGAAGCTCAACATGGAGCTCGAAACCCAGGTCGAGCAGCGCACGCGCCAACTGCAGCAAGCCCTGGACTTTGAAGCCACCCTTAAGCGCATCACCGACCGCGTGCGCGATAGTTTGGACGAGTCACAAATTTTGCAGACTGCCGTTGAGGAATTGACCGGCGTCTTAGGCGCGAAGGGCTCGAACACCGCCCTGTATGACCTGGAACAGGGCACCTCCACCATTTACTACGAGTACAACGAGTCGTTGCCCCCTTACCAGGGGCGCGTGGCCCAGATGGAGGCCTTTCCCGAGGTTTATCATCAACTGCTGGATGGGCAATATTTTCAGTTTTGCTCGAAGGAACCGAATCCCGTGCGGGGGCACGTCGCCATGTTTGCCTGCCCGATTCGCGACGATCGCGGCGTGTTGGGCGACCTCTGGCTGATTAACGAAAAAGACTACGGCTTTGAAGAACAAGAGATTCGCCTGGTGCAGCAAGTCGCTAACCAATGTGCGATCGCCATTCGTCAGGCCCGGCTCTATCAAGCCTCCCAGGCCCAGGTCAAAGAGTTGGAGCGGTTGAACCAGCTTAAGGACGACTTTCTTAGCACGGTGTCCCACGAACTCCGCACGCCCGTCACCAGCATGCGCGTAGCCTTGCAGCTCTTGGGCGTGACCCTCAATCAGGAGTTCGATCTAAATACGGAACTGCAAAAGCCCAAAACGAGCCAAAACCGCATCGCCCGTTACTACATCGTGCTGAAGGAAGAGTGCGAGCGTGAAATCAGCCTGATCAATGATCTGCTCGATCTCCAACGGTTGGATGGCGGCAACCACCCCATTACACCGCAACAAATCAACCTGCAAAGCTGGCTAACGGGCATCGCCAATGGCTTCGATGAACGCGCCCAGAGCCGCGAGCAGATGCTCCAGATTGATCTGCCCCAGACGCTGCCGCCCATTGTCAGTGACCAGGCCAGCCTGGAGCGCGTGTTTGCCGAACTGCTCAACAATGCCTGCAAATACACTCCCCCTGGCGAAAAAATCTCGGTCTCTGCGATTACCGCCCCCGAGGAGCAAATTATCGTCACCATCGCGAATACGGGAGTCGTCATCCCCCCAGCAGAACTTGCCCGCGTCTTTGACAAGTTTTATCGAGTGCCCAGCGCTGATCCCTGGAAACAGGGCGGCACGGGCTTAGGCCTGGCGCTGGTGCAAAAGCTGCTCTTGCATATCGGGGGCGACATTCAAGTCACCAGCGATGAAATCGCCACCGCGTTTCAAATTACCTTGCCGCTGGATATGACCCTGGCAATTTAGATGGGGTAGTCCTAGACTTGAGCAAAAAGGGGATAGCGTTGCCGATGTGAGTGAGCCAACACGAATGGCAGTAAAGAACTGTGGCCGCTAGGTCCCATAGGCTTCCCCTTCAATGAAATGATGCTCAGAGCACCAGGTTACGGCTCGGATCCCCAAGGATGTAGGGTTCTTGGCCCATGATGACTTTGGGCAGAAAGGTGTCCGGTGGTGGAGCCATTCCCCAGTGTTGCTGGAGTGCCAATAACAGCGCATCTTGTTGGGCTCGCAAATATTCCAGGTCGCCGCCCCCGTTTTGAATCGAAAACCAAACGGGACCGCGATCGCGGGTGGGAAAATACCCCGCTAGCGAACTGACGGTGTTCAACGTTCCGGTTTTGAGCGCTGATTGATCCGGCAACTCCCGAAAAACCAGAGTCCCTTCATCCTGACCAAATACTGGCATGACATCAGAAATAGACAAGTTATGGGGGCGTAATTGCCGCTGAATACTGAGCAAAATTGCCACTACTGCCCGAGGTGAAAGCTGATTTTCGACGCCCAGCCCAGAGCCGTTAATCAGGCGAATTTCGGCAACCGGGACCCCGGTTTTGGCCGCTGCTTTCGTCGCTACCGTATTGGCTCCGCCTGCCGCTCGAGCAAATTGCTCAGCCATTTCATTGTTGCTGTAAATGTTCATCGCCTTGAGCAACGGGATCAGCGGTAGAGACTGATGACGTACCAACCACTGGGGTTGTAGCGGATTGGTCGCCAACGGTTGCACAATAATCTCGCCGGCGATCGCCAGCGACGGGGTAGGCGTATCCGGCGGCAGGGTGCTATGGACGTAATAAACCTCGTCTGACCAGCGATTCACATCTACCGCTTGCATAAAGAGTTCGCCAGAGCGATAGGAATCTGGCTCAAAGTTCATGGCAAACTCGCCCAAGATCACGAGATTGCCCGTCACTTGCTGAATGCCCTGCTGGTTGAGGGTGTTGGCCAGGGCGATCGCCTCTTCCCACACAAAGTAGGGATCGCCATTCCACTGAATGACTAAGTCGCCATTGATGACCCCATTTTCTAGCGTGCCAGTATGACCAATTTGAGTTTCAAAGCGGTGATTAATAGGCCAGTTTTCCAACGCCGCTAAGGTCGTCGCCATTTTGGTTAAGGAGGCTGACGAGATGGGGCGATAGGGTTGGTGAACGGCGATCGCGGTGCCACCGGTTTGTATCCAGAGGCCCTGCTCCTCAACTGCAAATCCCTGGTCGGCCAAATTCGTTAAATAGGAACGAACAATCTCCTTAGCCTCGGGGTCAGGGGCATTCATTGTCAGAACCCAGGGGGACTCCCAGCCAACAATCGCCTCCATGGTCGGCCAAGGCATGGGCTGGAGAGGAATTACCGTGGTCGGTTGGTCGCCCAGCAAGGACAACAGGCTGAGCGCTATGAGTGCTGGTTGCAGCATAAGAAAACCCATCACACATCGGCAATCATCCTAGCGGACATCGCCTAAATTTGGACGGGAGACCCTGATGAGGCAAGTCGAACAGCGGGTGCCAGCACCCCCGAGACTTGGAAAAACTCATCTTTCTTTTTTTGAAGTAGCTTCAATGAAGTCCAATAAGTAGATGGGCTTAATTATTTGTAAGATGTGTTAGCACCAGCGTAACGCATCAAATCCTTGTGGAATGGTGCGTTACGGCTTTGCCTAACAGCACCCTACGACGTCGTTTATTTATGTCCACCTACTTACTCGTGGTTCAAAGCGCTGTACGCCAAAAAAAGGTGAAAAAATCTACACTCATTACTGCAAAAAGCGCCCTCCCCTTGGGGAGAGCGCTTTTGATTAGAAGCTCAGACTCGCTGAACTGACGGGGACTAACCGATAATTTCGGGAGCCTCAGCAGAAGCCAAGTCGAGGGGGAAGTTGTGAGCGTTGCGCTCGTGCATCACTTCCATCCCCAGGTTGGCCCGGTTAATCACGTCCGCCCAGGTCCCGATGACGCGACCCTGAGAGTCGAGCACCGACTGGTTGAAGTTGAAACCGTTCAGGTTGAACGCCATGGTGCTGATGCCCAGAGCGGTGAACCAGATGCCGATGACCGGCCAGGCACCCAAGAAGAAGTGCAAGGAACGAGAGTTGTTGAAGCTCGCGTATTGGAAGATCAAGCGACCGAAATAGCCATGCGCCGCCACGATGTTGTAGGTCTCTTCTTCTTGGCCAAACTTGTAGCCGTAGTTCTGAGACTCAGTCTCGGTGGTCTCACGCACCAAGGAGGAGGTCACCAAGGAGCCGTGCATTGCGGAGAACAAGGAACCACCGAACACTGCCGCTACACCCAACATGTGGAAGGGGTGCATCAGAATGTTGTGCTCAGCCTGGAACACCAACATGAAGTTGAAGGTGCCCGAAATGCCCAGAGGCATGCCGTCAGAGAAGGAACCCTGACCCAAGGGATAGATCAAGAACACAGCGGAAGCGGCAGCGACCGGGGCCGAGTAAGCGACGCAGATCCAGGGACGCATGCCCAAGCGGTAGCTCAGTTCCCATTCCCGACCCATGTAGCAGAAGACGCCAATGAGGAAGTGGAAGATGACGAACTGGTAGGGGCCACCGTTGTACAGCCACTCATCGAGGGAAGCGGCTTCCCAGATGGGGTAGAAGTGCAAGCCAATGGCGTTAGAAGAAGGGACAACCGCACCAGAGATGATGTTGTTGCCATACATCAGGGAGCCAGCGACGGGCTCACGGATGCCGTCGATGTCGACGGGGGGAGCGGCGATGAACGCAATCACGAAGCAGGCAGTAGCAGCTAAGAGAGTGGGGATCATCAACACGCCGAACCAGCCAATGTAGAGGCGGTTTTCGGTGCTGGTCACCCACTGACAGAACTGCTCCCACAGAGAAGCGCTTTGGCGCTGCTGTAGAGTAGTGGTCATGATGAATAATTCCAGAATTCAACGTATAAATCAGGTCATTAAGTAACGACCTGTTCACATATTACACAAAAGTTTACGAAGTTGCAAGTGGCACTTCCCGTCATTACCGCCTCAAAACCTCGCGGACACGATAGATGGGGCGATTTTGCGACTCGTGGTACGTTCTCATTAACAATTCGGCTAGCAGACCGAAGCAAAAAAGCTGAATGCCCGCCAGTAGTAGGACGATCGCCAGGATCAGCAACGGGCGATCGCCAATGGACTGGCCCAAAGCAATTTTAAGAAACGTTAAGTATCCCCCCAGCAAAAATCCGCCGATCATCGACACAATCCCCATTAAGCCGAACACATACATGGGTTTGGTCAAAAATCGCTTCATAAAGTAGACGGTGAGCAAATCCATCACGACGCGAAACGTGCGCCCCAGGCCATATTTGCTGGAGCCAAACTGCCGTGCATGGTGATTCACCGGGACTTCTGTAATTCTGGCTCCTTCGATAAAAGCCAGGGCCGGTAAAAAGCGATGGAGTTCTCCGTACAGGTTCATGTCTCTGACCAGTTCAGCTCGGTAAGCCTTAAGCGAACAGCCATAATCGTGAATCGAGACTCCTGTCACGCGGGCGATGATCCAGTTAGCAATTTTGGATGGCAGTAACCGGGTGATTTGGTTATCCTGTCGATGCTTGCGCCAGCCGCTCACCAAGTCGTAGCCTTCGTCCAGCTTCTGCATCAGCATGGGAATATCGGCGGGATCATTTTGCAAATCACCATCTAGCGTGATGATGACCTGGCCCCGAGCATAGTCAAAGCCTGCCGCCATCGCCGCAGTTTGGCCATAATTGCGCCGGAGCAGCAACACTGCCAGATGAGGCGTTTCGGCGGCAAGTTGTCGTAGCACTTCGGGAGAGCCATCCGTAGAGCCGTCATCGACACAAATCACCTCATAGCTATAGGGGAGCGGCTCCATCACCTCCGTGATCACCCGCACCAACCTCGGGATGCTCTCATATTCGTTGTAAATCGGAATTACGAGAGAGACATCCAGCGATTGCTGAACGGGGGAAGCCTCTAAGGACTTCGGATCAAGCATCGTCGCCATGAGACAACCCTTTTCTACAAAACCAGCTGAAGACTATTAGTTTAGATGAGAGTGGATGAATCATGGGTGTCTGGCAAGATGCCTTCGCTCAGCCAACCGCGATCGCCCAATTTACCTACAGTTGAGGGCGAACGCCAACACTGGCAGTGGCTGATGCCAGTGATGTTTCAACCATCCACCGAGGCGACCCAAACCGCTCCCACGGGCGATCGCCCTTCAACTTCCAGTTCCGCGATCGCTCTCGTCTTCTTCTTTGAGGCGATCATGCTTGGGCGGTTTATGGGTTTAGCGAACTTAATCAGAGCGGGAGTTTTAGCTTAGGCTTTGTTTGCCTTGCGCTTGCGAGTCCAAGCCAGTGCGCCGACGACTGCTAGGGCCGCCGCCGAAGTGGGCTCGGGCACAGAAGCGACTTCACCCTCAAAGGCGGTACCTTCGTTAAAGCACTCAGCCCAGAGGTGGGCGATAAATTTGCCACCGGGCAGCTTCGAAGCGTCGAACTTGAAGCCATAGGTTTGGGAGCCAGTCTGAGCTAAGTTGGAGTCGAAATCGAAGCCGTAGCTGCTGAGTTCTAAATCATTTAGCTTTTCCACATCGCTTAAAGAACCGCCAGTGACAGTGTTGATAATATTGTCACTTTTATTTTGAGGGAGATAGCTAAATGCGGCATCATCTAAGTCATAAACATTACCCAGTGTCGGATTCTGCGTCCCTGAGTTACTGAGATAAGCGCTGAGACTAGCGAAACCTTGATTAAAAGCAGAGACACTTTGCACGCTTTTAACTTGATAGACTCCAACATCCACCGGGGAATCGTTGGCTCCGGCAAAGCGGACACCGTAAACATGACCGTCTGCTAGGGCATCTTCAAAATTTTGATCTGGGGAAAAGTTGAAAAACATATCTCCCCAGGCAACGGTTCCATTGCGCACGCCGGAAAAAGGGGCACCGCCAAAGGGCAAATTACTGCTGATGCCAATGATCAAATGGCTACCCTCTTGTTTAAAGCCAGTACCGTACAGTTCAAACGCAGAGTTTGTTCCATTGACGTTGCCATTGACTCCATCGGTAAAGCTGTCTTGAGAATATTCGACTTGGGCAAAACCCGGCATTACGCCGAGCATCGAACCGGCTACTGCTGCCGCTAGGGCAATAGAAACTTTGTTCAACATAAAAGTAATTCTCCGTAAAATTCTGTAGACCAGATGGGCACCACTCCACTAACGTTCACAGTATGGATAAATACACTGAATGTAAATTGCGACACAGGCATTTTCACGTAGCCTTTATGAATTAATTCCGATAATTAATCAAGGAAATGCATGGTTTAAGTTCAATCAGTCCAAATGCTATGAAGGATTTTTGATGCTGCTTGACGAGAAAGTGTAACTTTACACTTTAAACATCGGTATATATTAAGTATCAATACTGCAGTTTTGAAGTTATAGCAAAAGGCGAAAAAGCCCAGGGCATAAGGGATAGGGAAGGCTTGCACGGTGGGTGATCCAGAAACTAAGACCATCCTGACCAAAGTGCGGATGGCTACAGATAAGGGAGATGACTGTTTGCCCGACCTGCTTGAAATAAAAAAGCCCCCCGATCAGCGATCGGGAGGCTCCTGTGACAGTCGTATTCAAGTGTGCAAACGAGAACCAAGCAGGCTTTAAAGGCTTACGCTTGCTCAGCCTTTTTGCGGCGGTTGAGGACAATGCCCGCACCGACCGCCATCAAGCCAGCCATTGCAGCAGGTTCTGGAACAGACTCAGGAGGGGGGGTGTCATCGACTCTGGTTTTCCACACCACGACGTTTGATAAACCAGGGCCAGAGGTGCCATTTCCTTTAAAGAGGCCGTCTGTGTTCCAAAGACCACTTATACTCGTGATACCTGCTTCCAACAAGTACACACTGAAACTAGGGCCGCCCTTTAGGGAGACCATATACTGATGATCGGCAGCTAGACCCGTAAGACTATAGCCACCAGAGGTTCCACCTCCAGTCACTGTCAAGCCTCCATCTGTTCCGCTGTCGCTATCAACTTTTAAAATCTCAGTCCAATCGCTAGTCCCAAAGTAAGTGTTACCTGGAATATCAGGGGAAGCGTTGCCAGAGAAAGCGCCCTCACACGCTATGGATTCCGTAAAGTTTGAAACATCACATGTAACTTGAGCTTCTGCCGAGCCTACAAAGCTAGTACCGATGACGGTTGCACCTGCTAGTGCGTATAAACTTTGCTTGAGCATAGTTTTTGTTTCCTTGTAAAGTAGACGAAATTTGTGGAATGCAAAGGTAGACATACTCAGTAGTTATCCGCAATTTCCTGATTTCTAAGGGGGCGGATTTTACTGAGTTCTGGCAGCGTCTTAACATCTATGGATTCTATGGGGGCTTAGATCTCTGTAATCCTTCGGGTAGATGGGTAGATGCTTGTATAAGGGGGCTTTTACTCGGTCGGCGCTGCCAGCATTTACACGCAAGTCGTTGTGGACAGATTCAATTTATCTAGACAGCCTCCGTAGAACAACGGTGTCACTCAATACTTTTTATCCTCTTTACAAAGAACTGAGAAGTATGAAGTCCAGTCGTATCAACTGAGGTCAGATCATGCGCCCCTGGGGATGCCTTCAAATGGTCGCCCGGCTCTCGACCAAATTTTCCATGGGGCAGGGGTTTTGCGGCACCTACAATCCAGTAGATGTTCCCGGCAGCGGTCTTGTCTCATCTTTCGGAACAAGTTTTACCAATCAGGGAGGAGTCCGGATTTTTACTGAATTTGGATGATTTCTTCAGCTCGTTAAATCTACCGATCAGGATAAATAGAAGCAGGTTGGTCTGAAAGGCTCTGGAGAGTTGTGAGGGCTTCATCGCACCATCTCAGCCAGCCCTGCTCATATTGAATACCGTTGCGGAGGGTGAGGTATTGGTAGGTCTGCGACGCTGTTAGCGCTTCAATATCGGGAAAAAAGCGGTCCTCGATCGCTTGATATTCCACCAGGCGCGTTTGGTGGAGCTTGCGGTGTTGACGCAACTCCTGCAAAATGACCGTCGGCTCGACCAGATAGCCCCCAAACAGCTTCACCAACAGATCATCTTTGAGGGGGCTGAGGGGGCTGGGCCGGTGTAGCCATTCGATAAGGAGGGTACGGCCTGACTCGGTGATGGAATAGAGCTTTTTGTTGGGGCGCGTTTCTTGCTGTACCGTTTCTGAGGTGATGGCCCCGGTGGTCTCTAGCCTGCCCAGTTCGCGATAAATTTGCTGGTGACTGGCATCCCAAAAAAAGCCGACCGAGCCATCAAACCGTTTGGCTAAGTCATAGCCACTACTGGGGCTATCCAGTAACGCGACGAGAATGGCATGGGCTAGAGCCACAGCGATCGCTCCATAGATGCATACTCAATTTAATTTTGAGCATACTTGATGATGGGTCAAGCCCCGCGCAGAAGTCGGAGGTCGGAGCAGCCCTCGCAATCACTCACCGGCTGTCACCTACCCACCGCCTCTATCGGCCACCCGGCGACTCTGCTCAGCACGCATCGGTTCCACGGACCAATCGTACTCACCCCATCCCCACCCATCACCTTCACCAACCTCACCAACCTCACCGACTCCACGCCCCTCTAAGTCACCCAGAATGGTCAGTCGAGGAGAAATCACGGAAAATGGGCGATCGCAGATTCAAGAATCGTTAGATAATCTCTAACATGCTGCATCGCGGAGTGTGTTCGTGAAGTATTTTTTCCTCTCTGAGGGTTGGAAGACAGGACGAGTCTGGGAATTTGGAGGGCTGTGGGATGAGTTTGCCTGGCAACGGAAACCCCATCTGCAAAAGATGGCTATCAGTATTGTCGAAAACGGCGAAGCGCTCTGGTTGTATCAGGTCGAAGAAGCGGTGTTGATGGTGGAAGTGCGCCCCATAGCCCAGGCCAGTCGGGCGATCGGTCAGGTGGTGCTCAAACGCCTGATGTCGGCAGAGCAAGTGATCGAAAGACTTTGCACCGTGGATGATGTAATGACGACGAGCCGAGCCCATAACGGCTTGATATCCGCGATCGCCGAGCCGGTGCCGCTACCCACCGATGCGGAAGGGGGCAGTAACCCACTGAACTAGTAGGGGTTAACGGAAGGGGGGACACCGAAAAGGGGTACGCCCCGACCTTTGCCGGGCGACTGAGCCGTCTGGCCGCTAGGCTTCAAGGCAGTAAGGTTAGCTGCTGAGCCACTTTAAAGGATTGACGATGCTGGGGCGATCGCCCCAGACGAGCGATCGCCGCCCGGTGGCGGGGGCTGCCATAGCCTTTATTAGAGGCTAGGTCATAGCCCGGATAGCGGCGATCGAGGCGCACAATCAGGGTGTCTCGCCAGACCTTGGCTAAGATGCTGGCAGCGGCGATCGCGATCTGACTTTGGTCGCCTTTGATCACCGTTTGTTGGTTAAGACCTAAATCTGGAATCCGCTGGTTGCCGTCTACCAAGCACAACTCTGGTTGCACCGACAGGCGATCAACAGCCCGCCGCATCGCCAGTAACGAAGCCTGCAGAATATTCCGGCGATCGATTTCGCGAACACTGGCCCAGCCAATGGCATAAGCACGTGCCCGCGCTTGAATCAAAGGGACTAAGACCTGTCGCTGCACTGCTGACAGCCGCTTGCTATCCGTGACGCCCAAGGCCGCCAACTCGTCGCCAGCTGGCCCATCCAGAATCACGGCAGCCGCCACGACTGGCCCAAACAAGGCCCCACGACCGACTTCATCAACGCCTGCGATAAATCCTTGGCCGCACGCTGGATTGGCTAGCATCCCATTCAACTGGCTATCCAGACTTAGGACTCACCATCATCGCCGCTGGCCGAAGAACGGCGACGACGACGGCGACGGGTTTTCGGAGCGGTGTCTTCATCATCGGTGGCAATGGCGTCATCGGCATCCAACGGCTCAGCCTCAGGGGGACTCTCTACCGTAGCGATCGTCGATGCTTCTGCATTGGCTTTAGGCTCAGCAGTACTCTCCGATTCGTTAGGAATGGGACGGGCTCTTTTCACCAACTTGGGAGACTCCGTAGCCGGTGCTGGCGTTGGCTCAACACTTGCGGGGGCGGGGTCAGGCTCATCAACCTCGACGGCAGGACTATCGACTACTTTCGGAGCCTCACCCGGTAACACCACCTGCACGATCGCATTTTTGGCATCTTTAACTTCTTGGGTCGTTAGCACCAGCGGCGAAATCCCCATCATGGCGTAGATGCTTTGCTCTTCCAGCGTCATCTCGACGAACACTTTTTCAGGCGGGGTGGCCGGTTTGCGATCGCCGCGGCCATTCCGGCTGCGGCTAGAGCGTCCTGAGCTGGGTTCAGGGACGGTTTTGACTGGGGGTTCCGAGGGCTCTGGCTCCGCCACCGCTGGGATGGGAGCGGGTACACTTTTGCCACTATCGACACCCCGACTACCACTATCCAGACTCCGGCTGCCGCTATCCAGGCTCCGGCTACCACTATCCAGACTCCGACCATTGCTACGACCGGAGGGAGCGGGATCACGCCGCCGCCGCCGCCGGTTACCGCGATTGCCCTTCGATTCCTGGTAGCTAGGATGATGGAGCAAGTCCAATTCTTGCAAGTCGGCGTGGGGTTCTAGATCTTCTGTCAGAGTCTCTTTGAGGGAAGGATAGGCTCGGTTACTGATGCCGACTGGCTCGCGACTCGGATCTGCCACCGGCGACTCGACTGTGCTTGGCTGCTCACCGGGGAGATGGACAATATGCCCCAAGCCGCCACAAATCGTGCAGGGCCGTCCAAACAGCTCATAGAGATTTTGCCCCTGGCGCTTGCGGGTCAGTTCGACCAATCCCAACTCTGACAACTGAGAAATTTGAGGCCGGGATTTATCGGCTCGCAGGGCGCGGTTGAAGGTTTCCAACACTTGCATCTGGTCGCGGCGAGAATCCATATCGATAAAGTCGACAATGATGACCCCAGCAACGTTGCGCAGACGCAACTGCCGCGCAATCTCTTCCGCCGCTTCGCAGTTGGTCCACAAAACGGTCTCACGGGCGGTAGCCGATCGCGTGAAGGACCCTGAGTTTACGTCAATCACCGTGAGGGCTTCCGTCGGCTCAATGATGATGTAGCCACCAGAGGGCAGATCCACTCGGGGTTGCAGCGCCTCGCGAATGGCCGCATTCACGCGGAAAAATTCCAGCAGGGGAACGCGATCGCGGTGGTGATCAATCAATACCCCCGGCGGAATTCGACCAGCATTCCAGTTCATCAAGTGTTGCTTGACGCGCTTGAGGCCGGTATGGGAGTCCGTGACAATGCGGTTAACGTCGGCACTATAGACGTCTCGCAGCACCCGCTGAATAAAGTCATCGTCTCGGTTTAGCAGTTCGGGTGGACGCTTGGTCACCGCTTCCTGCTGAATGGCTTCCCATTGTTTTTGCAGCGATTCTAAATCTTCGATGATGGCCTCTTCCGGCACATCTTCGGCCTCAGTGCGAATCAGCAAGCCCATGCCAGCCGGTTTCAACAAAATGGCCAGCGCCCTGAGACGATTGCGCTCCGACTCACTTTGAATGCGGCGGGAAAGGTTGACCCCTTTGCCGTAGGGCATCAAGACGAGATACCGACCGGGCAGGGTCACATTGCCCGTGAGCCGAGGGCCTTTATTGCCGGTCGGCTCTTTCATGATCTGCACCAGCACTTTTTGCTGGGGGGCGACCAGTTCGGTGATGGAACCGGCAGCGCGCTTGAGCCGCAGGGGGCCCAAATCAGTGACGTGCATAAACCCGTTACGTTCGCTATCGCCAATATTGACAAAAGCGGCATCGATACCGGGCAACACGTTTTCTACAGTCCCTACATAGATGTCGCCGACCTGGTGAGTACCAGTCGCGACAATGAGTTCCTGTATTTGGTCTCCTTGAAAAACAGCAGCAATGCGATGCTGTTCAGCAATTACTATCTGCTTGGGCATTCAATATCCTCAAAACTCATAGGGATTCGCTCCGCCTGTGAACGCCGCAGGAGTGAATCAAAGTAACAATTCTGTCTTCAGAAACAGACGTCGCTGTCATTGGCACAACGGCACATCAGATTCAGGAAAGTGGATAGCCGCAACCATTCAAGATGAATGATCCAGCAGCCTCAAAGAGTCGTTCAAACCACTTTCCCGGATTTACCAAAATCTTTGTCGAATTCAAAAATTCTGACAGAAGCGTTTGGTAATGCGCCGATTTCAGCCATCATCTACTTGACGACGCTCAAGCTTGACAATGCGACTGCTTCTGTTGGGAGCATTATAACGCCCCAAGGTGAGAACGGGTACCGCGATCGCAAAAACCTCCGTCTAGCCTTGCTAAAACAGCCGCTAAACGAAGGTTAATTTTTATGACGTCCGCCCAGTCATGCTCACCGCCAGCCTCAGGGTTAGGAAACTGTTAAGACCGGTGCCGGTACCGGTAGCGGCGATTTGACTTCAGCCGTCTCGATCCAATTCAGCAGCAGCACAACGACGGGATAGCGCTTCGGCAATTCCTTGCGGATCAGGCGACGCAGTTCAGCCTCGATCGCCGGTTGAATGCCATCGCGCTCGATGCCGTTTTTGGTCGTGCGCTCGCGTAACGTGCGCCCAATCAAGTCAGACACTTTGCTCTGAAAGCGCTCGATGTTGAGGCTTTGAGAGATGCCGCGAATATCGACAGTGGGAGGCGTCACCAGTTTGCCCTGGCGATTGACGATGGCGGCGACGGTGATGATGCCATCTTCGGCCAACTGCTGGCGATCGCGCAGGGTTTCGCGATCCACCACACCTTGTCGGGAAGAATCGACGAGCTCAATACCGGAGGGCACCTTGCCGCCAACGCCGATGCTGTTGGACGTCAACTCCACCACATCGCCGTTCTGAATAATCACCATGTTGTCAGCGGGCACGCCCATGCTCTGAGCGGTTTGGGAATGCTTGACCAACATCCGGTGCTCACCGTGGACGGGCAAGAAGAATTTAGGCCGGGTCAGGGCCAGCATCAATTTCTGATCTTCTTGCGCTCCGTGACCAGAGACGTGGATCCCCTGTTGTTTGCCATAGACGACCTTGGCTCCCCGCATCATCAGCTTGTCAATGGTATTGACCACAGAGATGGTGTTGCCCGGAATCGGGTTGGCAGAGAATACCACCGTGTCCCCTTCTCGAACCTTGAGGTCACGGTGAGAGCCGTTGGCGATGCGGGTCAGGGCCGCCATCGGCTCGCCCTGGGAGCCCGTGGTGAGAATCATTACGTCGCGATCGGAATACTGACTCAGGTTGCGCAAAGGCTGAAACCGATCTTCTTCACACTTGATGTAGCCGAGCTCGCGGGCGTGGGCAATCACGTTCAACATAGACCGGCCCAGCACAAACACCATGCGGTGATGCTTTTTCGCCAGTTCCAAAATCATGTTGACCCGATGCACCGACGAAGAGAAGGTGGTCACGATGAGGCGACCATCCGCTTGGGAAAACACGCGATCCAAATTGGGAAAAACCGATCGCTCCGACGGCGTATGGCCGGGCACTTCAGAATTGGTGGAGTCGCTAATCAGGCACAGCACGCCCTTTTCGCCATACTCTGCCAGTTTTTGCACATCGAAAAATTCACCGTCTACGGGGGTGTGGTCGAATTTGAAGTCCCCGGTGTGGATCACCACGCCAATCGGTGTGTGAATCGCCACGCTGCAGCTGTCAGCAATGGAGTGGGTATTGCGAATGTACTCTACGACAAAGGATTTGCCTAAGCGCACCATGTCGCGGGGGCGCACCGGGCGGAGCTCGGTGCGATCGCTCACGCCAGCTTCCTCCAGCTTGCCTTCGAGCAGCGCCATCGCCAGCCGTGGCCCATAAATGACGGGAATGTCAAACTGCTTGAGGTGATAGGCGATGCCTCCAATGTGGTCTTCATGACCGTGGGTGACAATCATGCCCTTGATTTTGTGGCGGTTTTCCCGCAGGTAGGTAACATCCGGCAGCACAATGTTGACCCCGTGCATACCATCAGTTGGAAACGCGAGCCCAGCATCCAGCAGAATAATTTCGTCATTGATTTCAAACACACAGGTGTTCTTACCAATTTCGTGGAGTCCGCCTAAGGGGATGATTTTGAGCTTCGCATCAGGATTCGGATTAGTCATACAGTTTGTTCGTTAGATAAAAAGTGCCAAAAGTGGCTGGACAAAAAAGCTAAAAGTTGAGAAATCGCCATGCTGGCTTTGGCAGCGCCAAGCGACTATGAGGTTGAAGAGAGGTCGTCAGGCGGTCCCTAATGACGCAATTGCTGGTCTAAAACCATCGCCAGGGCACGACCGACCGCCATCGGCAAAGCGTTGCGGTTAGTTGAAACATGCCCCGATAAACGGCGGCAAGGGTTCAATCAGGACTAGGGAAATAGGGAGAGGGATGTTTAGGGCCATAAATGTCATATAGGGCAACGGATACAAAGCAGTCAGGGCTATTCAGTTGTATTAAGAGCTGATGCCGATACTGGCTAATTCCCAGCGTGGCTAATCAAGGGAACTCAAAATGCGCTGGAGTTCTTGCTTAACGGAATCGCTAGCGGGAACGAGAGGAGAACGGAGAGATCCCACTTGCCATCCTTTGATTGCCAAGGCTGCTTTCACTGGAAGGGGATTCGTTTCCAAAAATAAGGCCTTAAATAAGGGAAAAAGGGTGAGATGAGTGGCGATCGCTTCCTGAACTGTACCTGCCTCAAAAGCTTGAATCATCTGCTGGATTTGCGGGCCGACTACATGGCTGGCAACGCTGACCACACCACATCCTCCGACCGACAGCAGTGGCAATGTGAGGGAGTCATCTCCAGAATACATGGCAAATGCGGGTGGCGTCACTGAACGCAGATGGCTGGCAAAGTCAAGATCGCCGCTAGCTTCTTTAATAGCAACGATGTTAGGAATTTCCGCGAGTCGGACGACGGTATCAACCGCCAGGCCACATCCAGTCCTACCAGGTATATTGTAGAGCATCACTGGAGAATCGGGGCTGGCTTCGGCGATCGCCCGAAAATGGTGATACAGCCCTTCCTGAGTGGGCTTGTTGTAATAGGGCACGACCTGCAGGGTGCCATCCAAATTGAGGGCCGCTGCTTTACGGGTGGCTTCAATCGCTTCCTGGGTCGAGTTAGACCCCGTACCCGCGATGACTTTAGCGCGATCGCCCACCGCTGCCTTCACACATTGAAACAACTGAAATTCTTCGTCCCAGCTCAGGGTGGGAGACTCCCCTGTGGTACCACAAACCACTAATCCATCGCTGCCCTGATCAACCAGATGAGCGGCTAGCTTTTCTGCCACCGAGTAATTGACGCTGCCATCTTCCCCAAAGGGAGTCACCATTGCCGTCAAAACTCGTCCAAAATATCCCACGCGCGCCCAATCCTTTCTTAACTTATTCTTAACTTACGGTGGCTTAACACCCTGGAACCGAGTGCAGCCCAAAAGGTGTCAGCAATAACATAGCAACCTTAGGCGCGCAAATCCATACGGAAAGACCGCCCAATTCGACAACCCAGTCTGACCGCTATGCCAGCGGGGGTGCCAGCCGCTCAGATGCGATCGCTTCAACCTCTTAGCGGGCCTCTGGACCGACTTTCGACCGCCCAATTCATCTCCTACGCCAGCTTTGCCAGGGGCCTCAACCACTGCTTTTGCACGAGCAGTTCCGCAATTTGCACCGCATTCAGCGCCGCCCCCTTGCGAATCTGGTCGCCACAGAGCCACAGCTCCAGGCCATTGGGGTGAGACAAATCCTGGCGAATGCGGCCCACCAAAACATCATCTTGCCCGCTGGCGTCTTGCGGCATAGGGAAATAGTTGGCCTGCCAGTCTTCTACCAGGGTCACGCCGGGAGCAGCCACTAAGGTTGCTCGGGCTCGCTCCGGGGAGAAGGGGGAGGCAAACTCTAAATTAATGGCCTCAGAATGCGCGCGCAGCACCGGCACCCGCACACAAGTAGCCGTCACCCGCAGATCCGGCTCACCGAAGATTTTGCGAGTTTCGTTCACCATTTTCATCTCCTCCTGACAGTAGCCCGCTTCATTCAAAGGCGAGTTGTGGGGAAAGAGGTTAAATGCTAGCGGATAGGGGAAGGCCTCGGTTTTGGGCTCTGTGCCGTTCAAAATCGCCTGGGCCTGCTGCTTCATCTCCTCCATGGCCTGGGCACCCGCCCCACTGGCGGATTGATAAGTGGCGACCACAATCCGCTGAATGGGTTGCACTTGGTGCAGCGGCCACAGGGCCATCGCCATAAGAATAGTGGTGCAGTTGGGGTTGGCGATGACGCCCTGATGCGTCGATGCGGCTTCAGGATTGACCTCTGGCACGACGAGCGGAGTGTGAGGATCCATCCGGAAGGCACTGGAATTGTCGATCATGACTGCGCCAGCGGCTGTCGCTTTGGCCGCCCACTCGCGGGAGACGCTAGCCCCAGCGGAGGCAAGCACAATATCGACCTCATCGAAGGCGCGATCGCTCAGGGGCTGTACGGCGATCGCTTTCCCCTTAAACGGCAGGGTCTTGCCCGCTGAACGAGGGGAGGCCAACAGTTTCAGCTGCGTCACCGGAAACTGTCGCTCTGCCAACAGCGTCATTAGTTCCGTTCCGACTGCTCCGGTAGCGCCCAAAATGGCGACACGATATCCCTCAGACACGATACTTGCTCTCCCTTTCGATCAACTTCTGTGAACTTCTGTAACTTCTGCCAGTGGCGGACAGTTTTTGCGCCCTCGGTCGACTGTCGACTGCTAGACGGGCGATCGACAACGGCACTCAGCAATTCACCTGCCCCCATGGTCTCACCTTGCTGGCATCCGCAATCGTTAAGATGCCTTGAAATCCTCAGGTGATGTTGTCCCATGAATGCAGTATGATAGCTAACTGCGTCAAATTCCGACAGGGATAGAGTGAGAACCGTCCTCCCTTTGCAGAGGGGTTCTCAAAACAATTTTTTTCGACGATATTGCCCAGGAAGTTAGGACTCTTTCATGAAAGTTACTCAAGAACAACTGCCCGACAGTCAAGTAGGGTTGCAAATTGAAATTCCTGCCGAGGTTTCTAAGCAAACCTATGAGAAAGTCCTAAATAAGCTGATCAAATCAGTCCGCATCCCTGGATTTCGGCCCGGCAAGGTGCCTCGTCAAGTTTTCTTGCAGCGCTTTGGCACGGCCCAGATCAAAGCTGCTGCGCTCGAGGAGCTGGTGCAGACAGCAGTTGAGCAGGCAATTAAAGATGAAAAGATCGAAGCACTCGGCAACTATCAGCTGACCTCGGAATTTGACGAGCTGATTGAGCAATATACCCCCGGCGAAGTACTGACCTTCCAGGCTTCGGTTGATGTGCCCCCACGGGTCACTCTGGACCAATACACCGGGCTGGAAGTCAAAGCCGAAGAAGTGAAGTACGAAGACAGCAAGGTTGATGAGGTGCTGGAACAGTATCGCCTGAATCTGGCGACCTTAGTGCCGATCGAAGACCGAGCCGCCCAGATGGGAGATGTCGCCGTCGTCGATTTTGAAGGCAAGATCGAGCAGGAAGACGGCTCTTTTGAACCCTTTGAAGGCGGTAGTGCGGAAGACTTTCAGGTGGAACTCAAAGAAGGCGGCTTTATTGAGGGATTTGTCGAGGGCATTGTCGGCATGTCCCTAGATGAGACGAAGGAACTGTCGCTGACTTTCCCCGCAGACTATCCCCAGGAAGATTTAGCTGGCAAGGCGGCTCAGTTTACAGTGACAGTTAAAGAACTGAAGGAAAAAGAACTGCCGGATTTGGATGACGATTTTGCCGAAGAGGTAAGCGAATTTGAAACCTTAGCGGAACTGCGGACATCGCTTGAAGAGCGCTATCAGCAGGAAGCTCAGGATAAAACCGAGAGTAATCAGTATGAAGCGCTCTTAGGAGCCCTGCTCAAGCATCTGGATGCCGAAATCCCAGAGACGCTGATTCGCCGGGAGGCCACTCATTTGGTGCAACAGGCGGCAGTGCAGTTGAGCCGCCAGGGGCTCGACATTAGTAAAATGCTGACCCCCGAAATCGTTGAGAACATGCGGGAGCGTTCTCGACCTGAGGCGATTGACCGGCTGCGACGGACCTTGGCGCTCGGAGAAGTGGCGAAGCAAGAATCGATTTCTGTTGAGGAAGCAGCTCTCGAGACCCGGATGAAGGAGATGCTCGATGAGGTCAGAAATCCCGAGGAAGTAGATCGCGATCGCCTCCGCGAGGTGGTCAATGAAGAGCTACTGCAAGAGAAGATTCTCAAGTGGTTGGCGGAAAACAACACCGTCGAGCTAGTCCCAGAAGGCTCTCTGGCTGATACGGATGACGAGCAGGCTGACAGCGAAGCAACAGCCACCGCCGCCGCAGAGACGGAAGTTGAAGCAGCAGCAGCGGCTGAGGAAGAGTAATTTCTCTCAAACCTGGGAGACAAATCGAGCCACTTGACAATAGTCATGGACCCGTTACAACAAATTGAGTCCCCGCTTTGGGTTGGGGGCTCAATTTAAGTCATGGCTCAAAGCGGTGGTTATGCGGCTCTTGCAAATGCCGCTAGCAGAGCCTGCCGATGGCAAAAGAAGTGATTTTGGCTGCACGAGTTCAAAGATTAGTTAAGTAACAGGGGCACCGATTTGGGGAAATTGGTCTAAACTTTGAGCGAACACGCCTTTTCTGAGGAATTGCTTGGGGCTCATTCAAGCTAGCTAGCCGGTGGTTGGGGCATAATGTTCATAGGATTCAGCTTGATTCCGGAGCGCAGCTCTGGAGGAATGACGGCGAATCTCCTGACCGCAGAGTTGAGCTTGCTGCAACAGTGAGCAAGCCTTGGCGGCAGACTCAAAAAAGGTTGATGTCACAAAAGTAACGGTTGAATGGTGTTGCAATCTCAAAAGAATCACATGCTTTCTAGCTACAGTGCCCTGCACCAAGGCGTCCATAATGTTTTGCCCATGGTGGTTGAGCAATCGGGGCGGGGCGAGCGAGCCTTTGATATCTACTCGCGCCTACTCCGGGAACGCATTATCTTCCTGGGAACGCCCGTCGATGACAGGATTGCCGACTCCATTGTGGCTCAGCTCCTTTTCTTAGATGCTGAGGAGCCGGAAAAAGATGTCCAGATTTACATCAATTCTCCTGGGGGTTCGGTGACTGCTGGGATGGCAATTTATGACACTATGCAGCAAATTCGTCCTGACGTGGTGACTATTTGCTTCGGGTTAGCTGCTAGTATGGGCGCGTTTCTGCTGTGTGGCGGTGCGCCGGGCAAGCGCTTGTCCCTACCGAGCGCCCGCATCATGATTCACCAGCCTTTGGGGGGAGCGCAAGGGCAAGCGGTTGATATCGAAATTCAGGCCAAGGAGATTCTGTATCACAAACAGCGCTTAAACGAACTCATTGCCCACCATAGCGGCCAATCGCTAGAACGCATTGAAACCGATACCGAACGCGACTTTTATATGTCGGCGGAAGAGGCTAAAAACTACGGTTTGATCGACCAGGTTTTAGAACAAGACTCATTGACCACTGCTGCCACAGCTGCTGCATCGCAATAGGGGTACACCATGTCTAAGTACGACTCCCATCTCAAATGTTCCTTTTGTGGCAAATCACAGGAACAGGTGCGCAAATTGATTGCGGGGCCTGGCGTATACATTTGCGATGAATGTGTTGACTTGTGCAACGAAATCTTGGATGAGGAGTTGTTTGACTCGGGGACGACCGTGCCCCAGTCGGTGCCTCGGCGAGAGCAGGCTCCTGAGCGGCGGCGTACTCCTTCCCCGATCTCATTTAGTCAGGTGCCAAAGCCCCGTGAAATTAAGAGCTATCTGGATGAGCATGTGATTGGTCAGGACGAAGCGAAGAAAGTCTTGTCCGTTGCAGTTTACAACCATTACAAGCGCCTGAGCCATCTGCAAAGTCAGAGCGAAGATGGTGAAGACAAGGTTGAAATTCAGAAAGCCAATATCTTGCTAATTGGACCGACGGGGTCTGGTAAGACGTTGTTGGCTCAGACCCTGGCGCGGGTTTTGGATGTGCCTTTTGCAGTGGCTGATGCCACCACTCTGACGGAAGCGGGGTATGTGGGTGAAGATGTCGAAAATATTTTGCTGCGGTTGCTGCAGGTTGCTGACTTAGATGTCGAAGAAGCTCAACGGGGCATCATTTACATCGACGAGATCGATAAAATCGCCCGCAAGAGCGAGAACCCTTCCATTACTCGGGATGTTTCAGGTGAAGGGGTGCAGCAAGCGCTCCTCAAGATGCTGGAGGGTACAGTTGCGAACGTACCGCCCCAGGGCGGACGGAAGCATCCCTACCAAGATTGTATTCAGATCGACACGAGTAACATTCTGTTCATCTGCGGCGGTGCATTTGTCGGCTTAGAGAAGATTGTGGAGCAACGCTCGGGGAAAAAGTCGATGGGCTTTATTCAGCCCGGAGATAATCAGGCCTCTCGTGAAAAACGGACAGCGGACGTGCTCAGGCAGCTAGAGCCTCAGGACCTAGTGAAGTATGGATTGATTCCGGAATTTATTGGCCGTATTCCGGCAATCACGATGGTTGACCCGCTGGATGAGGATATGTTAGTTGCCATCATGACGGAGCCTAAGAATGCGCTCATCAAGCAGTTCCAAAAGCTCATGGGCATGGACAATGTGCAACTCGAGTTTAAGCCGGATGCCGTGCGGGCGATCGCTCGGGAAGCCTATCGCCGCAAGACGGGTGCTCGGGCGCTGCGTGGCATCGTGGAAGAACTGATGCTGGATGTCATGTACGAGTTGCCTTCCCGCAAAGATTTGAAGCGCTGTATGATTACTCGTGAAATGGTCGAACAGCGATCGACGGCAGAGTTGCTGTTGCATCCGTCTTCGTTGCCGAAGCCTGAGTCCGCTTAAGTCCGTGAGCTATGGCCTACGCTGAAGTTTTAGGGGTGAACCACTACTACGAGTGGGTCACCGAATCGGGGACTGCCCCCCAAGGCGATAAGCCCGTGATGGTGTTTATTCACGGTTGGGGGGGGTCTGGTCGCTATTGGCGGTCGACGGCCCGATCGCTAAGTTCCGAATTTGATTGTCTACTTTATGACATGCGGGGATTTGGGCGATCGCGCATTGCCCCAGAAAATCGCGACGCGGTGTTAGCCCGTGGTTATGAGCTAGAGACCTTTGCCGACGATCTGCTGGAACTGCTCAATGTTTTGGGGCTGGACACGGTTTGGCTCAATTCCCATTCGACGGGAGCTTCAGTGGCGGTATTCTTTACGAATCGCTACGGCGATCGCGTCAAACAGTCCATCCTCACCTGCAACGGCGTTTTTGAGTACGACAAAAAGGCTTTTGAAGCTTTTTATCAATTTGGGGGGTATGTCGTCGCCTTCCGGCCTAACTGGCTGAAACAGATTCCTCTGATGCCGCGTATTTTTATGTCGCGCTTTTTGAGTCGCCCCATTCCGGCAGCAGAAAAGTACGCTTTTTTGGAAGACTATTTAGAAGCCGATGGCGATGTGGCGCTGGGCACCATCTATACCGCAGTGAGCAAACGCGCCACCGAAATCATGCCCCCAGCCTTTGCCCAGCTTACGGTTCCGACGCTGTTGGTTGCGGGAGAAAAAGACCAAATTACTCCTGCCAAATTGGGTCGCACTGCCGCCGACCTGAATCCGGAGGTGATTCAGTATGTCGAAATTGAGAACACTGGTCACTTTCCCATGCTGGAAGCGCCAGAAATATATCTTAATGCGGTACGAAATTTTTTGAAGACACCTTCACTCTGCTAAGGCGATCGCTGCTCTGACTGCAAAAAACCCCAACTAATTGCCTTAAACCCTAGCCGTCTTCCTGATGCAGCCACGGCGCTGAGATCGATGTGGCTAAGATTTAGGGCCACTCGTCTCGAACCTACTGTGAATTTATACACGTAGCGATCACGGCAGGGGAGAAGTTGGGAAAGCTGAGGGCGATCGCCCGATTGGCGGAACGCCTCCATAGGGTTGACAGGCCAAATGATCCCCAGCGGAGTTTGACGCTGGTCATTGAGTAAACGGCTTAGCTAATGTGAATTGGGATAGCAGTAAAGGCCAGTTCTCTCTCTGGGTTCGCTCCGGAATGGATGCTGGCAACTGCGTAGACGATCTTGGGGTGACCGCGCTGGTACCGCTAGCCAGGCTTTGTGGGTATTCGCAACTTAGTCAGGAGTCGATGAAGATGACCGACTACTCTACAACGAGAAGCTTCACCGTCTCGGGGTGGCTACACCGTTATCGATATGCTTGGCTGACGTTGCTGACGGCAGTTTGCCTGGTGTTGTCGCCGGTTGTGAGTGGGGCACTGGCGCAGAATGGTTACCCGGCATTTCAAGATCCCTATGTGAATGACTACGGTGAGGTGCTGGCCCCAGAAGCTGAGGCCACTGTGCGCGATCGCCTCGCACAGTTCCGCACCTCAACGGGAGTTCACGCCACGTTGCTAACCGTGAACTCGATCAGCGATTACGGCACTGGCGATAGCACGATAGAGTCTTTTGCGACCAACTTGTTCAACACTTGGGGCATTGGGGATGCCACCCGTAACGATGGCATTTTGGTGTTGGTGGCACCGGGCGATCGCAAAGTTCGAATTGAACTCGGAGCCGGTTATGACAGCCAGGACGATCAAATAGCCCAGAGCATTATCGACAATACGATGCTGCCCTTCTTCCGCGATGGACAGATGGCGGAAGGCACGGTTGCCGGTGTGGATGCGGCGATCCAAAATTTTGACCCAAACGCTCCCCCTAAGCCGTTAGCGGTTACCCCCACGTCATCCTCATCGGAAGATATCGATATCGGGGGATGGTCCGGCCTGATTGCGGGGGCGGCAATGCTCTTGGCAGTACCCTTAAGCTTGCTAGGGGGTCTGGTGGGGATACTTCTGAAGGGGTGGAGGCGGCGGCGATCGCGCCCGTGTCCGACCTGCAAAACGAGGATGCGTCGCCTCTCAGAGCAGGAGGATGATCAGTACTTGGAAGCAGGCGAGCGGCGAGAAGAAGCCCTCAAGTCGGTGGATTATGATGTCTGGCTATGCCCTGGTTGCGGCTACCATCAGAGTTTGTCGTACAACAGTTGGTGGTCAAGATACAGCGTTTGCCCGCTTTGCAGTCACCGAACGCTATCGGAAACAGCCCAAACCCTCGTCAACCCGACCTATAGCAGTACGGGCACGGCGGAGGTGACGCAAGACTGCCAACATTGCGGACATCACCACACCTATACGCGCTCGATTCCTAGAAAAGTACAATCCAGCTCTAGCAGCAGTTCGAGTAGTTCCAGTGGGGGCGGTAGGTCCTCGGGGGGTGGCGCTTCGGGCAGTTGGTGAAGGGAAGTGGGTAAGGTAGGGGGTTGGGTTACCAGTCAGGCTGTCGCACTTTAGCGTGATCGCAATGTAAGGAGCTGAGGGCTGAATGCTGGCTAGAATGCGATACAGAAACCTGGTTTCTATTAAGACCCGATTCGCGTCAGTTAGCGCTTAAAGAAACTCGGTTGGTAGCCAGACTGAACTGAGGCTCTAGAGGTTGAGCATAAGTTGGTTGACGGGGTCAGGGGGCGGGCGTTTGCGGATTTTTGGGGGCGTGATGCCGACGTGAGCGACAAACCAGGTGCGTAGGGCGATCGCTTGTGGCTCATCCAGGGCGGCCAGATCTAAAGGGATGGGAAAGAGGGTTGCTGGGGGAGTCTGAGTCCAGCCAATGTCGCTGGGGTAGCGATCGCTGCCAAAGGGCGTCAGATCCTGAGGCAATTCCGCCAAATAGGGGACGACATTTTCGCAGTTGAGAAAGCGTCCCCGCTGTCGCTCTAGCTGCTCGACGCGGTGCCGTCGCGCCTGGCGATAATCCAAAATTGGTGGGGGATAGCCTTTGACGGCGGGCGGACTGCCGAGTTGGGCAGGGGGCAGGTGGGCGAGTTCGGGCACCCAATGTTTGATAAACGCACCGTCAGGGTCGCAGCGATCGACCGCCACCTGACCTGGATTGTAGATGCGCGTCCAGGTTTTGTCGAGGCAGTGGGTGACGCCGGACTGCATAGCCCACTGGTAATGATCGATGGGGCAGTCACCGTCGATCAGATGTCGCATAAAGTGCAGTGCCCCTAAGCGCCAATCCATACCCAGCAAATTGCTCAAAAAGCTAGCGTAAATCGCCCGTGAACGAAAGTTCAACGCTTGCCAACCGCCTGTAGCTTTGAGGCAACGAGCGGCGGCATCCACGATGGGAAAACCCGTTTGGCCTTCCTGCCAGGCCTGGTACAGGGCTTCGTCAAAAGTCCAGCCGTCCTCGTCAAAGACGGTGTAGAGCGATCGCAATTCGAGTTGCGGCAAATAGCGAAACCGCTGGGCAAAGCCGCTGCCCCAGCGCAGGCGGGCGATTAACTGTTGCTGGCTGCGACGAATGCGAAAGTCCCCCTGGTCGGGGGTTTGTTGAATGGTTTGCACGCACTCGCGAACAGAAATCGCTCCAAATTTAATGTGGGGACTCAGACCAGTAGTCGCTTCGGCACTGGGGTAGGACAGTTGCCAGTAGTAGCGATCGCTTTTGTGACTCAAAAAATCTGCTAGCAGTTGCCGAGCGGCGGCGGTGCCCCCTGGCGGAATAGCTTTGCCATCGGCTTGGTGGTCTAGGGCGGCCAACACCGGCAGAGTCTCACTGGGAATGTCGGGGGGCACGTCGACTCGGGCCGGGGTGGGCACCTGGGGGGCAGCCATGTCCCGAAACCAGCGCGATCGATACTGCGGATAGGGGATCAGGTCAGCGAGGCTGGCCGGCGGTTCGAACCAGCGGATTTTCATCGCTTGGGCGGCGAGAGCCTGGTTGAGGCGAGCGTCGCGCACACGGCCATAGATGCGTTCGCAGTCGGTATAGGCATAAATCCCTTCTGCCTCAGTTTCGCGGATCAAATCAGGCAGCACTTGTACCGGATCGCCTGCCCGCAAAATCAAGCGTCCTCCTCGGGCGCGCAAGTCAGCATCCAGGGAGGCCAGACAGTCGAGCATGAAGGCGACGCGGGCAGAGCCAGTTTCAGGATGCTGAAGCAGCGCCCGATCGAAAACAAACACCGGAATGACGAGCCCCCGGCGTGCGGCTCGCCATAATGGCTCGTGATCACAAATACGCAAATCGCGACGAAACCAAACCAGGGTGCGAGGCATGGAGGGAGTGAAGTAACTGTGGGAACTTGAGGCCAGCGTCCTTTAGTGATCACCTTAGCAAATCTTCAAAATCGGCGATCGCTTTACCAATTTAGTTCACTTGTACTATACTTGCCACAGGCCTCAACAGTAGCCCCTATGCCAGCCCTGGTAAAGCGCTGCAGTCAGCCTAATGAAACCGTTTTGCCGTTGTCGAGGAGGGCAAACCATGACCCACTCACATCCCCAGTCTGACTCTCACGATCAGTACAGCCATTACTATCCTAGAAAAAACGCCACCAATGCCTATCAAGATTTTGCGCCTCGGCGGCGGGTTGCTCAGCCTCCCGCCAGGCCATCTCCGGGTGCCCCTTACCCCGCTGCGGCAGGAAGGGCTCCTCGTTCCCTGCATTCTTACCCTGCGGCGTCCCCTCCCAGTCAGCCGGGACGCCGTCAACCCCGAGTAACCCGACGGGCAAACCGGCGATCGCCCCGCAAATTTTTGTTGGCGGGCGGCAGCATGTTGGCGCTAGCCGCTCTGGTGGTTGGACCAAAACCCATTGTCGATCGGGCTGACCAGAGGACTGGTGAGAAGGCCGTTTGTCAGGAAACCGTGCAGGAGAAATCGGTGCTGTCGCGGGCGGAGTTATCGGAGTTGCTAGCGATCGATGAGCGTGCTCCAAAGGCTGATGTGCAGGCTGTCATTGCGGAGCCCTACTGCACCTTGTCCCCAGTGGAAGTGCGAGAAGGCGTGATGGCTCAGCGGGAGGCGTATCCGCTGGAATTCAATCCGGAAACCTGGTTTGTCGTGCTCTACGAAGGGGAAGAGTATGCCGGTTTTGACTTCCGATTTTCTCGCTAGCAATGGTCTCAGTGCCAATATTGGAGCCTTTTTCCGAGGTGTTTTATGCGATCGCGTCTACCGGCAACGGCGTTACTGTTCAAAACTGTGTCTCTGTTGGGGCTGCTCGGCTTGGGGGCTTGTGGTCTCAGCCAAGCTCAGGTGCCTACCCGCAATATTCCCGTGCAGCAGGGGTGGACGTTGCAACCCGGCAGCGCTATTGGTGGCTTTGAAGTGATGGGAGGACTGGGTGACATTTCGATTGATTTAGGCGGCGGCCAAATCAAAGCTCCCTTTGATGGTCAACTTCAACCGTCTGACCGCGACGAGTGCCTGGCTTTTACCAGTCCCGAAGTGCCGGGTTATCTCTTTCGGCTCTGCGGCGTGACTAAGCCGCGTCTAGGGGATGTTAAGGCCGGTCAGGTGATGGGTCGGAGTGAGGTTTTGCAGTTTGCCGCGATGCGCCGTCAGCCCGATGGCACGTGGGCGATCGTGGAGCCCGCGACCGAAATTTTGGAGAAAACCCTGGGGCAGTCTTCCGAGGACTCATGAGCAGCGTTAACCCCGCTGCCGACGGTTGAGACGGCTGACGGTGATGTACGCGAGGATGATCATCGTGAACGAAAACAGCGTCGTCAGGGTGCCCAGTGCATAGAGGGCAGGCGAAGTCACGTTGGTGGTCATGCCAAAGATTTCCAGGGGTAGGGTGTTGTATTGCCCTGAGACCAGCGATGTGCGGGTGAATTCGTCGTAAGAGAGGGTAAACGTCAGCAAACTGACCCCGATCAAACTGGGCAGAATGAGCGGCAACACGATTTCCCAGAAGGTTTTGGGATCGTTGGCTCCGAGGTCTTTGGCAGCTTCCTCATAGGAGGGATTAAAACGGTTGAAGATCCCCAGCATGATTAAGAAGGCGATCGGCAAGGCCCAGGTCAAGTGGGCACCCAGGCCGGAAGTCATCCAGTTAGTTGACCAGCCCACAATTTGAAACATCACCCCCAAGCCCAAAGAGATCAAGATGCTGGGGACAATGAGGGCAGCGATCGTCAGATAAAACAAGCTTGTGGAACCTCGAAATCGCTGGCGGAAAGCCATCGCGGAGAGGGTGGCCATGGTGGCTACCAGGAGGGTGACGATCGCCCCTAACACAATTGAGCGCTGCCACGGCTCGACAAAGTTGCCGACTCGCTGTTCTTGAAAGACTTGGCCCAGCCAGTAAAAGCCAAAGCTGCGAATGGGGAAAGTGAGCGTGCCGTCTGGTCCCTGCAATGACAGGATGAAAATAGTGATCATCGGGCCATAGAGGAACAGCACAAACAGCCCGAAAAAGATGGCTAGCAGGTAAAAGGAGAGCGATCGCTTTTGCATAGTCTGGGAACCTGATTGAGTTGCCTTAAAGCTCTTTGCGAATGTTGACTACCCGCAAAATGGAGAACACTACTAGCAGCGTTACGGTCAGGAGAATGATGGCGTTTGCGGCAGCCAGGGGATATTGCAAGCTACCAATCTGGGTCTGAATCAACTTGCCCACGGAGGCGGCCTGCCCCCCGCCCATGAGACGAACGGTAATAAATTCGCCCATCACCAAAGTGACGACAAAAATAGACCCGATCGCGATGCCAGGGGCGGATAGGGGCAGAATGATTTCCTTAAAGACGTTGAAGCCGGAGGCCCCCATGTCTTCGGCAGCGGTAATAAGGGTGCGATCGATACGCATTAAGCTATTAAAAATGGGCGCAATCATAAAAATTATGTAGAGGTGCACCATGCCGAGGACGACGGCAAAATCGGAATACAGCAGAAATTCTAGCGGCGCGTCAATCAACCCGACCCCCATCAGCAGTTGGTTAACCAGGCCCTCTTTGCCCAACAGCGGCACCCAGGAAATCATGCGAATGATGTTCGACGTCCAAAAGGGAATAGTGCAGATGAGGAACAGCAGCACCTGCCACTTCAGTTTGGTGATGTGAAAGGACAGAAAATATGCCACTGGATAGCCAATGAGCAGGGTCGCCAACCACACCCACCCGACGAATTTAAAGGTATTGAGATAAGTTTTGAGGGTAACGTCTGACGTAAAAATGCCGATGTAATTGTCCAGCGTAAAGGCTGGCGTCATAGAGTAGCCGCTGAACTCCCAAAAGCTGACCACCCCAATCAGCACAATCGGAAACACCAAGAACAAGGCGAGGGCGATCGCCTGGGGAGCGGCCAGGAAATAGGGCTTCAGCGTCGACCAATGTTTTGACATCATCTCGGGGTACCCGTTGATTACACAGGGAGCAAATTGCCCCCTCGTGAGGGGGCTGCCGCTCATACATAAGTTTCTGACTGACTTGCAGTGGTTTAACCCCCTTTTCTGGTCTGCCCGGAGGGCTTTAAGCCCCCAATGCTGGGGGACTTCAAACTCCGGTCTCCCCCCAGAATTGGGGGGACTAAGGGGGGCGAATGCGCCTGTGGAGGCGGCAATCGAGATGTGTATAAACCGTAGCGTGGGGGCAGGCATTGATGGCTTGGCTACTCACCCCGCATTAAGCCTGACAGTAAACCCGTCATTAACTGGCGTTAGGACGCGATGAACTCATTCCATTTCTGCACCAAGTAGGTGTTTTCTGCCATCGTGGAGTTCCAGCAGACGATATTGCCAAAGCGCTCTTTAAAGGCACCGCCATCCCGTATAGAACCGGATTTAGCGAGGGTCTTACCAAAGGGATCAACCATGTCCTCAGCCGCCGCTTTACCTTCATACCAGTAGCCCCATTCGGCCTCTGACATATACTTCTTGGCGGTTTCCGGTGCCGCACTGTAGTAGCCCTGACGACCTAAGAAAGCGCCGACCCAACCTTCCAGCATCCAGTTGAGATATTCATAGGCAGCATCGAGTTGAATGCCTTCCAGATTCTTTGACAGGCCAACGCCGCCGCCCCAGCCTCGATAGCCTTCCTTGAGGGGGGCGTAGACGCACTCAATCTCTTTGGACTGCACTGCCGTGACCGCAGGCGACCACATAGACTGCAACACGACCTCTCCCGAAGACATCAAGTTCACAGACTCATCAAAGGTCTTCCAAAAGGCACGGAATTGACCATTCGCTTTCTGTTCTTTAAGGATTTCGATGATCTGGTCGATTTCGGCCTTCGTCATGTTGCCCTTGTCGGCAAAGGTCATGAGACCCAGCGATTCAGCCACCATCGCAGCATCCATGATGCCGATTTGGGGAATGTCTAAGATCGCGGTTTTGCCACGAAACTCTTCATTGAAGAGTTCACCCCAAGTTTCGATTGGGCGACCGACTAAATCCGGTCGGTAACCGAGGGTGTCGGCGTTGTACTGGAAGGGAATCAGCGTCGCAAAGTCCGTCGGGGTGCTGGAAAATTCAGATGAATCGGCACCCGTCAGATACATCACCCGGTAGGGAGCCGTCCCTTGAGAAGTTTCTACCGGCATCCCTTCGTATTTACCCGTGGTAAAGAAGGACACGATTTGGTCCCAGGCGGTGATTTTGCTGATTTCGATCGGGCGCAGGTTACCAGAGGGGACGACCAAGGGCAGGCTGAAATACTCACCGTCAAAGATGTCGTACTGATCGGGTTGGGTAATCGCGATCTGGTTGTTTTCTTCCGTACTGAGAGCCCGCATTTCCAACTTAAAGCCTAGATCTTCCTGCGCTTTGTCGCGAATTTCATTGATTTGGGAAACGCCGGTACCAATCAGCCGCAGGGTGACATCTTTGATCTGGTTGGTGTTGACTTCAGGGCCGGTAGCGGGATTATTGGGAGTGCCTTTGGGCGCACTACTACAGCGGGCAGCGGCAACGGCAGCGCCAGCGGCTAATCCCGTGCGAATCATATAGCGGCGTGAAATGTTTGGCATACTTTTCTCCTTTCCGAAGTTAGTTGATTTAAGGGCAGGTCTAGACCATTCGTCAATCCCCCTCAATAGGGTAGAAACACGCAGTCATGGGCTGACCAGCGCAGGGTGACCACCTGTCCCTCGCTGAGGCCCGAGCGAGACCAGTCGACCGTGCGCACTTTGTACAGCAGATTTTGGCCGGTGGCTTCGGCCAGCATCGAGACCCGCGTGACGTAGCCCGTGAGCTCAACGTCAACAATGCGGGCGGTTAGGTGATTGGCCTGAGCAGAGGGGAGGACGTCGGTTTGATCGGCGACAATGGTTAGCAAATCGGGGCGCACGGAGCAGGCCGCCGCTTGTCCCACCGGCACCGCGTGTCCACGGCTAAAGACGGACCCAATGCCCTCGACTGCGAGTTCGATGATTTCATAGCCGTCAGATTCGGGGGCGACGTTGGTCACTGTACCCTCGAAAATGTTGTTGTCGCCGATGAATTTGGCGACAAATCGCGACGCGGGGGTGTCGTAGAGTTCACTCGGGGTGGCAACCTGGTCGATGTGGCCGTGATCCATCACTACAATTTGGTCAGAGAGGGAGAAGGCTTCTTCGACGTGGTGAGTGACTTGAATGAAGGTCAACCCAAACTGCTTTTGAATATTCCGCAGTTCGCTCCGCATCCGCACTCGCAAATTTTCGTCGAGGGCGCTAAGGGGTTCGTCGAGCATGAGCACCTGGGGGCGAGTGACCAGAGCCCGCGCCAGGGCAATGCGTTGCTGCTGTCCGCCACTGAGTTGGTCGGGTTTGCGATCGCTCGTATGGCTCAACCCCACAAGTTCTAAAATTTCACCAACCCGCTCTTGACGTTCGGCAGCGGATACCTGACGCATCCGTAGTCCAAACTCAACGTTTTGCCAGATCGTTTTGTGGGGAAACAGGGCATAGTTTTGAAACATCATGGCGGTGTTGCGCTTGGCGGGGGGCAGGTCATTGACCCGGCGATCGCCAATATAGATGTCGCCCTGAGTAATCGTTTCATGCCCCGCAATCATGCGCAGGGTGGTCGTTTTGCCGCACCCACTGGGACCCAGCAAACAGCAATAAGAGCCCGGCGGAATGTCCAGAAACAAATTTTCTACTGCGGTGAATTTGCCATACAGCTTGGTCACCGACCGTAGCGCAACCCCCGCCGCTCCCCGCGCCAGCACCTGCTGAATAGCAGCTTTTTGGTTCGTAATTTCTGAGACTTGAGCCTCAGCAGGCGTCATTTTTGGGGTATCCAAGGCCATGGGTTTTCTCTTTGATGGAGCACGTTTAAAGACTATGAAACCACTGCCTAACGTCTCACAGACGACAAATAGGAATCTGTAACATTGACATCAACTGCGGCGATGGTGAGCCCACTTTTTAGCGGAACAATGACAGGAGAGCGCTGCAGCGGTTGGCTTGGGCAAGCGGCTGAAAACTGAAAACCGACTTTGCTTGTGTACTGTATACATGAGGTTGGCGGCAATATCGTATTTGGTGATACCGATCACAGACGACTTTGGGTCGATGGACAAGATAGATGCGTCCAACCGGGCGAAAGCTGCTTGACTATCCGTTTTGGGACTGGCGACGTTAGCGATCAATCGTGATGCGATAGCGGGGGCGTTCGGGCATCGGGACGGCGGGGGGGCGCTCGTGCTGCAAAATCACCATGGTGTGGCCGACCACAGGCGATCGCGCGACCAGGTCGCCCGCTGTCGTCTGAAACTGCAAATCCGCAAACGACAATTCTTCAGACTGCGCCATTAAGGCCTGCGCCAGTTGCGTTTGGTCGTACTCTGACAACCGATACCAGTCACCGTTCAAAACCAGGGTTAAGCGGTTGTTCACCAAATCAGCCTCCACCGAATCAATCACCCGCTGTGCATTCAAGATGGAGCTATCGGTGAGCTGTGCTTGAATTTGGGCAATGCGATCGCTAGCGATCGGCACTACAGGTTCTGCTGCTGATGTTGCCGCACTCGGTGCTGGAGCTGTCGGGGACGGCACTGATTCAGGCGGGGCTTCGCTATTTAGTTGTGCGGGTAAGTCTGCCACTGGACTGGGCTGATCAAGAGCCGTCGCTGGGGAGGGCGCTGCTGGGTTGCGAGTCACGGCAGGCTGACGAACCCCATTGAAGATGATCAGCAAAACTACCAAGATACCAATCAGAATGGCGCTCAACCCGGCATCGGATAGATTTGCCGCTGCGGGAATGCGGCTTCTCACACCAGCAATCAAGCGTCCCCACAGGCGCTGCAATCGTCGCCAAGTCGGCTGTATCCACGCCAGCGCTTCTTGAGTCGTCGTTGCCTGGGGGACCGCTTCGGGCGGATCCGTCAACTCATCTTCCCACTCTAGTGATGCCGAGTCCCACTCATCGACCGTAGATGAGGTCTCGGTTTGAGGGCTGACTGCTGGGTCCTCTAAGGTTTCGTAGCTACTATCGTCCGTCCAATTGTCGTCCGTCCAATCAGCATCCGTAAATGCAGATGCCGCATCGGCGGGGGTGGCGTTGTCCGGCGAATTCGGTTCCTCTGGCATGGTTTTGCGTTCCTGGCGACCAAGCTGGTGCTATTGTCGCGCAAAACCTTCCATCCCGACGGGCAATCTATCCCTCGGGAGAGTGTGGCCTCGGGGCATTGGCTGACGCGCTGGCTGCCCCTACTGGCTACCCCTAACTGTACGAAAGCACCGACAAGTTGAGATGATAGGGACAACTGATTTCGAACGGTAGTCTCATGGAAACTCAAACCTGCCCAGTCTGTGGCGTCAAAATCATGGTCGGTGTGGTGGGGGGCGATCGCGTCCAGTTTTCGGCTGGTCCCCCCGGAACTCGGGCCCGGTTATGGGCTCGAGTTTGTAAATATGTTGACAAACCTGGTTGCATCAACTCTGATGGAGGTTCCCAAGCACCCACCAAAGATGACTATTACAAGCCCGATGTGCCTCGCTAGCTACCGACAAATCTGATCTCTTCAGAAGTTATGGCTACAACCACCCAAAGCTGAGCCATAATGGCACACGAAATCCTTCTATGCAGCAATCTATGAAGTTATCTCGTCCCGTCCGTTCCCTGGTATGGATGCCTATTGCTCTTGCCTGCACCCTTGGTTTTTCGGCCGTTAAAGCGCAGGCGCAAAATGCGATTTATACGCCTATACCGATGCCGGAAAATCGGGAAATCACCGACACCCTCTCGGAGAATGATATTCCCACTGGGGTGGGAGGGTTTGCTCGAGATTACACTGTGCGGCTAGAAGATGGCGATCAGGTGGCGATCGACCTAATTTCTGAAGAGTTCGATACGTTGGTGACTTTATTGGGTCCCGATGGCACCACCGTGGGGGAAAATGATGATGGCCCTGACGGTACCACCAACTCATTGTTGTTTGCCCGGATTACTCAAAGCGGCACCTACACCGTTAGGGTGCGCTCTTACGCAGGGCAGGGCACGGGGGAATTTTTGCTCAGAGTGGCTCGCCTGCGCCCGGTGCCCTAAGAGCGGGGCAGAAAATTGACAGTTCGATATCCTGGCAGGTGAGTGGAGGGGATGGTGTCGAGTTGGGTGTGTTCCTTTCGCTGCGCATCCCCTCGGACGTCTTGCCATCTTGAAGCCAGCAGCCTGGGCTCGGGCAAATGTCGATAGGGCGATCGCTAGGCATCCCCAACTCCGGCAAATTGGTGACTTTTCAGATTTTTAGCAGCAATTCTCATATGGGAAAGTTTGCCGTTCGCCCTGAGCCTGCCGAACGGGAGAACCGGCTTGCACCCTGGGGAGCCCCGGCGTGAACGACAAGCTCAGCTGAGCGGATTGGCTAAGACGGCAGAGCCATACTGAGAATTACTGGATTTTTAGAGAAAAGCTTGCCGAGGGTTCAATCGGTCTGTTATCTTAGTCAAGCGCTGATGACTGAGCGCTCAAGCCGGGATAGCTCAGCTGGTAGAGCAGAGGACTGAAAATCCTCGTGTCGGCGGTTCAAGCCCGCCTCCTGGCATTGTTTCAGCCCCGATAGTTGATCTGTTCTAAAAGGGGAGTTCAAAGTAACGATCCTCACCCACTAACCAAGACCGACGCCATGGTCTATGGAAATGAGATGTTGAGGCGTTGTCTAAAGCCCAATTCCAACTAGACCAAGGGGGAATTGGCATACAGAAATCGTCGTCATAGAGACCGCACTGGTCGAGTAACAGATCATGCAGATAAATTAGTGTGTCCATAATTCAGAATATTTGCCTAAGAGTGCAACTACTCAAGCGTAGTGCGGGGTTTTCAGGGGTTCTCGCTAACGAGAGAATCGGGCTTTCGCCTGTGTGCCAGTTGGCCCAAATAGGCCAGATCTAGGCCATCAGAACTCGGGCACGATGATCGATCGCGATCGCCCTGCATAGTGGGCATAAATCACGGCGGTCGAAACCCGTGCAAGGTAGCTCACATCCTGCACGCTCATGCCGCTTGCCAGTGCGCCAGTAATCCAGGTATGACGGGCATGGTATTGGCTCAAGTAGAAGGCGATCGCCCCCTCCTCTGCCAACTTCTTGACCAGCGGCCGCCAGTGGCGACGCTGGAAGTTTTGGTAATGCATCCGGCCCCCTTCTACGCCGGGGAAGACAGGCGCAGCGCGATCGCCCCCAGTGAGGTCGCGCTGGTCACGGAGCAGGCGCGACAGGCGCGGCCCGCAGGGGAACCGGGTAGACCGATAGTTTTTGGTGCTCTGGCTCTCAGTCATGCCGATCGGCAAGGCTTCACTGATGAGAAGTTCCTGGCAACTGGGTGAGACATGCTCCCACTTCAATGCCGCCACTTCTTCCGGCCTTGGCCCCCGTCCAAAAGAGCACTTTGACCCAGGGGGCATAGAAGGGGGCGTCATCTTCAAAGGCCGCGATAATGCGGTCTCGCTCCTCCAGGGTGAATGCGGCCCACGCTTTATCAGATTTGCGCTTGGTGGTGAGTTGTCGTCTCAGTCCTGAGAATGGGTTGGTTTGAACCATATCGCTGTCTACTGCCCATTGCAGGCAGGCGTTGAACTGCTGAATCGTTCTCCGGGTGGTCTCCAGGGAGTAGTGGGCCAAGAGCCAATCGCGAATCGAGATCGCGTTGCTCAGCCTGGGGGCTTCTCGTTGCATCCGCTCGATTCGCCGGGTGAACTTGTGGTAGTCGCGTTTGTAGGTGCTGGGGGCGACGGAGCTGCGCCGATACTCACAGTATTGGCCCCACAAATTGGCGAGGGTAGCCAGCGCAATGCGACGGCGGTCATTGGGCATCTGCGGTCAGGGGACTGAGCAAACTATTGGGCACGCTGCGAATGCCGACACCAGGAATCTTGATTTGAGACTTCCTTTGACCTGACTTAACAACCTTAACAACCGTATCCGAGTCGCAATAGTGCACCCATTCATTCTCAATAAGCCACAAGTGATCCGCAGTTTTAGGGGGGCGGATCACTTGCGGATCACTTGGCGGATCACTTGTTACATTTGCTGAAAGCTTTACTGTGCGGTCACTGTCTACTGAACTGGTCTCAAGTGATCCAAGTGATCCGGGTTTTTCCGGTTTCTCAATAGTTCTAAAAACGCGATCAGGCGGATCACTTGGATCACTTGATGCTGTAACGCTTGCAGCGTCTGGGTTTTCACAAGTGATCCGCAAGTGATCCGGGCTATTTGGGGGCGGATCACTTGGATCACTTGTTACATTCGGTAATATTCCCTTTTCTTGATTAATGAAGTAGCTATAAAACCGCTGCGGATAGGTGCGTTTTCGCTGGCAAAGTCCCTTTGCCCAAAGTTCTCTAGTGACCTTTCGAGCGGTGTTTTTGGAGATGCTTAGCAGCTCAGCTATCTCCTCGACGGCGTAGGCTGTCCCCGCATTCTCTGAGAGAAATAGCCGGGTGCGTTCCTCGGTGGGGGCATCGCGATCGCCCTCGCCCTGGTCGTCACTCTCGCCCAAATAGGAGAAGGTGAAATCGGTATCGTCAAAGCGAAATAGGTAGTTGCCCGGCGGTCGGCCCAACCGGGTCTTCTCAACCTTCAAATGGCGCTCGTTGAGGGATTCCCCACGCCGCATTGACCAGACCTCAGAGACGGAGTTATGAATCGCCCTGGTGCCCCTGGCTCCGCCGGCCGCGTTGCTGTGGTGAATGACGATGACCGTAGCGCCGTAGTCGTTTGCCAGGTCGCGCAGGTGCAGCAGGGGCCGGGCGATCGCGCTACCGATTCTCTGATTGAAAGATCAGGCTGACTGCGATCGCCTTCAAAGCATCACCTTGGCGCTATTGGAAGATTATGAATCGGGTCAATAGGAATGTTGAATTTCCGGGCGTCAATTTAAGCGGCGATAATTGGTGGTGTTAGGCCAGGCTACACTCTATCCCCAACTTATTCATACTGGCTTTCAACTTTTTCTCATACTCTAAATTAGATTCAGATAATTCTGGTGGCACAACTAAGTTACAGCACAAAACGGGCACCGATTCGTCACCGACTCTTGCGACCAATGCCTCAGCTGCGTATTCATTTAAACCAGCTCCCCAATACAATTTGTCAATATCTGCATGAGTCAGCGAATAGACAATTCCGTTAGCTTTCTTTCCTGGAGCCCGTAGCAACGTAGCTTTATTGCCAATTCTTAACTCAAAATTCTCGACATATCCAATCCGAGGATGACTTGGAGTTACACCTGCTTTCTCCAAAATATCTGGGTCCATATATAACCCATAAAAGAATACTTCGTGCTTTCTATTTTCTGAGTTATCTGTCACTGTATTTCCTAAGATATTTGGTTGAAAAGAAGTCAAATTGTCACTGGCCTAACGGTGCTGGTCAGCGGTTGCCAACCTGTTTGCATTCAACCAAAGCAGCTTCAATCAATCCGCTGCACCAGGGTTTATGGGGGGACAGGACTGAGGCGGAGGATATAAACTCAGCTTCAGCACTGGGACGCAGGGTGGGAGACGACCATGCATTGGGCGACATTTGATGTCTACTAACATATCGCTTCGCCC
>Ga0008835_100163_pt1 | contig 82198 bp, 68 predicted proteins | sample HotLakConsoUCCRE_FD_62215 | JGI IMG/M metagenome (GOLD analysis project Ga0008835, IMG submission 62215) | Hypersaline microbial mat communities from Hot Lake, Washington, USA - Hot Lake Consortium UCC-RE (Hybrid Assembly) ... | reverse complement strand
GGCGTCGTAGTCACCTCGAAGTCGGATGGTCCAAGGCATGGCGATTCTCCTTCACCAGCCTTGAATCATGCCAAAGCCTGATTCGGGAATCCCCTCCGAGTCAGAAACTCAGGCCGTTGGCATTAATTCTTGCCATTCAAATGGCTTGATAGGTTGACCGATCGACAAAGCATCCACTCGTTCGACGCCTCAGATTCGAACGAGTAGAATACCTTGCCCGGCACCCGTGGCAGGGTACGGAAAGGCTTCGGGACCGGTCGTCGAGGCCGCACCGGCAGGCTGATCGCCCAGAATGTCCGGCTCTCGCCAGCCACGATCAGCCATATCCTCAGGGGCCGCGGCCTGTGGCCGCCACTGGCCGACGGACTGGGACGGGATCAGCAAATGGATAGAGATCGACGTAAAGGTATGGACCGCATCCTACTGCCTGTCTTGGTTGGCTGTACTATGCTGGCAATGGGTGCTTTCACCCTCATGCTCCCGTCGTTACCGCAAATTGGCCGCGAGTTCGGTGTCTCCCCCTCCAGTGTATTGACACTTCAAGCTGGATACCTGATCGGATTGGCTGTCCCCCAACTTTTTTTCGGATATATTTCGGACCGCATCGGAAGACGCCTGCCACTGCTTTTTGGGATTTTCGTGTTTGCATTGGGCTCAGCGCTATCGGCTGGCGCCTCTTCTTTCATCGGTCTCGCCGTCGGCCGAACAATCCAAGCCGTCGGAGCTTCGGCGGGCCTTGCACTGGCCCGGGTGATCGTACGGGACCTCTACTCGCGCGATGAGGCAGCAAGCAGGCTCGCCTATGTTACGACGGCCATGGTTGTGGCACCGATGTTGGCACCCCTGTTCGGCGGCATGCTTGAGGAGCACTATGGGTGGAGAGCGTCGTTCATTGTCGCCACGACGTTCGCGCTGCTTCTACTGATCATGGCTGCTGTCTCGGTGCGCGAGACCGCAACACCATGGCAACGCAGATCCGCGGACGGCTCTCCAGCTGGCTTTTCAAAGCTACTGAGAAACCGCGAATTTCTTCTCTATGCTGGACAAACTGCCTTGGGAAGCAGCGGATTTCACGTTTTCCTTGCAGCAGCACCGTTTGTCATTGTTTCGTCGATGGAGGTTTCCCCTTCCGAATTTGGACTTTGGTTCCTACTACCCGCCGGCAGCTACATGCTGGGGAACTTTCTCTGCGGCCGTTTCGGGATGCGAATTGGAACGGAACGGCTCATCGACACTGCCTTGGTTCTTCAGGGGCTTTCAGTGGCCACCCTGTTTTTTCTGGATTTCGCCGACGCACTCATTCCGTCGATCCTTTTTACTGTAATCTCTCTTTACAATTTCGGAAACGGACTAATGCTCCCGGGCACGATTGCCACCGCAGTGGGGGCGGTTCCCGGCGCGTCAGGACGCGCCGCCGGGCTTTCGGGCTTCCTTCAAATGGTCTGCAGCGGCGCTGCGGCGGCTGCCATTGGGGCACTAATTACTGCCAACGAATGGGCAATGATTGCGGGCCTTGGACTTACCGTCACTCTCGGCGCTATCTTGCGATTCACTGCTCGAAGCACAATCCAGGCTTCAGCACTATTTGAAGCCAGATGCAATCCGAAGCAACCTATGCCCGCAAATGACAGCCTTACCAGATGCTCTCCGCACGACAATTGATCGGCAACATGGCGACACTCGCGTTGCGGGGAAGGTCCAGGAGGTATCTTATTGATCTGGCCACATCATCCGGATGCGTCGAGCCTCCGGATGATTTTCCCAGGTGCGCGATCATATCGGTGTCCACGGCACTGGGGCAAACGACAGTGCAGCGTATGCCATCGTCCCAAAGCTTCAGGCGGATATGGTGGGTGAAGGCAACCACAGCGGCCTTGGTCATCGCGTAGCCCATACCTGTCCGCCCGGGACGGAGGCCGGACAGAGAGGCCACATTGATGATGTGCCCTCCACCTCCCCGTTGAAGTACCGGCACAACGGCCCTGACAGTGTGAATACAGCCCTTGGCGTTTACTGCCCACATGTAGTCCAGCGCTTCATCGTCGCCCTCATCGAGATCGAAACGTTCCAGGACACCGGCGATATTGACGAGTCCGTCGACGCCCCCGAAGTCGGCCTCCGTCGACGCGACCCAAGAGCTGGCCGTCGATGCGTCTTCGGCGACATGCCGATAGACCGCCAACCGATTGCCAAGCTGAGAAGGAAAAGCTGCAAGAAACCTGGCTGGATCTCGCGCGCCCGCAGACACCCTGAAGCCGGCTTCGATGAGGGAACCAACAAGTGTGCCTCCTATACCTCCGGTTGCGCCGCTGAGCATGATCACGCGACCCTGCCCCAGATCCTCGCTGCGCATTTCAGCCTCCTAAAGTTCGATAACCAAGCGACCGGATCTTGCGCGGGACACGCAGCTGAGCATACACCTGTTTCCGCTACGAGCCGCTTCCGTCAGGAAATTGTCACGGTGCAGCGGGACACCGTCCTTGACCCACACCATGCAGGTCCCGCAGATCCCCCTGCGACAACTGCTTGGAATCGACAGCCCCAACCCTTCCAGAACAGACAGCAGACTCCGACCAGGGGGGACGGTGATCCAGTCCGTATGCCCTTCAAGTCGCACCTGGAAAGGTTCATCCTCGACATCGGTTGGAGAAAGCGGAAGATCGAAGGATTCACGGTAGACGACCAGCGGAGGGTTCCGCCCTTGGCAAATGTTCATGACGGACTGCATCAGCGAGGCAGGCCCGCAGGAATAAACAACCGTCCCGCACGGCACTTGCTGCATAACATCTTCTAGTATGGATGCCGCTCCGGCAGGCCGGCCGCCAAAATGCACCCGGAGGCGGTCGGGTGGCAGGACACGAGCGAGAATGGTCGCCAGCGGCGAGTCCCGCTCACCACTGATGAAGTGCACCGCTTCGACGTTGGCTCCGACGGCTCGCGCTGCTTCGGCAATCGAAAGCATGGGCGTGACACCAATACCTCCGCAAACAATAAGGATTCTGTCGCCCGGCCCGGGAACGGGAAAAGCACTGGGTCGGAGACGTCCCTCAATTCTTGTGCCAGTCGCGAGTTTCGTAACTTCGTCAAAGGCGCTGTCTGACGTGCCGGAACGTCGCAGGAGGAAGCGGAAATTCCTCCTCTCGGTCAGCTCGGAACAGATGGAATAGGAGCGCTGGCGCCCCGACGGCAGCGACAACTCGACATGCGCCCCTGGCTGCCAATCCGGCAGTCGATCCCCGTCGGCTGCCGCAACACAAAGTTCGCCAATAGCGTCTCCAATCGTTCTCGAAGCTGATACCAGGACGTGAAACGCAATAGGTCCATTCATTTAACCACCCTGGTCCGACCGGTTATCATCAATGATGTGAAGAGGCACGCCACGACGCCTCCCGCACCAATGATTCCCAGGACCGGTTGGGGATAGATGATCAGTGCGCCTGAGACGCTGGAAAGAATCCTGACCGACCAACTGAAGGGAAGCCCATTTGTCAGCCGCGAGAACGCGATCGCCAGCCCGGCCACCATCAAGATGGCGCCGATGATATCGACCATGATCTCGAGCGGCGATCCGATCCAAAGTACTCCGGGATTATAGGCGATGTAGAATGGCACGAAGAAGCCGACGATGCCAATTCGCGATGCCTCAAAAGCAATCTGCATTGGTGGCGCTTTGGCTATTGTAGCAGCCGCGAAGCATGCTACGGCCATAGGCGGCGTAATGGCGGACATACATGAAAAGAACAACAGGAACATGTGGGCCTGCAGCATCGGTACTCCGAACTGACCGACCAAGACTGGCGCGATCAATGCCGCGCCCATGATATAGACCGCCGGTGTGGGCATCCCCATCCCAAGAAGCACGATAACGAATGCCGAGGCTAAAAAAATTGCAAGAAGATCCTCGCCCGCAATTCGGATGAGAAGACCCGTGAACTTCCCTGTCAGGCCCGACAGGTCAATCCCGGCAATGATCAGGCCTGCGACAAGCACTGCAGCGCCGAGGACCACCATCTTCTGCAGAGTGTCGAAACAACAGAAGGCGAAGGCGCGGGGAAGAATTCTCCTTTCCGGTTTCCTGTTGAGCATGCTCGATACGATGACAACAGCGATTGAAGCGCTGGCCACGAAGCTCGCCGTGTAGCCCTGCGCTATGAGCGTCACGAGCGCGACAATCGGGAGGAGGTGGTGCCAGTCATTCCGGAGCGCCTGGGCCATGGTCAGCCGGTTGTCCTCCAGAGTCCCAACCGAGGGGTCCCGCATGCCGTCAAAGTGAATGAGCGTAAAGACGCCCAAATAATAAATTGCCGCAGGGATGATCGACGCCACAACGATCTCGAGGTAACTGAGACCGGTGAACTCCATCATCAGAAAGGCCACCGATCCCATGACGGGAGGCAGGAAGGCCCCACCGCACGACGCGGCGGATTCGATTCCGCCCGCACGCTTCGGCGAAATGCCGGTTTTGATCATCATTGGAATCGTTATCGGCCCAGTAGTGACGACATCGGCTACGGGACTACCAGATACTGAGCCATAAAGTGCGCTGGAAACCACGCACGACTTCGGCACGCCAGCTATCGAACGACCTGTAAGGGCGGCCGCGACATTGAACATAAGGTCACCGCCGCCGGAATACTGGTATAGCGTTCCGAAGAATACAAATAGAAAAGCATACGTTGCCGCGACACTAAGGGGGACACCAAAGATCCCGTCTTCGCCAACTGTTTGCCGAGAAATAAAATATTCCAACGATATTCCGAGGTGCCCAAATTCTCCATAGATATATTGGCCAAGACCGGCATAGAGAATGACGATGGTGGCTATTGCCGTCAATCCCAAGCCGACGCAGCGCCGGCATGCTTCAAGCGAAAGACCTATGAGGATGAGGCCCATTACCAGTTCAATGACTGGAAGTGAATACATACCCTCGATATACGTCCTATAGAACTCATTATTGAATGCATAATAGAGGCCAGCTACTGCCGAGAGTGCGGCGAGTGCGACATCAACCAGCGTGATCCTTTTTACCGACGGATTTACTGAGAACAGGAGGAAGGCGAAGGGCAAGGTTAGAGTAATAAAAATCGCACCGTGGAGGTGCCGGTTACTCGGTGCGAGCAACGCATACCACATAATATAAATTGCAAGACAGAGCCCTGCAACGTACCCGAGCGTCCTGATCCATTTTCCGGGCTCGACGGGAATACCCGGTAGAACCACGCGGAGTCTCGTGAACATCGAAGTTCTCCGTCGTCGCAGCTTGTTCAACAAGGGCGAACCGTCCCCGCAGGAGCTTCCGGCGGGGACGGTCGGCCTTGGGGCTCAGTCCACCCAGCCCATCTCGCGGTAGTAGCGAAGCGCGCCGGGATGGTAATCAACCCTTGGCGACTTGTAGATCATCGTCTCTGGGCTGTATGCAGCCAGAGCGGGATGAATCGCCTGGACCCGGTCGATGTTCTCGCCGAGCGCTCTGACGAAGCGATACACATCCTCTTCCGGTACATGCGCTCCAGCCATCAGCGCTGCTGGAGCGCGGAACGTCAGCTTGTCCTCCGACAGGAAGTCATAGTGCGAGGCGGACAGTCGCTGTGTGGGCAGCCCGATCTCGGGCGCGACGGCGGCTACGACTTCTTCACTGACGTCCAGCCAAACCAGCGGACGGGACCGGTTCAGATCGACAAGGCGCGCGTCTGGATGGAGACCGGCCACGATCTGCACGTCGACCTTGCCGTCACGAAGATCGTCAATACCACGACCGCTGGGATAGGTATTTACAGACCCTCCCCAGGATTCTACATCATCAAGAGTAAACCCATAGTTCGCAAAGACCTCCTTCGCAGTCTCCACGATATAGGGCGTACTCAATGCCCCGAGGGCCAGGTTCATGGCCGGCTGGGTCTCGGCGATATCACCAATCGACTGGATGCCGTTGGCGTCCGCCCACGCCTTGTCGGCGATGAACCAAAAGTCGATCGTGTCGAACATCGTCAGCACATGCAGGATTTCGCCCTCAAGCGGGTCCTGGAATGGAGCTCTTCCTTCAAGACCGAAGATAAGCTCGACGGGCGTTACGCCGACGGTCAGATCCACGTCTCCAGCCGCGGCCTGCACCATCCCACCGGTAATTGTTCCAGGCAGGAACGTTGCGGAGGCGCCCGGATATTCTGCACGGACGATGTCGTGGTATGATTCCACGATGGCCTTGACGAACCCGGTCGGTCCTACGCCCGTCGTGGTGATCTCCAGTGGCTCCTGCGCGCCGACCACTCCGGCAGCCAGAGTCAGGGCGCCCGCGAAGGACACAAGTCCTTTTCCGATCCTCATGAACCGACCTCCTGTTCATAGTTGTTCTAGCTTCAGCAAAGTTTGCCGTCTTGCGTCAGAAGGGGACTGCCAATGCAGGGAACACCCCGTCGCTATTGACGAGCAATACTTTCTTCTGGGTGATGACCATGCGACCGCTCCGTCGCTTGATCTCGAAAGACACATCGCCAGCATGCATCTGCTGGGGGTGTCCTGTTCGATATTCAACTGCCAGGTACTTCGCTTCTACGCGGTATCCAGGATCATCGTCGTTCCGCCAGACCCGGTATCCGGTCATCATCCGCGAGCAACGGGACGCCGGGATTTGAACATGGATCTGTGGGTGTCGAAGCCTCTCGATACGCGTTGCAAGAAACTCCTTTGAGTCATAGAAGAGCGATACGTGTGATGTCGGGTCGGTCTGTTGCCGGTCGATCGGCGCCCAATAGAAACCGTCGTCTGCGAAGAGATCAAGCCACTCTTCATACCTTCCTTCATCCAGAAGCCTTGCTTCCGCTTCAACAAACTCGATGACTTCCTGTCCCTCTTGGGAAGTGTTGGAAATCTTGACATCTTCGGCGGCAGCTGTTGCTTTTGATACCATATCGAAACCTTTCGGTGCTGTTTGAGGCGCAGCGTCTCTCGTCACGCAGTCATGAAACCGACCCAGGCCTCGTGTTGGTTGCGCTGCCCTATCTCACTGGATCGATCGCCCCAAAAGACACCGTTCGCGTCGCGATTCTCGGCACCAAGGCCACGCGCGGTGAGGCACCACGGGTTGCCATCCGCCTCCACACCCTCCTGGACCCGAAGGAAGCTTTCGAGGTCGTCGGACTGGACGAACGACGATGCAGAGTGCGTAATGTTCACGTATCTGACGATATCGCGGTTGAGCCCATCCGGGGCGCCTTTCAGACGAACCGGGTAGACATGGACCTCGGTGAGGTTGACGGCACGGGGGATTACGACCCTGACCGAGTTCTGAAGCATCAGGATGTCGCAACTCGGAAACATCGTGAGGCTGTGGCGACTTGAATTCAGCAGCTCTTTGGCACGTTCAGCGCCATATCTGTCGATCATCAGGCGTCGATAGGCCTCAAGCTCCGGCTCGCCCTCCTGCTCATCGTGGGCGAACATGGTCCCTTCGGACGTATGGCCGTTCGGATAGGCCCACACACCGATAAGGGAAACGAGGGGCGTCCCCTTCTCGTCAAAGAACGGCGCACGGCCCCCCTTCGCCCCCGGCCGGCGTTTGAACTGCCGGCCATCTGGCCCGACCGTCGATGCATGCGCGGCTACGGGATGATAAGTGTCCGCCAGGTTCTCGAACTGATGTTTCCAATTGCCCCTGTAGAAGTAACGATGGCGCCCGTTTGAGAATTCAAGCTCGCCTTCGGGCGATCTGTCCGCCAATTCATCGATACCCTCGGCGGCCGGGCCGAGGAAATCGAGAAGGCCGGGCCCGTCTTCAGCGAGAGAGGCGAACACGAAGCCGCGGTAAATCTCCACCCTAGGAACAGGCATCATCCCGTACTTTGGATCGGACAGATCGACGCTGGCAGGATAGTCTTCCTTGAGTGGAACACCGGCCAGCCGGCCATCCAGATCGAAAGACCAGCCATGATAGCAACACTGGAACAGCTTCGTGCGACCGCAGTCCTGATTGACAACCTTGGCTCCCCGATGGCCACAGCGGTTAAACAAGACGTGCACTTTGCCGGTTGCATCGCGGCTCATGACGACCGGACGGCGCGCTACCGTAGCCGTGACGTAGTCTCCCGGCGCGCTCACTTGGCTTTCGTGACCAACAAACACCCAGAGCCGGCCAAAAACCCTCTCCATTTCCAGTTCGAAAAGATCTGGGTCGGTGTACACATCCCGATGGACGCGATCTTCTTGTACTAGAGAGCGGATTTTTTCGTTCGTCCATTTGGTCATGAGACTTTTCTCCGTTCTTTCCGTCCTGAAACAGTATCTACGAGAGTTTTCCGGCGATAGCTTCGATTTCTACTTTCATTCCCGGAATTGCGAGTTCTTTGACACCGATCAGAGTGCTGGCTGGCCGGCAATCGCCGAAGTATTCTTGACGTACTGGGTTGATTGATTCGCGATCCGCGACGTCCGTTAGATACACGGTTACCCGCAATACATCCTCAAAACCCATCCCAACCTTCTCAAGGATCTTGCGCATCCCTTCGAAGATCGTCCGGGTCTGTTCAACCACGTCGTCCCCTCCAATAACGTTCAGGTCGTCGTCGAGGGCAGCCAATCCGGAAATGAACAGGAAGCCTCCCAACCGCACCGCATCGGTATAGTGACTTATCGGCGGGTTGAGATCGTCGATTCGAACCTCCTCTCGGTACATGCCCTGCATCACTTCTCTCCAGCGGTCATATGCATTATCGTATCCAATTATCCAAACAAGCCTGGGGAGGGTCAACCCCTATTCGTGCGCGGCAAGAAGAGACGGCAATGTCCGAGCCCCTCACGGGAGTGAGATGGGCCATGCGGGATACCTGGTCCTGTCAATCAGGCGTGGCGTATTTTCGTTGTGATGATAGTGGGATAGACAAGTGGCGCGTGGCGTGGCGAACGCGTCGGCGTAGGGCATTTGGCGGCGATCGCCATCCGGATGCGTCCGATGGTTAAATCGACGGTGACCTGCACGCCGAAGTTGGCTCCGGCCCGAGGGATCTCGGCTTCACAACATGACACAAGCTTGTTCGACCCGTTTTGTATCCAATAAGGCATTTTGGTGGAAATAGATTATTTCGGCGGCACGAATTGTGCCGAGGTAGAGGTCTCTATAGTCGCTTAGCCGGGAGGCATGCATGGCTGACGCCAATGTCTCGATTGCGACGAGGGTGTGGCTGGTTTCTGGGTTGTGGAACGCCCTGTGACAGAAGCGGTTGATGCCCGCGAAGGGCGTTGTCACGGGAACTTGGCCAGCGGGACCGAGGCCCGGTAAACTTGGTCTATGAGGCCGATTTCCTACGCCCGCCATCGCTTTTCGCCGTCGGTCATCCAGCAGGTTGTCCGGCTGTACCGTCGCTTCACCCTCGTCTACCCCGATGTCGAGGAAATGCTGGCCGGGCGGGGCCCGTCGTTCAGCTATGAGACCGTCCGGCGATGGGTGTGTAAGTTCGGCCCGGCGATCGCGCGGCGGCTGCGCCGGCAGCGACCGAGCCCCAGCGCGCTGGCACCTGGATGAGATGGTCACCCGGATCGGCGGAGAGCGGCTCTACCTCGGGCGTGCCGTCGACGACGAAGGCCAGGCCCTCGTTGTTCTGGTCCAGCGCCGTCGCAACCGGGCCGCCGCGTTGAACCTGATGCGGCGATTGCTGAAGAAGGGCGGCTTCGCCCCGACGCGCGTGACCACCGACCGGCTCTGATCCTATATGGCGCGGCCTTCGCCAAACTCGGTCTATCGACCCAGCATGTGCAGGGCCTGAGGCAGAACAACCGCGCCGAAGTCTCGCACCGACCCGTCCGGCGTCGAGAACGCAAGCTCCAGCTCTTCAAATCACTGGGGTAAGCTTAAAGGTTCCTCGCCCTCCACGCCGCCGTCCTCAATACCTTCAACCTCCAACGCCACCTGATCTCCCGAGCGACGCTCCGCCGTTTCCGAGCCGCGGCCATCAACGCGTGGGAGAAGGCGGCGGCAGCGGCGTGATAGCTGCAATGGCCCCGTCATTAGCGCGCTCGCCCCCCGCTCCCGTGAGAATGCCCTTTCCAGGCCATCTCAGCCTTCCCTGCTCGATATCGGGTGTCGGAGCGGCGGCTCCGTCACCCGTGCCTCGGGGCATTAACGCCTACCCGTATGCTTGACATCCCCGCCGCCAACGGTAATATTGTATACGATTATGCGATTTGAGTCGACCGCACAAGGGAGGCCCTCGTGACCCAGCAGACGATCAGCTGGCCTGCCAGCGACTTCACCCGCATTCCCTATGCGGTCTACCGCGATCCGGCCTTGTTCGACCGGGAGCAGGAGCGGATCTTCCGGGGGGAGACGTGGAGCTATCTCCTGCTCGAGGCCGAGATTCCCAATCCCGGCGATTTCCGGACGACCTATGTCGGCAACTCGCCGGTGATCGTGAATCGCGACGAAGAGGGGGCCATCCATGCCTTCGTCAATCGCTGTGCCCACCGCGGCGCCACGGTCCGTCGGGAAACGCACGGCAACGACTCGACCCATGTCTGCTGCTATCACCAGTGGTGCTACGACTATCGCGGCAACCTCATGGGCGTGCCCTTCATGCGAGGGGTCAAGGGCAAGGGCGGTCTGCCGCGCGATTTCGACAAGTCGCAGCATGGGTTGAGGAAACTCCGGGTCGAAAGCCGCTCGGGCGTCGTCTTCGGCACGTTTTCGGACACGGTCGAACCCCTTGCGGAGTACCTGGACGAGCTGATCGCGAACCACATCGACCGGACGTTCCACAAGCCGATCCGGATCCTCGGCTATCAGCGGCAGGAGGTGCACGGAAACTGGAAGCTCTATACGGACAACCTGCGCGATCCGAACCATGGCGGCCTGTTGCACATGTTCCAGATCACCTTCGGCATTGCGCGGCTGAGCCAGTGGGGCGGCGCCCGGATGGATCGCCGCCACCGGCACAACATCTCCTTCACGAAGCGCGGGACGGACGCCGACGACGGCGCGCAGTCCTACGGCGAGACGGCGCGGCGCGATTCCGGGCCGCAGCTCGAGGATCCGGCCCTGCTGGAGTACCGGCCGGAGTGGGAGGACGGCTTGTCCCTCTCGATCATGTCGGTCTTCCCCAATGCCGTCTTCCAGCAGATCGGCAATTCGCTCGCGACCCGGCAGATCCGGCCGCGCTCGGTCGACGAGTTCGAGATCTTCTGGACCTACTACGGCTTCGCCGACGACGACGAGAGCATGACGAAGCACCGTCTTCGGCAGGCCAATCTCGCCGGGCCCGCCGGACTCGTCTCCATGGAGGACGGGGAGGCGGTGGAGATCGTCCACCGCGCCATCGTCGGCGATGCCGACCGCCATTCCGTCGTCGAGTTCGGCAACTCCGCCGAGATCGTCGACCAGGATACGCTCGTCACGGAGGTGCCGATGCGCGGCTTCTGGTCCAACTACTATGACATGATGGGGTTCGGGGCCGGCGTTCCGGCGGGCGGGGAGGGCTGATCATGCAGGACGAGATGGTGGCGGACGCCGGCCTGCGGCCGGCCTTCGAGGCGCTCCTGATCGAATACGTCAGCCGGATTGACGAGGACCGGCTGGAGGACCTGATCGAGCTGTTCTGCGAGGATGCCTCCTATCGGATCATCCCACGAGAGAATGTCGAGCAGGACCTGCCCCTGACCCTGATGCTGTGCGAGAACAGGCGGATGCTGCGGGACAGGATCGTCTCGTTGCGTGAGGCCAACATTTACAATCTACACTACGATCGCCATCTTCTCAGCTGCGTCCGGCATCTTGGCGAGAAAGACGGGATCCATCACGTCGAAGCGGCGTTTGCCGTCTATCAGACCAGCACCGAGGGCGTCACCCGTCTGTTCAGCGTTGGGAAATACGTCGACCGCATCGTCCGTCGGGGGGACCGGTTCCTCTTTGCGGACAAGACCGTCGTGGTCGATACGGCCGCCGTCCCGACCCTGCTGGCCACACCGATCTGAATTCTAGAGCGTGCAATGCCAATCAACAGTGATGAGCGGACGATTTCGGCGCAGCAGCAGGCCTACCGCTACATTCGCGAGCGCATTCTCTCGGGCAACCTGCCGGGCGGTGCGCCGGTGAACGCCAGTACCATCGCGAAGGAGATCGGCGTCAGCCGCATTCCGGTCCGGGAAGCGCTGCGCGAGCTCGACGCCGAAGGCCTCATCCAGATCCGGCTCAACCGCAGCGCCGTCGTCACGCAACTGACCCCGTCCGAGGTCCGCGAGCTGTTCGAGATGCGAGCGGTCCTCGAAGCGCTGGCGACGCGGATCGCGCTGGAGCACCTCGACGACGATCACCGGGACGAACTCGAGATGCGACGTCGCCAGATGGACCGCGCGCGCGACGACGTGAAGCTCTGGACCGTCCGCCATCAGGCGTTTCACGATTTTCTCTGTGCCCAGAGCCAGAGGCCCCGGCTGGTCGCGGAGATCACGCATCTTCGCGAGGCCGTGCAGCCCTATCTGCTTCTCTACATCGGTGTCTACGGGACGACCGAAATGCCGGGGTTCGAGCACGAGACCCTCCTGAGCGCCATCGACTCCGGCAATCCCGGGCTCGTGGAGATTGCCGTGCGCAACCACATCATGAGTGCGGCCGAGGGCGTCATCACGTTCCTCGAACAGAGAATGCGCAAATCCCCCGAGGCGGCGTCCCCCGGTCGGCCCGAAGGTGCGGCGGCATCCGTCAAGAATCTGGAATCGGGGCACCTTGAGTACTGATTCCGCCAGCCATGGCGCCGCGTCGGACGATCCGGGCGCCGGGCCGCGCGTCGCGGTGGTGACGGGCGCCGGCTCGGGGATCGGGCGGGCATGCGCGGAGGCTCTGGCCCGCGACGGCTTCAAGGTGGTCGGTCTGGGGCGCCGGGAAGGTCCGCTGCGGGCGGCCGCGATCGAGCCTCGGGTGTGCGACGTTGCCGATGCCCGGCAGACCCACGCCGTCCTTGCCGCCCTCACTGAAGCCTTCGGCCGCATCGACGTCCTGGTCAACGCTGCCGGCCTGGTCCGTTCCGCCCGGTTCGGGGAGATGGCCGAGGACGACATCGACGCGCTGGTCTCGGTGAACCTCAGGGGCACCCTCAACACCATCCGCGCGGCGCTGCCCGGGCTGCGGCGCCACGGCGGTGTCATCGTCAACATCAGTTCGACGCTGGCCCAGAGACCGACCGCGGGTGCGGCGGTATACGCGGCGACGAAAGGGGCGGTCGACGCCCTGACCCGGGCCCTCGCGGTCGAGCTCGCCCCGGACGGCATCCGGGTCAACGCCGTCGCCCCCAGCCTCGTGCGCAGCGACATCTGGCTCTCCGCCGGCATGGACCAGGCCAGCTACGACGCCCTGCTCGCGGCCCGCGGCCGCGACTACCCTCTGGGCCGCGTCGGCGAGCCGTCCGACGTGGCGGCCCTGGTGGCGTTTCTCGCCTCGCCCCGTGCCGATTGGATGACCGGCGCCGTCGTCCCGGTGGACGGAGGCTCTTCCGTCGGGACCCGTCCCCGAACCTAGCCCGACGATCTTCGCCTCGGCCTCTTCTAGTGCCTTGACGTTCGGATCGTAGTGCGCATAATCGTATACGATTATGCAATAGATCAGAGGCGACGGTGGATCATCGACCTCGCATGACATTGCGGCAGGCCTCGATCGCCGGCGCGACGGCCGAGAGCGGGTCCGACGGACCGCAGTCGGGGGCAGCCGCCCTGGGCAGTCCCGGGGCGGAATGCATCCGTCTCGACGGGATCCGCAAGGTGTTTCCGGCCGATGCCGGCGGAGAACCCGTGATCGCCGTGGAGGCAACGGACATTGCCGTCCGGCGCGGCGAGTTCGTGACGATCGTGGGGCCGAGCGGCTGTGGCAAGAGCACCCTGCTCAACATCCTCGCCGGCCTGGAGTCGCCCACCGATGGCCACGTCCTGATCAACGGCAAGGAACACCGGGATCGCCGTCCGTTCTTCGGCTACATGTTCCAGAAGGATCTTCTGTTTCCCTGGCGCACGATCCGCGACAACGTCGCGGTCGGCCTGGAGATCCAGGGGCAGTCCCGGCGAGAGGCCCGGGAAAGGGCCACCGAGATTCTCGAACGCTTCGGCCTGATCCGTTTCGCCGACAAGTATCCGGCCCAGCTGTCCGGCGGGATGCGCCAGCGCGCGGCCTTGATGCGCACGCTCCTCTGCGACCGGGAATTCCTGCTGCTCGACGAACCGTTCGGCGCGCTCGACGCGCTGACGCGGTCGATCATGCAGGAGTGGCTGCTGGGCATCTGGGAATCGGACCACAGGACCATCGTCTTCATCACGCACGACATCGAGGAAGCGGTCTTCCTCTCCGACCGGGTCCTGCTGATGTCCGCGCATCCGGGGCACGTGAAGACGGAACTCGTCGTCGATCTCGGGCGGCCGCGCGACCACACGGTCGTCACATCGCCGCGTTTCGCCCAGCTCAAGAAAATACTCCTGGACAACATCTACGAGGAAAGCCTCAAGGCCCAATCTGAAATCGGCTGACGTGATGTCGGTCAACAGCAGGGAGCGCACGGAAATGTCTTACAGGTCTTCTGTCCTCGCTTGTGCCAGTCTTGCCGCCGTCGGTGCCATTGCTGCATCGGGTCCGGCTCTGGCGCAGGCGGACGGCTGCAGCGGTGCCCCCGAGACCGCCAGCGTCACGATGATGGCCGACTGGCTGCCCTGGGCCTCCCAGGGGCCGATGGTGGCCGCCCAGTTGGCGGGGTACTACGCCGACCGCGGCCTGGAGGTGGACATCGTCTCGCCGGCCAACCCGGCCGATCCGATCAAGCTCGTGGCGAGCGGACAGGTCGAGTTCAGCCTGACCTATGTGCCGGAGATCATGCTGGCCCATGAGGCGGGAATCCCGGTGATCTCCGTCGCGACGACCCTGCGGGTCCTGTCGTCGGGCCTTTTCTTCCTCACCGATCGCGAGATCGACGGCCCCGAAGACCTCTCCGGCATGACGCTGGGCGTCGGTCCGAAGCAGGATGCGCAGGCCTTCCTCGACACTGTTCTGGAGGCCGGCGGCCTGACCCGGGACGACGTGGAGGTGGTCGATCCCGGCTACGCCCACATCCCGATGATCCTGGCCGGGCAGATCGACGCCGCCCACGGCCTGACCTATTCCGAAGGGATGGCGGCCGCTGAAGCCGAGGGAGAGGACGCCATCCGCTGGCTGCTGTACAGCGACTTCGGGGTCCCCGCCTTCTACTACCAGGTCCTCGCGGCCAACACCGAGTGGATCGAGGCGAACCCGAACACGACCTGCCACTTCCTCGCCGGAACGATGCAGGGCCTGGAGGACTGGCTCGCCGATCCGACCGCGGCGCTGGAGCAGATCGCCACGGCCAACGAGCAGTTCACCCCGGAGCAACACCTGGGCATCTACCAGGGGACGGAAGGCCACTGGGTCGTCGATGGCGTCGCCCTGCGCCAGGACGCTTCGGTCTGGTCCGAAGCCGCCGAGTGGGCCCGGCATCGGGGTCTGATCACCGAGGATCTCCCCCCGGAGACCTACTTCACCAACGCGTATCTGGCAGCCGAGTAAGAAACCGGGACGCCGGCTCCGGGCGGCCGAGGCCGCCGGGAGCCGGTTCCGCCACCATCAAGGGTCGGAGGGATGGAGATGACCACCACGGCGAAGCGTCGTACCGAATATGCCGTTCCAGGCAACAATCCGCCGATCAGCCACTACACGGACGCCGTCCGGTTTGGCGATCTGCTGTTCATCTCGGGCATGGCGCCTCTGGACGAAGCCGGGAACCTCGTCGGCGGCGGCGACGTGGTGGCGCAGACCCGCCAGGTGTTCGAGAACGTCCGCCGCACGCTGGAGGCCGCCGGCGCGGGGTTCGAGGACGTCCTCAAGGTCACCGTCTACCTGACCGACATCGATGACCGGACGGCGATCAATCCGGTCCGCCAGGAGTATTTCGGCGAGGCGAAGCCGGCCAGCACCCTCATCGAGATCAGCAAGCTCGCGATCCCCGGCATGAAGGTCGAGGTGGAAGCCGTGGTCGGGATCGGCCGCTGATGGCTGAGAGGCCGACCACCCGGACGGGTCTCGGGTCGCGAATCGTCGTCGTGCTCCCCGTCCTCGTCGTCGTCGCGGCGCTGGTGGCGTTCTGGGAGCTCTTCATCATCGTGACGGGGCAGCCGGACTATATCCTGCCGCCGCTGCACGAGATCCTCGTCGTCGCGGTAGAGCGGGCAGGGACGACGTTCCTGCCGAACGCCTGGGTGACCCTGCAGGAGATCCTCCTCGGCTTCTTCTTCGGCGCGACGGTCGGATTGACCCTGGGGACCGTGATCTTCTTTTCGCTGACGATGCGGCGGGCCCTGCTGCCGCTCGTGATCGCCACCCAGGCGATCCCGGTGATCGCGATCGCCCCGGTCCTGGTCGTCTGGTTCGGGTTCGGCATGACGCCGAAGGTCGTCGTGGCGGCCCTGATCTCGTTCTTTCCCGTGGTCGTCAACACGATCGCCGGACTGAACGCGGTGGATCGCGACACGGTCAACCTGATGCATTCGATGAACGCGTCGGGCCGGCAGATCTTCACCATGGTCCGCATACCGGCGGCGCTGCCGCATGTCTTCACGGGCCTGAAGAACGCGGCAGCGATCAGTGCGATCGGTGCCATCGTCGGCGAATGGGTCGGCGCCCACGAGGGGCTGGGCCCCGTGATGATCGCGGCGAACGCCGGATTCAAGACCACGGTGGTCTTCGCCGCCATCTTCTACCTGTCAGCCATGGCGATCAGCCTCTTTCTCCTGGTCGTCCTGGTCGAGCGGCTGGTCATGCCTTGGCACTTCCTGACACGGGAGAAGCGGTGAGCGGGTTCATTCCCGAGCCCCGTCCCATCTCAACGGTGAGGTAGACAATGACACTCGCGGCATCCTCGCAGACGGGCTATCTCCTGCGCGGCACCATCCTGGACGGCAGCCTCTCCGGGCCCGTCCCGGACGGCGCCGTCGTCGTGGACGGCGAGACCATCGCCTGGGTCGGCCCCGCAGCCTCCCTCCCCGAGCAGTGGCGCGCTGCCGATCTGACGCTGATCGAGCGGCCGGGCGCGACGATCCTGCCTGGCCTGGTCGACGCGCATGTCCACATCTCGTTCGGTGAAGCCCGGTCCGAGGAGGAACTGGCGCTCTACACGCCCGTCGAGTACCGCTCCCTGAGGGCCGTATGGAACGCGCGGAAGGTGCTGCGCGCGGGCGTCACCAGTGCCTTCGACGCGGCGACGACCTTCAACGTCGGGGCGGCCGTGCGCGACGCGATCGAGGCCGGGATGTTCGAAGGGCCGCGCTTCTCCGTCGCCGGCCGGCAGATCACCAGCCACCAGGGGCTGGAGGACGCGTTCCCGAGCTGGAACCCGTTTCCGCCCGGCCAGGCCGGCGTCCTCGTCAAGAGCCGGGACGAGATGATCGAGCAGGTCCGCCTGCAGGTGAAGGACGGCGTCGACACGATCAAGGTCTCCGGATCGAACGATTCCGCCGTGTCGGACGAGCCGCTCGACGGCGGCGCGTTCACCGAAGAGGAGTTCAGGCTGATCGCCGACGAAGCGCACCGCCTCAACCGGACCGTGACGGTGCATGCCCGGTCGAAGGAATCGACGCTCTGGTGCGCCCGGTCCGGCTACGACTGGATCATGCACGCGTCGTACATCGACGATGAAGGGATCGAGGCGTGCCTCAAGAACGGCGTCAGCCTTTGCCCGACACTGACGCTGCTGGTCAACATCGTCGACTCTCATGTCGGCTCGGCCGGCGCCTCCATCATCGACGTCTTCAAGCGGGAGGTCGATGCGGCCGCCGAGAACCTGAGCCGGGCGCATCGTGCCGGCGTGCCGCTGATGTGCGGCTCCGAATCGGGATGGTCGCTGGTGCCCTACGGCCAATGGCACGCCAAGGAGCTGCAGATCATGGTCGACCTCCTGGGGCTGACGCCGCTTGAGGCGATCCATGCGGCGACCGAGGCCGCGTCGCGTGCCCTGCCGCGCCTGACGGGCAAGATCGGCAAGCTGGAGGCCGGCAGGTTCGCCGATATCCTCGTCGTCGATGGCGACCCCCTCGCCGACATCACCCTCCTGCAGAAGCCCAGCCGGATCGCGCACGTCATGAAGGGCGGGCGCATGGTCGACACGACGACGCCGATCGAGCCGCGCCGGGTCTGGTCCTGGGAGAAGCACAAGACCTACCTCCCCGGCAAGTTCATGTACGACGAGGCTTCCGGCGCCGGAAAGGTGGTCTGAGGCCATGACCAGCGGTCCCGACACCATCGCCTATCCGATCGGGCTCGGCCCGGTCACGACGCGGATCCTGGAGTGCAACGGGGGCGGGGAGCCGGTGCTCCTCGTCCACGGGCTGGGCGCCCGGGCGGACCGATGGCGTGCCACGCTGGCGTCGTTCGGCAGGGCCGGGTATCGGGCCCTGGCGGTCGACCTGCCCGGCCACGGCTTCGCGACCAAGGGCCCAGAGGCGCCGGCGAGCGTGCCGGCGTTCGCCGACATGGTCGAAGCGCTGCTCGATGCCCTGGAACTGCCGCGGATCCATCTCGTCGGAACCTCGCTCGGCGGGCACGTCCTGGCGACCGTCGCCACCCGTCGCCCCGACCGGGTCGCCTCCCTGGTGCTGGTCGGCGCGGTCGGCCTGATGCCGCTGGGCCGCGAGGCCGGCGATGCCATCCGGGCGAATGTCCGGAAGACCGACCGCGACGCGATCGTCGCGAAGATGCGGTTCGTGTTCGAGAACGAGGCGCTGATCACCGATACCTTCGTCGAGGAGGAGTGGCGGATCAACAACTCTCCCGGTGCCGCGGAATCGTTCGAAGTCCTCGGGGACTACATTGCCGGCAAGATCGATGCCGACAACGTCCTTGAGGCGCTTGGGAGCGTGGCTCCGAGGCCACCCCTGCTGCTTGTCTGGGGCGCCGACGACAGGGCCGTGCCTCCGACCATCGGCCGGAAGGCTGCCGAGGCGCTCGGATGCCGGCTGGTGCTGATCCCGAGCGCGGGGCACGCCCCCTATATGGAGCGGCCCGACGCGTTCGACGCCGAGGTGCTGCCGTTCCTGCGTCAGGCATCCGGCGGGTAGGGGGACAGGCGGCTGGGCCGTCGGCGGTCGCCTCGGGAGAACCGATCATTGGCGGATGCGAGCATCGATCCGGTCGTCATCGTCGGCGCAGGTCAGGCCGGAGCCTGGGTCGCCGCCACGTTGCGGAAGCTGGATCCGGACCGACCGATCGTGATGATCGGCGAGGAGCCGGTCGCGCCCTATGAACGGCCGCCGCTGTCAAAGGCCTTCCTCGCCGGCTTCTCGGGCATCGAGAGCGCGTTCATCCAGCCGCCGTCGTTCTATGCCGAGAATGCCATCGACCTCCGGCTCGGACAGCGCGTCGAGGCGATCGATCGCGGCAGTCGGCATGTGGTCCTGGCGGACGGTTCGCGGCTCGCCTATGGCAGGCTCGTCCTGGCGACCGGGTGCCGCCCTCGCAGGCTCGCGGTCCCGGGGGCGGACCTCCCCATCGTCCATGTCCTGAGGACGACCGCGCATGCCGACGCCATCCGGAAGGGGCTCGTCAAGGCGCGCCGCGTGGTTGCCGTGGGTGCGGGCTTCATCGGACTTGAAGTCGCCGCGGTCGCCCGGCGCATGGGGTGCGACGTGACCGTGGTCGAGAGCGCCGCAGGCGCCCTCGGGCGAATGGTCGCCCCGGCCGTCGCCCGCGAGATCGCTCAGATGCACGAGCGGCAGGGCGTTCGGTTCCGCTTCGGGGTCGGCGTCTCGGCCATCGGACAGGCCGGAACCAGGGCGGAGGTCGTGCTTTCCGACGGCAGTTCCTTTCCCGCCGATCTCGTCGTCGTCGGGATCGGGGCCCAGCCGGAGACGGCGCTGGCGGAGGCGGCCGGCCTCGCCTGCGGCAACGGCATCCTGGTCGACGAGGTCGGCATGTCCAGCGATCCGGCGATCTTCGCGGCAGGGGATGTCGCCAACCATTACAACCCCCTGCTCGACCGGCGCTTGCGGCTGGAGAGCTGGCAGAACGCGCAGAACCAGGGCATTGCGGTGGGTCGGACGCTGGCTGGCCAGCCCTCTCCCTATGCCGAGATTCCCTGGTTCTGGACGGACCAGTTCGACTGGAACGTTCAGATCGTCGGTGCGGCAGAGCAATGGGACCGGCTCGTCTGGCGTGGCGATCCCGCCTCTGGACAGGCCACCGTCTTCTATCTGAAGGACGAGGCCATCGTGGCGGCGAACATGATCAACAGCCCCCGCGATGTCCGACCGGTGCGCAAGCTGATGGCGAGCGGGTCGCGGGTGTCGACGAGCGACCTCGAGGATCGGTCGAGGAGCCTGGGCGAACTGTCCAAGGCGGGATGAACCGCGGCGAGGCGACGCTCGGAAGGGGCGGCCCGGATCTCCGGCAGACCGCTCGTCTTCGATCGCGCGCTCGTCCCGCTCGTGATGCTGCGGCCGGGGGCTGATGTGGGAGGAGGCCAGCCGGTCGAGCAGGTCGGAGATCGCCCGCTCGCTGAAGACGACGCCGAAGCGCTCCTCGATCACCCGGTGAAGGTCGATCCGGCGCCAGCGCACAGCGTCCGTCGCCGGATCGGGGCCAGTCTCGACGATCTCGGCCAGTTCCGTCACCCGAGCCACGCTCAGGCGGCGTCGACGGCCCAAAAGCAGGCGATCGCGGGGCCCCTCGGGTCCTTCCGCCATGAAGCGTGACGGCCCAGTCGCGCAGCGTCTGGCGGGCCGCGCCGACGATCTGCGCGGCGCCGCCGCGGCTCATCCCGTCATGGACGGCGGCCAGCGCCAACAGACGCCCGATCTCCCGGCTGTCCCAGCTCGACTTCACCACGCGGCGAGGCTCGGTGGCGTCGCAGTCAACTCGGCGGACATCAAGTGCACCTGAAGAATTGGGATATTGGCGGCGGCGCCGAGCCAAGACGGCCTGGGGTTCGCCATCGCGCCTGCATCGTCGGCCTGGTCCTGCCGACGACGCAAAGGTCTCCACCGCGGTGGAATATCATGAGCCGGGTTGAGGGGTCAGAGCTCCGGCCGGGTCCACGCGCACCCGCGACGTTGCCCGGCCATTGCGCCGAGGCGCGGCCAAGGAGTCGCGCATTACAAGCTCAGGAACGTGAAGCCGTGTTTCGCCGTCGCCGGTGTTGCCGTTCGAGATGCGATGCATCAGCAAGTGGACGCAATCCTCGGCGATCTGCGCCACGGGCTGTCTGATGACGGTGGGCCGTGGCCGGAATGCGGAAGCCCAAGGAAAGTCGTCGACAGAGACGACTGAAATATCCTCCGGGCACGAAAGACTCAGATCCGCTAAAGCATTCATGACTCCGATCAGCATCAAATTATTCGAGACAAAAAGAACCGTCGGTGGATCCATGCTGGTCAGTAGTGTCTTCGTGGCGATATAGGCCTCTTCCTCGCGAAAATTACAAAAAATGATATATTCGTTCCGGATTCCGATTCTGAAATCCTTTAAGCTTTTCTTCGCGCCGTCATATCGTTCCCTGCCACTCGTCAAGTTTTGCGGCCCGGCAATGATCCCGATCTTCTCATGTCCGAGGCTGACAATCCGCTCGACCGCAAGATGCGCCGCCTTGTGATTGTCCAAGCCCACGTAGTCGGCCCGAATTCCGAATATCATGCGGTCCACAAGAACAAGCGGCATTGTCAGGTGTTTGGACAGCGCGGCACCATGCGTGGAAACGGATGGTGCAAGTATCACGCCGTCAACTCGATTGGATTTCATCAATTCAAGGCACGAAGCATCGCGATGAGGATCCTGATCCGTATCGCTGAGGAGCACAGAGAACCCCTCAGCTTCCAAGAGTCTCTCGACGGTCTGGACCAGGGTCGTGAAATACGGATTGGTGATGTCGGCAACGATTAGGCCGATCAAGTTGGTCCGCCCCCGTTTCAGACTTTGCGCGACTCGGTCGGGTGCATAGCCAAGGACATCGATCGCCTGTTCAACCCGCTCCCGAAGTGCGGGGCTGACATAGGCCGAGTTGTTGATCGTTGCGGAAACGGTTGCTGTCGAGACGCCCGCTAGCCGAGCAACGTCCTTGATCGTGGCCATGGCATGAATCGATCTTGCTTACTGGGTCGATCTCGAAGGGCATGTTCGGCCTTCTATGCGCCATAAGGTCCGGGAATTCAAGCCACGTGGCCGGCTCGGCCGACATGCATGAGGATGTGCTGATACAACCCCATCGGCTTGACGAAACGTTTAGCTATACGATACGCTTGGCGCGAACCGTTGCCGCGGGCCTCGTTCAGTCCGTGCCAGAGAGGGGGAGGCGATGACAGCGAACGTTACGGAAGGTCGCGCACCGGAGTGGAAATACCAGCGCCAGTTCGACCATGGAGAGGGCGTCTCGACGCGTACGCGCCGCGCCAGCCTGGTGGTGGAAAAGGAACCGGTTCTGCTTGATGACGAGAGGATGCGTTTTTTTCTTGCTAATGGTTATCTGACTTTAACACCACAACTTCCGGCTTCTTTTCATCAAGACATGTTTGATAGGTTCTTGGAGCTTGCTGGCGACGATAATGATGCCAATCCAGGGAACAATCTGTTGCCTGTTGTTCCAGAAATGAGCTTGATATTCGAAGATCCAGTCGTCAAGGGCGCGTTGACTAGTGTTCTTGGTGACGGCTACATGATGCACCCTCATCGTGTACTTCATGATAATCCGCCAGGAAGCGATGCCCAGGTCTGGCATCATGACAGCTACTGGGGATACAAGCGGAAGGTGCATAATCATCATCCCTGGTGGGTCATGATCATGTACTATCCACAGGAGATATTTGAAAAAATTGGACCGACTGGAGTCATACCCGGCAGTCAGTGCATCGCGCAACGCTTGGAGGATATCGATCAACTGGGTACGCCGGCCGAGGGTCAAGCTGGCACGTGCATGATGATCCATTACGACATCTGGCATCGGAAGATGAAGAACTTCACGAACCTGAAGAGGTTCATGACGAAGTTCGAATTCATAAGGATGCATCGACCGGACCGGGTGACCTGGGACAACACCAACCCCGACTGGCAGGCGCCCGCCAGCCCGCCGGCCTATGACATGGAGCCGGTCTGGAGGGCACACTGGTACTGGATCAGTCACAAGCCGCTGCCTCAGCCGGACGTCAAACCGACAGCCGACATCGCCGATGCGATGTCCCGTCTGAACGACGAGGATCGCCGCGTCAGGGCGCGGGCTGCCAGCGACCTCGCCCGATATGGCGCGGATGCGGTCGAGGCGATCCCTGCCCTTGTGAACTCGCTGGGGGACGACAGCGAGCCGGTCGGCCTGAATGCCGGCTACGCCCTTGCTGCGATCGGCGAAGTTGCGATCCCGGCGTTGATCGAGGCGATGCGGGGGAACGATGGCGAAAACGTTGATGATGCGCGGTGCTTCATCGACGAAGGCCAGAAGAGCGAGATCGAGATGGTGGCGCGGAACGCCGCCCATGGACTGGTCGCCGTGGGCAAGCCGGCGGTTCCGGCCCTTGTGGAGGTCGCCCTCACGGCCGGTCCAAGGGTTCGCAAATACGCCAGCTTCGCCCTCGGCGAGATCGATACTGACGACGATGTGGTTCTCAACGTCCTGGGGGAAAACGCCCGTCACCCCGATCCGGCCGTTCGCATCAACGCGGTCGAAGCCCTGGGACTGAAACGGGGAACGGACCGGACGGTCGAGATCCTCGCCCAGGCCCTGGACGACGAGGACGACGAGGTCCGGTTCAATGCCGCCTTGTCCCTGGCGCGCCTCGGTCCGACGGCGGCGCCTGCCGTAGCCGCCCTGACGCATTCGCTGACCGATGGCAACAGATATGTCACCGGCTATGCGTTGGAAGCACTTGAGCGAATCGGTACGGCGGAGGCGACCAACGTGCTGATGCGGATGCTCAAGATCGGGCGCTGGTGCCCGATGACGAACAACAAGAGCCTGTTCTGACCAGATAGCGTCACCGGCGGCTGCCATGATCGTGCAGCCTGACAGTCGTGCCAATGCGGCAATAATCACTAAAGACAGGGGGAAATCATGGCCAAGAATACTGTTGTCGCAGTCACTGCGGCTCTAATGGCGTCGGTCTCAAGTCAGGCTCTGTCTCAGGGTCACGGCGGCGTGACAGTCAATGTTCTCACGTTTACGGGACCCGTCATTTCCGAGCCGCTGCAGCGGCGGGCTCCGGATTTCGAGGCGATGACGGGTGCCGACGTGAATGTCATCACGGTACCATTCGCGGACCTCTACTCCAAGATCCTGACCGACTTCGCGACCGGGACCAATAGCATCGATGCTATTGTCTTTCCGCCGCAATGGCTGGTCGACTTCGTCGAGCCTGGCTTCCTGATGCCGATCGACGACATGATCGCAAACGACCCTGACATCGCCTGGGATGAGATTGGCGCCTTCTTCCGGGACTTCAGCGCGTCTTTCGGTGGTAGCACCTATACCGTCCCATTGGACGGCGACTTTCACATGGTGTACTATCGGAAAGACCTGCTTGAGGCGGCCGGAATGGAGCCGCCGGCCACGTGGGACGAGTACCTGGAGGTCGCAGAGCACTTCCACGGCCAAGATCTGAACGATGACGGAACGGCGGACTACGGATCATGCGTTACGATGAAGCGCAATGCGCAGTCGTATTGGATGATCTACAGCGTCGCTGCGCCGATGCTGCAATACGAGGGGACGCAGCAGGGGGTGTTCTTCGATCGCGAGACCATGGAGCCTCTCGTCCGCAATCCGGGGATGCGGCGTGCCATGGAAATCTATCGCAGCCTCGTCGACCTCGGGCCGCCGGACCAGCTCAATCATGATATTGGCGATGCGCGCAACACGTTCCTCACGGGTCGATGCGCCCTCATCATGGATTGGGGGGATACGGGCGCTCTGGCCATCGATCCTGAAACCTCGCAAGTGATCGACAGGGTCGGCGCGATCATCACGCCCGGGTCAAGGGAAGTCTACGATCGGGACGCCGGCGAGATGGTGGAATGCACCCCGGACATCTGCCCCCATGCCGAGGACGGTATCAATCATGCGCCGTTCTCTGCATTCGGCGGCTGGTCGGGGGCCATCAGTGCGGCGGCGGACCCGGACGTCCAGCAGGCAGCCTACGACTTCATCTCCTACATGACCGCGCCGGCGCAATCCGACATCGACGTGACGATCGGCATCACCGGGTTCAATCCCTATCGCAGCAGCCATTTCGAGCAGCTCGAGACCTGGACCGATGCGGGGATGAGCGAGGAGTTCGCCAGGAGCTACCTGGGTGCCATTCGGAACAGCCTGGAGAACCCGAACATGGTTCTCGATCTGCGGATCCCCTTCAATCAGCGGTATCAGCAGACCGTCCTCGATACGGTGATTCACCGGATGGCATCCGGCGAGATCTCGATTGATCAGGCGATGGACACGCTCCACGAGGGCTGGACCGAAATCACTGAGGAAGTGGGCGTCGATACCCAACTGGAAGCGTACAAGGCGTCGCTCGGCATTGACGCCAGGCTGTGAAGGCAGCGCGGCCCGTAATGTCCACGAAGGACCCTGGGAACCTGCCCCTAAACAGGGCAGGTCTCCCGACCCGGGCAGCCCGGCCGTCTGGCTCTGTCTGGGCAGAGCGACTGGAGCGGATGTCTCCGATGGTGTTCCTGATGCCATCGGTGCTGTTGATCCTGGGTCTCTCGCTCTTTCCTTTGCTTGCGTCGCTATACATGTCGCTGTCCCGCTTTCGCCTGGCGGCGGGCGGCTTCTCGATCGAGTTCACCGGCCTTTCCAACTATCGCAAACTGCTTTTCGGTAGCGAAGCGCCGCACCTCCTCGGTTCACCCGCCCCCCTTTCCGCCTGGGAGTGGGCGGCGCTCGTCGCTCTGACCGCTCTCCTGGTCCTGGCCTTCTGGCGCTACGTGCGCTCGGGGGCGACGATCGGGGGGGCGATCGGACGCGTGGCGGCGAGCGCCATCGTGCTCGCCGCCCTCTACCTCATGCTCGGCGTCTTCTGGGGCGGCAGTTCGGGCACGTTGCCGACCACCATGCTGTACGTCTTCGTTGGCGTCGCCGTCCAATACCTGATCGGGCTCGGCTTGGCGTTGCTCTGCATGCAGAACCTGCCTGGCCGGCGCCTGTTCCGGGCGTTGTTCTTCCTGCCGCTGATGATCACGCCCGTCGGCATCGCCTACGTGACGCGCATGTTGGCGGACACGCAGATCGGGCCTCTGGCTCCGATCTGGATGGCGGTCGGCTTGGCCGAGACGGCCTGGTCGGTGGATCCGGCCGCCGCCAGGTTTGTCGTCATGCTCGGCGATGCCTGGCAGTGGATCCCCTTCATCTTCATCGTGCTTTCCGCGGCACTCGAAAGCCAGGACAAGGATATCGAGGAGGCCGCGCGCATCGATGGCGCCAGCGCTTGGCAGATCTTCCGGTATGTGACGCTGCCGGCCATCCTGCCTGTGTCGATCACCATCGTGGTCATACGGATCATCGAGGCATTCAAGATCATCGACCTGCCCAACGTTCTCACGAACGGCGGCCCCGGCTACGCAACGGAGTCCCTGGCCCTTCACGCCTACATCGCCTGGAGAACACTCGACCTCGGCGGGTCGGCAGCGGTGTCCTACATCACCTTGGCCGCCGTCATGGTCAGTTGTCTGCTTCTGTTGTTGATGACCTCCTCATTCCGAGGGACCGGCAAATGACCATGAGGTTTGGCGCGCCGACGCGCCGCGGCGTCTCCGCAATCTTTCAGCGGACACCGGATCGCCCTTCTGCCTTTGCGCGAGTGCTTAGCTACATCGTGCTTTTCGGATGGTCGGCCGTCGTCCTTTTCCCGATCTACTGGGTCGCGGTGACTTCCTTGAAGACACCGATCGATGTTGCCAGCGGGCCGAAGTACCTGCCGTTCATCGACTTTCAGCCGACGTTGGAGCCGTGGCGATACATCTTGGTCGAACAGTGGAGTGATACCGTCCGGCCGTTCCTGAATTCAATTGTAGTGTCCTTCAGCAGTTCCGTGCTCGCGCTTGTCGCAGGGACCATGGCCGGCTATGCACTGGCGCGCATCGCCTTTCGGCCGAGCCTCGAGGCGGTCGGATTGTTCGTCGCTTGCACGCTTCTCGCGGCGGCCATGGCCGTAGCCCTGGGCGTTGCCTGGCCTATCGCCGCGGCCTCGGGGCTATCGATCTTCATTCTGATCTATGCCTCGCTGCGCCATCGCTTCAAGCTGCGCCTCTCGAACAAGGACATCGCGCTATGGATCATTTCGCAGCGGGCACTGCCGCCCGTCAGCATTGTCATCCCGCTGTACGTGATGTTTCTCGACCTGGGGATTCTTGCGACACCGATCCCTCTCATCCTGACATACGCTGTCGTCAACCTGCCGATCGTCGTCTGGCTGTCCCGGGACTTCGTCGCCCGCGTACCGTATGAGATCGAGGAATCGGCAATCGTCGACGGCGCCAGCCGGTACAGGATTTTCTGGTCGATCATCCTTCCGACGATCAAGCCGGGACTGGCGGCCATATTCCTGCTCGTTCTGATCCTGAGTTGGAATGAGTATCTCCTCGCCTTGATTCTCTCCACGGGTGATACCCAGACGATGCCATTGCTGGTCGCTGCTCAGAACGCGACACGGGGCCCGCAATGGTGGACCATGTCAGCATTGATCCTGATCATGATCGTCCCCGTCTTCGTGATGGCGATCATTCTAGAGCGGTTTATCCGGCGTGGGTTCCTGAGTGGGGCACTCAAAGGCTAGCTGGCCGAAGGAGGGTGACGGATGGCTTCGATTATTCTCCTCCAGGTGCGGAAGAGCTTCGGCGAGGTCTGCGTCCTCGAAGGTGTCGACCTGCACATCAGGGATGAGGAATTCGTTGTGCTTGTCGGGCCTTCCGGGTGTGGCAAGTCAACCCTGTTGAGGATGATCGCCGGACTGGAATCGGTCTCGGGCGGTGAAATCGAGATCGATGGCGTGGTGGTCAACGACCTGATGCCCAAGGATCGCGATATTGCCATGGTCTTTCAGAATTATGCACTCTATCCGACGATGAATGTCTTCGAGAACATGGCGTTCAATCTAAAGATCAAGAGGATGAACAAGGGAGAAGTGGACAGCCGGGTGATGGCTGCCGCCGCCACCCTGGATCTCTCCCGCCTGCTCGAGCGCCTCCCGGGGCAACTCTCGGGGGGGCAGCGCCAACGGGTCGCCATGGGTCGGGCGATCGTCCGCAAGCCGCGCGCCTTCCTGTTCGACGAACCGCTTTCCAACCTCGATGCAAAGCTTCGCGTTCAGATGCGGACCGAAATCAAGGAGCTTCATCAGCGTCTCCAGACGACCGCGGTCTATGTGACCCATGATCAGGTGGAGGCGATGACGATGGCGGACCGGATCATCGTGATGAACCAGGGCCGTGTCGAACAGATCGGTACACCCGACGAGGTGTTCGATGATCCGGTGAACCTGTTCGTCGCAGAGTTCATCGGCTCGCCGGCGATGAACATGCTGCGAGGGGAGGTGACCCAATTGAATGGGCAAACCGCTTTCAGTACCGGTGGGGAGGTACTCGAGGTTCGAGGCGATCTCGCGATCGTTCCGGGGCATGACGCGATCTATGGCATCCGACCTGAGCACATCGTACTGGATGACGAAGGAATCCCGGTTCGTGTGAACGTGGTCGAGAGCCTGGGTATCGAGACTTTGGTCTTCTGCGACCTTGCGGGTACCGAGATCTGCATGAAGGTCTTCGACCGTTATCGCCCCCGATCGGGCGATGTCATTCGAATACGACCCCGGGTCGAGGCGATGAGCCTGTTTGATGCGGAAAGTGGCCGTCGAGTCGCGCATGTCTGACGATCGTCCGCAGACAGCTCTGGTCACCGGGGCGCGACGCGGCATCGGGCGCGCGATCGCCGTGGCGCTTTCGGCCGCGGGCTTCAACGTCGCGATCACCGATGTCGTCGATGACGAACTCAGCGACGAAACCGTGAACGCCATCAGGAGCAGCGGAGGCAGCGTCGCTTTCTTCAGGAACGATCTTGCGGATATCGAAAGCCATCGCGACCTCGTCGACGAGGTCGAGAAGAGATGCGGGCCGATTAGCTGTCTCGTGAACAATGCTGGCGTTCAGGTCACCCGCCGTACGGATCTCCTCGATGTCCAGTCCGATAGCTTTGACAGAGTGATGGGGATAAACCTTCGCGGGACGTTTTTCCTCACGCAGACCGTAGCGCGTCGCATGATCGAACATAATGACGCCAGACCCAAGGGGCCGAGCGCTAACCACAGGAGTATTATCACAATTTCATCAGCAAATGTATTTATGGTTGGACCTGATCGGCCGGAATACTGCTTTTCGAAGTCATCACTCTCCTTGATGTCGAGGATGTTCGCACTCCGGCTGGCTGATGCCGGGATTGCGAGCTATGAGATCAGGCCAGGCATCATGCGAACCGACATGACCGCCCCTGCTGCGGAACAGCATGAGATTCGCATCCGTGATGGCGTGGTGCCGGCCCGCCGATGGGGCGAGCCCGAGGATGTGGGACGTTGTGCTGCAACCCTGGCTTGCGGCCTCATCAGCTTCTCCACAGGCGACGCATTCCACGTCGATGGCGGATTGCATATCCAAAGACTGTGAGCGGGGTCCTGGCGCGGCATTTTCATGGACATGCGGACCGGACGGCGCTGGAGATTGCCGCTGATGTCCATGAAACAGGTACGCGCGCCCGACATGTCGATCCCGCCGATCTGGACAGGCCAGCCAGTACGCCGAGTGATGATGTCGGATGTCGCCCATCGGGCGAGCTCGGCCTCGCGTCAGCGTCGCCGGTCATGATGACGTGGCTGATCGCGTACACCGTCGCCGTCGCGCCTTGGCGGTTCAGCATCCTCCCGCCCCAGCTCGGCGCCCGATCGTCACGCCGCCAGGGGCCCTCGGGCCTCAGTCGCGGATCGGGCCCTGGCCGCAGCGGGGCAGGGGGCGGCCGGCGGTGGCGAAGGCCATCGCGAGCAGGATCTCCTCCGGCCGCGGGCCGTCGGGCATCGTCACCGTCATCGTGTCGAAATGGTCGAAAGACCAGACCTCGTCCTTGTGCCCCAGCGGCACGTCGATGGCGGTACCGGGCAGGCCGAGCTTGACGTTGGAGGGGATGACCGCCGCCCCGCCGCCGACGGCGTCGCGCATCGGACGACCGAGCTTCGGATGGATGACGGCGCCGCCATGCTCCATGTCGCCGGCGACGCCGACGATGGCCGCCTTGCCGTAGCTCGCGGCTGGCGCGCCGAGCAGCCGGCAGGCCTCCGCCGCCAGCCTGTCGCCGGCAGCACCGCCGATGTCGAACAGCGGCGTCAGGTCCTCCACGAACCGTCCGGCAAAGGGGTTGCGGAAGACGGCCAGCGCCGCTACCCGATGGACCGGGTCCGCCGCCGCGTAGTGGCCGTCGGCGAAGATCGTCTCCCGGACGAACTGGGTCTTGCGGAAGTCCATCGTTCACATCTCCTCCAAGCGGCGGCGCCATCGGGCGGGACGGGACGGCCGCCGGCGCCATCGCTGCAGCTTGGACCGGTCGCCGCCGCGTCGACAAGCGAGGACGGCCCTCAGTCCATCAGCAGGCCGCCATTGACGTCGATGAACTCACCGGTGACGTAGGCGGAATGCCTGGAGCAGAGGAAGGCGACGACGGGCCGACATCGTCGGGCACGCCGCGACGGCCGACGGGGATCGACGCGCCCTCCGGAACGGCGGTGCTGCGCGAATAGCCCATCGAATCGCTGAAGGCGGTCTCGCCGATGCTGCCGGGCAGCACCGCATTCACCGTCACGCCGAAGGGGCCCAGGTCCTTCGCCAGGACGCGGGTCAGGCCGCCAAGGGCGGATTTCGACACGGCGTAGGAAGCGACGTCCACCGCGCCGATCACCTTGGTCGCCAGCGAGAGGCTGTTGACGATGCGCCCTCAGCCGCGCGCCCGCATCCCTCCGATCATCACCGCCTGACAGCAGTTGAGCGCGCCACGGACGTTGACCTGGTCGACCAGATCCCACTCCGCATCCTCGATCTCGGCCGTCGGCGTGCGGCGGACGATGCCGGCGAAAGGGCCGATTCCGGCCGCGGACGGCGTGGTCCGGTGGCTGAAGGGTGTCGGACGGTGGTTGTCCAGGGTGCTGCTGGTTTCAGGTGCGAGAACGCCGTTGAGGTGGCGAACCTCCCACAAGCGGATATCGGCGTCTCTTTCTACGAAAGCCCTGCGCCGTCAAACCAGTATTCAATTGTGCTCTTGATTGAAAGAGTGTGGGACTCCATGACCTCGCGAGCCATTTTCCCCTTTCGTTGCTTGAGCAGGGCGGCAATCCGCTCATGTTCGTGCATTGATTTCTCGTTCAAGCTCATGCTGGCGTTGGCGAGGTTGCGCGCGCGTTCGATGTGATGGGACAGATTCCCGTGAATCTCGACCAGGGACTTGTTCTTCCCAGCCATGACGATCGCCTCGTGAATCCTTTCATTTTCCGAATAGTAGCCGGCAGCGTCTCCGTGCTGGTAATGCTCCATCATCCGCTGGTGGATGACCATGATCTCCTGGATCTGCGTGTCGCTGGCCAATTCGCACGCCGATTGGATCGCCAAACCCTCAAGGGCCGCGATGATCGAGAGGCTGTCGTCGATCCCCTCCAGAGTTGGACGGGTGACGACAGCTCCTCGATTCGGCTGAAGGTCGAGAAGCCCGTCGGCCTCGAGGACCTTGAAAGCCTGTCGTAGCGGTGTGCGCGAGACGCCGAAGCGGCGACTGAGTTCAGCCTCCGGCATCTTTGTTCCGGGTGCCCATCCGCCGGCGACGATCTCGGCGCGCAGCCGGGAAATGATTTGCGGCACAAGGGGAATCCGCACGATCGCGGTGTCTGGCGGCACCTCGTCAAGATCGTCTTGAATCTTCATCGTCGTCCTCAATTGCGCCGCTCGGGGAGCGCGCCCGCGATCCGCAATATGGAATGCAGGCTGCGGCCTGACAGTCGGGGCCATTCGATGGAGCCCGATAGCATTTGGCCGAGCGTCTTGACAGTTGCTTGTTCGGCCTACTAATCTGTATCCGAAATCATGGATTTCGTATACAAAATTTCTGAAGCAGATTGCTGCCGAGAAGGGGAGGTCGAGGTCGCTTCCATGGACGGGTCAAGGGTTTCACGGGGCATCGGGGCGCGCGTGCTGCGCAACGAGGATGCGCGGCTGGTGACGGGGCGGGGTCAGTTCCTGGGCGACATCGCCGTCCCCGGAACCCAGGACGTAGCGTTCCTGAGAAGCCCGTTGGCGCACGCCCGAATCACGGAAATCGACATCCCTGAGGAGATCCGGCCGTTCACGTTCACCAGCGCCGATTTCGCGGACGTCCAGCCCATCCGTGCGAGCGCGGGCGTGGCGGGCTTCAAGCCTTCGGACTATCCGGCCCTGGCTGTGGACAAGGTCCGCTTCGTCGGCGAGCCGATCGCCCTGTGCGTTGCTCCGTCGAGGGCCGAGGCCGAGGACATGGCGCAGCAGATCTTCGTCGACTACGAAGAGCTTGCGGCCGTTGTCGACATGGACGAGGCCCTCGGGCCCGGAGCGGCGCTCGTGCATGAAGACTGGGGCGGCAACCTGGTCTGCGAACTGAAGATCGACCAAGGCGATCCCGCTGCGGTGGCATCCCGGGCGGCCTACAGGGTGGAAGGCGAGTATCGGCTGAGCCGTCAGGCCGGCGTGCCGATGGAGGGGCGGGGCGTCCTCGCCTATCGGGACCACCGGCTCGACGAACTGGTTGTCTACAGTTCGACCCAGTTCCCCCATGTCATCCGAACCATCCTGGCCGAATGCCTCGGGATCGAAGAGCGACGGCTTCGCGTGATCGCTCCCGACGTCGGCGGCGGCTTCGGCGTCAAGAACAATCTCCAGCCGGAGGAAATCGCGCTCGCCGCTCTGGCGATGAAGCTCGATCACCCGGTGCGTTGGCTGGAAGACCGGCGGGAGCACCTCCTCGGCTGCGCCCACGCCCGAGAGCATCGCTATCATCTCGTCGGACATGTCGACGATCGCGGCCGTATCCTGGGTCTCGACGCACGGATTCGGGTCGATGCCGGTGCCTATTCGGTCTGGCCCTGGACCGCCGCCATGGAGGCGGGCATGGCCGCCGGCATCCTGGTCGGACCCTACGACATCCGAACCTATCGATGCCGGGCGCAGACCATCGCAACGACCAAGACGCCGATGGGGCCGTATCGCGGGGTCGCCCGGACCGGGGCGTGCTTCGGCATCGAGCGGCTGCTCGACGACATCGCCGCCACGGTTGGGCGGGACCCGGCGGAGGTCCGGCTGGAGAATATGGTCCGACCGGAGCAGATGCCGTATCGGACCGTCACGAACAAGGTGTTCGACAGCGGCGACTATCCCGAGAGTCTGCGGCAGGCGGTCGAGGCGATCGGTCTCCAGGACATCCGCCGCCGTCAGAACGACCCGGCGCCGGACGGATGCCTGATCGGCGTCGGCCTTGCCAGCTATACCGAGCAGACGGCCCACGGCACCGAGGAATGGGTGGCGCGCGGTCTGCCGGTGATCTTCGGCTATGAGCCGGCGACGGCCCGAATGACGCCGGACGGGGGCCTGGTGCTGGAAGTCGGCATCCAGAATCACGGACAGGGGCTGGAGACGACGCTGGCCCAAGTCGCCTCTGAGGAATTGAGCATCGATCCATCCACCATCGCGGTCCGGCACGGCGACAGTTCGCTTTCGCCCTACGGCATGGGCACCTTTGCCTCGCGCAGCATGGTGATGGCGGGTGGCGCCGTGGGACTCGCCTGCGCCCAGTTGCGCGAGAAGATCCTGCGGATCGCCGCCCATCTCATGCAGGTCGCCGACCCGGCGGAGGTGTCGCTGACAAACGGACGGGCAATTGCCGGCAACCGATCGGTGGACTTTGCCGAGATCGGCGCGGCTGCCTGCCTGCATCCGGAGCGGCTGCCGGCGGGCCTCGATCCGGGCCTGGAGACCACCGCCGTCTATCAGCCGGCCGTCGGTACAGGCGCATTCTCCTATGCGACGCACGCCGTCAAGGTGGCCGTCGATCCGGAATTGGGAACGGTCCGGCTGCTCGACTACGTGGTGGCCCATGACTGCGGGACGGTCGTCAATCCCATGGTGGTGGAGGGACAGGTCGTCGGCGGCGTCGCACAGGGGATCGGCACCGCCCTCTACGAGGAGATTCCCTACGACGAGCACGGGCAGCCACTGGCCTCCACGCTGATGGACTACCTGCTGCCGGGGGCCACGGAAATTCCGGACGTGCGGGTGATCCACACCTGCTCTCCGTCGCCGCATACCTCGTACGGCATCAAGGGGCTCGGTGAGGGCGGTGCGATCGCGCCGCCGGCCGCCATCGCGAATGCCGTCAACGACGCGCTGCGCAGGCTGGGCGCCCGGGTCGATCAGACCCCCCTCTCGCCGGCTCGCATCCGGGCGGCCGTCAGAAACGCGGGACGCCAGGAGGCGGCGTCGTGAAGGCGGCGTCGTTCGACTACTACCGGGCCCGAGATCTCGACGTCGCGAGCGCGGTTCTGGCCGAGCACGAGGGCGCGGCCAAGGTGCTGGCGGGTGGCCAATCGCTGGTGCCCATGCTCAACCTCCGGCTCGCACCGGTCGCGATGCTGGTGGACGTAAGGCACATTGCAAGTTTGCGGCAGAGCACGACGGAGAAGGGCCGGGTGCGCCTGGGTGCCTGCGTCACCCACGCCGCCATCGAGGACGGAGTCGCGCCGGACCCGACGGGTGGCCTCCTTCCGCGCATCGCCGAGGGCATCGCCTATCGCGCGATCCGAACCCGCGGGACGATCGGCGGAAGTCTTGCCCTCTCCGACCCGTCGGCGGAATGGCCCGTCGCCATGCTGGCCCTCGGCGCCGAGATCCGGCTGCACGGCCCCCATGGCCAACGCGACATTGCGGCCTCCGAAATGTTCGTCGGCGCCTATACGACCTCGGTCGAAGAGGCGGAGATCGTGGAATCTGTCGCCGTCCCGGCTCTCTCGCCGAGCGCACGGACCGGGATATTCAAGGTCTGCCGCAAGACCGGAGAATACGCGGCATCGTTGGGCGTGGCCGTCAGCGATCGCGACGCCGGCCGGCACGCGATGGCGCTCGGCGGCCTTTCCGGAGGGCCGCTGCGGCTCCGCCGCACCGAGGTCCGGCTGCACGACTTCGAGGAATGGTCGCCCGAAGCCGAAACGCAAATCCGCGAAGCGGCACTCGCCGACCTGGCGGAGCGCGACGCCGAGATGAGCGACGACGAGCGCTTCCTCCATGCGGCGACGGCCACGCGAACCGTAAAGGACATGCTCGCACGATGAACCGGGTCGCATTCACCCTGAACGGAAAGGCGGTTTCCGTCGAGGTGGCGCCGCGCGTCCATCTCGGCGATCTGTTGCGTGAGCGGTTCCGGCTGACGGCCACGCATCTGGGTTGCGAGCACGGCGTCTGCGGTGCCTGCACTGTCCTGATCGACGGCGCGCCCGCTCGATCCTGCATAGCCCTGCCGGTCACGCTCGATGGGTGCAGTGTGACCACGCTGGAGGGCCTGCGAGACGATCCGCAGATGCAGGCGCTTATGGATGCTTTCCGAGAAGAGCATGGGCTCCAGTGCGGCTTCTGCACGCCTGGCATGCTGATCAGCCTGCGCGACGTCCTGCGCCGTCGGAGCGACGTCGATGAAGAGGTCCTGCGCCGGGAGCTGAGTGGCAATCTCTGCCGCTGCACCGGTTACCAGGGCATCGTCCGTGCTGCGCTGCGGGCTTCTCACCACCCGAGCTTCGCCGAAGGAAGGGGAGACTGAGGATGAAGTCCACGGTCCTGGGCGGCGCAATGCTTCCGCATGCCCCACAGTTCTTCACGATGCCGGAATCCGAGGACCGTAAGACGGTGGAGCGGGTGCGCTCCGTCGCCGCCCGAATCGGAGCCGATCTTCACGGCCTCGATCCGGACCTCTGGATCATCTTCTCCAACGATCATGCCGAGCAGTTCTTCCACAACGTCGCGCCACCGTTCACGATCCACGTCGGCGGGGAGGCCGAGGGTTCATTCGCCGGTCACGACTTCCACTGGCAGGTGCCCAGCGAGATCGGCCTCGAGCTGGTGCGCCAGCTCTATCGGCAGGACTTTGACCCCGCCTTCACCAGCACTGCAAAAATCGACTATGCGATGGGCATTCCTTTGACCCATCTCGGCGTCAAGGGGCCGGTGTTGCCGATCTACGTCAACGCCTATCTGCCGCCGCAGCCGACGATGCAGCGCTGCTATGCATTCGGCCAGGCGGTGGCGCGCTGCCTGATGGCGATGAACCTGCGCACCGTCGTCGTCGCCAGTGGCGGCATGTCCCATTTTCCCGGAACCGACCGGTACAGCCAGCCTGAACTGGAGTGGGACGAGGCGCTCTTGGCGCGGCTTTCCGATGGCAAGCTGAAGTCGCTGATCGGCATTGACGAACATGAGCTGGACGACACCGGGAACATTGAACTGCGCTGCTGGGCGTGTGCCGCAGGCGCGCTGGGCGAGCGCAAGCCGGACGTCGTCTCCATGGAGCCGAGCTGGCATCACAACTATGCCTCCCTCGGCTGGACCAGCGCAGAAGCGACGGAACAGGCGCCGCACTACCCATCGATCCGGGCGGAGCTGGTGAGCCTGACCAGCGCCCTGCACGCGCTGGCCCATGATCCGGCCGCGCGCACCGCCTATCTTGCGGATCCCGAAGCCTTTGCCGACCGCTATGCCCTCACGAACCAGCAGCGGACCGCCCTGATCGGACTTGACGTCCCGACGATGGTCGAAATGGGTGCGCATCCGCTCGTACCGTTCCTCGCCAACATGCAGGTGGAACGGCAGAAAGCCTCGGCTGCGAAACATGCCGGAGGGGAGGGGAGGCGATGACCGAGGCGGCGACCGAAGGGACGGCACAGGTGCGACTGCCCGCTTTCGTGGGCGGTGAGACCCGGCTGCAGAAGGGTTCGGGCGTCGAACTCCTCCGTCCGCAGGACGGCAGCATCCGTGGTCTCCTGGTCGAGAGCGGGGAGTCCGGCGTCGACGAGGCGGTGGCCGATGCCCGCAGGGCCTATCTCGAGAATCGGCACGTCGCGTCGCACCAGCGGGCGGCCTGGCTGCAGGCGGGTGCCGCGGCGCTGCGCGAGCATGCGGAAGCGATCGCCGCGGCCATCTCCACCGACATCGGGAAGCCGATCAGGGCGGCGCTCTTCGAAGCCCGGCGCGGCGCCGATCTCCTGGAGGGTTGTGCCGCCGCGGCGCTCGACATTCATGGCGAGGTTTTGCCGCTCGATGCCGTCCCTGCCGGCCGCGGCCTCCTGGGGTTCACGCGGCGCGTCCCCTACGGCGTGGTCGGGGCCGTAACGCCGTTCAACGCGCCCGTCAATCTTGTGCTCCAAAAGGTCGGCCCGGCAATCGCCGCTGGCAATGCGATCGTCGTCAAGCCGGCTCCGATGGGAACACCCGTCGCCCTGCGCCTCGCCGAGGCGATGACCGCGGCGGGGCTGCCGACCGGCCTGTTCAACGTCGTCACCGGCGGCCGTGAAACGGCTGCGGCGCTCGCGGGGCATCCGGGAGTCGATGCCGTCACCTTCACCGGCGGAACCGAGGCGGGCGACGCCCTGGCGCGGGCGGCCGGCGCCAAGCGGTTCGCGGCGGAACTCGGCTCCAATGCGGCCAACGTCGTGCTGGCGGACGCGGACGTGGCGACGGCGGCCAAGAAGATCGCCGGCGCGGCCTTCGAGGCCAGCGGGCAGCAGTGCATCTCCGCCCAACGGGTCATCGTCGAGCGTCCGATCCTGGCGGCTTTCCAGGAGGCTTTCGTCGCGGCGGCTGAGGCGATGCGGGTCGGCCCGATCGACGACCCCGACACGGATCTCGGTCCGCTGGTCAGCGCCGCGGCTGCGGACCGCGTCATGGCGATGGTGGAGGACGCCGTGGCACGCGGTGCGCGATGCCTGGTCGAGCCGCGGCGCTCGGGTTGCGTCGTCAGCCCCGGCGTACTGGTCGACGTGCCGCGCGACGCCCGGCTATGGCGCGAGGAGGTCTTCGGACCGATTGCCGTACTCACGCCGGCGGCCGATGCAGAGGAGGCTTTGGCCCTGGCCAACGACTCCCCGTTCGGGTTGCAGGGAGCGGTGTTCACCGCCTCCCTGGATGCTGCCCTGCGGTTCTCCGAAGCCTTTGAGGTCGGGTCCCTGTGGGTGAACGAGGCGAGCCGGTTCCGGCTCGACATGTATCCCTTCGGCGGGGTCAAGCGCAGTGGTTTTGGCCGGGAAGGGGTGCGCTACGCGGTCGAGGAACTGACCCAGGTCCGCTTCACCGGCATCCGTTCCGGAGGCGCGGCGTGAGCGGGCGGGCGGCCTCGGCGGCGACTGGCGCTTCGGCCGCCGGCGCCCGCGTCGTGACCGCTGCCGCGCCCGCGGCGGCGGAGGCCGGCCTGCGCATCTTCGCCAGCGGCGGCAACGCCTTCGACGCGGCGGTCGCCATGGCGTTGGTGGAGACCGTTGCGCTGCCGATGAAGTGCGGCCTTGCCGGCGACGTGGTCGCGCTGGTCCGCGAGCCGGATGGCCGCCTGCGCTGCCTGGTCTCCGTCGGTCCGGGGGCGGGGGCGCTCGCCGGAGACGGTCAACTCACGGACACCGGGCCGTGTTCCGTCGGAGTTCCGGGAGCGCCCGCCGGCTACGCCCGGCTGGCGGCGCTGGGCAGACTCGGGCTGCCGGCCCTGGTCGCCCCCGCGGTCGAGGCGGCGACCGACGGCCTGCCCTGGTCGGAGATCGCGGTTCGGCTGACCGCCGAATCCGAGGCCCTCTTGCGCCGGCACAACCGGGATACTGTGTTCCTGCCGGGCGGGCGTGTACCCACCGTCGGAGAGATGCTGCGCCTGTCCGGCATGGCGGACCTGCTGCGCGCATTCGGCGAAGACGGCGAGAAGCTGTTCCATGGGTCCCGCGGCGAGGTGTTGTGCGAGCGGGTGCGGGCGGCGGGCGGTTTCCTGGCGCCGGCCGACCTCGAGGTCGAGCCGGCGGCCTGGACGGAACCGATGCGGTTGCCTCTGGCGGGCGGGGCGGTCCTCGCCGCCACGCCGGCACCAACCCACGGGCCGGCCCTGCTGCGCGCAGTCGACCTGGCGCTCCATCGGCATGTCGACCCTATGGCGGCAGCCCGTGCCGCCCGGCATGCCGAAGCGGAAGAGGCCGGCGGCCTACCAGTCGGAGGGACCTCGCTGGTCACTGCCGCCGAGACCGGGGGGGCGGCGGTCGTCCTCATGCACAGCAATTCCTATCCACACTACGGCTCCGGTCTCGTGGTCAACGAATGGGACCTGGTGCTGAACAACCGGCCGGGGCGCGGTTTCGACACCACCGCCGCGGCGTCCAGCACGCGGGCGCCCGCACCGGGGCGTGTTCCGCCGACGACGCTGCACGCCTGGGCCTATGAGGCGAAGGACGCCGTGACGCTTGGCGCGACGCCGGGCGGGATCAATCAGATGGTCTGGAACCTCCAGGGCATCCTGGACGTGGCCCATGGTCTGCCGCCGTCGGAGGTCGTCAAGGCACCGCGCTGGAGCCTTGATGCCCGGGACGACGCGGCGGTCGAAGAGGATCACGCCGTTGCCGGGCGTCCCGATGTCCGGCGCGTGCCGCCCGCCAGCCTTCGGTCGGTCCAGCAGATCGTCCGGGTCGAGACCGGCCAGGTGGCCGCCGCCGCCGACCGGCGCACCGGGGCGGTCGCGGCAACCGCAGGGAACCAACGGACAAGGCCATGAAGGTACAGCAGTCGTTTGACGTCGAACACCCGGCCAAGACGGTCTGGCATGCCCTGTCGGACCTCGATCTGGTCGCCACCTGCATGCCCGGCGCGGAGCTGACCGGACGCGACGGCGACGACTACACCGGCCGGATCCGTGTGAGGCTGGGCCCGATTACCGCTCGGTTCGACGGCAAGGCCACGGTGGTGCGCGATGATGCGACCTACACTGGGACAGTCGACGGGCAGGGCACCGACACCGGAAGCGGCTCTCGGGCTGCCGCCAGCTTGTCCTACGTCGTCCAACCTACAGGCGCCTCGGCGAGCCGGGTCTCGGTCGACAGCGACATCAAGCTGAGCGGGTCGCTGGCCCAGTTCGGCCGCAGCGGCATCGTCAACGACGTCGCACGCCAACTGACCCGCGACTTTTCCAAGAACCTGCAGGAACGTCTGAACCAGCCTGCTTCGGCCGGGACGGAACCCGTCCCGCCGTCGCAGGAGATCCACGGGTTTCGCCTGCTCGTGTCGATCCTCTGGAACAGGCTTTCGACGTCTGTTCGGGGACTTTTTGGGCGTCCGCGCGACGCGCGCAAATAGACGAAGCTCGGCGGCGACGGAGGAACTGATGAGGGGTGGCCGCCGGAACGAAGTGGGGATCGTCCCCACGCAACAGGAGGGGAGTTCACGGAAATGAGCTGGAACACATCGAAGTGTCGGCGCGTCGGCCTGATGGCCACTGCCGGAATGTGCCTCGCGGGCGCGGCAGCCGCCCAGGATCTGCCGACGGTCACCATGCAGGCGATCGAAGGCAGTGTGGGCGGCGTGCCGCTCATGATCATGGAAGCCAACGACCTCGACGAGAAGCACGGCTTCAACGGGGTGTTCGAACTCCTGCCGCATGCCGGCGCCAATCAGAACTTCCTGATGGGCAATTCCGACATCGCCATGGACAACGACATCGTCGGGACTGCCATCGCGCGGACCGAGGGTTTCGACGTCACCGCGTTCTACCCGATCGGCAATCTCTACCTGGGCATCGTGGTTGCCGAGGATTCGCCATATCAGACACCCGAAGACCTGATCGGCAAGGAGGTCGGGCATTTCGGCTTCGACTCAGGAACCACGACGATGCTGCGGATCATCGTCGATGACATCTACGGCTTCGACGTCACCGAGGAGTACGAATTTTCGGAGGTGGGGCCAGCCGCATTGGTGCAACTGCTGGCCCAGGGGGAGGTTGAAGCAATCTTCGACTTCGAGTCCTTCGTCAGCGAGGCCATCGTGGTGACTCCGGGGCGCTATCTGCTTCAGGCGCACACGGCGTATTCCGAGCATACCGGCGGGTTCGCGCCCTGGATCACCAACATGGTGGCCCATGAAGACTGGCTGCAGGAGAACCCGGAACTCGCCTACGCGGTGCGCGACGCGTACGACGAGGCGATCCGGATGATGGAAGATTCCGACTACGAGATCCTGCGGGAATCCTACATCACCGATCGCCTTGGGCTTGACGACCCGGCGGTCCTCGACGTGCTGATCGAGAACGCCCGCTCGACGCCCTACTTCACCAACGAGTGGTCGCCGGAGTTGATCGCCCAGGCCGAGGCGTTCCTGGAGAAGCTGGCCGCCGACGGCCTGCTGATCGAGGAGGTGCCGGACGGAGTGATGGTCACCCTCGAGGAGTTCGTCGGTCCGCGGTCGTAGCCGCGGCCGTTGCGGCGGGGGCGCGATGCGTCCCCCGCCGCATCTTTCTCTGCGGGTGTCGACAGAGATCCGTCCCGTCATCCGGGATGGCGCCGGCGCAATCCCGCCAGTGTGCTCGGGGAAAGCACGATGTCCAGACTCAGCACGCTTCCATGGTCGATCGCGGCGATCGCGCTGCTGTTTCCGGCTTGGTGGCTGGCCCATCGCCATACAACCTTTATTGCCGATCCCCTCGTGGTGGCCGAGGCCTTGCCGGCTTTTCTGGGCGATCCGGAGACCTGGCGGCACATCGGCATCACCGTCTGGCGAGTCGCCGTAGGATTGTTTCTCGGCGTGGCGATCGGCGCCGTCGTTGCCTTCGCGATGCGGTTGAGCGACCTGAGCAGGAGCGTCTTCTCGCTCTACGTCACGATTGCCCTGCGAACCCCGAGCGCCATCGCCGCGATTCTCGCGCTGGCGATCTTTCAGCGCAGCGAAATCGGCTACATGGCTGTCGTCGCGTTCATCACCTTTCCTTTCATGACTATTGGTCTGCTCGACGGCCTGCGCAGTGCCGACCGTCAACTCGACGAGGTCGCGCAGATCTACCGCCTCGGCACATGGGCCCTGATCCGACACATCCTCTTGCCGTTCCTGGCGCCATTCGTTTTCAGCGCCTTTCGCAATGCCTATGCCCTCGCCTGGAAGGTCATTGTCGTCGCGGAAATCTTTGGCGCAGCCAAGGAGGGTTTCGGCGCTCGCTTCAACTATGCTTGGGATTACCTACTGATGATTGATGTACATCTTTGGTTACTGGTATTCATTGTCCTCGTGCTCTTTGTCGAGTATGGGGTCATCCGCGTCCTGGAACGTCACGTGTTCCGGTGGCGCAAGACGATTGACGCGTAACGCAGGCCGGCATCACGGCGAGAACGAGGGGGAACTTGCGCTGATGACCGCCATAACGGAACCAGTGCTCGACGTGCGCGGCCTGACCGTCACATACGGGGCGACAGGGCGCCTGGCGATCGAACGCATCGACCTGCAGGTGGGCAAGGGAGAGTTCGTGGCCATTGTCGGCCCGTCCGGCTGCGGCAAGTCGACGATGCTGAACGTCTTGTCCGGACTACTCGCGCCGACGCGGGGCACCGTGGCGGTGGAGGGGGCGCCCATCTACGGGACCGGCGCGCGGGCACCACATCTGGGCTACGTGTTCCAGGGGCACCGGCTGCTGCCTTGGCGGACCGTCAAGCAGAACCTTGAGCTGGTGCTTGCCGCTTCGGACGTTCCGCGAGACCGCTGGGACGAGAACATCGACAGGATCCTCGACATCCTGCACATCGGCGAGTTCAAGGATTCCTGGCCGCTGCGCCTGTCCGGCGGTCAGCGCCAGCGGGTGTCGATCGCCCGTGCGCTGTTGGTCGAGCCATCCTACGTCCTCATGGACGAGCCGCTCAGCACCCTCGACGAGGTGACCGCGCGGCGTCTTCGCCAGGAACTGACGCAGATATGGAAGCGCACGGGGTCGACCATCGTCTTCGTCACGCACTCGATTCGGGAAGCCGTCTACCTCGCGGATCGGATCGTCATCCTGACCCGGGGGCCGGCCAGCGTCGTCACCGATTTCCGAGTGCCGATCGAGCGGCCGCGCGCCTACGAGGATCCGGCGATCGGGCAGGTCGAGGCGGAGATCGTCGAGCGGGTCCTCGACGCCTGGGGCTTGGCCGAAGAGACGACGGCATAGGTTGGCGACAATGGCAGAGGCGACACTGACCCCAGAGAACGGCGACATGTCTGCGCTGGCGGCGGAAGCGGTCGCGGCGCGGCGGCGTCGCCGTGTCAACCTCGGAGGGACGGCCATCGCCCTGCTGGGGCTTCTGGCGCTTTGGATCGCGTTGTCGATCCTGGTCCGCCCGTGGGTACCAACCCCCATGGCAACGCTCTTCGCCATGGGGGACGCGCTTGCGTCGGCCGGGTTCTACGCCGATATGGCGCTGACCCTGGGCCGGGTCCTTGTTGCGTTCACCGCGGCCTCCGTCGTCGGATGTGCACTCGGTATCGCCGTCGGCCTGTCCCGGCGCACCGAGGCATTCTTCCAGCCGCTGCTGGCCGTCGGGCTGGCGATTCCCGATCCGGTCTACATCATCTTTGCCATCCTCGCCCTTGGGACGGGGGAGTTGGCCGGCGTCGTCGCCCTGACCGTCGCGCTCGTACCGTTCGTCTCCAATATCGTCCGCTCCAGCGTGCATGCCCGGGACCTCGATCTCGACGAGATGGTCAAGGTGTACAGGTTCTCGCGATGGGAGGCATTCCGGTCCAACCTGGTGCCCCAGTTGATCCCGGCCTTTCTGACGGCGGCGCGCTTCTCGTTCGCCCTTTCGTGGAAGCTTGTCGTGGTCGTCGAGGCGCTGAGCCAACCGGACGGCATCGGAGCGGCAATCTTTCAGGCGTTCAATGTTCTCCGAATGCGGGAGATGCTTGCTCTCGCCATCTTGTTCACCCTCGTCATGCAGCTTCTTGAGCGCGGCGTCATCCAACGGCTCGAGCAGAGACTTCTGCAGTGGCGACTGTGACCTTCAAGCTATAGTAGAACCGCCCGGCCTAGGAGCCTCAAGCAGCCGCAGCTTTCAGACTCACTTCGCCCCAATTGCCGAAGGCAGAACGGTGCCTGTCTTTCGATCAGCAACTGTTGATCGCCAGCACCATCGGCGGGAATTCAGCAAGTTGAGTCGCATATTCTCCAGGTGCTTTAGCATGCTTCGGGCCGCGAGGTCATGCTGCACCTCTAAATGGCGGATGATCTCGAAGTGCGTGTGCGGTCCCGTCGACAGGATTGGGTCCAGTGGTCGGTCGATCCCCGCGCTCGCCACTGAGGCCGGCGTCACGTCGTCATACGTCGCGCGGGTGCTGCGGCTGGGGTTTCTGGCACCGGCCGTGGTCACCGCGATCCCTGAGGATCGCCACCCGGTCGAGCTGACCGCCAAGCGGCTCGCCATCCGCGTCCGGCCGAATGGTCGGCCCAGCGCACCGCGCTCGGTCTCGACTGATCCGATTCCGGACCAAGTGTCCGTCCGGACTGACCGCTTTGGGGCGCATTCCGACAAGCTTGCAGTGTCGCCTCAGGAGGGCCCTGTCCTGTGGCCGACGCCGCAGCGCAACACGCTGACGGGGTCACGCCGCGGTTCTCGGTGAACCCCCGAAACATGAAATAGAGATAGGAGCGCCGAAATGCCCTGAGAGACGCGCTGGGGAGCATCTCTCACCCCGGGACGAGTTCTGGGTTTGGGCAAAAAGGGGAAGGCGCTCGTTAAGATAGAAAACGTATTGGCTGGGGCGCCAGGATTCGAACCTGGGATCGCGGGACCAAAACCCGCTGCCTTACCGCTTGGCTACGCCCCAGCAGGACGGCGGCGGGGCCGGACGATAGCCGCAAAGGCGGCGGTGGGCAACAGCCCGCCGCGCGGCTTCTCAATGGCGCTGACGCTCGCCCGCTGCTTCGAAAAGCGGCGTTAACCAGTTGTCGGTACTTGGTTCGCGCCGCGATCCTGCCATACTCACCGCCTAGGCGGACAGGCGAAGGGACGCGTGCGGGCGTTCCCGCGTGCTGTCGGCCTCCGAAGTCGGGCTCTCCCGTATGGGTGCGGCGGGCGGAGTCGGGCTCGAAGGAAGCAGTATTCGAAAGCGGACCCATGACCGGCGACCGACCCGAAATCCCGGAAGACGACGTGCCGCCCCCTTCGTCCGGAGGCGATGCGCAGACCCTGATCCTGGAGGAAATCCGTCGGATTGCCCGGGCCCAGGAGCGGATGGAGAACCGTCTCGACGATCGTCTGACGCGCCTGGAGCGTCGGCTGGACGACTTCGAGGCTGTCGCGGACGGCACCGACTCCACCGACAGCGGGACCGGTTCGGCGGCGGACGCGGGCGCGGCGCCGGGGGGCCTGGCAGCCGTGACGGCGGGCGCGCCCCGAGGTGGCACGGCGGCTCCCGCCGCGGCGTCGGAGACCCGCTTCGGCTCTCCCGGGGAAACCGCGCCACCCCGCGACGGCGCCGCCCGCAGCGCCGACAGGCCGAGACGGAAGGGTCGCGGGTTCGGCACCGTGCTGGCCTGGCTCGTGGTGCTGGTCGCCGTGCTGGCGACCGCCGGCTGGTGGGCGCAGACGACCGGACGCCTCGCCCCGCTGACGGAGCGGGTGCGCGGCCTCCTGGTCGCGGAGGAGGCGCCGCCGGTCGCCGAGGGGCCGGTCGCGGGCGAGGCGGTGGACGAGACTCCCGATGCCGCGGATGCCGGGCAGGACGTCGTCGTCCCGTCCCCGACCGAGCGGGAAATCGCGGTCGGCGTGGCGGAGGAGACCGATGTCGCGTCTCCGTCCGAGGTCGATACCGAAGACCCTGCCGCCACCGATCCCGAGGCGACCGACGGTTCGGCCTCGGGCGAGCCGGATGCGGCGCCATCGCAGGAGGCCGCCGCGCCGGCAGACGAGCCGGCCGCATTGCCCGAAGCCGGTGAGCCGATCGACGGCACGTCCGCTTCTGCCGACGCTGCCCCGGACGAAACCACTGCGGCTCCTCCCGACGCTGCCCTGGGAGAAACCACGGCGGCTCCCGTCGCGCCGGTCGCTGCCGAGGAGGCGGAGGAGGACGAAGCGGCCCAGGCAGGCGCCGAAGGCGAGGCCGAACCGGCAGCCGAGTCGGCGGCTCCGGCCGAGGCATCGTCGCCGCGGCTCTCCTCGACCCGACCCGCTGCCACCCCCGAGCCGCCCCCTGGCCAGCCGGAGGTCGCAGCAGTCCCGCCGGAACCGGTTGAGGCCGCCGATCTGGAGCAGGTGGCCGCGAGCCGGGCGCCCCTGCCGGACAATGCCTCGGACGACCTGCGCGAACTGGCCGGGCTGGCGCTGCAGGGGCGGCCCGAGGCCCAGCACGACCTTGCCACGGCCTATGCGTTGGGCGAGGCGGTGCCGCGCGACTATGAGCTGGCGGCCTACTGGTACCGCCGCTCGGCCGACAGCGGCGTGGCCAACGCGCTCTACAATCTGGGCGTCCTGACTGAGCGGGGCCTTGGGGTGGAGCAGGACAGTTCGGCCGCCTTCGACCTTTTCCTCGCCGCGGCCGAGGAGGGGCATCCGGACGCCCAGAACGCCGTCGGCCTCGCCTATTCGGCGGGGCGTGGCGTGGAGCAGGATCTGTTCAAGGCCGCCAGCTGGTTCCAGGCCGCCAGCGCCAGCGGAAATCCCCGCGGTGCCTTCCACATGGGACGCCTGTTCGAGCGCGGGCTGGACGGTGCGCCGGACGTGAACGCCGCCGCCGGCTGGTACCGCATCGCTGCCCAGGAAGGCGACGCGGATGCCGAGGACTCGCTGGCCCGGCTCACCGGCAGCGGAGAGGCGACCGGCAGTGAGACGGTTGTGGGCGCGGCAGATCCGACCTCCGGCGACACGGCCGTTCCCGTACCCGACAGCACGCCGGAACCGGTCGCCAGCGGGCCCGCGGCGCCCGCCGAAGACCCTCTGACCCGGGCCGAAATCGAGCAGCTGCAGCGCCTGTTGAACGAGGCAGGATACGATGCGGGGCCGGTAGACGGCCTGATGGGCGATCAGACACGCAGTGCGATCGAGGATTGGCAGCAGAACAACGGCCTCCCCCGAACCGGAGAGCCGAGCCGTCGTCTGCTCGAGCGGTTGCGGTCGGGCTGACCGGGGCGCCTCGTAGGCCGTCCTCGGGACGGGATCGCGGGCGATGCTTACCGCCAGACCGGCTCGCCCAGGTACACCTCGTCGCGGCTGGTCAGGGCGCCGGTCGTCGCACCGGCGCCGGCGCCGATCAGCGCTCCCGGAATGGCGCCGACCCCACCGAAGGCGAGGCCGGTAACGAAACCCGCGCCCGCCCCCGTCATCGCGCCGCCTGCTGCCCGTTCCCGTGGCTCGGTGCCGCAGGCGGTGACCATAAGGGCGAGGGCGGTGATGGCGAGGGCGGCAGCGGGGGCGGGTCGGCGCAGCATTCGGATCAAGCTCCTCGATCGGGTGGGGCGGCAGTGGCTCTCGCCCCCTTGTTTGAGATCGCCACCGCGAAGGACCGGCGCCAGCATAGACGCCTGGAGTCCACCTGGGGAGAGGCCGTGATCCGAGCGGACGCCGCGACCGGCAACCGGCGATCCTCCCGGCGCAGAGGTGAGAGGATGGACGCACAAAGCAGTCCATGACATTGGCGAGGCACCATCCTATGCTAACATCTGACGTATACAAGACCGGGTGGTAAAGCCCGGCGACCGAGGACCGGCGCCATCGGGAGTCCCCCCACATGCCCATGCTTTACCATCTTTACGAGATGCAGCACGTTGCGGTCGCTCCGGCGCGCTTCGTTGCCGACCAGGGACAGCACTGGCTACGCAACCCTTTCAACCCCTTCGCCTATACGCCCTACGGCCGGATGCTGGCGGCGGGCTTCCATGTCTTCGAGCATGCGACCCGGCGCTATGGTAAGCCGCGGTTCGAGATCGACGAGGTGACGGTCGGCGGAAGGACCGTTCCCGTGACCGAGCGGATCTGCCACCGTCGCACGTTCGGCCAGCTCAAGCGGTTCGAGCACCAAGATGGGGGGGATCGGCCGCGCGTGCTGCTGGTCGCCCCGATGAGCGGGCACTATGCGACCCTGCTGCGCGGCACGGTGCGCGCCATGGTGCCCGACCATGATGTCTACGTCACCGACTGGCGCGATGCCCGCAACGTGGCGCTGCACGAGGGCAGTTTCGACCTGGACGACTATATCGACTACCTGATCGACTGGCTGCACGCTCTCGGTCCCGAGACGCACGTGATGGCCGTATGCCAGCCCTCGGTGCCGGTGTTGGCGGCGGTGTCCCTGATGGCGGCGTCCGACGATCCCTGCCAGCCGCCGTCGATGACTCTGATGGGTGGCCCGATCGACACCCGGCGCAATCCGACCGAGGTCAACCGGCTGGCCGAGGAAAGGCCGATGGAGTGGTTCGAGCGCACGGTGATCACCCGCGTCCCGCCGCCCAACCGGGGCTTCATGCGCCGGGTCTACCCAGGTTTCCTGCAACTCGCCGGCTTCATGCACATGAATCTGGACCGGCACATCGATGCCCATCGCGAGGTGTTCTTCCATCTGGTCGAGGGCGATGGCGAGAGCGCGCAGTCGAAGCTCGACTTCTACGAGGAGTATCGCGCCGTCATGGACCTGACGGCGGAATTCTATCTCCAGACGGTCAAGACCGTGTTCAAGGACCATGCCCTGCCCAAGGGCACCATGGTCTCGCGCGGCCGGGCGGTCGACCCGGCGGCGATCCGGCGCACCGCCCTCCTGACCGTGGAAGGGGAAAGGGACGACATCTCCGGTCTGGGGCAGACCCGGGCCGCCCAGGACCTGTGCACCGCCCTGCCGGAATCGATGCGGGTCCATTACGAGCAGCCGGGCGTCGGCCACTACGGCATCTTCAACGGCCGTCGCTGGCGCGAGGAAATCCAGCCCCGCGTCGCCGCGTTCATCCGGGGCCATGCCGACGACCGGAAAGGCGGTGCCCGCGCGGCATAGACTTTGCCGGTGCCGGCCTCGACGGAAATTGTTTGGGCGGACCTTTCGGCCGATCGGTCCGGCGCCAACATGCCAGGGGCCTGCCTGTCCTGTTGTGCGGAGCCGCGATGAAGCTGTTCTCCCCGACACTCGGCCGCCGGCTCGGCGAGGCCGTGGCATCCGCCCTGGACCTCCCGCTCGGGACCCTGGAGGAACGGTCGTTCGAGGACGGCGAGTTCAAGATCCGGGCACTGGAGACCGTCCGACGGGAGCGGGTCTATGTCGTCCAGTCGCTCAACGGCGAAGCGGCGGCGGGCGCCCCCGAAAAGCTGATGCGCTTCCTCGTGCTGATTGGCGCGCTGAAGGATGCCGGCGCGGCCGAGGTGACGGCGGTGGTGCCATATCTGCCGTTCAGCCGGAAGGACCGTCAGACCCAGCCGCGCGATCCGGTCACCACTCGCCATGTCGCCCGATTGATCGAGGCCGCCGGAGCGGACCGAGCGGTGACGCTCGACGTGCACAACCTCGCCGCCTTTCAGAACGCCTTCCGCATCCCGACCGACCACCTGACCGCCCTGACGCTGTTCGTGGAGTGGGTGGCGGAGCGTCTGGGAGGTCGCGACCTGGTCGTGGTCTCGCCGGATTCGGGCGGGGTGAAGCGGGCCGAGACCCTGCGCATCGCCCTCGCGAAGCGCTTCGGCACCGAGATCCCGGGCGCCTTTGCGGAGAAGCATCGGGCCAAGGGCGAGGTCAGCGGCGAGGCGCTGGTGGGGCCGGTCGAGGGTCGGGTCGCGCTGATCCTCGATGACATGATCGCCTCGGGCGGAACGCTGGCCCGTGCCGCGCGGGCCTGTCTGGATCATGGCGCGACGGAAGCCTGGGCCTTCGCGACGCATGGCCTGTTCGCCGAAGGGGCGGCGGAGACGCTGGACGATGACGCCCTGGCGCGGGTCGTGGTCACGGACGCCTGCGGGCCGCCGCGCCTGCCGGAGGCGCTTGTGACGCGGAAGCTGGAGATCGTTCCCGTGGCCGGGCTCCTCGCGGAGGCGATCCGACGGATCGACACGGGCGGGTCGATCGTCGATCTCCTGAACCCGGAGGCCTAGAGCCTTCTGCGCGCCGAAGGGCGCAGGCAAGATGCTCCAGATCATTGAGTTCACGATGTGCGGTGCGTGAGCGTCGGCCCCCCGCTCGTGGGCGACGCGGGACGAATGACGCGGGACGAATCCGGAGTCGCCCCAGTCGTCCGGCCTCCTCGATCGAGGTCGTTCGAGCCGCCCCTACCGCCCTTCGAACAGCGCATCCCGGACGCCGGTCAGCCGGAATCCGTCGGCCTGTGCCAGCAGCACCGGCGTGAAAGCTGCTCCGAGGGCGCGGGCGACCGGCCCCGAAAGATCGGTGTCCTGGACCGTCGGAGCCGCTTCGGCCGCTGCGGAGTCAGCCGGGGGATCGACCAGAGGCCGGGGCATCGTGCCGGCATCGCCCGCAGCGGCCTGCTCCCCACCCGGCACCGTGGCGGCGGAGACCAGGGCCTCCGCGCGCCCCGGCACGTTCGTGGGGGGCGCCTCCACGACCGGCATGGCCGGCTCGACGAAGTCCTCATTCAGATAGAGCTCGCCCGCGTACCAGCCGGTGATCGTCTCCCGGATGGCGGCGGACAGGGTCGCCACGTCGGCCTCCTCCACCGTCGCCGGCAGGGGATCGGCGCCGACCGCCAGGAAGACATTGCCCGCCGCGTTCTGCACGTCGGCATAGGCGAGGTCGCGGCGGAGCGTCGCCACCAGCTGGTCCAGTTCTGCCTGGATCACGGGCAGGCTGCCGGTCCGGCCGGTCTGCGCCTCCCGCTGGCGCTGGGTCAGGATCTCGGTGTCGAGAGCGAGCAGATCCGCCGCCGTCTCGTACCGGGCGAGGGCATCGCGATAGCCGATCCAGGCGACGTAGAGCTGGGTGAGCACGGCCATGCTCAAGGCCTGTCGGCGGGTCTCGACCAGCTCCTCCTGGGCTTCCGCGAAACGAACCGAGGACGGTCCGGACAACAGGTTCATCAGGTTCCAGGTGATCTGGAGGCTTGCCTCGTACCAATCGTTGTTCAGGAGGAACGAGTTGGAATCGTAGCGGAATCCGGCATCGAGCTCGATCCCCGGCAGCATGCGGGCGATCGCCTTGCGGGTCTCGTCGGCCGAGATCCGCCGCTGGTAGCTCTCCTCCCGCAGTTCCGGCCGGTAGGACAGCGCCAGCTCCTCCAACTGGCCGGGCTGGACGGCGATGGTCGGAACGGCGAAGCCGTCCCTGGCCGGATCGGCGAGGGTGAACGGCCGGTCGAGCGGCAGGTTCATCAGCGCCGCCAGTTCGGTCTTGGCCAGGACCAGCTGGGCGCGCAGGTCCTGCAACTGGCGCAAGGTGTCGAGCAGGGTTCGCTCGTAGGTCAGGGCGTCGAGCGGCGATTGAAGGGCGAGCCGCCGGATCGTCGCCGTGTCGTTGCGGGCGGCGTTGACCCGTTCCATCAGCGGGTCGATGCGGTCGATCAGCCGCTGCGCCGTCACACCCCGCCAATAGGCCGAGCGCACGTCCTGGATGATGCCGTGGACGACCTTGCGTCGCCGCTCCGATGCGATATAGGCGCGGTTGCCCTGCTGGCGGGCGTTGAAGTAGCTGACGCCGAAGTCGAGGACGTTGAAGACGAAGGTGGCATCGGCCACCTCACGCCGGTCGTCGAGCGACGTCGAGGTCTCCAGCGACTGCTGACCCGTGGTAACGCTGCGGCTCGACGAAGCGGAGGTGTTGGAACGCGCCTCGATGCCCGCCGACGCCAGCACGTCCGGCAGCATGTCGTAGCGCGTCAGCTCGTACTGACGCTGGGCGAGCACCTCTTCCATCAGCTGGACGCGGTTCTCCAGATTGTAGAGGATCGCCCGGGCCATCGCCTCGTACAGTGTCACCGGGCCATCGATCGGATCCTGCTCGGCGAACATCGCGCCCAGATCCTGCTCGATCCTCTCCTGCGTTTCTTCGGCCGAGAGAGGGGGCGGCTTGACCGAACAGCCTGCCAGGAGAAGCGCTCCGGCGGTCGTGGCCAACAGGCCCGTCGCTTTCCGCCGTCGCCGGGCCGGATTCCCAGCATCCTCGCCCCTTGGGCGGTGGTGGACCGCCTGCCCGATCGTCCCCGTCACTCGTCGGTCTCCTACGCGTCCCGGCCCGTCATTGTCCCGGCAGACCCCGCAGCGGTTCGATGCGCTGCCGGTCAACCGAATCGCGGGCAGGTTTGTATGCGCCATGATCGAATGATTAAATCAATTGCCAGTTGATCACAAGGACCTCATTTCGGGATTCGCGCGTTCCATTGCTCGATTTTTGGCAGAATGGATTGTCTGTCCCCGAGGGACGTCGGATTGCGGTGTTGGACGGCCAACGGTTCGGGGGCAGGGCCGGCGGCGGGCCCACCTTGCGCGGCAGGCCGGTCCGGCCAGACGTCGGCCCGCGGTGGATGCCGGAACCCGTGATCCGGTATCAGGCCAGCGGGACAGCCGACAGAGCGCGCGCGACTGTCGCCGCCTCCCGCTCGAAGCCGAACGCCGCCCGGTTCAGTTGCGCCTGGAATCCCGGCGCATTGCCGGCGGTCGGCTCTTCCGCACCATCCGCGGCCGAGAGGGCCGCGAGATCGGCCTCCCCGGGGACCGCAGGGTCCTCGGGCAACCTGCCGAGCAGGGCCAGCGCTACCGGGTCCAGAGTCTCCAGCGCCGCCTCGTCGGCCGGCGCCTCCTCGGCCGGCGGGGCATCCTGCGGAGCGGGCGGTGCCTCGCCACCAGGGCCGCTCGCGGGCGAGCCGTCCGTCGGTGTGGTGGGGGCATCCGGCTGCCCGGTCCCGTCCGGGCCGGCGCCGGTCGGCGTTTCGCCGGTGCCGAAGCCGCCGCCTTCGGCGCCGTCGTTGCCCGAGCCGGTTCCGCCGCCGCCGGCGCCGAGGCCGCCGCCGATACCGAGCCCCTGCAGGCCATAGCCGCTCCAGCCGCCGCCGCCGAAGCTGAACAGCTGGCCCCCCCCCGAGCCGAAGCCGTTGGCCAGGCTGCTGGTGCCGCTGGCCTGGAAGGCCGCCTGCTGGAACACCTGCCCCGTGGGCGAGGCGGCAAAGCCGGCACCGCCAGCATCGAAGAACCGGCCGATCTGGGACGTGCCCGGGGTGTCGCCGTTCGACCCGCCGATCGGCGTCAGAACCGGTGCCGGCGGGGGCGGTTCGGCCGGCGCCGGGTCGCCCGGCACGGCGATCGAGACCGGCTGCTGGGGAGGTGTGGCGCGAAACTCCGGCACGCCCGCCTGCGCCGCGACGATCCGCACGGTCACGGGCTGCGCGGCGGTCGCCCCGCTGCCGTCGGTGGCCACCAGGCGGAGCGTCACCGTCCCCGTCGTGGTCGAGGGAGGATCGAGCGTCAAGGCGCCGGTCGACGGATCGAACGTCATCCATCCGGGCAGTGCCCCCCCACTGTCGGCGGTAAGGCTCAGCGTCAGAGTGTCGTTCAGATCGACATCGGTGAAGAGGGTGGGGGACAGGATCGCCGTCACCGCCCGACCCGGCGTCACGTCGATCGGCGCGGCCCCTCCCGACGGCACGGGCGCATCGTTCGCCGGCTGCAGATCGAGCGTCACCACGGCGGGCGCAGAGGTCTGGGCGCCGCCGCCCGTGTTGCCGTTGTCGTTGACCTGGACGGTCAAGGTCGTGTCGGTTTCGGCATTGGCGGCCGGCACATAGTCGACGTTCGACCCGGCGATGAAGGCGTTGATGGCGGTCGTGCTGCCAGTCAGCGCCAGGGTGCCGGTGCCGCTGCCCGAGACGGTGACACCGCCGCCCGCCGTGGCGGCGAGGGTTCCGGTCGCGGCCGTGAGTGTCGCTGTCACGGCACCCGTGCCGGCGTCGATGTCGGCGACGGTTATGCCGGTCACCTTGGTCGGCGTGTCCTCGGTCACGGTGATGGTGGCGGGCGCGGCGACCGTCGGGGCATCGTTGGCGGCCGCGACGGTCACCGTCAGCGCCTGGGCGCCGCTGCTGTTACCGCCGGCTCCGTCGGTCAGCGCCACCGACACCGTGCGGGCGCCGGGGGTCGGGGCATCGCCGCCCGTGTTCGCATAGGTCAGCGCCCGCAGCAGGGCCTGGGCGGCGACGGGCGTGGCGTTGGCGTTGAGCGTCACCACGAGATCGGCGCCGCCGGTGCCGCCGGTGGTCGTGCCGATCGCGGTGCCGGCAAACGATACGGTCGTGCCGGCGAAGCCGATCTGCCCCGCGCCGGTGCCGTCGTTCGCGATCGACAGCACATCCTCCGCCGCGACGCCGCCGCCCGTGATCGAGACGGTCAGGGTGCCGCCATTGAAGTTGGCCGAGTCCGCATCCTGGACGGTCGCGTCGGCGCCGGCGTCGAGCCTGATGGCGCCCCCGTTCTCGCTGAAGGTCGGCGTGTCGCCGGCGAGATTGGCGATGGTCGGCCGATCGCTGACGGTGACGGCAATCGTATCGGTGTCGCTGTTGGTGCCGTCGCTGGTCAGGACCGTGATCGTCTGAGCCCCGCTGGTGTTGACCGCCGGCGTGTACTGCAGGTTGGCCAGCGTGGCGTTGACGTCTGCGATCGCGCCGGAGATCTGGATCGAATTGGTACCGCTGCCGGTGACCGTTGCCGCGCCCGTGGTGGTGAAGGCGCCCGCACCGCCGGGCACCGAGACGGTGGTCGTGACGGTGGCGCTGTCCGCGTCGGCGACCGAAATCCCGCCGATCGCAAGCGGCGTGCCGTCGACCGCCGTCTGCGCGCCGGGCACCGTGTTGACCGGCGCGGCCTCCACATTGACGGTGAAGGCGGCGGCGGTGGAGGTCGCGGCGGTCGGGCCGGCCGCCGCGTCGCGGATGTTCAGGTCGAAGGTGTGCGCGCCGCCGGTCGTCGAGGCGTATTGCAGGCCCTGGATGAGGGTCTGCACGCGCGCCGCCGTCGCGTTGCTGCCGAGGTTGAGGACCAGACCGTTGGTGCCTTGGCCGTCGGTCGCGACGGACGCTATGGCGAACCCGTCGACGAAGACGACCTCGCCGGCGGCGATCGTCCCGTCTGCGGTGCCGATGGAACTGCCGGCGCTCACGCCGGTCCCGCCGCTGCCGGAGAACGAGAAGTCGCCGCTCAGGCCGGTGTTGCGCGTGACGGTGAGGGCGCCGCCGTTGAAGTTGTCGCTGTCGCCATCGGTGACCGTGGCGTTGCCGCCCTGGTCGATGCCGACAGCGGTGCCGTTGGGGGCGCTGACGCTGTCGCCGTTCAGATTGGTGATCACCGGCGGGTTGGGTGTCGCCGAGACCGTGAAGCCGCCCGATGCGTCCTGATCGCCGCCATTGGCGGTGCCGTCGGCGTCGTTGAGCGTCAGCGTGAATCCACGGTCGCCCAACCCGTTCGGCGCACTGTAGGTCAGCGCACGGATCAGCGTCTCGACCCGCGCCGAGGTGGCGTTGGGCGAGTTGAAGTCGATGCGCAGCGTGTTGCCACCCTGGCCGTCGTCTGTGGCGTTCACCGTGCCCACAGTGACGCCACCGACGGACACGGTCTCGCCGGCCGCGATCGTGCCGTCGCCGCCCGACGTGGCTGTCGTGCCGTCGAGACCCCAGGACCCGTTGGTCGTGCCCGAGCCCTGGCTGATGCTCAGGAAGCCGCCGTTGTACTCGGCCGAGTCGGGGTTGGACACGGTCGCGTCGTCGAACAGGGCCACGTTCTGCGCGCCGCTTCCGGCGGTGACGCTCGAGGTCTCGCCGAACACGCCGCCGACAGTCGGCGGGTCATTGACCGCGGTCAGGCTGACGGTGGAGGCGATGTTCGGGGCCGATGAATTCTGGCCGCCGCCCGCCGTGCCGCCGGTGTCGGTGAGGTTGGTGATGGTGACCACCCGGTTCGAGCCGGTGGTCGGGTTGTCGCTGGTGTTGCGGTAGGCGAGGGCGTCGACCAGCGTTCTCAACTGAGCCTCGGTCAGGGTGGCGCCGGTGAAGCCGACCGTCGCCGTGGAACCGGTGACGGAAACCGTGACGGTCAGTCCATTGGTCGCGGTGGTCACGCTGTTGCCGTTTGTCAGCGCCACGTCCGACCCGTCGAAGGTCAGGATCTCCGCGGCGCCGTCGCTGACGTTTGTTACCGTCAGGATCATCGAGGAGAAACGGTCGGGTGTGTTGGTGTCCTCGACCGTATCGGCCATCGGCCCGCTGTACAGGTCCACCGCCGCCCCGCCCTCGGTGAAGGTCGGGTTCTGCGCGGTCGCCGTCAGGGTCGGCGCGTCGTTGACGTTGGTCACCGAGACGGTCACCGACCCGGTGCCGGTGCCGGGATTGGCGCCGGTCCCCTGGGCATCGGCTGCATTGCCGTCGCTGAAGGTCCAGTCGAGTTGCACGCTGTTCGCCGGGTCGTCGCTTGCGTTCAAATACCGGATCGCCTGCATCACCTCGTTGACCAGCGCGGTGGTCGGCACCGTCCCGTTGTTCTGGAACGTCACCGTGACCTGACCGGCGGTCGAGGTGTCGAAACTGGCGATGACATTGCCGCCGGCGCTGATATTGCTGCCGGCGACCGTCAGGTTGCCGCCGGTCTGGATCGAGAACTGGTCGACCGCGTTGGCGCCGCCGTTGCGCGCGATCACCAGGCTCGCCCCGGCGAAGTTGCCGTTGCCGCCGTTGAGCGCGCCGAGCTCCACGTCGCTGACGGTCACGGTACCGTCGAGAACCACCGCGCTCCCGCCTTCGGTGAAGGACGGCGTGCCGTCGAGGCCCGCGAACACCGGCAGGTCGTTGACCGCCGTCACGTTGACGTTGACCGTGCCCAGGGCGACGGTGCCGCCGCCTCCCGTTCCGGTATTGCCGCCATCGTTGGCGGTCAGGGTGACGGTGGTCGCCGGGCTGCCGTTGGCGTTGCCGGCGGTGGTGTACTGGATGTTGCTGGCGGTGTTCAGATAGGTGTCGATGTTCGCCGCGGTACCGCTCAAGGTCAGGGTGCCGGTGCCGCCGCCGCTTACCGTCACGCCGCCAATGCTGGACGCGGTGAAGGTGCCGGCGCCGGCGGTCAGCACCAGGGTGATGGCCGCACCGCCGGAATCCACGTCCGCGAAGGTCGCCGCCGACAGGTCGAAATTGCTGGCCTGGTCCTCGGTCACGGTGACCGAGGCCGGCAGCCCGGTGATCGTGGGGTCGTCGTTGACCGCCGAGACGTTGACGTTGATCGTCCCGAGTGCGACGTTGCCGCCGCCGCCGGTGCCGGTGTTCCCGCCGTCGTTGGCGGTCACCGTGATGGTCGTCGCCGGGGTGCCGGTGGCGTTGGCGGCGGGCGTGTACTGGATGTTGCTGGCCGTGTTCAGGTAGGTGTCGATGTTCGCCGCCGTGCCGGTCAGGGTCAGCGTGCCGGTGCCGCTGCCGCCGACGGTGACGCTGCCGCCGCTGCTTGCCGCCAGCGTGCCGGCCGCGGCGGCGAGGGTCAGCGTCACGTTCGCACCGCCCGAATCCACGTCGGCGAAATTGGCGGCCGAGAGATCCAGGTTGCCGGCCGTGTCCTCGACGAAGCTGACCGAGGGGGGCAGGCCGGCGATCGTCGGGTCGTCGTTGGTGGCGGCGACGGAGACCGTCTGCGTCGAGGCCGTGCTGGCCGTCGTACCGTCGTTCGCGGCGAAGGAGATCGTTCGGTTGCCGGTGGTCGGCGTGTCGGACGTGTTGTTGAAGGTGACGGCGCGCAGCGCGTTCTGGAACTGCGCAACCGTCGCCGTGGCGCCCGACGAGGTGAGTGTCAGCACACCGGCTCCGGCATTGTAGGACGCGGTGATGTTGCCGAAGCTGGCCGCGCTGGTGTTGGTGAAGGCCAGGACGTCCGCGCCCGACTGGAAATTGGCGGTGATCGAGACGGTGGCCGAGGCCAGGGTCGCGGTGTCGGGGTCGGCGAGCGTCAGGCCGCCGTCGACAATGACCGCGCCGGCGCCTTCCGTGAACGCGGTCGTGCCGCCCGATGCGGTCACCGTGGGGGCATCGTTCACCGGGTCGACATTGATCGTCACGTCGGAGGTGTTGGACGTCCCGCCGTCGCCGTCGGTGACCGTCACCCGAACGACCCGGTTGCCGTCGGTCGGGTTGTCGCCGCCGGCGTTGTTGTACTGGATCGCGCGCAGCAGTGTCTGCACCGCGGCCGGCGTGGCATTCGCCGAGGTGAAGGTGATCGTCAGCCCCTCGTTCGCACCGCCGGTCGCGCCGGCCTGGATCGTGCCGATCGCATTGCCGCCCACGGACACCGTGCTGCCCGCCGTCTGCCCGGCGGAGAGCGAGACGGTACCGCTGGTGTCGATGACGATCCGGTCCTCGGCCTGCTGGCCGCCCTGATACCCGACGGTGAAGCTGCCGCCGTTGAAGTCGGCGGAATCCGGGTCGACGACGGTGCCGTCGTTGCCGACGTCGATGTGGGTTGCCGCGTCGCCTTCCGTCCAGGTGAAGGCATTGCCGTCGACATTGGCGACGGTGGGCGCGTCGTTGACGGCGGCGACCGTGACGCCCTGGGTCGCGGTGCCTGGCGAGCCGGAACCGGCATCGGTCACCGAATAGGTGATGGTCCGAGTCGCCGTCGACGGATTGTCGCTCGTGTTGTCGAAGGTCAGCGTCCGCAGCACCGACTGGTACTGGGCCGCCGTCGCCGTGCCGGTCAGCGTCAGGACGCCGGTGCCCGGATTGTAGCTCTGGCCGATGCCGTGGTTCGGCGTGATCGCGAGCAGGTCGCCGGACTGGAAGTTGCCGGTGATCGAAACGGTGGCGCCGGTGATGTTGTCGGCTTCCGCGTCGTCGACGGTCAGGGCGTTGTCGACCGCGACGGCGCCGCCTCCCTCCGTGAAGGCCGCGTCGGCGGTGGGAGACGCGATCGTCGGGCTGGCATTGGGAACGGAGGCGACATCGATGTCGACGCTGTCGAGGATGATGAAGAACCCAGCATTGGCCGTCAGCACCACACGGTCGACGTTGTCGAAGGTGGAGTTGAATGTGACGGCCTCCGCTCCCCCGGAGATCGTGAAGTTCTGGGAACCGACCGACCCGCCATCCCGAAAACCCTCGAGCGTGTAAACCCGACCAAAGTCGAAACCTATGTACAGTCCTTGAAAGTCAAATTCGTTCCCACTCACTGTCTCTATTGTGAATTGGTCACTTGAATTGTTGTTGTCGAGGACTAGGCCGCCTGTTCCGCCCTGTCCATCGTTCCCGTCGAATAGGATATTATCGTTGTTGTAGCTGAACCTTATGGTCTCGCCGCCGACGGCGATGTCCAGGGTGCCGGTGAGGTTCTGATCATTTGTGAACCCTTGATCATCGAAGGACACAAAGATGTCCGCCGGGATCGACGCCAGGAGGCCCCCGAATCCCCCGGCGCCGGCAACGAGTGCCGATTGAGCCTGGATGTCGCCGGCCTGCGTCTCGAGGTCCCAATCGCCACCGAGGTCGGCCGAACCGGTATCGTCGCTCGAGGCTGCCACGTCGGCGCCGGAAAGCGCGGCAAACCGATCGACGAAGTCGTCGCCCTCGCCGATCCGGCACCCGTAGAGCAGGATGTCCCCGTCTTCGGCAAGCGACGATCCGATGCGTTCCAACTGCTCGGAGAAGCTGTCGAGCGCCGACAGGGAAAGCGACGCATTGCCGAACTGGAGCCCCTCCGCCGTGCCGTGCGAGATGACATGGATGGCGTCGACGTTGGACCGGCCCGCAAGGACCGCCGCCATCTGATCGAGCGGATGTCCGTCGCCGTCGAGCAGATGGAGTTCGATGTCGCCTCGGAGACCGGCGACCAGCGTCTCCCAATCCTCCACGGCCGTGTCGACGAACGCGATCTCCGTCCGGTCTGCCGGCGGCACGTGGGCGGCCAGGGCGTCGTCCAGTGCCGGGTCGCCGCCGTCGTCGGGACTGGCGGCGCCGCCCGAATCACCGCCGCCGTCGGGAGTTCCGTCGTCGGCCGGCTGCGGATCCGGCGCCGGCTCCCCGCCGCCGTCGGCCGCGACGGCCGTGGCGAGGCCGGCAGCGTCGAACATCATCCGAGGTTCCAGCGCCAGGGCGAGCGGGGCTGGGTGGGCCAGCAGGTCGTCGCGATACGTCTTCGCCTTGCGAGGTGCGGCATCGCCGCCGCCAAGCCGCGGCCGCCCGCCGGTGGGCCGCCCGCCGGTGGGCCGCCCTGCGGCGTCGCGCGACGGATTGAGAGAGCGAAAACGTTCCATGACATCTCTCCGCACCGCCTGGCCAGCGTGGGGACGCCAAGTGCCTGGCAGAGTCTCTTGCGATAGCGTGAGAACCTATCCCGCATAACGCGAGGCCGGCAACGAAAATCATCGTTAATGGGAGGAGCGCCAAGCGAGCGAACCCGAAGATTCGACCTGGGGAATCTCATGCCCGCGCCCGCTGATCGGGTCGGGCCGCGCGTCGGCCGCGCCGGCCTTGCGAGGGCCTCGGCCGAGCGATATCCATGGCGCGACGGCGTAGCACGGGAGCCCTCGGAAGGGCCGATCCCCGGAACCGTCGCCCCAGTCGCCCAACAGACCGGCACAAGGACCGCCAGCCGCCATGGATGCCCAAGACATTCTGACCGCCCTCGGGCTCGAGCCCAGCCATCTCGGCACCGGCGACCATGCCGTCACCTCGCCGATCGACGGCAGCGTTCTGGCCCGGCTGTCGCTGGCCGGGCCGGAGGATACGGATGCCGCGGTCGAAAGGGCGCACGCCGCCTTCCTGAAGTGGCGCACCGTGCCGCCGCCACGCCGGGGCGACCTGGTTCGGCTGCTCGGCGAGGAGCTGCGCGCGAACAAGGGCGCGCTCGGCCGCCTGGTCAGCATGGAAGCCGGCAAGATCCTGTCGGAGGGTCTGGGCGAAGTGCAGGAGATGATCGATATCTGCGACTTCGCGGTCGGCCTATCCCGGCAGCTCTACGGCCTGACCATCGCGTCCGAGCGGCCGGGCCACCGGATGAGCGAGACCTGGCACCCGCTCGGGGCGGTCGGCGTGATCACCGCCTTCAACTTTCCGGTGGCGGTCTGGAGCTGGAATACCTGCGTCGCCCTGGTCTGCGGTGATCCCGTCGTGTGGAAGCCGTCGGAGAAGACGCCGCTGACCGCGTTGGCCTGCCAGGCGCTGCTGCGCCGGGCGGTCCAGCGCTTCGGGGCGGCGGACGTGCCGGACGGCCTGCTGGAGGTGGTGATCGGCGGCCCCGACGTGGGCGAGCGGCTGGTCGACAGCCCGCTGCTGCCGCTGATCTCGGTGACCGGCAGCATCCCGATGGGCAAGAAGGTGGCGCCGCGGGTCGCCGCCCGGATGGGCCGGTCGATCCTGGAACTCGGCGGCAACAACGGCGCGATCGTCGCCCCCTCGGCCGATCTTGACCTGGCCCTGCGATCGATCGTGTTCGCCGCCGCCGGCACCTGCGGCCAGCGCTGCACCACGCTGCGCCGCCTGATCGTGCACGAGGACATCCATGCCGAGGTGGTCGAACGGCTGCACCGGGCCTACCGGTCGCTGCCGGTCGGCAACCCGCTCGACGCCGGCACGCTGGTCGGCCCGCTCTACGACGAGAGCGCCTTCGAACGGATGCAGGCGGCGCTGGAGCGCGCGCGCGCCGACGGCGGCACGGTCACCGGCGGCGAACGGGTCACCGAGGGCGTGCCGGAGGGCGGCGTCTATGTCCGCCCGGCGGTCGCGGAAATGCCGGACCAGACGGAGATCGTGCGCCAGGAGACCTTCGCACCGATTCTCTACGTCCTGAAGTACCGGGAGTTCGACCAGGCCCTGGCGCTGCACAACGGCGTGCCGCAGGGGCTCTCCTCGGCGATCTACACCACCGACCTGCGCGAGAGCGAACTGTTCCTGTCCGCCGCCGGCAGCGATGCCGGCATCGCCAATGTCAATATCGGGCCCTCGGGGGCGGAGATCGGCGGTGCCTTCGGCGGCGAGAAGGAGACCGGCGGCGGCCGCGAAAGCGGCTCCGACGCCTGGAAGGCCTATATGCGGCGGCAGACCCAGACCGTGAACTACGGCCGGGAACTGCCGCTGGCCCAGGGGGTGAAGTTCGACATCGACTGATGCATCATCAGCGCCGGTCGTACAAAAGTTGTGCATGATCTGGGGCAGCGCGCGCTCTCCGCTTGACCTGGAGACCCTCTCCGCGCAGTAATCACGCATTCGGCCCCGACCGGCGGCGCGCCGCCCCCATGTCCGGGCCGGGCAGCAATTCAGGGAGGCAGATAACATGACGTTCATGCGCCTCGGCGCCGCGGTGGCGGCGGCGGCAATGGCGGGCGGGCTGCTCGCCGCGCCGGCTCAGGCCCAGGACACCACGGTCGCAATCACCGCGATCGTCGAACACCCGGCACTCGATGCGGCCCGCCAGGGCATCATCGACGTGCTTGCAGAGAACGGATACGTGGCTGGCGAGAACACCGAGATCCTGTTCGAGACGGCGCAGGGCAACCCGGCGACGGCGGCCCAGATCGCCCGCCAGTTCGTCGGCGAGAATCCGGACGTGATCGTGCCGATCTCCACGCCCTCGGCCCAGGCGGTTGTGTCGGCGACCCAGGACATTCCGGTGGTGTTCACGGCCGTCACCGACCCGGTCGGCGCTCAATTGATCACCAGCATGGCGGACCCCGGCGGCAACGTGACCGGCATCTCCGACATGTCGCCGATCGCCGACCACCTAGCGCTGATCAAGGAGATCGTGCCCGACGCCACCACCATCGGCGTGCCCTACAACCCGGGCGAGGCGAACGCCGTCGCCCTGGTCGACGTGATCGAGGAGATGGCCCCGGCCATGGGGCTCGAGATCGAGACCGCGGCGGCCAACCGTTCGGCAGACGTGCTGGGCGCGGCGCAGAGCCTGGTGGGCAGCGTCGACGCGATCTACGTGCCGACCGACAACACCATCGTCTCGGCGCTGGAGGCGGTGCTCTCGGTTGGGATCGACAACCAGATTCCGGTCTTCTCCGGCGACACCGACTCGGTGGACCGCGGCACGATCGGCGCGGTCGGCTTCGACTACTACCAGATCGGCCGGCAGACCGGCGAGGTGGTGGTCGAGGTGCTGAACGGCGCCGACCCCGGCTCGATCCCCGGCCGCATCGCCATGGGTTCGGACCTGGTGGTCAATCCCGGCGCCGCCGCGGAGATGGGCATCGAGATCCCGCAGGAGGTGATCGACCGGGCGACCCGCGTCGTCGAGTAAGGCGGTCGCGCCAGGCGCGGCGCGGGATCGGCCGTTTCTGCCAATTCCGCGCCGCCGCCCGCGGCGGGCGCTTCGTTCCCCTGCCATGGCCCCGCCCGGGCAGTTCTCCGGAGTGGCGGCGCGGCGTTCCCCCGACGACGGATCGGTTGGACCATGAGTTTCGTGGCCTTCATGGGCGCGATCGAGATCGGGCTGGTCTACGGCCTGATCGCGATCGGCGTGTTCCTCTCCTTTCGCATCCTCAACTTCCCCGACCTGACCGTCGACGGCAGCTTCCCGCTGGGTGCCGCGGTGGCGGCGACGCTGATTGTCAACGGCGTCGACCCGTGGATCGCCACGCTGGCGGCCATGATCGCCGGCGCGGCGGCGGGCCTGGTGACGGCCTTCCTGAACGTACGGTTCAATATCCTGCACCTGCTGGCCAGCATCCTGACGATGATCGCGCTGTTCTCGATCAACATCCGGGTGATGGGCCGGCCGAACGTCGCGATCATCCAGGAGGAGACGATCCTGACCGGCTGGCTTTCCTGGCTGGGCGGCATGGGGGTGCCGAACTACATCGGGAAGCCACTCTTCGTCGCCATCCTGGTCGGAGTCGTGGTGCTGCTGCTGAGCCGCTTCCTGACGTCCGAATTCGGGCTCGCGATGCGCGCCACCGGCGCCAACCCCCGGATGGCGCGGGCGCAGGGGATCGACACCGCGTTCCACACCTATGTCGGCATGGCCCTGTCGAACGGGTTGAACGGCCTGGGTGGTGCGCTGTTCGCCCAGACCAACGGTTTCGCCGACGTGACCAGCGGCCTCGGCACCATCGTGATCGGCCTTGCCGCGGTGATCCTGGGAGAGACGCTGTTCCGCTCCCGGGTGATGCTGATCGTGATCCTGGCCTGCGTGATCGGCTCGATCCTCTATCGGGTGGCGCTGGGCCTCGCCCTCAACGCCGATTTCCTCGGTCTTGCCGCCTCCGACCTGCAGCTGGTGACCGCGGTCCTGGTCGCCCTGGCGCTGATCCTGCCGGGCCTCAAGAACCCGCTCCGCGGCCTCGGCGGCCGGCGCGGCACCACCGGGGGGACCGGCTCGTGATCGGCGTCAGCGACATCCACGTGACCTTCGGCGTCGGCACGCCCCTGGAGACCAGGGCGCTCAACGGCGTCGACCTGGAAATCCCGACCGGGCAGTTCGTCACCGTGATCGGCTCCAACGGCGCGGGCAAGTCGACGCTGCTGAACGTCGTCACGGGCGACATCGCACCCCAGCAGGGTCGGGTCGTCGTCGACGGCGTCGACGTGACGAAATGGTCGGCGCCGAAACGCGCGCGGCTGGTGGCCCGCGTCTTCCAGGACCCGATGGCGGGCAGCTGCGAGGCCTTGTCGATCGAGGAGAACATGGCGCTCGCCGCCAGCCGCGGTCACCGCCGCGGCGTCGGCGCCGCGATCTCCGGCGACCGGCGTGACCGGTTCCGGGAGCAGGTCAAGCGCCTCGGCCTGGGGCTGGAGGACCGCCTGCAGGACCGGATGGGCCTGCTTTCCGGCGGTCAGCGCCAGGCCGTCAGCCTGTTGATGGCGACGCTGTCGGGAATGAAGGTCCTTCTGCTGGACGAGCATACGGCTGCGCTCGATCCGCGCACCGGCGAGTTCGTCCTGGACCTGACCCGGGACATCGTGTCCGAACTGGGGCTGACCGCGCTGATGGTCACGCACTCCATGCGCCAGGCGCTCGACCTCGGCGACCGGACGATCATGATGCATGAGGGCAAGATCGCCTTCGACATCGCCGGGGAGGAGCGCAAGGGCATGGACGTGCCTGACCTGCTGGCGCTGTTCTCGAGGGTCCGGGGCGAGGAGCTGGCCGACGACAGCCTGCTGCTGGGCTAGGGCAATTCCCGAACTGATGGACTCATCAGCTCGGGAAGAATCGCCCTATCGTCAAAGGCCTTGAGCAACTTGTCTGCACCCCTTGGGGCGCAGGTTTCTCCCGGGCGGCGGGGAAGGCGTCACGCGTCGGTCGCATCGGAGCGCCAGCGGAGGCGCGACATGCCGGACTCGCGCCGCTACTGGATCGTCGCGCGGTCGACGCGACCGACGATAGAGCACCGCGTCGTCCCGACGGAAGATCCCGCCGGAGGAAGACTGACCGATGACGACGACCGATCGAACCCTGCTCGCCCTGGCCGGGCTCTACGGCGCTGCCGCCGTCGGGCTCGGCGCCTTCGCGGCCCACGGAATGGAGGCGCGGTACGGCCCCCAGGCGGTGGCGTGGGTGGAGACCGGCAGCCGGTACCAGATGGTGCATGCCGCGGCGATGCTGGCGATCGCGCTGGCGCTGCGAGTGATCGGGACCGGCCGGCGCTGGCTGGCCGCGGCCGGGATCGCCTTTGCCGTCGGGGCGCTGGTGTTCCCCGGCACGCTCTACCTGCTGGCGTTCACTGGCGACCGCTTCTGGGCGATGCCGGCTCCGTTCGGCGGGCTGGCGATGATCGCGGGTTGGCTGTCGGTCGCGGCGGCGGCCCTGCGTGGCGTCATGCACCGACCGTGAGGGGGGAGGCGCTACGGCTTCCCCGCGGCGATCGCGTCCTCGAACTCGACGTCGCCACCGCCCGTTCCGACCGTTCCCGGGGCACAATAGAGGTCGTGCAGGGTTTCCATGACCCGCGTCGCCTCCTCGCCATTGAGCGAGTAGAAGATCGTCTGGGCGACCCGGCGGGTCGCGACGAGATTGTCCTGGCGCAGGCGGGCGAGATGCTGGGACAGGGCAGACTGGCTCAACCCCACGATCTGCTCCAGCTCGCCGACCGAGCGCTCCCCCTGCGCCAGATGGCACAGGATGAGCAGCCGGCGCTCATTGCTCATCGCCTTGAGCAGCCGGCTCGCGGTCCGGGCATTGTCCTGCAGCTTCTCGTAATCCATAATTATTATCTTATGTCGTTCGCAAAAACGGTCAAGCGTGCAATCGCAACGACTTGGTTCACGTTTTCAGGATCTCCTAATATAAAGAAGTGCCACGTAGAATCGGCGCCTGATTTCATCCGGCCGGCGCCGTCCCCGTCCACCAGCTGACGAAGTCGAGCGCGATGGCGACTGTCCTCGATACCCGCGACATGCTGTGCCCGATCCCGGTCCTGAAGGCGCGCAAGGCGCTGAAGGGCATGGCGCCGGGGGAGGTGCTCGACCTGCTCGCGACCGATCCCAAGGCGGCGGAGGACGTGCCGGCTTTCTGCGCCGCGACCGGTCATCGCCTGCTGGAGGTGGCGCCGGCAGGTGAAGTGGGGGTGACCCGCTATCGCATCGAGAAGGCCGGCGCCGCCTGACTCTCCGCTTGGGCGCGGGCGGTCATTCGGCGGCCTCCGCCGACGGACGCACATTGCCTGCGGCCGGTTCCGCCGAGCCGGCTTCGGTTTCCTGCGCCTCCTTGCCTTCGATCGCCGCCATGAACACGGTCATCAGCGCCGGGATCACGATCAGCGTCAGCAGCGCCGACAGGCTCAGCCCGCCCAGCACCACCGACCCCAGCCCGCGGTAGAGTTCCGACCCGGCACCGGGGAAGACGACCAGCGGCAGCATGCCGATGATGCTGGTCAGCGTGGACATGAAGATCGGTCGCACCCGATTGCGAGTCGCCTCGATGATCGCCTGCTCGGGCGTGCCGTCGCCCTGGCGATAGATGTAGAGGCTCTGGTGCACTAGCAGGATCGCGTTGTTGACGACGATTCCGATCAGGATGACGAACCCCAGCAGCGTCAGCATGTCCAGCGGCTGGTCGATGAAGATGTTCAACACCGCCAGTCCGCCGACGCCGCCGGCGGCCGCCAGCGGCACGGCGACCAGGATGATCAGCGGATACCAGAAGCTCTCGAACAGCACGGCCATCACCAGGTAGACGATCGCGAGCGCCATCACGAGGTCAAGCAGCATCTCGTTCCAGGTCTCAGTCAGCTGGTCCGCCGTGCCCGACAGGCCCAGGCGCACGCCCGGCGGCAGCCCCTGCTGCTCCAGCGGCTCGATCACCTGGGCGGTGACCAGCTCCATCGCCTCCTCGAGCGGGATGCCGGGCGCCGGGACGACCTCCAGGGTCACTGTCCGCACCCTTTCCAGATGGCGGATCTCGGTCGGGCCGGCCGTGACGTCCACGGTCGCGAGGCTCTCGACCGGGACGATGGTGCCGCCTCGCGTCACCACCGGGATCGCGCCGATCCCCTGGGTCTCCACGATCCGGTCGAGCGGCCCGGTCAAGGTCAGGTCGATGCGCCTGCCATCGACCGTGATCTCGGCAACCCGCAGCCCGTCGTTGAAGGTATCGACCGCGGTGCCGAGTTCCGCCGCCGTGACGCCCGCATCGGCCAGGCGCAGGCGGTCGGGGATCACGCGAATCTCCGGCGCGCCCAGCTCCAGCCCCGGGATCGGCCGGAATTGGTGGCCGTCCTCCCGCGGCATGGCCTGGCTGACCCTGCCGGTCGCCTCCAGCGCGACCCCCAGGATGGTCTCCAGGTCGCTGCCCGAGATGTCGATGTTGATCGAGCGGGAGCCGCCGATGCCCCGGCCGAACAGCGAGGCCTGTCGCATGAACCCGAAGGTCCCGGGCTCCGCGAAGATCGGGCCGCGCAGGATCGGGATCAGTTCGCCGGCCCGGTTCTCGTCGGCCGAGGCGGCGCCGACGAAGCTGTTCGTCTGCGTCGCGACGAAGAAGAAGCTCTCGATCAGCGGCGGCGCGTCGGCCGGCCGGTTCTCGGCAGCGTCATCGTCGTCTGCCGTCACCCACAGGTCGCGGACGGCGTTCTCCAGGTTCTCCGCGATCAGGCTGGAGGTCCCGAGATTGTACCCCGGCGGTGGCAGGATGACGCCGAAGATGAAGTTGCGGTTGCCGTCCGGCAGGTATTCGAGCTTGGGCAGGAACAGGAGCGTCGCGACCACCGCCACGCCCGAGATCGCGCCGACGACACCCAGGGCCAGCGGCTTCGACCGCACGATCGCCCGCGTCAGGCCGGAGATCGCCGCCATGAAGCCCCGCGCCGCGGAATCGATCACCGGCAGGCGCAGGCGGGTGGCGCTGTCGACCGACTTGTCGCCGTCGAGCAGCCGGGCGGCGAGGCCGGGGATGACGGTGACGGCGACCAGCAGGGACAGCAGCACCGAGACCGAGATCGCCACGGCGATGTCGCGGAACAGCTGGCCGACCTCCAGCTTCATCACCAGGATCGGAATGAACACCATGACCGTGGTGAGGGCCGAGACCAGGACCGCGCCCCACACCTGACGCGCGCCCTCGTACGCGGCCTCGCGCGCCGATCGGCCCTCCTGGCGCAGGCGGTAGATGTTTTCCAGCACGACGATCGCGGCGTCGACCACCATGCCGACGGCGAAGGCGATACCGGCCAGCGACACCACGTTGATCGATCGCCCGAGCGCGGCCATCGCCACGAAGGAGCCGATCACCGACACCGGAATTGCCAGCGACACCACCAGCGTCGCCCGGCCGGACCGCAGGAAGAGCAGCAGCATGATCGCGGCCAGGACGCCGCCGATGACGATGTTCTGCTGGACCAGCGAGATCGCCGAGTTGATGTAGATCGTCTCGTCGTAGACCTGGGTCAGCACCAGCCCTTGGTCCGGAATCTCCCGCGCGTTGAGCTCAGCGACCGCGGCGTCGATGCCCGCCATCACCTCGATCACGTTGGCACCGGTCTCGCGCTGGACGTTCATCGCAAGCGCCGGCTCTCCCATGTAGCGGATCCGGGCGCTCGGCTCCTTGTAGGCGAATTCCACCATCGCGACGTCGTCCACCGTGACCCGGCTGATCGCGCCGGTTTCCGTGTCGACATTGCTGCGCAGCAGGACCTGGCGCACCGCCGACAGATCGTCGAACTCGCCATCGGTGCGCACGACATAGCGGCGCTTGCCTTCGTCCACGTCGCCGGCGGAGAGCGCGATGTTCGCCTGGCGCAGGGCGCCCACCACCTCGCCGACCGTCAGGCCGTAGCGGGCCATCCGCTCGGCGTCGACGACCACCCGCATCTCGCGTTCCGTGCCGCCGAAGAAATTGAACGACGCGACCCCCGGCACCCGCTCGATCCGGTCCTGGATCACGTCCTCGACGAATTCGCCGTAGGTGTGGATCGGCCGCTCGTTACCCTCGGCGTGGCGCAGGGTGAACCAGGCGACGGCGTTGCCGTCGTCGTCGGCGGTGTCCAGCGTCGGTTCGTCCGCCTCTGCCGGATAGCCGCCGACCCGGTCGAGCCGGTTGGAGACCAGGAGCAACGCCCGGTCCATGTCCGTGTCGATTGCGAAGGTGAGGGTGATCTGGCCCCGGCCGTTGGACGAGGAACTGGTGATCTCCTCAAGCCCGTCGAGGCCCTTGAGCGCGTCCTCCTGCCGGTTGATGATTTCGCGCTCAACCTCGGCCGGGGCGGCGCCGGGCCAGCTGGTGGTGATCTGGATGATCGGCCGGTTCACGTCCGGCGTCAGCTGGATCGGGATGGTCTGCAGGGCCACCCAGCCGAACATCACCACCATCAGCACGGCGGCGATGATGGCGATCGGCCGGTCGATGGCGACGCGGATCAGGTTCATCGCCGGTCCGTCCTCAGCTGCTCTGCTCGAACTGGATCGGCTGGCCGGGGCGCAGCCGCTCGTTGCCGCGCACCACGACGAGATCGCCGGGGGCCAGCCCGTCGATCACCTCGAACCGGTCGCCGACCGACGCGCCGACCGTCACCGGCCGCGGCTCAGCCTGGCCGTCGACGGCGACATAGACCATGCGGCCGCGCGGGCTGACCACGATCGCGTCCTTGTGCACCGTGACCACGTCGCGCGGGCGGTCGGTCGGAATCTCGACCGTCACCGACTGGTCGCCCGCGAGGATGCGGTCGGTCTCGCCGAAATCGGGGGTGAACCGGACTGTCCGCGTCCGGGTCGCCGGGTCTTCCCGCGGGACCACCGCGCGCACCGTCGCCGGGTGGTGGCTGCCGTCGTCGAGCGTCAGCGTGACGGACGTTCCCGGCGCCAGGGCGGCGACCCGGTCTGTCGGCACCGCCGCCTCGATCTCCAGGTCCGTGTCGTTGATCAGGGTGACCACCGGACTGCCCGGCCGCAGGTACTCGCCGACATGGGCCTGCCTGTCGCCCACCGCCCCGTCGAACGGCGCCAGGATGGTAGCGTCGGCCAGATCCGCCTCGGCCAGCCGCAGCGCCACGGCCGCCCGGTCGCGCCGCGCCTCGGCGACCCGCTGCAGGCCCTCCTGCTGGAGAGCTGTCTGCTGCGCCTCGTCCAGCCGCGCCTGGCTGAACGCCGCGCTGCCGGAAAGCCCCTCGATCCGCTCCAGCGCCTGGCGCGCCTGCTGGGCCCCGGCGGCGGCCGCCTCGGCGTTCGCCTCGGCCTCCGAAAGGTCCGCGCGGCGCTGGTCGACCGCGCTTTCGAGCCGGACGCGGTCCAGTTCCAGGATCGGCTCGCCGCGTTCGACGCGGTCGCCGACCTGCTTGTGGACGACGGCGACCGTACCTTCGACCTGGGCGGCGATCACCGATTCGCGGGCGATGATCCGCCCGACCACCGGCATGGTCTGGGTCATCGGCTGGACCACCACCTCGTCGACGACGACCCCCGCGGCACGCTCCTGCGCGAGGGCGGGAGCGAAGAACAGCCAGGGCGCGACGCCTGCCGCCGGGGCCAGGCCGGCCACCAGAGCGGTCGCCACGGCCAGGGCACGGCGTCGAAGAGGGTATGGCAGCCAAGGCCGCATGATCGCACATTCTCCAGGATCGCCGGGACCGGCCCGCACCGGGTCGGATAGGAATGGGAAATGGGGCGCGGCACCCGACGGTCAACGCATGCGCGATGGCGAGGCCGTTTGCGCCGCGGTCCGGCGGCGGGATAGCATGGGTGCCACCACGTGCCCATATCGCCCGCAGCCTGCAGCCGGGACCGTTGCGCGACCCGGTCCTGAACCCTCTGTCGCGGCATCGGACGGGTGCGACTGTCCAGTTTGCTTTACACCGACGCGCTTTACGCGTGATAGTACCGCAGATCGGCCCAGCCGCACAATGAAGGCGGCACCGCGCCTGGCCCTGGGAGGCTCGTCCCGCGGAGCCGGGCCAGAAGGAACCGCCAAGGGAGAGGCGCCGCACCGGCGATGAACACAGCGCTTTTCACCCATCCCGCCTGCATCGAGCACGATCCGGGCTTCGGCCATCCGGAATGCCCGGACCGGCTTCGCGCCGTGATGCAGGCGCTGGAGCACGAGGACTTCATGTTCCTGGCCCGGCACGAGGCGCCGCGGGCGACGCGCGAGCACCTGACGCTGGCGCACCCGGCCGGGCATGTCGACCGGGTGCTTGCCGCGATTCCGGCCGAGGGCTGGCGGGACATCGATGCCGACACGACGGTCTGCCCGGCTTCGGGCGAGGCGGCGCTCCGGGCCGCGGGGGCGGTCTGCGCGGCGGTCGATGCCGTCTTCACCGACGACAGCGACCCGGAGGGGGCACGCAACGCGTTCTGCGCGGTCCGGCCGCCCGGCCACCACGCGGAACGGGGCAGAGCCATGGGGTTCTGCCTGTTCAACAGCGTCGCGATCGGCGCGCTTCATGCCCGCAGGGCCCATGGGGTGGAGCGGGTGGCCGTGATCGACTTCGACGTCCACCACGGCAACGGGACGCAGGACATCTTCTGGGACGCCGACGGACTGCTTTATGCTTCGACCCACCAGGACCGGTTCTATCCCGGCACCGGCGCGGCGGCGGAGCGGGGAGGGCGCGGGCGGATCGTCAACGCGCCCTTGCCCGCCGGCGCCGGCGGCCCGGAGTTCCGCGAGGCGTTTCAGACGGTGCTGCTGCCGGCGCTGGAGGATTTCCGGCCCGACCTCGTGATGATTTCGGCCGGGTTCGACGCGCACTATGCCGATCCGCTGGCGCAGCTTCAGCTCAACGAGGACGATTTCGTCTGGGCGACGCGCAAGCTGTGCACGCTGGCGGCGGAGCATGCCGGAGGCCGGCTGGTGTCGACGCTGGAGGGCGGCTACGACCTGGCGGCCCTGGCGGTCTGCACCGCGGCGCATGTTCGGGAGTTGATGACGGCATGACCCCCGCGGTGCCCGCTTGCGTCGTCGGCCGGGCCGGCGACCAGTCCGGCGACCGGTCCTGGGCCGCCTTGCCGGCCGGTGGGGGGCGTCCTAGAGTGGGCGTTGCCATCGCCTCCTGCTACCGCAATGACACGAAACGGGTTTCCATGGTCGAACCGTCATCCCCGCCCGCGTCGCCGCCCGATATCGACGGCCTTAGCTTCGAACAGGCGCTCCAGGAACTGGAGCAGCTGGTCCGACGGCTGGAGGCGGGCGAGGTCACCCTGGACGAGAGCATCGAGGCCTATGAGCGCGGCTCCCGCCTCAAGGCCCATTGCGAGCGCAAGCTCAACGAAGCCCAGCAGAAGGTCGAGCGGATCGCCCGCGCGGCGGACGGCAGCCCCTCGCTCGAGCCGTTCGAGGGCGAAAGATGACCGGTACCGCCGCCTACGACATCTCCACCGGCCTGTCCGAGGCCGCCGATCGGATCGAGGAGACGCTCGACTGGCTGCTGCCCAAGCCGCGCGACGACGAGGCGCGGCTGTTCGAGGCGATGCGCTATGCCACGCTCGGCGGCGGCAAGCGGCTGCGGCCGTTCCTGGTGCTGTCGAGCTGCCGGCTGTTCGGCGTGGCGGAAACCTGCGCCCTGCGCGTCGCATCGGCGGTCGAGCTCGTCCACTGCTATTCCCTGGCGCACGACGACCTGCCGTCAATGGACGACGACGAGCTGCGGCGCGGCAAGCCGACCACCCACCGGCAGTTCGACGAGGCGACGGCGATCCTGGCTGGCGACGCCCTGCTCACCCTGGCCTTCGAGGTGCTGGCCCATCCCGACACCCATACCGATCCCCTGGTGCGGTCGAACCTGGTCGTCGGCCTGGCCCGGGCGGCGGGGGGGCACGGCATGGTCGGCGGCCAGATGATGGACATGCTGGCCGAGCGCACGGATTTCGACATCGGCCAGATCACCCGCCTGCAACGACTCAAGACCGGCGAGCTCTTCGCCTTCGCGTGCGAAGCCGGGGCGATCTGCGGTCGCGTCGACAGCGCGCGGCGCCATGCCCTGCATGCCTATGCCCATGACCTGGGGCTCGCCTTCCAGATCGCCGACGACCTGCTCGACGCCGAGGGGCGGGAGGAGGTGGTCGGCAAGAAGGTGCGCAAGGACGCCGACCAAGGAAAGGCCACCTTCGTCTCGATCCTGGGCCGGGAGCGTGCGCGCGATCAGGCGCGGATGCTGGCCGACCAGGCAATCCGCCACCTCGAGCCATTCGACGACCGGGCCGATCCGCTGCGCGCGGCGGCGTGGTTCGTCGTCGAACGGCGGGCCTGAAGCGGGCCGCCGCCAGGGGCCGTCCCTGGAGCCGCCCGGAACGAGAGGACCGACCGACCATGTCCCCCGACACTCCCCTTCTCGACCAGGTCACCGTTCCGGCCGATCTGCGGGCGCTGGCGCCGGAGCAACTGCGCCAGTTGGCGGACGAGTTGCGCGCCGAGACCATCGACGCGGTCTCCGTCACCGGCGGGCATCTGGGGGCCGGCCTGGGGGTGGTGGAGCTGACGGTGGCGCTCCACTATGTGTTCGACACGCCGGCCGACCGGATCATCTGGGACGTCGGCCACCAGTGCTACCCGCACAAGATCCTGACCGGCCGGCGCGACCGGATCCGGACGTTGCGCCAGGGCGGCGGGCTCTCCGGCTTCACCAAGCGGGCGGAGAGCGACTACGACCCGTTCGGCGCTGCGCATTCCTCGACGTCGATCTCGTCGGGCCTCGGCATGGCGGTGGGCCGCGACCTGGCCGGCCGGGACAACAGCGTCGTCGCGGTGATCGGCGACGGGGCGATCTCCGCCGGCATGGCCTACGAGGCGATGAACAACGCCGGCTCGATGGACAGCCGGCTGATCGTCATCCTGAACGACAACGACATGTCGATCGCCCCGCCGACCGGGGCGATGAGCGCGTATCTCTCGCGGCTCCTGTCCTCGCGCAGCTACCGCTCGCTGCGCCAGTTGATGAAGGATACGGCGGAGAAGTTCCCCCGCGGTCTGCGCGACGCCGCTCGCAAGGCGGAGGAGTACACCCGCGGCTTCGTCACCGGCGGGACGCTGTTCGAGGAGCTGGGGTTCTACTATGTCGGCCCGATCGACGGGCACAACCTCGACCACCTGCTGCCGGTTCTGGAGAACGTCCGCGGCGCAAAGGAAGGGCCGATCCTGGTCCATGTCGTGACCCAGAAGGGTAAGGGCTACGCCCCGGCCGAGAACGCCTCCGACAAGTATCACGGCGTCGGCAAGTTCGACGTGGTCACCGGCGCCCAGGCCAAGACGAAGCCGAACGCGCCCCAGTATACCAAGGTGTTCGCGGAGCAGTTGATCCGCGAGGCGGAAACGGACGACCGGATCGTCGCCGTCACCGCCGCCATGCCGTCCGGTACCGGCCTCAACCTGTTCGCCGAGCGGTTTCCGGACCGCTGCTTCGACGTCGGCATCGCCGAGCAGCACGCGGTGACCTTCTGCGCCGGCCTGGCGACCGAGGGCTACCGGCCGTTCGCGGCGATCTACTCGACCTTCCTGCAGCGCGCCTACGACCAGATCGTGCACGACGTGGCGATCCAGAGGCTGCCCGTGCGTTTCGCGATCGACCGCGCCGGCCTGGTCGGGGCCGACGGCCAGACCCATGCCGGCACCTTCGATGTTGCCTATCTCGGCTGCCTGCCGCACTTCGTGCTGATGGCCGCGGGCGACGAGGCGGACCTGATGCGCATGGTCGCGACCGCGGCGGCGATCGACGACGGCCCTTCGGCGGTGCGCTACCCACGCGGCGAGGGACTGGGCGTCGACCTGCCGGAGCGGTCGGAACCGCTGGAGATCGGCCGCGGCCGAGTGCTGCGCGAGGGCTCCAAGGTGGCGATCCTGAGCTATGGCGGGCGCTTGAAGGAATCGATGAAGGCGGCCGAGGATCTGGCGGCGATGGGCCTCTCCACCACCGTCGCCGACGCCCGGTTCGCCAAGCCGCTCGACACCGACCTTGTGGAGCGCCTGGCCGACGGCCACGAGGTGCTGATCACGATCGAGGAGGGCTCGGTCGGCGGCTTCGGATCGTTCGTGCTGCAGCACTTGGCGCTCGCCGGCCGACTCGACCGCGGCCTCAAGATCCGGCCGATGGTGCTGCCCGACCTGTTCCTCGACCAGGACAAGCCCGAGGCGCAGTACGCCACCGCGGGCCTCGACGCCGCCGCCATCGTCGCCACGGCGATGGGGGCGCTGGGCGTCGACGAGGCGGCGGAACTTCCGGCGGCGAAGGCGTAAGGTCTTCCGCCTTGCGGTCGGCCGCTTCCCGGTCGGCCGTTCCCCCGATTACATCGGACGGCGCGCTTGCGCGCCGTCCAGCATGACCCGAAACCGGGAGGATATCCCATGGCCCAGGCCACCCGCTATCTGCACACCATGATCCGCGTCTCCGACCTCGAGGAGACGATGAAGTTCTTCAACCTACTCGGCCTCAAGGAGACCCGGCGCAGCGACAATGAGAAGGGCCGGTTCACGCTTGTCTTCATGGCGGTCCCGGGCGACGAGGAGGCGCCGGTCGAGCTGACCTACAACTGGGATCCGGAGGACTACGACGGGGGCCGCAACTTCGGCCACCTGGCCTATCAGGTCGACGACATCTACGCGGTCTGCCAGAAGCTCAAGGACGCCGGCGTGACCATCAACCGGCCGCCGCGCGACGGCCGGATGGCGTTCATCCGCACGCCCGACGCCATCTCGATCGAACTGCTGCAGAAGGGCGACGCGCTGGCGCCGCAGGAGCCCTGGGCCTCGATGGAGAACACCGGCAGCTGGTAGGCCGGCGACACCGCCGCCCGCAACCTTCCGCCGGCCTCGGCGGTTGGCCGAAGGGGCGGGCGCGGGCCCGGACGCCGTCTCCGACCGATCGCCGGGCGCCGCGTTTGGAGCTGCAGGTGACGACGGGCGACGGCGCGCCGCGCATCCTCATCCTGAACGGCCACCCGCGTCCCGGCGCCTTCGCCGACGCCTTGGCGGAGGCCTACCGCGCCGGCGCCTCGGGAGCCGGAGCAGCGGTCGAAACCCTCGCCCTTCGCGACCTCGACTTCGACCGCGACGTCACGCACCGCCGCGTCGGCGACCAGCCGCTGGAGCCCAGCCTCGCCGAGGCGCAGGCGGCGATCGCGCGGGCCGACCACCTCGTCCTGGTCTATCCGACCTGGTGGGGCACGATGCCCTCGCTGATGAAGGCGTTCCTCGACCGGGTGCTGGTGCCTGGGTTCGCCTTCGAGGAAACCGAGGAGACGCTGTCCGGATTCCGCGGGCTGCTGGGCGGGCGGACGGCGCGGCTGATCACCACCATGGACACGCCCGGTCCGGTCTACCGACTGGTCTACGGCGCGCCGGGGCACCGGGCGCTGGCGCGCGCGACGCTGGGGTTCTGCGGCATCGGACCGACCCGGGTCAGCGCCTTCGGACCCATGCGGCACAGCACGGCGGCCCGGCGCCGCGATTGGCTCGAACGGGTGCGCGCGGAGGGGCGGGCGCTCGCCGGCGTCCGGCCGTCCCTGGCGCATCGGGTGGCGGGCAGGGCGGTAGCGTGGCTGAGGGCGCTGCGGCTGCAGTTCTACCCGATGACCTGGGCGGCCTATACGCTCGGCGTGCTGATGGCCGGCGGGCTCGACGCGGCACGCTATGCGGCCGGTTATGCCGTCCTGTTCCTGCTGGAGGCGGCGACGGTGCTGTCGAACGAGATCGTCGACCGGCCGACCGACCGGCTGAACCGTCATTTCGGCCCGTTCACCGGCGGCGCCCGTGTCCTGATCGACGGCAGCCTGCGCGTCGACACGGCCGCCTGGGCGGCCAGCTGGGCCGCGGCGGCGGCGATCGCCGGCGTCGTCGCCCTGGTCGCTTCCGCCCCGGCGCCGGCCGGGTTCGCCGCGATCGCAGCCGGGCTGACGGTGTTGGCGCTCGGCTATACGGTCCCGCCTCTGAAGCTCTGCTGGCGAAGCCTGGGCGAGGTGGACGTGGGGCTGACCCACGGGCCGCTGGTGCTGCTGTTCGGCTGGACGCTGGCCGGGGGGCCCCTGACGGCGCCGGCGCCGTGGGCGTTGGGCGGCGCGATCGGCCTCGCCGTGGTGCCAGCGATCCTGCTGGCCGGGCTGCCCGACCGCCAGGCGGACGCCGCAGCCGGGAAACGGACGCTGGCGGTCGCGCTCGGGCCGCGCAGGGCGGCGGGGCTGGCCGGCATCCTCGCCCTCTGCGCCGCGCTCCTGCCCCTGGCCGCCGGCCCGAACGCCGGTCCGGCCTGGTCCGCGCTGCAGGCCGTCGTGCCGGCCCTGGTGGCGCATGCCGGCCTGCTGGCGCTGCTGCTCGGTCGCGCGGCGCGGCAGAGGCGGCTGGAAGGCCGGATCGACGGGCCGATCGCGGTCGCCCTCGGCTTCATCCTGTGGTTCGTCGCCGTGCCCCTGGCAGCCCTGGCCTAGAGCAAACTGCGCCCCAAGGGGCGCAGATGAGTTGCTCTAGACCTTTGAAGACAGCGCAATTCTTCCCGAACTGACGATTTCGGCAGTTCGGGAATTGCCCTGGGCGGGACCGGTCGGTGGGAGCCGCCTATCGGCCGTCCTCGGCCCAATCCCACCACCAGTCCTCGGACCGGTCGGGCGTCACGGCGGCCGGGCGCGGGGCGAGGCCGAGGGCGCGGTAGACCGGCGCACCATGCACCGCCATCAGCCGGGCGATCTCCGGCGGCAGCCCGGTCCGGATCGCCGACGGCTCCGCCTCCGGCGGAGCCGCGGCGACGGGGGCGGTGTTGTCGACCACGAGCGCCATCCGGGGCCAAGCCGCGGTGCCGTCGCCGCCGGTCGGCGGCGCATCGGGACGGAAGGATCTGCGGTGCGCCATCTCAGAACAGCCCCTCGATACGGCCATCGGCGTCGACGTAGATCGAATTGGCGGCCGGCACGCGCGGCAGGCCGGGCATGGTCATGATCTCCCCGCAGATCACCACCAGGAACTCGGCCCCGCCGGCCAGCCGGACCTCGCGGATCGGCACCACATGGTTCGACGGCGCCCCCTTGAGGTTCGGGTCGGTGGAGAAGCTGTACTGGGTCTTGGCGACGCAGATCGGGAAATGGCCGTAGCCGTCCGACTGGTACTGCGCGAACTGGTCGCGCACCTTCTTGTCGGCGATGATGTCGTCGGCGCCGTAGATTGTCCGCGCGATGGTCCGCATCTTGTCCCACAGCGTCTGCTCGTCGCGGTAGAGGGTGCGGAACTGGGCCGATCCCTGCTCCGCCAATTCCGCGACGCGGGCCGCCATCGCCTCGATTCCCGCGCCGCCGTCGGCCCAGTGGCTGTTGACGAAGCAGTCGACCCCAAACTCGGCGCAATAGGCCTGGACCGCCTCGACCTCCGCCTCGGTGTCGGCGATGAAGCGGTTGATGCCGACCACGGCGGGCACGCCGAACTGGGCGAGGTTGCGCAGGTGCCGGCCCAGGTTCTCGAGCCCCGCCTCGACCGCCGCGACGTTCTCCATGCCGAGATCGCCCTTGGCCACGCCGCCGTGCATCTTGAGGGCGCGGACGGTGGCGACGATCACCGCGGCATCGGGTTTCAGCCCGGCCTTGCGGCACTTGATGTCGAAGAACTTCTCGGCGCCCAGATCGGCACCGAAACCCGCCTCCGTGACCACGAAATCCGCCAGCTTCAGCGCGGTGCGGGTCGCCATCACCGAGTTGCAGCCATGGGCGATGTTGGCGAACGGGCCGCCATGGACGAAGGCCGGGCTGTTTTCCAGCGTCTGGACCAGGTTCGGCATCATCGCGTCGCGCAGCAGTGCGGTCATCGGCCCTTCGGCCTTCAGGTCGCGCGCCGTGACCGGCTTCCTGTCGCGGGTGTAGGCGACGACAATGTCGCCGAGCCGGCGCTGCAGGTCCTGCAGGTCGGTCGCCAGGCAGAAGATCGCCATGATCTCCGAGGCGACGGTGATGTCGAAGCCATCCTCCCGCGGGAAACCGTTGGCCGTGCCGCCCAGCGAACTGACGATCGACCGCAGCGCCCGGTCGTTCATGTCCATCACGCGGCGCCAGGTGATTCGGCGCGCGTCGATGTTCAGGTCGTTGCCCCAGTAGATGTGGTTGTCGATCAGCGCGGCCAGCAGGTTGTGGGCGCTGCCGATGGCATGGAAGTCGCCGGTGAAGTGGAGATTGATGGTCTCCATCGGGACGACCTGGCTGTAGCCGCCCCCGGCCGCGCCGCCCTTCATGCCGAAGCAGGGGCCGAGCGACGGTTCGCGAAGGCAGATCGCCGTCTTGCGGCCGATCCGGTTGAGCCCGTCGCCGAGACCGACCGTGGTCGTCGTCTTGCCCTCGCCGGCCGGTGTCGGGGTGATCGCCGTGACGAGGATCAGCCTGCCGTCCTCGCGGTCCGCGAGTCCGTGGATGTAGTCGAGCGACAGCTTGGCGACATGGGGCCCGTAGCGGTAGAGCGCCTTTTCCGGGATGCCGAGGCCGGCGCCGATCTCCTCGATCGGCTTCAGGGTCGCGCCCCGCGCGATCTCGATGTCGGATTTCGGCTTGGCCTGGTGGGTGCCGGCCTGGGAGGCCGGATCGGCGATGCGGGTATCCATGGCGATCCTCTTGCCCTTCAGGCGCCTGGGGCTCGGTGACTCTCAACGGGAAAAGCCCCATCCCCTTTTCCGGAACTGTGACAGAGCAGCGGCCCCGCCGGCGCATCCTCGAACGACGGATTCTGGCGAACGCGCGACATGCCGCGTCGCGGGGGCGCAACGCGCTCACGCCGGGGGCGCGGCACCGTGATCGCGCATGGTGATCGGCCCTCTTTTGTCGTGTTTGCGGCCTATGCTACTCATCCGAAATCATGCGGTGATTCGCCAGCCCCGTGGGGACCGGCGCACCCCTGCCGGGAGTGACGGCCACGACGCTCGGAGAGGGCATAGACGGACCGGAGATGCTCGGGTTCCTGCTGGTCCCGAACTTCTCCATGATCGCCTTCACCTCGGCGATCGAACCGCTGCGGCTGGCCAACCGGGCCGCGGGTCGGGAACTCTATCGGTGGATCGTGCTGTCGAGCGACGGCGGTCCGGTCAGCGCGTCGAACGGCATCGTCGTCAACGTCGACATGTCGATGACCGACTGGAACCGGGCCCAGGGCAACCGCCGCTCGCTCGACAAGGTCTTCGTCTGCGCCGGGCTGGGCGTCGAACGCTATCGCGACGACGGCGTCTACGCCTGGCTGCGCCGGGCGGAGCGGCAGGGCACCACGGTCGGTGCCCTGTGCACCGGCGCTTATGTCCTGGCGCGCGCGGGCCTGCTGGACGGCTACAAGTGCTGCATCCACTGGGAGAGCCTGCCGGGCTTCACCGAGAATTTCCCGGAGATCGACGTCTCCGCCGACCTGTTCGAGGTCGACCGCAACCGCTGGACCTGTTCGGGCGGCACCGCCTCGCTGGACATGATGCTCAACCTGATCCACGAGGAGCACGGGGTCCAGGTCGCCACGGCGGTCAGCGAGCAGTGCCTTGTCGACCGGATGCGCAACCCGCACGACCGGCAGCGGCTGCCGCTGCGCGCCCGCCTGGGCATCCACAATCCGAAGCTGATCGCCTCGATCGAGGTCATGGAGGCGAACCTGGCCGAGCCGCTGGGCCAGGACGAACTCGCCAATCATGTCGGCCTTTCGCGGCGCCAGCTGGAACGGCTGTTCCGCAAGCATCTCGGCCGGGCGCCGGCGCAGTATTATCTCGAGCTGCGGCTGGAGCGGGCACGCCACCTGCTCTACCAGTCGGAGATGCCGATCGTCGACGTGGCGCTCGCCTGCGGATTCGTTTCCCCCTCGCACTTCTCGAAGTGCTACCGCGACATGTACGGCAAGTCCCCGCGCGACGAGCGGGCGGCCGCGGTGGCCTGAGCGCGGGGCGGGGAGGCGGCGGCGCCATGGCGGCTTCCCCCGGCGGTCAGCGATCGGTCCGTGCGCACTACGCCCGGGACGGGCTGATCGGCGCGATCGACCGCGCGATGGCGGCGGCCGGCATCGACCCGCAGCACCCGACCCTCGACGACCTGGAAGGGGTCGACGAATTCCACCTGCGCGGCGCGGCGGCGACCCGGGAACTGGCGGCGCTCGCCGGCCTCGAAGCGGGCATGGTCGTGCTGGACCTCGGCTGCGGGCTGGGCGGGCCGTCCCGGCGGCTGGCGGCGGAGGTCGGCTGCCGGGTGATCGGCCTCGACCTCAGCAACGACTACGTGGCGGCGGCGCGGGTGCTGGCGGAGCGGACCGGCCTCGCCGACCGCACGGCCTACGCCGTCGCCGACGCGGCGCGCCTGCCGCTGCCCGACGCGCGGGTGGATGCGGTCTGGATGCAGCATGTCGGCATGAACGTGGCGGAGAAGCCGTCGCTCTATGGCGAGATCGCGCGTGTCCTGGTGCCGGGCGGCATCCTGGCCGTGTGGGACGTGCTGGTCGGGCCCGGCGGGCCGCCGCTCTTGCCGGCCCCCTGGGCGCGAGATGCCGCCACCAGCTTCCCTGCCTCCCCGGACGCCCTGCGCCGGCTGCTGGCCGAGGCGGGACTGAGGCTGGCGGCGGAGCGGGACCGGCGCCAGGACGCGCTCGACTGGATGACCGAAGCCGGCCGCCGACGCCGCGCCGAAGGGCCGCCGGCGCTCGGCCTTGACCTGTTGTTCGGCGACGCCTTCGTCGAGATGGGCCGTAACCTCAGGCGCAACCTCGCGGAAGCGCGGGTCGTGCCGACGGAGATCGTGGCGCGGAAGCTCTAGGACTAGCCCGCATATCTCACGAGCGTGCGGTTTCCGGTGCGTGAAGGCGTTCGAGACGGTGGCGGACTGACGGCCGGAGGTCTGGGCAGGCGTGTCCGTTGCGCCTGATTGGCGCGTTCCGG
>Ga0008835_100162_pt1 | contig 82548 bp, 57 predicted proteins | sample HotLakConsoUCCRE_FD_62215 | JGI IMG/M metagenome (GOLD analysis project Ga0008835, IMG submission 62215) | Hypersaline microbial mat communities from Hot Lake, Washington, USA - Hot Lake Consortium UCC-RE (Hybrid Assembly) ... | reverse complement strand
CGGTCAAGTCGGTGACCGGCGCCGTGCGGTCGAGCCGGTAGCTCTCCACCTGCGTGTCCTGCGGCGCGACGCTGTCGAAGAGGACCCGGGCCCGGGCCGTGATCTGCGCCCCGTCGGCTGTGTCCCGGCCGGCCTCGACCGTATAGCGCACCGCACCGCTCTCGCCGGGCCGCAGGAGCCCCTCCGAGCCCTCCCCGGCCAGAAGCTCGCCCGTGGCCGGGTCGATGGCCTGCAGCAGCCAGGTCGCCGTGGCCGACGCCACGTCGATCCCCGCGGAGACCCGCAGCACGAAGCCCCGGCTGGCGCTCAGGTCGATCCCGGTCTGGTAGACCGCCCGCCCCGCCGGCACCTCGACCGAGAGATCGCCGAGGGTGATCCCCCCCAGCCGCAGGCTGCGCGGGTCGAGCCCCGGATCGAGCGCCGTGACCACCCGCACCTCCCGCGCCGCCTCGGGCGCCAGCGGATCGACCGCGAACCGCACCTCGTGGGGCAGCGCGACCCCGCCCGGCACCCAGTTCCGGTCGCCCGCGCCGCGCGGGCCGATGAGCGTGGCGCCGCCCCCGGCCTCCTCCTCCTCGAGGAACCGCTCGAGATCGAGCGCCAGCAACTCTCCCGTCGTTGCGTCCGAGCCGAAATCCGGCACCTCGACCGCCCCAGCCCCGGTCCAGGGGGCAAAGACGTTGAAGGCCTGGAAGGTGGTGGGCCGGCTCTGGCCCAGGTCGAAATCCGCGAACTCGGGCAGTTCGGGCACCGGGACGGAGAACGGCAGGCCGTTCGGCGGTTCCCGCACATCGAAGCGTGCGATCGGCGCGGGCTGTCCGGGGGTGGCGCCATACCAGGCGCGGATCTGGCCGAAGAACTCCGCGAGCGAGGCGCCCGCCCGGATCTCTGCGCCCGCCGGACCCTCCAGCAGGCCTTGCGCCAGCACCGACACGAGGCTCGCCACCCGGGTGGTCTCGAAGATCGGCGGCGCGCCGTCCTCGGGCCGCAGCAGGCCGGCCTGTTCCAGCGCGCCCAGAAAGCCGTCGGCCCAGGCCGTCGCCTCCGAGGCCAGCGCCTGCAACGCCGCCGGGGCCTCCGCGTCCGCCAGCACCGCCAGTCGCAGACGCTCCGCCTCCTCGCGCTGCAGGGCGACGAATTCGTCCCGCGTCAGCGGCGTGGCGGCGGCCACCACGTTGAACTGGAAGGGCAGGTACCAGGGCAGGTCGCCCGACACGACCTCGAAGGCGGGATCGGTGAAGATCTCGTGGAACAGCGGGTTCACGGCCTCCAGCGCGTCGATCCCGCCGCCGAGCGCGTCGGCCTCCGCAAGCTCCGGAAAGCGCGCGTAGAGGAAGGCGCGGAACCGGTCGAAATCCCGGTCGATGAGCGCCTGCAGACCCGGATAGGTCTGCACCTGGAAGGTCAGGGACGCCCGCCCTTCGGCCGCCAGATCGACGGCATAGCCCGGCGCCAGCAGGGTGCCCGCCGCGTTGATCCCGCTCGTCGCGCCGGTCTGGCTGTCGAGCCCCGCGTCCCGACCCCCGAGGTTGGTGCCGAACTCGAGGTAGGGCAGGCCATAGGCGAAGTCGTTGCTGCCCATCTCCGGCGCGCCGAAGGCGAAATGGACATAGGGCGTGTCGACGTTGGTCAGGCTGTCGACCACCACGGAATAAAGCCCGCTCCGCCCCGCAGGAATGACCCGAGGCCCGCCGAGGCCCACGGTCACGTCCCGCTCCAGCTCGCGCTCGACGAGGTAGCGGTAGGGGTCCACCGCCAGGGCGCCGTCGGCATTGGTGACGACCACGTCGTAGAGCCCGTGCGGCGCGGCCTCGAGATCGAAGACCGCGATCAGCCGCGTGGCGTCCACCCACCGCGTCGAGACCGGCAGGACCTCCGCGACCCCGGGACGCGAGAGCTTGGCCACCGCCTCGGGGTCGATCCCGGCGCCTTCCACGGTCAGGGTGACGAACCGCGCGGAGCCGCCCTGATCCGGCGTCACGTTGGTGATCTGAAAGTCCAGAAGCTCCGCCTGCAGCGACACCCGGGAGGTGCCCGCCGACCCCGGCAGCGCCCGCACCAGCACGTAATAGCTCCCCGCCCGGGTGGCGGAGATCAGCGCCGTCTGGTCGGCCGCCAGCGGGCTGTCGTAGGCCGCGTCGAACTCCGCCCCGGTCGGGACCTCGTCCCAGCGCAGGAACAGCTCGTGCTGTGCGCCCGCATCGTCGCCTGTCAGCCGCACCCGCAGGGTCTCGTCGGGCGGCACGTCGAGCCGGAAGACCCGCGCCTCGCCCGGCGCGAGATCGAAGCCGCGCGGCACGCCGAGCACCAGCTCCGGCGCGGCCACGGTCACGGGGGTGTCGCCCGGGGTGGTGTTGTTCGCCTCTCCCGCGCCCTCGGCGATCCGGTCCAGCGCGTCGGTGCGCAGGATCACCCGCCAGGTGCCGTCCCCCAGCACCGGCAGATCGGCGGTCAGTTCGGAGGTCAGGCTCTCCCCCGGGGCGAGGGTCCCCGGGCTCTGTTCCAGCCGTCCCAGCAGCGTGTCGCCCACATCCCAGACCGCGTCCCGGGACAGGTAGGCGACGTCGGTCCAGCTGCCCGCGATCGTTTCGCCGCTGTCGTTGAGCGTCTCCCACCGCAGCGTGACCGGGCTGCCCGGCGCGCCGCCGCCGCTCACGGTGAGACCCCGGGCCAGAAGGTCCGCGGGCGGCGGCTCCTCGATGACCACGGGCTGGGGCGAGATCGCGACGTTGGTCTCCGCCCCGTCCTCGAAGACCTGACCGACGGGGTTGTAGCTGTCGGGCCGGTCGCTGAGCACGAAGACGAAGTAGCTGCCCGACAGACCCCGCGGCATCGGCCGGTCCAGGGTGATCTGCCGGCTCTCAGCCGCCGCGAGCGGGGTGAGATGGTCATGCAGGCCGATGAAGAAATCCGACGCGGGGTCCAGCACCGCGTCCCGCGAGAGATAGACGAGGTCCCGCCACGGCCCCTCGGCCGCCCGCCCGCCGGTATTGCTGATCTCCCAGCTCACGCTCAGCGGCTGGCCCCGGAAGACCCGGTCGGGGATCGAGACCGCGGTGACCTCGAGGTCGGCGCTGCTGCCCCGCGCCACCTCGAGGGGGATGCTGGCGCGGTTGTTGCCCTCGCCCGCGAATTCCTTGACCGCGTCCGCCACCGACCGCAGGCCGGGCAGGCCCGGCAGCACCGTGGAGCCGGTGAGGATGCCGCCTTCGTTCGAGGTCGAATCCGTCTCCGCGATCAGGGTAAAGGGCCCTTCGATCCCCTGGGGCAGCAGCACCTCGGCCACCACCTCATAGCTCTCCCCCGGCGCCAGCGCGCCCTGCCGGCGCACTTCGGCGACGAAGAGGTCCTGCCGGTCCAGCGCGCCGTCCACCGACAGGAAGAGCCGGTCGGCCCAGGCCGCGACCCGCGTCGCGCGGGTGCCGTCGTTGACCACCGTGAAGCGGACCTCCACGGGCATCCCGGCGGTGGCGCCGGGCCCGACGCTCAGGCCCTCGATCCGCAGGTCCGGTTCCGCATAGGTGACATCCACCGGACCGCTGCCGAAATTGCCGGTCGGGTCGGCGTCGGTCTCGAACACGGAGGCCGTGTAGTGGGCGAGGACAGCCGCCGCATTGCCGGAGGTCAGCTCGCTCTGCGGCAGGTTGCCGATGCGGGAGGTATCCGTGGCGACGTGGATATGGAACCGCCCCTCGATCCCCGGGGGCAGCGTCACCGGCAGGGTCTCGGTATAGCTTTCCCCCGACGCGAGGGGCGTGGCGTCGCTGCGCAGCACGCTGGTGAGGAACGTCGCGCGGGTCCGGTCGAAGGTCGGATCGCGGGAAATCCAGATCGAATCCCGCCAATAGGCCGTGCCGGGCCAGATGTCCCCGCCCTCGTTGGTGACGGTATAGCTGACGGTGGTGGGCTCGCCCGAGAGCGCGGGGCCCGACTGGATGACCTGCTTCACCCTCAGATCGGCGGGGATCGCCGTGACATCGGCGTCGCCGGTGCCGATATTGTCGGTCTCGTCCTCCTCGACCACCGCGTCGCCCCGGGTCGAGGCGTCGGTGACGACATGGACGTATCGCCCCTCCGCCGAGGGCGGCAGATCGAAGTGCGCCGTGCGGGTATAGCGCGCGTCCGGATCGAGGTCGCCGGTTCGCGCGACGTCCCCCAGCAGCCACAGCCTCTGACCCGGCGCCCCGAAATCGGCCTTGTCCGACAGGTAGACGCGGTCGATCCATCCATCCGCCCCGGTGGAGGCGAGCCCGGTGTTCGCCACGGTCCAGGAGACCTCCAGCGCCTCCTGCCCGGCCACGACGGCGGGCCCCGTGGCGACGGATTCGACCACCAGGTTCGGCCGCACCGGGGTGAAGCCCAGGATCTCGATCCGGCGGGCCTTGTAGTTGTTGTTGTCGAACTCGTCGGGATCGTCGGGGTTGATGTTGACGGCCAGCGTGTCCTCGGGCTCCACGTCGAAGCTGTCGGACCAGGGCGTGATGTAATAGGTCCCCGAAGGCAGGTCCGCCGGGATCCGGACCCGCACCACCTGCGTGTAGCTGTCGCCGACCTCCAGCGTGCCGGTATGGGTCACGGTCGCCAGCAGCCGGGCGGAGTTGCCCTTGAGGAAATCCGCCCCGGCGACATCGGCGAAGGCCGCCGTATTCGGACGCCGCTGGTCGCGCGTGATCCAGATCGTGTCGCGCCACTGATCCGAAAACGTGGCGCCCTGGCCGCGGTTCGTGACGGTGTAGCGCACCTCGATCTCGGCGCCGTGGACCGCCTGGTCGGGCACAACCACGCCGCCGGTCACGAGATCCGGCCTCGGCAGCGGGTCGACCTCGAAGACCTGGCTGCCGAGGTTGTCGCCGTCGAAGGGGAACTCGTCCACCTGCGACAGGCTGTCGGTGGAGACGAGCACGAAGGCCGGCCCGGACCAGCGGGCGGGCACCAGCATCGGGCCGGTCGCGGTGACGTAGCTTTCGCCGGTCGCGAGGGCCAGGGGGTTGTCGAAGCGCCCGATCAGGATGTCGTCGGACGACAGCCGGTCGTCGAGCGACAGGTAGACCGCATCCTTCCACGCCCCGGTGGCGGCCACGGGGCCGTCGTTGACGATCTCGAAACTCGCCTCGATCGTGCCCCCGGCAGAGACATCGGGCGTGGCGGTGATGCCCAGCACCTTCAGGTTCGGCCGGTCCCTCAGGGTCACCAGAACCGGCCTGTCGTCGGTCTCGAGGTTGTTGTCCGCCGCGCCGCCCTCCTCGTAGAGGCTGCGCGTCACGTTGGTCAGGACCACGACCCGGTAGGCCCCGCCGATCCTGTCGGGCAGGGTATGGCGCTCGGTCCGCTGGTAGGCCTCGCCCGGCGCGAGCCCTGCCGTGGTCGTGAAATCTCCGACATAGATCGTCGGGTTTGCGGGGTCGTCGGGCACCAGCCAGACCCGGTCGCGCCAGGTCCCTCCGGCCGCCGCCGGGCCCTGGTTCACGACCCGCCAGGCGATATCCAGCACGCCGCCTTCGGTCGCCGTCTCGGTCGCCGCGATGTCCGCCACCTTCAGGTCCGGCGAGGGCGCCAGCGTCACCTCCACGGGCAATGCCTCGGAGCGGTTGTTCTGCGTATAGACGAACTCGAACGGTCTGAACCCGGTGGCGGAGGTCCGGGCGAAGGCGAAGATCGGCCCCGAGACCCCGTCGGGGATACGGATCTCCGCGCTGCGCTCGTAGCCGTCGCCCACGGCCAGAACCCCGAGCTGCTCGAAGCTCTGGCTGGCGATCACCCCCGTGCCGTCGGCGTTGCGCGCGAGGATGATCTCGTCGAGCCAGCTCTGGCGGTTCGTCGGCGCGATCCCGCGGTTCTCCACCCGCCAGGTCACCTTGAGCGGCGCGCCCGACACCCCCGTCGGCTCTGCACTGGCGCCGGCCAGCACGAGGTCCGCATAGGGCTGGGCGACGATGTCCACGAAACCGGGCGCGGCGGCCCGGTTGTTGGCGGTGCGCCCGTCCTCGAACACCTCTCCGGTCGTGTCCGTCGTGACGTAGATCCGCAGCCGGTCGGTGAAGCCCGGCGGCAGGGGGATCGACAGGGTCTCCGCATAGCTCTCGCCCGGCGCGAGGGGGGAGGTCCGGACCTTCTGGGCGAGGATGTAGTCGTCGCCGTCGCCGATGATCTCGTCGGTGGAGGCCCAGACCGTGTCGGTCCAGCCGGTCTCCCGGCCGACCCCGTCGCCCGCGTTGGTGACGGTCCAGCCCACGACGATGTGCGCCGGGTCCGCCACGGTCTCGGCGGGCGCGGTGACATCGCTGACCGCGAGATCGGCGAAGTCCGTCAGCGTCACGTCGAGGGCGCGGGACTCGGTGTTGTTGTTCTCGCCGGCGCGCTCGTCGATCCGGTTGGTGGCATCGGCCACCACGATCAGCCGGTAGCCCTCCCGCGCGTCGATGGGCACCACGACATCGACGCTCAGCACATCCTCGGCGCCGGGGGCGAGGGGGATGCCGTCGCGTTCCGCCAGAAGGATGTCGGAGGCGTCCACGGTGTCGTCCCGCGACAGGTAGAGCCGGTCCACCCGCGGCGAAACGGCAGCGCCGGCGCCGATGTTCTCCACCGTCCACTGCACCGTGATCACGTCGCCCGACACGGCGCTGTCCGGCGCGCTCAGGGTCGTGACGTCGAGATCGGGCGCGCTGATGCCGAAGGGAACGGCGGCCACCGCGGTGTTGTCCTCCCGCCCGAGCTCGAAGACATTCGCCCGCCCGTCCGTCACCACGAGGAACGACCAGGTGCCCGCGTCGAGCGAGGGCAGCGTCACGTCGAGCGCCGCCTCGTAGAAGTCCCCCGCCGCCAGATCGAGCGTGCGTGCCCGCTCGCCGAGATAACGCGCCCCGGAAAGCGTGCCGCCGGGCGAGAGATAGACCATGTCGGTGAAGGGCGCGCGCGCCGGGCCTTCGCCGATATTGTCCACCCGCCAGCGGATCGTCACCACCTCGCCCGGGCTGCCGTCGAGCGGGCCGTCCACCGCGCTCGCCACGAGGTCCGGCGCGGGGCTCGCGCCGATCGACACCGGTTCCAGCGCCGCGGTGGCGTTGTTGCCCTCGTTGGCGCCTTCCTCCACGACATCCGTCGTGTCCGTGGCCACGATCAGCCGGTAGGTCCCGGTGATCCCGCCCGGTATGGTGACCTCGGTCGAGGTGACATAGGTCTCCCCGGGGGCCAGCGCGCGCGGGGCCGCCACGGTCGCCAGCAGCAGGTCGTCGCCGTCGAGCACCCCGTCGACGGACAGCCAGACCTGGTCCACGGCGCCCTCGGTGCCCGCCACCGGGCCGGCATTGCCCACCCGCCAGGTGACCGTCACCGTCTCGCCCCAGGAGGTTCCGGTCGGCCCGGAGACCGCCTCCACCCGCAGGTCCGCCGCCAGCAGCGGGGCGATCTCGACCTCGAGGGCCTCCCCGTCGTTGTCGGCCTCGCCGTCGGCTTCCTCGACCGCATCCTCCGCGTCGCTGCGGATGAAAAGCCGCCACGGGCCGGAAATCTCGCCGGGCAGATCCACCGCGAGGCTTCGGTCCTCCGAGGCCCCGGCGGCGAGACCGGCGCCGGGACGTGTGCCAAGGACAATCTCCTCCACGCCGCCCGCACCGTCCTCCCGCGCGAGGATCACCGCGTCGGCATGGGCCCCGGCATCGGCGGTCCCGGTGTTCCCTGCGCGCCAGGAGACGGTAATGGCGCCGCCCGCGACAAGCGCGCCGCTGACCCCGGGCGGCCCGCTGGACAGGTCGGGCCGCGCCGCCGACAGGGAGGGCACGATGATCTGGGCGAAGTTCGTCGCCTCCCCCGTGCCGTCCGGGGCCAGTTCCCGCAGGTCGTCGTACCGATCGAGCCGGAGCTGGAACCGGATCTCGCCGGTGCCCTCCGTCCCTTCCGGCAGCATGACCGCAAAGATCACGTCGCGGCTCTCGCCCGGATCGAGGAGCCGCCCGTCCTCGGCCTCGAAGGGCTGCTCCAGCGTGGGCAGGGGTCGGCCGGCGGTCAGGTTGTAGACGTCGAGCCGGTCCACCCAAGGCACCTGCGCGGGGGCGTTGCCGGCGTTGCGCAGGGTGGCGCGCACGGTGATCGTGTCGCCCGCGCGGATCTCCGTCTGATCGACGCCGAAGGCCGCGATCTGAAGGTCCGGGGCCGAGATCCGCTCCGCCCCCGCCGCGTTGTTGGCCTCCGCGTCTCCGGCGTCGTTGCCCTCCTGCACGGTGCCGTCGAGATCGACCATGACGTCGAAGGCCAGCCGTCCCGCACCGTCATTTCCCGCAGGCCAGGCGAAGGTGACCTCCTGCTGGCGGGTCTCCCCGGGCAGGATCGGGCCGCCGTCGGCCACGGCATAGGGCACCGCGAAGGTCCGCAGGGTGTCGTTGAACCGGGTCGTGTTCGTCAGCCGCAACTGGCTGACGAAATCCGTCGTCACCGGTCCCGCGCCCGCGTTGGTCACAGTCCACCGCACGGTGACGGGCGCCCCGGCCTCGAAACTGCCCTCGGGGTCGGTCGTCACCGCGCCCGGGACCAGATCGGGCAGGGTGTCGCTCAGCGCGACAAGGCCCACGGCGGTGATGTTGTCGGTCTCCGCCGCCAGCCCGCCCGGGGCCTCGTCGACGAGGTTGGTCACGTCCGCCTCGACCTCGGCGATCAGGTCGCCCGTGCCCAGCGCGCCCGGCGGCAGGCTCAGGACCGCGCTGCGGCTCTGGCTCTCTCCCGCGCCCAGGGCGCCGCTGCCCGGCACGACGGCCAGCCCGACGATCTGCCCGGTATCCGCCCGCCGCAGGATCACCCGGTCCGCCACCCCCGCCGGCGCCGCCGCCGTGCCCCGGTTGGCGAGCGTCCAGCGCACGGTCACATCCGTCCCGGCCCTGGGCGGTCCGCCGTCGCCCTCGACGGTGACGCCTTCGACCCGCAGGTTCGGCGCGGGAGCCGCTACCGCGGTCAGGGGCACCGGCGCCCGCCGGGGGGTCTCGAGCAGGGTCCAGGTCACCGACCGCGCCGCGCTCGCCGAAACCGGCCCCTCGATCAGGAGCACATGGCGCCCGGTCTCGGTCAGGACCTGCGGCGGGCGATCGTCGACGGATGTCGCGGCAAAGACCTCCCGCCCGGACGGCGCGATCAGCCGCCAGCCAAGGTTGGTCTGCCTTGGCCCCGCCACCTCGAGGGCCATGCGCTGCCCGGCGACCCCGTCGAAGCCATGGCCCCGGGTGATGTTGCCCGGATCGATCAGGGTCTCGACCGGCTGCCCCGGGATCACCTGCGGCAGATCAGCAAAGCTCAGCAGGCGAAAGCTGACCGGCGCGAGGCTGGTGTCGGACCGCAGCACGTCCAGCCGGTAGGACCCCGCCGCCAGCGGCACCCGGGACAGGACGCCCCCGTCCGTCCCGAAGCTCTGCGGCGCCCTGACCTGTCGCCCGTCCTCGTCGTGGATCGCCCAGCTGGCCGAGAAATCCTGACCGAGCAGGTCGACATAGACCTCCCCCGCCTCTGCAAGGTCAAAGCCAAAGCTCCTGCGCGCTCCGGGGTCGGAGAAGCTGACGTCCTGCCGCTGGCCGAAGACCAGAGGGGTCACCGTCCTGTCGAAGGGGACGAGGGCGAAGTCGAATTCCGCCGGCCCCGTCCGAGATGTGGGTGGCCACAGGAGCAGCGTGTAGGTCCCCGTGACGGGCAGCACGAAGGGGCTCCTGTCGGTGACGGCCCGATCCAGGATCAGCCGTCCTTCCGGATCATGGATCCGCAGCGCGACGCCAGATGTCCCCGGCGCATAGGCGCCGAAATCGAAGGTGAGCTCCTGTCCCGCGGTCCCGTCGAAACGGAACAGTGCGGCATCTGTCGCCTCCGCCTGGCTGCCGGTCACCCGCTCGCCGATGGCGAAGGCGGTGCTGGCGGCGCTGTCGAGCAGACGGAACGCCACGTTCGTCCCGGCCCCCGTCAGCACCAGCTCATGGTCGCCGGGCGCCAGAACCACTCGCGTCGCCGCGGACTGAGTGTCGATCCGGATCCGGTCGCTGGCGGCCCGCCCGGTCCCGTCGAAGATCTGCCAGAACACCGCGTTGGAACTGAACCGGCTGTCGAAGATCACCGCCCTCTCGCTGTCGAGGCTGAAGCCGAAGCGCCGTTCGGAGCTCCCGAGCGGCAGGTCGGCCCGGGCCACGGCCCCTAGGGCCAGCGGCTCCGGCACCAGCTGCTGCGCGGTGGCGGTGACCGTCATCGGCGTGGTGGCCGCCGCCGCGGTCTCGACCATCACCGAATAGCGCCCGGTCACCCCGCCGGTGAAGGTCAGCGCCGTGCCCGCATTGGCCGTCGCGATCTGCCGGCCGGTGGCATCGAGGACCCGCGTCTGGGCGAAGAGCGCCGGATCGCGGGTCATCTCGACGGTCCAGCGCTCCCCTGCGGTCACGTCGAGGCCGAAGACGATGCTGCCGTTGCCCGGGCTGAGAAGCTGCTCCGTCGCCACCCCGTCGGTCAGGACGGGCGCCGCGCCATGGTCGACCAGCCGGAAGGCATAGGACCCCGCATCCGCGCGCCGCGCCGCGATCTCGAGCAGATAGGTCCCCGCTGCGAGCTCGAGTGCCGGATCGTCGTTCACCACGTCCCGCCGGCTGACCGCCGTCTGCGGCCCGTTCGACAGGACCCAGTCGTCGGTGATCTGCCCTACCGCGTCAAAGAGCCGGAACGCCGCGCCGCTCTGGTTCGACAGCGAATCGAAGGTCAGCCGCCCGGGCTCCGTCAGGGTGAACACGTAGCGATCCACCTCGTCCGCCCCGGTCAGCACGCCGGAAAGGGTCTCGCCCGGGACGATGCTCTGGCCCGTCAGGTCCACGGGCGGCGTCGTGCCGCGCTTCGTGACCGCGAACCCGGCCCGCGTTTCGGTCTGCCCCGACCACGGATCGACGAGGAACAGGTAGGTGCCGGTCTCGTGCAACACGAGGTCGTCGAGATCCCGGATCGACTGAAAGCCCTGTGCCACCCGCCCCGACGGCGCGATCAGCGCGACACTGACATTGCCCACGTTCAGCAGCCGGGAGAAATCCACCCGGTCCCCGGCGGTGGCCTCCCAGGCGAAGAACTGCGCCTGCGGGGCCACATCCGGGCGATAGTCCACCGCCACGTTGTCCTCGAGAGGCGTCGCCTCTGCGGCGGGGGTGATCCCGAAGACGAAGCTGCCCGTCGCGGCCTCCACCGGGTCGAACCGGATCTCGTAGGTCCCGGCGTCCAGCCGCAGCAACGACGTGTCGAGGCTGTTCACCGTCGTCGGCCCGACGAGGGTCCGTCCGTCCCGCGAAATCGTCCAGGGCGTCGTGATGACGGCACCGCGCACGTCGAAATAGTAAAGCCCCGGCGCCGTGACGCCGAGGCGGTAAAGGCGGCTGTCCCCGGCCCGGTCCACGCTGCCGGTGACGGTCTGCCCCGGCACGATCTCCGTCACCGTCTCCACAGGCCGGTTCAGCCGGAAGGCGAACTCAACGGGCCGTGCGGTCTGGTGCACCGGATCGGCGACCACGAGATAGCGCCCGGTCACGGGCAGGGTGAGATCGCCTGCGTCGTTGGTCCCTGCGGCGCTGAAGACCGCCTTGCCCGTGGGGTCGAAGACCGTCAGCGTCGTGGGCCGCGCCCCCAGCCGGTCGAGGAACAGCCGCTCACCCGCCGCACCGTCGAACTCCCATGCGAGGATCTCTCCCTCCGCCGAACTGCCGGAAACCTGCGTGTCGACCGGCAGCGCCGTCTGTGGCGCCGACAGATCCCGCAGCGCGAAGGCGATATCCGCCGGCTGGCCCACATCCGTCGTATGCACCAGCCTGTAGGTCCCCGGGCCCAGGGTCAGGACCCGGTCGGCGGGGGTCTGCAGGTCGAGCCCGCTGAACTGGCTGGTGCCGATCTGCCTGTCGTCCCGGTCGCGCAGGGACCACTGGGTCGCGCCGCTGCCGTCCAGAACGTCGACGTAGATCAGCGTCTTGCGGTCGAGGGTGAACCAGGTCTCCAGACTGCCGAACGGCACGTCGATCCGGTCCCGCACCTCTTCGCCCGGCGCGATGTCCCGCTGCACCGCAGAGGCGTCCCTCAGGACCACGGTGAAGGTCGGATCGCCCGTCTGGTCGGTCCGGGAGTCGAGGACCAGCGTCTGCGTCCCGCTTTCGTCGAGCGTGAACGAGAAGGCCGCTCCGGAGTAGGTGCCGTTGGCCACCGCCCCGCCGTCCGGTCCCCAGACCCGCCATTGCGGGGCAAAAGAGCTGGTGACGCCCGACCGCTCCAGCGTCTCGACCGTAACAACCTGCCCCGCGGTGCCCTGAAAGGAGATCAGCCCGAACCCGGCGCCGGGCGGTGTCACCCTCACCGGCGTGTCGAAGGTCGCGGGGGTCCGGTCCGCCAGCGGCAGGATCCGGAAGGCGGCCGCGCCGGTGTCGTCGGCGACCCCATCCACCTCGACGGTGTAGCCGCCCGGGCCGAGCATGAAGGGCAGGTTGGCGGTGCTGAAGTCATTTGTGGTCTGGTTGCGGAAGACCTCCCCGTCCGGCCCGTCCAGCCGGAACCGCAACTGGCCGTGGCCGTCCCCGATCCCGGTGGTGTCGAAGACGAACGCCCCCGCCTCGGCGAGGTCGAAGGTGAAGCGCCGGATCTTGCCCGGCACGTCGATATCGACTTCCACGGGCTGCCCCGGGATCAGCGGCGCCACCTCGGGCTGCACGAGGGAGAGCGTACCGGTCCACTCCGTCAGACGCGCGTCGGACTGCCGCTGAAGCTCCAGCCGGTAGGTGCCGTCCACCGGCGCCCGGAACGGCACCGTGCCCGCGGTCACGCTCAGATTGTCGGACCCGACCTCCCGCCCGTCGGGCGCGAACATCGCCAGCCGGGCGCCCGATCCGGTGCCGTAGCTCTCCACCAGGGTATCGAGAAAGATCCGGTCCCCGGCCTCGAGGTCCACCGACCACGCCTTGACCGAGCTGTCCGCGCCCAGCGCCGCGGTCAGGGTGGCGGGCAGGGCGACCGGCTCCGCCACCCCCGCATCGGTCAGGCGCAGGCGATAGTCGCCCGCCGTGGCGTTCCGCGCCGTGACCAGCAGCGAATAGGCCCCCGCCTCCAGCCGATGCACCTCGCGCTGGTTTTCAAACAGCCGCAGGAACCCCAGATCGCGCACCTCGCCGCGCGGGCCCTGCAGGGAGGCGGTGACGTTCAGGTTCGTGATCAGCGCCTCGATCCGCAGGTCGGTCGTGGCGGCGAGGTCGAAGTCATACCGCACCTGCTGCCCGGACCGCTCAAGGGTGCCGTCGATCACATCACCGACGACATGGGACTGCACCACCCGGTCCGGAACTGCCGAGACCGGGTTGCCCGTCGCCTCCAGCGTGAATGCATAGTCGCCCACGTTGCCGTTACGGGACTCGATGACCACCACATGCCGCCCGGCCTCGAGGTCGAAGACCTCGGGCGCCGCCGCGCCGGGCAGGACCCCGTTGGCGGGCGTCTGGCCGTTCGGCCCGGCGATGGACCAGTCCTGGCGAAAGGCCTGTCCGGTGCCCGAAAAGGCATATTCCCCGTCCGCCGGCACATCGACGATCCAGAAATGCCGGTCGCCGCCGGTGACGAGCGTGCCCTCCGCCTCGGTGCCGACCGTATAGGCGAACTCCCGGTCGTCGCTCAGGAACAGCGTGAAGGCCGCCTCGATGTCGCCGGCATTGCCGGGCGCGCCCTCCAGCAGCAGCGTGTAGGTCCCGTCCCGCGGCAGGACGTTGGCCTGATCGCGCAGGTTGAAGTCCCTGTCGATCACGACCCCCCGCGCGTCGAGCAGGGTCAGCGACGCATCCGGGACGTTGGACATGAAATCGAGAAACGCCCGCTGCCCGGCCTTGCCCTCGAACTGCCAGGCCCGGGTCTCCCGTCCCTCCAGCCCCAGCGTCGCCACGACCGGCACGGCCTCCGTCAGCGGTGCCGCGTCGTCGAGATCGACGAACCGGAAGGCATAGTCGCCGGTGACCCCGTTCTGCCCGCTGACCGTCAGCGTGTAGGTCCCGCGCATCAGCTCCAGAACCGCGTCCTGGCTTCTTGCCCAGCCGTCCGAGGCATCGAGCCGGGCGCCCACGACCCTGCCGTCGGGCCCCGTCAGCCGCCATTCCAGATCGCTGTCGGTCAGCGAATCGAAGGTCACCCGCTGCGGCGCGGCCATGGTTATGGCAAAGACATCCTCTTCGCCGGGAACCGAGATCGTGCCCGAGATCGGAAACAGATCGGCGGACAAAAGCAGGCGCGGCTCATAGGTCTCGAAATGGACGCGCTCGGAGACCGGGGGGGTCGCCCGGGCCTCTCCGTGTGCCGTCCCGGATCGCCCGCTCCCGTCAGGGGACCGCACCAGCCGGTGGTCTGCTGCACTGCATGCCAACGGCTTTTCCCGGCCAATGGTCATCGGTGCCGGACTTCAACCACCGCGAAGCCCCCCAAAGCCCACGCGCCACGCCATCCACGGGGCCCCACCGTCAGGGCGCCCGGCCGCCGGCCCCGGCCCGAACCGGATCTCGCCGTCGCCTTCGGGTTCGACCCCACCCGTGCCGCCATCCGCCCGACTCGCATCCCTTCGAGTTGCGGCGCTCAATCGCCTTCTGCAAAGTCAAGCAAGGCAAGGTCGGCTCAGGCAACGACCAAGTTCGGCGTTTTCCAAAATGCAAATGCCGCTGCGTCACTCTGCGCGTGCGGTGTCCGGCGCCGGACCGGATATGAACGCTTAAACAAGACCCTGGAGGAGTCGCTCGGGAGATCAGGCACGACCTGCCGCGGATAATTTCCGATCCGGAAAAGTCCTGTCAGTCCGGTCTGGTCCAGACACGGCCTACGGAACTGGCAGGTTTTCCGAGCACCACATAGGATCGAATCAAGCGTTCCATGCCCTGCCGGGTGACCTCGTTGTGAGTCTCGGACAGTCCGAGAGAGGCCACCATCTTCCAATGCCCGTACATCAGCGACACGAACAGAAAGGACAACTCTCCCGCCGCCTCCCGCGACAACGCCGGATAGGCCACCCGGAATTCGTGGCTCAGCACCTGACCGAGCAGGGAATACTGGCCCCGCAGGGCCGCCCGGACCTTCGGGGACCCGGCGGCGAAGCTCATCAGCGCGTCATAGACCGCATCGTCCCGTGGCTTCGGCACGTCGGAGAGCATGTCGAAGTAGAAATCGAGGAACATCTCGATCCGCGACGGTCCCTCGAGGGTCACGGCGTTGGTGATCAGCGCGTCGGTATAGGTCGCGGCCAGCTTGTCGCAGAGCCCCACCATCAGGTCCTCGGGGTCCGGGAAATGATAGCGCACGACCTGCCGCGACAGGCCGGCGGCCTCGGCGATCCGGTCATAGGACAGCATCGGCAGACCATGTCTCATGAGAGCGTCGAAGGCGCCGCTCAAGATCACCTCGCGCGGCGAGGATCTGACCGTCTCTTCGCTCATCGACGCCTCCACCGCGTGTAGGCCTGCCGCAACCAACGCGTCACTCCTGCAGGAGGGTGCGACGCCAACATTCCCGTCCCGATGCGGGGTTTACCTTGCGACTCGCCAAAGGATTGCCGGATTCCCGCCACGGTTCAAGCGCCGGGACCGGCGGTCGACCGCGACCGCCTGCGGCGACCGTCCCCCGTGCAGAGGGACCGGTGCCCTTGCCGCTGCCTGCGCGGGGCATTGCGTTCGCGGGCAGCACCCGGGCAGGATGACCCGGTGGGGTATCGGGGAGACTGCGGCCCATGACATCGAACACGGCCCGGTCGCGCCGGACCGACGGGCCTCTGCGCATCGACAAGGGGGCAGGTCCCCAGGGCAGACGGACCCGGCCCGCAGTCGCACCCCGGGGGCTCCTGGTCCTGTGCCTCGCGCTGGCGGCAGCGGGGGTCCCTGCCGTCGCCCTTGCCGAGGACTGTCTGGTGACCGCCCATTCCACCGTCCGCCTCGGCGCGGCCGCGTCCGGCGTTCTGGCGGAGGTGCTCGTCGACCGCGGCGATTTCGTGACGAAGGGGGACCTGCTCGCATCGCTGGAAAGCTCGGCCCAGCAGGCACAGCTCCGGATCGCCGAAATGCGGGCGGAGAACGGGGTGGGCGTTGCCACCGCAGAGAGCGAGCTGCTCACCGCGCGGGCCCAGGCCGACCGGCTCCTGAACCTGCGCGCCCGGGACCTCGTGCCCGAGGACGAGGCGGAACAGGCGGTGCTCGCGGCCGAGACCGCGGCCTTGCGGCTCGAACAGGCCCGCTTCGATCAGGCCCTTGCCGTGGTGGAGGCCGAGGCCGCCGCGGCGGCGCTCGAACGCACCCGGGTCCGCGCACCCTTCGACGGGGTCGTGACCGAGCGGCTGCTGGCGCCCGGAGAGGTCTATTCCGACGCACCGATCCTGTCCTTGGCCCGGGTCGATCCGCTCCATGTGGAAACCTACCGCCCCCTCGGGGAGCGCGCCCTGATCCGTGTCGGGATGCCCGTCCTCGTGCGGATGGAGGACGGCCAGCAGACAGATGGCACCGTCACGGTCATCGACCCGGTGCTCGATGCCGCCACCGGCACCTTCGGACTCCGGATCGAGGTCGCCAACCCCGAGGCACGCTTCCTTGCCGGGCAGCGCTGCGATGTCATCTTCCGGTAACGCGGATCAACCGTGACGCCCCGGCATCGCCAAGACACAGCGCCGGTTAACAACCCACTGTAATCATGCGACCGAGAGAGGTCAGGCCCACGTCCTTCACCGGGCCGTGCAAGCTCCCGCCAAGCTGCCCGATATTCAGGCGACCTGCCGCGACATTGCGCAATTCGAATGCGCGTGCCTCTCCGGTCGGTCTCGTCGTCTGGCCCGGCCTTCCCCCGATGTCCGGCTGGGGTCCGGCCTCGCGTTGTCACGCCGGGCCCTCTGTGCAAGGTTCCCGCGACCAACAGACGAGGTTCGAATGGCATTGCAGTTGCAGACCGTGCGTCGTCGCCAGAAGAACGAACAGAAGGTCGTTCTCGCGTTCTGTTTCCACGATGATGCCGATCTCGTTCCAGCGATGCTCGCCAATCTGTCTCCGGCCGTCCACGCTTGGGTGTCCTGGGATGACAGCAGAACCCCGGAAGAGGGCGAACCCGCCAGACGCCGCATCCTTCTCGAAGCCTGTCGGGCGATGGAAGCCGATTGGATCCTGGTCGCCGATCCGGACGAGCGCTACGAGGACCGGCTCGCGTCGCAGATGCGCCGCCTCTGCCGGAGACAGCAGGACATCATCTGGACCTTCGGTCTCCGGGAGATGTACGCGGCGGACCGGTATCGCAGCGATGGCCTCTGGGGCCGCAAGACCCGGGCCTGCCTGTTCCCCGTGACGGACTGCATCCACGTTCCGGGGCGTGCGCTGCATGGCCATTGGTTTGCTTACCGCAAGCCCCGGAAGATCCTGCCGTCCGGACTCGACTTCTATCACCTGCGCATGATCGACCCGGCCCGGCGACACGCGCGGTGGGCACGTTATGCCACCGAGGATCCCGAGCGCCGCTTCCAGAAGATCGGCTATGACTACCTGATCGACGAGCGCAGCCTGAAGCTCACGTCCATTTCGCCCGAACGGCGCTACTCCCCCTGTTATGTCGAGGATCACCGGCTCTGGGGAGCCCCCGACGCGCCGTCGTCTCCGTCGCGGGACACGAATCGGAACAGGTTCTTTCTCCTGCAGAACCTGCTCGGTCCCGACGCAGCCGATCAGCGGACCCTCGTGATCCGGGACATCCTCTCCGAGGCGAAGGCCGAAACCGATCATCCGACGATCATGGCCTGCGCGGCCTGGCTCGGGGCAGAAGGAGAACTGTCGGAGGCTCTGGCGCTTCTCGAGAGCCTCCCCGGGTCGCCGACCCGCGACCTTCTGCTCGCGCGGACCTGTCGCGCCTCCGGCGATGTCGAGCGGGCCGCGTCCCTCGCCACGGCGGCAGGCGACGCCCTGCCGGACTGCCGGATCGCCCGGACCGAGCTGCACCGCTGCCACGAGGCGACGGGCCGCTTCGACGATGAGGACGCGCTCTGGCGTCGCTGGATCCCGGGCGCCGCGACCCTCCGAAGCGGACCCGGGATCGAGACCTCCGCGCCCCTCGCGGTGGTTGTCATCGGCTTTCGTGCGCCCCCCGAGCTCAAGGAAGCCGTGGCCTCCCTTCTCGCGCAGGACGTCAAGCCGGAAATCGTCGTCGTCAACACGGGGGGCGGCGATGCCGGGCGCTCCCTTGGCCCCTACCGCGACCATGTCCGCCTGATCGAGGTCGCGGACCCGCTCTTCGTCGGGGCCGCCCGCAACATCGGCGTGGATGCCAGCCGCGCTCCCGTCGTCGCCTTCCTCGCCGCCGACTGTCTCGCGACGCCCGGATGGGTGCAGCGCCGGCTGGAGGAGCATGCGACGGGCGCCGCAGCCGTCGACAGCCGGGTGATCACGGACCGCCCCCGGTCGCTTGCCGGACTGACGATGAGCGCCTGGTTGCACTGGCCTCGCTGGCCCGGCTCCGAAGCCGAACCCCAGGGTCTCTACGGCCTCTCCTACGACAGGCGCCTGTTCGAACGGTACGGCTATTTCTCGCCGGATCTCCGGGCCGGCGAGGACACGCATTTCAACAGGCGTGTCCAGGGTCGGGAGGTCGTCCGTTTCGGTCGCGGCGTCCTGACGCTGCACAGGTACCCGACCTCGATACCCGCGATGCTCATCGACGCCTACCGCCGGGGGAGCCGGACGCCGGCGATCCTGCTCGACTTGACAAAGCCGCCCGCCTCCCGTCTCGCGGGGTTCCGGCGACGCCGGGTCCGACGACATCTTCTGGCGCGCGAGGCCTCGCTCCGCATCGACACGGTCGGCAGGACCGGCAAGGCAATCATAAGGCAATTGATCCGGGCCGTTTCCTTTGCCGACCTCGCGGCGCTGCGGATGTCTGCCCGGACCTTCGACAGGAGCCGGGAGTTCGGTGCAAAGGCCGAGGCAGCCCTCGACGCCGGCAGGCCCGCGGAGGCGCTGGCCGCGGCGCGGGCTGCGCGCGGCCTCGCCCCGCAGGAGAACGGGTACCACCTCTTGGAAGCCATGGCCCTGACGCGCCTCGATCCGCCCGCGCCGCCGGCGGAGGTGATCGCGGCATTCCGCCGTGCCGCCGGCCTCGACCCCAACGCGAAGGAGCCCCACGCGCGCCTCTACGCCCATCTCATGGAGCGCGACCCCGAGACCGCCCTGCGCGTGGCCGAGGAGGAGGTCGATCGGGCGCCGCTCGAACCCGCCCACGCTCTCGCGGCGGCCGATGCGGCAAAGCGGCTGGGACGCCCGGACCTTGCCGAGGTCTATGCCCGCTGCGCCTTCTTCGCGGCCCCTTGGTCACCGGAGTGCCAGGCGCTGCACGACGCGCTCCGAAGCCGGTGTCACACGCCACCCGCCAAGCGCGACGGCCCCGCGCGAACATGACGATCGCTACCTGGGCGATCGGCCCCTGCCGTCATATGTAATGATGTGAAATGGTGGAGCCTAGGGGAGTCGAACCCCTGACCTCTTGCATGCCATGCAAGCGCTCTCCCAACTGAGCTAAGGCCCCGCCTTGTGAGGGCGGTCTCTACGCACCGCCCTCCCGGAGTTCAAGGGGGAAATCGCCCCTCGAGCCCGAAACCGTCAGTCGTCGCTGTCGTCGCCCGGTACGTCGGCCAGGTCATCCAGCGAAACGGTGTCGTCGTCCTCGTCATCGTCGAGCACGTCGTCGCCGATATCCACATCGGCATCGTCGGCGTCATCCTCGAGAACGATCTCGTCGTCGGTCTCTTCCGCCTTCAGCTTCTTGGTCTGCGCGTCCTCGGCGTCGGCGACCATGGTGCGGGTCTTGCCGGTGTCGATCTCGACGACCTCGCCCGTATAGGGGCTGATGATCGGGGTCGCGTTCAGGTCGTAGAAGCGCTTGCCCGTGGTCGGACAAAGACGCTTGGTTCCCCACTCTTCCTTGGGCATCGTATCACGGTCCTTCGGGTATGCTGGCCCGGGGTCCCGGGCAGGATCTGGTGCGGCTCACTTGCAGCGGATCGCGCTCCCCTGCCATAAGGCCGGGGCGGTGTCAAAACCTCTGTGCCGCGAAACCTCTGTGGCGCCGGCGGCCGGTCGCCGAACGAAAGGCGGATATGGGCGACACACTGCGTCTGGGCAACCCCCCCATCGACATTCTGCTGCGGCGTTCGGCCCGGGCACGCCGTCTGACCCTGCGCGTCAGCCGCATCGACGGGCGCGTGACCCTGACCCTGCCGCCCCGGGTGGCCGATCGCGAGGCGCTCCGGTTCGCCCGCGAACGCGAGGGTTGGCTGCGCGCCCATATCGACGGTCGCAGCCCGCCCGCGCCGCCCCTCGCGCCCGGGGCCACGGTGCTCTTCGAAGGCCGCCCTCTGCCCCTCGTGGCCGCCCGGGTACGGGGTCCGCGGCTCGAGGAGGGCGTCCTGAAGCTGCCCGACGACGCGGCGCCCTGCGGCCCGCGCGTCGCGGCCTTCCTGCGCACCGCCGCCCGCGACCGGCTGGCCCGCGCGAGTGACCACCACGCCGCGGCGCTCGGACGTCCCTACGGACGGATCACCCTGCGCGACACCCGCTCGCGCTGGGGCTCCTGCACCTCCGAGGGCAACCTCATGTACTCCTGGCGGCTGGTGATGGCTCCGCCCGAGGTGCTCGACTACGTCGCCGCCCACGAGGTCGCCCATCTGCTGGAGATGAACCATTCCCGCGCCTTCTGGGCCGTGGTGGCGCGGCTGATGCCGGGCTATGATGCCCACCGCCACTGGTTGCGGACCCATGGCGCGGAGCTGCATGCCGTCCGCTTCGACGGCGCTTGACGCGCCGCGCCGCGCGGTCACACTGGGCCCATGCTGATCCAGCCCCGCGCTACCGAACCCTCGGCGCCCACGGGGGCCGCCCATGACCGCGTCTACCGCGCGCTCAGGTCGCGCATCATGCATGGCGAGATCCTGCCCGGACAGGCGCTGACCCTGCGCGGTATCGGGCGCGAGTTCGGAACTTCCATGACACCCGCCCGCGAGGCCGTCCGCCGCCTCGTGGCCGAGGGCGCGCTGTTCCTGTCTTCCTCGGGCCGGGTCTCGACGCCCGAGCTCTCAAACGACCGCATCGAGGAATTGGCCGCCCTCCGCGGCCTCCTTGAGCCGGAACTGGCCAGCCGCGCCCTCCCGCGGGCGCATTTCGCGCTGATCGAGCGTCTGCAGGCGATCAACGAGGTGGTCCGACAGCGTGTCCTGCAGCAGGACGCCACCGGCTACATCCGGGTCAATCTCGAATTCCACCGCACGCTCTACCTGCGCGCCCAGGCCCCGGCGATGCTCGCGATGGCGGAAACCGTCTGGCTTCAGCTCGGCCCCACCATGGCGGCGCTCTACTCGAAGCTGCGCCGGTCCGAGCCACCCTCCGGCCACCGTATCATCCTCGCCGCCCTCCGCGCCGGAGACGAGCCGGGCTTGCGCCTCGCCGTGCGCACGGACGTGACGCAGGGGCTGAGGATGCTGCGGGGGTAGGCGCCTCCCCGTCGCCCGCTCCTGCCGCATCGGCGTCGGCCCAAGGAGAAAGGGGAAGACCGGACCTTGCCGCCCGTCGCGCCGCGAAAGCCCGGCTCACCCGCATCGCGTCGCCAGCGTCGGTTGGCCCCTGTCGTGTTGGCTCCCGCCCGGAGAGGCTGGCCCCTGATCTCCGGCAACCGGTCGCGCCCGGCCAAGTCACCGGCATCCCTGCCGCAGTGGCCCCGGCCTGCCCGTCATCGCGCCGCGGACGCGGTGTCCGCATGCTCAGTCATCGGCCCGGGCAGCGCGACCCCGGCATCGCCGGACCGCGGCCGGGCTGTGCGGGTCTCCGCGCCTCACGCGCGAAGGCCGACGTCGCTCTCCACGTCACCACTCCCCGCACTCCAACCGGACCCCCACTCCGCCATCGCCGTCAGCACGGGCCCCAACGTCTCCCCGGCCGCGGTCAGCCGGTAATCCACCTGCGGCGGCTGGGTCCCGTGATCCGTACGCAGGATCAGCCCGGCGGCCTCCAGATCCCGCAGATGCCGGATCAGGATCTTCTCGGAGATCCACGGCATGCCGCGCCGCAATTCCCCGTAGCGCAACGGACCGTCCATGAGGCGCCAGAGGATGCCGGGCTTCCAGCGGCCGCCCATCGTCTCGGTCGCGATCCGCATGGGGCAGGGGATTTCCATCGGCCGTCCTCCGGGTGCTTCCCTCTCCCGAGACTGTGCCGGGGGAAATGCCGTCTGTCATCCCCCCGATCGCCGAAAGCGCTTTCCGCGCGGCTCCTTCTGCCTCATCACTGGGCCATGACATGCGATCTCTTCATCGGCGCGCGCCTCCATTCGAGCTGGTCCCTCCGCGGCTGGCTCATGTTCGCGCGGTTCGGCCTGCCGGTGCGGACGCACCTTCTGGACATCTACGGCCCCGGCAAGACAGCGGCCATGGCGCCGCTCGCTCCTGCCCGGCTGGTTCCCGTGATCCGCACGCCCTCGGGCACCGTGGTGGGCGACACGTTCGCCATCGCCGAAACCCTGGCCGAGCTTTACCCCGAGGCCGGACTCTGGCCCGAGGGTCCCGCCGAGCGGGCGCTCGCGCGCTGGCTCGTGGCGGAAATGCACTCGGGCTTCTCCGCGCTGCGCGGCGAATGCCCGATGGACCTGCGCCATGCCTATGACGCGCCCCCGCCCTCCGAAGCGGTCCTCGCGGACCTCGCCCGGCTGGAACGGCTCTGGGACGCGGCCCCCGGTCCCGGTCCCTGGCTCTTCGGCGCCTACAGCCTCGCCGATGTCTTCTACGCCCCCGTGGCGACCCGCATCACGACCTGGAACCTGCCGGTGTCCGACCGCGCCCGCGCCTATGTCGCGGCCCATCTCTCTTGCCCCGCGTTCCGCCAGTGGCGTGCCGAGGGCCTCGCCGAGCCGACCCGCATCACCGACTACGACACCGATCTGCCCACGCGTCCCTGGCCCGGTTAACCACTCCGTAATCACCCATCCGTTAACCATGCAGCGTACAAGAGGCGCGGCGCATCATGGTGGCGGTCACCCATACGGTAGCCTTCGAGGGGATCGAGGCCCGCGACGTCGAGGTGCAATGCGCCGTCTCGCCGGGCCTGCCGGGCTTCTCCATCGTGGGCCTGCCCGACAAGGCCGTCTCCGAGGCCCGCGAGAGGGTGCGCGCCGCGCTGTCGACGATGGCCATCGCGCTCCCGTCGAAGAAGATCACCATCAACCTCTCCCCCGCCGATATCCCCAAGGAAGGCAGTCATTTCGACCTGCCGATCGCCCTCGCGCTGCTGGCCGAGATCGACATCCTGCCCCGGGACAAGGTGGCCGAACTGACCGCGCTGGGCGAACTGGCGCTCGACGGCGGGCTCGTGCCGGTGCTGGGCGCTCTGCCCGCCGCCATGGCCGCCGCCGAGGAGGACCGCACGCTCATCTGTCCGCTGGCCTGCGGGGCGGAGGCCGCCTGGGTCGGCGCCTGCGGCGTCTTCGCGCCGCGCTCGCTGGCAGAGGCCATCGGCCACATCACCGGGCGCAGCCCGCTTCCGAGTGCCGTGCCGGGCGAGGTCGGCGCGATCAGCGGCGGCCCCGACATGGCCGAGGTCAAGGGCCAGGAACGTGCCAAGCGGGCTCTGGAAATCGCCGCCGCCGGCCGCCATCACCTCCTGATGGTGGGCGCGCCGGGCTCGGGCAAATCCATGCTGGCGGCACGCCTGCCGGGCCTCCTGCCGCCGCTGACCGCCGCCGAGGCGCTGGAGACCTCCATGGTCCATTCCCTCGCCGGGCTGATGGACGAGGGCGGCATCTCCCGCATCCGTCCCTTCCGCGAGCCGCACCACACCGCCTCCATGGCCGCCATCGTCGGCGGGGGCCGCACCGCCAAGCCCGGCGAGATCAGCCTTGCGCACAACGGCGTCCTCTTCATGGACGAATTCCCCGAATTCACCCGGCAGGTGCTGGAAACCCTGCGCCAGCCCATCGAGACCGGGGAGGTGGTCGTCGCCCGCGCCAACGCCCATGTCCGCTATCCCTGCCGGTTCCTGCTGATCGCCGCGGCCAACCCCTGCCGCTGCGGCTACCTCGCCGAACCCGCCCGCGCCTGCGCCCGGGTGCCCGCCTGCGGCGAGGAGTACCTCGGGCGCATCTCCGGTCCCCTGATGGACCGCTTCGACCTGCGGGTGGAGGTGCCGCCCGTCGCATGGTCCGACCTCGACATGCCCGCCACGGGGGAGACATCCGAGGTCATCGCCGCCCGCGTCGCCGCCGCCCGCGCCCTTCAGTCCAAGCGGTTCGAGGGGCTGGACAAGGTCCGCGTCAATGCCGACGCCTCGGGCGCGCTTCTCGAATCCATCGCGCCGCTGGATGCCGACGGGCGGGAGCTTCTGGCCCGCGCGGCCGAGCGCATGGGCCTGACCGCCCGCGGCTATCACCGCGTCCTGCGCGTCGCCCGCACCATCGCCGATCTTGCGGGGGCGGAGGACATCACCCGCAGCCATCTCGCCGAGGCGGTCAGTTTCCGCCTCTCCTACGGATCGGGCTGAGCGAGAAAGTCGAGCAGCGCGGCCCGCATCGCCTCTGTCTCCACATGCCCCGCCTGCGGGCCCACATGCACCGTCAGACCGCCCGCGCCATAAACCTCCCGCAACCGCGTCTCCAGCGGCGCAAAGGCCTCCGGTGGCGTCAGCGGATCGGCCAGCCCCGCCGCCACGAACTGCGGTCTCGGCGCGATCAGCGCGGCGATATCGGGCAGGTCATGCTCCGGCAGCAGCCCCGGGATCGTCAGATAGGGCCCGTGCAGGTCATGGGCGCCCGAGGCGATCAGCGGCGCCATTGCCGCCATCCCGCACAGATGCGCGACCCGCACGACCTCCGGCCGCAGCGCGCCCAGGGCCGCGGCGAGGAACGCTCCCATGGAGAACCCCACCACGGCCGGCGCCTGCCCGGTCTCGTCGCGCAGCCAGTCCAGTGCGCCACACAGGTCTTCCACCATCACCCCGAGCAGCGTCCGCCCCTGCCACAGAAGCGCCTTTGCCAGCGCCCCCTCCGGGCCTTCCCCCTGCCTTTCGCCGAACCCCGCCATGTCGGGGCACAGCACCCGGTGCCCCGCCCGCGCCAGCGCAAGCCCCAACGGCGGCTCCAGCAGGGCAGGGCGCCCGGTCAGCACCTCCGCCTTGCCGATATCGGGCCGGTTGCCATGGGCATGGGCATAAAGCACCGGACACCGGCCCCCCGGCGCAGAATTCACCGGCAACAGCTCAAGACACGGCACCACCCGCTCCGAGACAAGCTCCAGCCGCCGCCACCTGACCCCGTCCGTCTCTCCGTCTTCGAGGTTGCGCACCCCCGGCCGCCCCGGCGGAGCCGCGCCGAGCAGGCGCCAGAGGTCGGGACGTGTCAGGGGCGCCATGGGATTGCCTGTGCCGGGTCCGCTTGTATACCTTGCGGGGAAGACGGTCGGTCCGCAACGCACTGCCCGACCAGGGGAGGGAGATCGCCATGCAGCAGACCTGGCGCTGGTTCGGACCGGTCGATCCGGTGCGACTGTCGGATATCCGCCAGGCCGGCGCCACGGGCGTGGTCACCGCTCTGCACCACCTCCCCGCAGGCGTGGCATGGCCCGCCGAGGAGATCGGCAAGCGCATCGCCGAGCTCGGCGCCGACGGCGGCGCGCCGCTGCCGTGGTCCGTGGTCGAAAGCCTGCCGGTATCCGAGGCGATCCGCACCCAAACCGGCGACTGGCGCGCCCATCTCGACGCGTGGACCGCCTCGCTCGAGGCGCTTGCCGCCGCCGATATCCGGACGATCTGCTACAACTTCATGCCGGTCCTCGACTGGACCCGGACCGATCTTGCCGCACCCATGGGGCATGGCGGGACGGCGATGGCCTTCGACATCGACACCTTCGCGGCCTTCGACATCCATATCCTCGAGCGTCCCGGCGCCCGCGAGGACTACGCCGCCGAGACGGCCGCCCGCGCCGACGCGATCGCCGCCGGACTGGATGACGCCGCCCGCGCGGCCCTGATGCACAATGTCACCTGCGGCCTGCCCGGATCGACCGAGCGCTGGTCGCTCGACGCCCTGCACGAGGGGCTGGCCAATTACGCCGACATCTCCCCCGAACGGCTGATGCAGCACCACATCGACTTCCTGTCCGAGGTGATCCCCACCGCCGAGCGCCTCGGGATGCGGCTCTGCTGCCACCCCGACGACCCGCCGTTCCCGCTGCTCGGTCTGCCCCGCGTCATGTCCACCGCTGCCCATTACCGCGAACTGCTGGCGGCCGTGGACAGCTCCGCCGCCGGCATGACCCTCTGCACCGGCTCGCTCGGCGCGCGGCCCGACAACGACCTGCCCGCCATCGCGCGGGAATTCGGGCCGCGTATCCATTTCGTCCACCTGCGCAACGTCACCCGCGCCACGGAAACCGTGCCCTGCTCCTTCTTCGAGGACGAGCACCTTTCCGGTCAGGCCGACATGGTCGCCGTCATCGAGGCCCTGCTGGCCGAAGAGGCGCGCCGCCGCGCCGAGGGCCGGACGGATGCCGAGATCCCGTTCCGCCCCGACCACGGACAGGCGATCCTGACGGACCTCGAGCGCGCCCATCAGCCCGGCTACCCCGCCGTCGGCCGCCTCAAGGGCCTCGCAGAGCTGCGCGGCGTGATCGCGGCCCTCACCCGGCCCGCGGCCGCGCCGTGATGGCCGCGCGCGCGACGCCCGGGCCGGTCCCGACGCCGCGGCGGAACGTGCGCCGGCGCAAAATCTTCACTGGCAAAGCGCGTCCCGTCGGACGACGCTGCGAGGACCGGTCTCTGGGACCGGTCAACAAGGCCGCACAGGGCCGACACTGACCGGCCGCGGAGGCCAACAGGAGGAGAACCGAAATGAAGACTCTCATGACGAGAACCGGGGCAAGCGTTCTGGCGCTGACCCTCGCGGCCTCTGCGGCGATGGCCCAGACCGAACTCAGGATGACCTGGTACAACGACGGCAACGAGGGCGAGGTGATGCAGGGCATCCTCGACCGCTTCGAGGAAGCGAACCCCGAGATCACCGTCACCCTCGACATCGTGCCCTACCAGGCGATCCTCGAATCGCTGCCCGTCCAGCTCGCCGCCGGCGACGGCCCCGACATCGCCCGGGTCACCGACCTCGGCGGCCTCTCGGAGCATTACCTCGATCTCACGCCCCATCTCGATGACCCCGAATACTGGCGCACCAACTTCGGCCCGTTTCTCGAGTGGCTCGACCCCACCGGCGGCGGCGCGATCTCGGGCTTCATGACCCAGCTCACCGTGACCGGACCCTATGTGAACAAGACGCTCTTCGAGCAGGCCGGCGTCGAGATGCCGGGCGAGGGCGCCACCTGGGACGACTGGGCCACCGCCTCCAAGGAGGTCGCCGAGGCCCTCGACATCCCGATCCCGATGGCCTGGGACCGCTCCGGCCACCGCGTCTTCGGCCCGGCGATTTCCATGGGCGCGCAGCTCTTCGACGCCGAGGGCAACCCCGCGCTCGTCGATGACGGCATGCGCACCATGGCGACGATGCTTTTTGACTGGCACGAGGACGGGACCATGGCCAAGGAGCTCTGGGGCTCCGTGTCCGGCTCCACCTACCTCGGCGCGAACGAGGAATTCGCCAACGCCCAGACGGTCATGTACATGTCCGGCTCCTGGCAGATCCCGCAGTTCGCCTCGACCATCGGCGACGCCTTCGACTGGTGGGCGGTGCCCGCGCCCTGCGGCCCGGCGGCCTGCACCGGCATGCCCGGCGGGGCGGCCCTCGTCGCCATGGCCGGCACCGAGCATCCCGAGGAGGTGGCGACCCTGATGGAGTTCCTCGCCCAGGAGGAGAATCTGGCGGAATTCTATGGCGCGACGCTCTTCATCCCCGGCCACCTCGGTCTTGCCGCAAGCGGCGTGGACTTCGCCACCGACGATCCGCGCGCGGCCCATGCCCTGGCGACCTTCTCGGCGGCTGTGCCCTCGATCTCGCCCATCGCCTTCGAGGCGCAGGGCTACGCCAGCAACCGCGTGATGTTCAACGCGTTCATCTCCCGTCTCGGAGAGGCCATCGTGGGCGAGCTGACCCTCGACGAGGCCTTTGCCCGGATGGAGCAGGACGTCGAACAGCAGATGGCCGAACAGGCCCGCTGATCCGAAAGACCGCGCGCGTCCCCCATGGGGCGCGCGCGCATCCGCGCCGACGGGGGAGGGGGCTTCATGAGCGACACCACAGGCCTCGGCGCCCGCGCCACGCGCGTGCTCACCGCCCCCCTGCGCTGGATCTTCGAGGCCATCGACAAGCCCTTTCAGGCCCTGCAGCGCCTGGGCGGCATCGGATCGATGCCCTGGTGGTTCCTCTTGCCGAACCTGATCTTCTTCGGCGGCTTCGTGATCCTGCCGCTCTTCATCAACTTCGGCTTTTCGCTCACCGGCGGCACGCGGCTCTTTCTCGAGGACCGCACCTATACCGGAACCGAGCAATACGCCTTTCTCTTCGATTGCGGCAACTATGCCGACCCGACCTCCTGCCGCGAGGACCGCTTCTGGCGCGGCATCTACAACACCGCGACCTTCATCTTCTTCCAGGTCTCCTTCCTCGTCCTCTTCTCGCTGATCACCGCGCTGATCCTGAACCGCAAGATCCGCGCCCGCGGCTTTTTCCGGGCTGTGTTCTTCTTTCCGGTGCTGCTGTCGCCCGTCGTCGTGGCGCTGATCTGGAAGTGGATCCTGCTGCGCGACGGCCTCCTGAACGCGGCGCTGGTGGGCATGGGCTTTGACCGGATCCTCTTCTTCGTCAGTCCCGAATGGGCGATGTTCTGGGCCATCTTCGTGTCGATCTGGGCCCATATGGGCTTTTACACGCTGATCCTTCTGGCGGGCCTGCAGGCGATCCCGCCCGACCTCTACGAGGCCGCCGAGATGGACGGCACCAGCCGGGAGCGCGTCTTCTGGCGCATCACCCTGCCGCTCCTTTGGCCCAACATGCTCGTCGTGATCGTGCTGGCGCTGATCAAGGGCGTGCAGGTCTTCGACGAGGTCTACGTCCTCACCGGCGGCGGGCCGGGGACGGCGACGCAGTTCATCGTGCAATACATCTACAACACGGGCTTCACCAACCAGGTGCAGAACTTCGGCCTCGCCGCTGCGGCCTCGGTGGTGCTGGGCGTGGTGCTCTTCGTGCTGACGCTGATCCAGCTCGCGGCGACAAGGAGGCGGGACGGTGGGTAGGATGTCTTTTGGGGCAGGTGGGTTGATAACCCACCCTGCGCCGGGTGCGCAGAGCCGCGCCATCGACGGGCCGCGGACCGGCGATGCAACGACCGTGCTACAGAACTTTATGGTGACGTATCATCGCTCCGCCAGAGCGGCGATCAGACGTCACCCAATCGCCGGGCCACCGGGGCGGCCCGTCGTCGCCATCGTCGCTCAGACCGATGGCGCAACGATGGCGACCGCGGCGGCCTGCGGCCTTGAGTCCGCGCAGGTGCGGAGCCGGCCCGCGCCCCGTCCCCCCGGAGCCTCCCATGTCTGAAGCCTTCACCTCCGCGGCCCGCCCCGGCGTCTGGGCCATGCTCACGGCCCGCCGGGGCCGGGGCAAACTCCACTGGACCGACGTCTTCAGCTACGTCTACCTCGGCCTCGGCGTTCTGCTGATGTTCGGCCCCGTCATCTGGCTGGCGCTCTCGTCCTTCAAGACCCCCGCGGGCCTCGTGGAATTTCCGCCGACGCTCCTGCCGCTGGGCCAGATCTCCGTCCCCGTCGAAGGCTACGACGACCCGCTCCTCCTCTTCACCGTCACCACCGAGGACGGCGAGACCCGGGAGCTCGCCCAGATCCGCCGCATCGGCATCCTGCGCCAGATGGTGGACCCCGCCGCACCCGATGAACGCATCGACGTCCCCATCGAGGCCGCCGAGCCGATCCGCGAATTCGACATGGCCTGGGAGAACTACACCGACCCGCTCCAGCGCTTCGATTTCACGCGCTACCTCTGGAACTCGGTCGTGGTCACCGTCGTGGCCACGGCGATCACGCTCCTGATCAACTCCATGGCCGCCTACGGCCTTGCCATCTACGACTTCAAGGGCCGCAACGGGATCATGCTCCTGGTGATCGGCACGCTGATGATCCCCATCACCGTCATCCTCGTGCCGGTCTACCTCGTGGTCACGCAAATGGGCCTCGTCAACTCGCTCTGGGCGGTGATCCTGCCCGGCGCCGCCACGCCCACCGGCGTGTTCCTGCTGCGGCAATACATGCTCACCATCCCCCGCGACCTCATCGAGGCCGCGCGCATGGACAAGGCCAGCGAATGGGCGATCTACTGGAAGGTGGTGATGCCGCTGGCCATGCCGGCGCTGGCGGTCCTCGCCATCTTTTCCGTCATGTGGCGCTGGAACGATTTCCTCTGGCCGCTCATCGTGCTCAACCGCTCCGAGGTCTACACGCTTCAGGTCGGCCTCAACGCCTTTCAGGGAGAGCTCAACGTGCAATGGCACTATATCCTCGCGATGACCGTGGTCACGCTGATCCCCGTCGTCGTGGTCTTCGCCTTCCTGCAGCGGTTCATCACCACCGGCATCGCCGCATCGGGCATGAAATGACCCGCCCGCTGATCTTTCTCGACCCCTTCCCCCGGACCGAGGCCATGGTCTGGGACGACGCGACCCGTACGGCGGTGGAGGAGATGGGCGAGGTCATAGCCCATTTCGGCAGTCGCGCCCCCGACGCGCTTGTCGAGCGCATCCTGCCCGAGGTCGCCGTGATCTTCGGCCAGACGGCCCTTCCGAAGGAGCGGCTCGACCGCGCCCCCAACCTGCGCGCGGTGCTCAACGTCAAGGCCAACTGGGAGCCCAACATCGACTATGCCGAGGCCCATGCCCGGGGCATTGCGGTGCTCTCCGCCGCCCCCGCCATGGCGCCCGCGGTTGCGGAATTCGCCCTCGGACAGGCCCTCAGCCTGCTGCGCGGCATCCACACCGCCGACATGCGCTTCCGGGCGGGCGACATGGGGATCGGCATCGGCGGCAACGCCGCCGCGCGCCCGCTCTTCGGTGCCGAGATCGGCCTTCTCGGATACGGCAACCTCGGCCGCTCCCTCCTGCCGCTGCTGCGCCCTTTCGGCGGGCCTGTCCGCATCCACGACCCCTGGCTCTCCGACGGCTACCTGCGCACCCAGGGCGCGGACCCCGTCGACCTCGACACGCTTCTGGCGCAGTCGGACGTCCTGTTCCTGCTCGCCGGCGTCACCACCGAGAACGAGGGCGGCCTGACCCGCGCCCGGCTGGAAACCATCCGCCGGGACGCCAGCGTCATCCTCGCGAGCCGCGCCGAGATCGTCGACTTCGACGCCTTCCTGTCGCTTGCCGCCGAAGGCCGCTTCCGCGCCGCCGTCGATGTCTTTCCCGAGGAGCCCGTGCCCGCCGACCACACATGGCGACAGGTGCCGAACGTGCTCTTCAGCCACCACCTCGCCGGCGGGGTGGAGGCCTCCTACGCCCGCATCCGCGAGATGATGCTGGACGATATCGCCCAGGTCCTGAAAGGCCTCCCGCCGCTCAGGATGCAGCGCGCGGAGCCCCGGCTGGCCGGCCTGATGCGGAGCCGCTAAGGAGACGACATGACCGAAATCCGGCTCGAGACCATCCGCAAGTCCTATGGCGACATGGAGGTGATCCACGGCGTCGATCTCGACGTGCGCTCGGGCGAATTCGTCGTCTTCGTCGGCCCCTCGGGCTGCGGAAAATCCACGCTCCTGCGGATCATCGCGGGGCTGGAGGACATCACCTCCGGCAGCCTGAAAATCGACGGCGCGGAGGTCAACCACGTCACCGCCGCCGAGCGGGGCCTGTCGATGGTGTTCCAGTCCTACGCGCTTTACCCGCATATGACCGTCTATAAAAACATGGCGTTCGGGCTGGAGAACAGCAAGATGCCGAAAGCGGAGATCGACGCCCGCGTCCGCGAGGCCGCGTCGATGCTCCAGATCACCGACTACCTCGACCGCAGGCCCAAGGCCCTGTCGGGCGGCCAGCGCCAGCGCGTCGCCATCGGCCGCGCCATCGTGCGCGAGCCCCGCGCCTTCCTCTTCGACGAGCCGCTGTCGAACCTCGATGCCGAACTGCGCGTCACCATGCGCAAGGAGCTTGCCGCGCTGCATGCGAAGATCGGCGGCACAATGATCTACGTCACCCACGACCAGGTGGAGGCGATGACGCTGGCCGACCGCATCGTCGTTCTGCAAAAGGGCCGGATCGAGCAGGTCGGCAAGCCGCTGGAGCTTTACAACACCCCGCAGAACCTCTTTGTGGCCGGCTTCATCGGCAGCCCCCGCATGAACCTCATCGAGGCCACCGTCACCGAAGGCCCCGCCCTCGTCGCGGGCGCCGCCCGCATCGCGCTGCCTGCCAATGCGCCGGTCAGGCCCGGCGACAAGGTCAGCGCCGGTTTCCGCCCCGAACATATCGAGATCGTCGACGGCGCGGGCGACATCGCCGTCACCGTCACCTTCGCCGAACAGCTGGGCGGCGAGACCTATCTCTACTGCGCCGCCGAGGGCCTGCCCCAGATCACCGTCCACCGCCCCGGCCAGCTCCCCTTCGAGAAGGGCGCGGCGCTGACCCTGCGCCTCGACCGGAGCAGGCTTCACCTCTTCGATGCCGAGGGCAAGGTCATCGCCAACGGTCTGCCCCATGGCTGAGCGCCTGCGCCTCGCCCTCGTCGGCTGCGGCATGGCCGCCAAACCCCACGCCGCCGCGCTCAAGGCCCTGCAAGACCGCATCGAGGTCGCCGGCGTCTATTCCCGCAGCCCCGAAAAACGCGCGGCCTTCGCTGCCGAGCACGGCTTCCCCGAGGCCCCGAGCCTCGACGCGCTGATCACCGACCCCAGCATCGACGCCGCCCTCATCATCACGCCCCCCAACGCGCGGGCAGACATCGTCGGCGCCTTCGCCCGCGCCGGGAAACACATCCTTTCGGAAAAGCCGCTGGAACGCACCGCAGAGGCCGCCGAGGCCATCGTCGCCACCTGCGAGGCGGCGAACGTCACCCTCGGCGTCGTCTTCCAGCACCGGTTCCGCCGCGCCTCCGAGGCGCTGGCCGACCGCCTGACAGACGGCAGCCTCGGCCCCATCCGCCTCGTCGGCGCCGAAATTCCCTGGTGGCGCGAGCAGGCCTATTACGACGAGCCGGGCCGCGGCACCTATGCCCGCGACGGCGGCGGCGTGCTCATCAGCCAGGCGATCCACACGCTGGACCTGATGCTGGCGCTCACCGGCCCCGTGGCCGAGGTGCAGGGCCTTGTCACCACCACCCCCCTCCACCGCATGGAGGCCGAGGATTATGCCACCGCCGCCCTGCGCTTCGAGAACGGCGCCACGGGCCACCTGATGGCCTCCACCGCCCATTACCCCGGAGAGGCCGAGAGCCTGCGCCTCGACTGTGACCGCGCCTCGGTGCGGCTGAAATCCGGCGTGCTCGACATCCACTGGCGCGACGGCACCCATGAGCAGATCGGAGAGCCCGCCACCACCGGCGGCGGGGCCGATCCCATGGCCTTCCCCTCGGACTGGCACCGCGACCTCATCGCGGATTTCGCCCGCGCCGTGCAGGGCGGGCACGCCCCCCGCGTCACCGGCCGGCAGGCGCTGGAGGTCCACCGCCTGATCGCCGCCATCGAACGCTCGTCGCAAGAGCGAAAGGCCGTCGCACCGGCCTGAACACCAGAAGGGAGACGCGGATGACACCGCTGACACTGGGCGTGATCGGTCTCGATCACCGCCACGCCTACGGGATGACCGAGAACCTCCGGCGCCTTGGCTGCACCTGCGCCGGCTACTGGACCGAAGGCACGCCCGAACCTCTCGAGGGCTGGCAGAAACGCTTTCCCGACATCCCCCGCGTCGCCGATCGCGCCACGCTCCTGAACGATCCCGCCATCGACCTCATCCTGATCGCCGATGTCCCCGCCCTGCGCGCCGACCGCGCCATCGAGGCGATGGAGGCGGGCAAGGACGTGGTCACCGACAAGCCCGGCTGCACCACGCTGGACCAGCTCGCCCGCCTGCGCGCGGTGCAGGCCCGGACGGGCCGCATCTGGTCCATCGACTTCTCCGAACGCTTCGAGGTGCCCGCCGTGACGCGCGCCGCCGAACTGGTGGCCGAAGGCGCCATCGGCCGCGTGATCCAGACCGTGGGCCTTGGCCCCCACCGGCTCAACCGTCCCATGCGCCCCGACTGGTTCTTCCATGAGGAGAGCTATGGCGGCATCCTGACCGACATCGCCTCCCACCAGATCGACCAGTTCCTGTTCTTCACCGGCTCGGAGGATGCCGAGATCGTCGCCGCCAGCGTCGGCAATTTCGCCAATCCCCGCGATCCGGGCCTGCAGGACTTCGGAGAGATCCTGCTGCGCTCCGACCGGGCGCAGGGCTATATCCGCGTGGACTGGTACACGCCGGACGGCCTGCCCACCTGGGGCGACGGGCGCCTGACCATTCTGGGCACCGACGGCTATATCGAGCTCAGGAAATACGTCGATATCGCCGGCCGGGACGGCACCGACCATCTCTTTCTCGTCAACGGCGACCGCTGCGAGAGGATCGATGCCTCCGCCGCCCCTCTCCCCTATTTCGAGCGGCTCGTTGCCGATGTGCGCAACCGGACAGAGACCGCCATGTCCCAGTCCCATTGCTTCAAGGCGATGGAACTGGCGCTGAAGGCGCAGGCCATGGCGACCCGTCTCGGGGCGCTGGCATGACCGTCCGTGCTGCGATCATCGGGGCGGGCGGAATCGGCGGCCAGCACGCGCAGGCGATGGCCGAGATCCCCGAGCTATGGCGCCTTACCCATGTCTGCGACACCGACACCACCCTCGCCGAGACGCTTTCGGCGCGGACCGGGGCAGGAGTCGCCGGGTTCGACGCCGTTCTGGCCGATCCCGATATCGACCTCGTCGACATCTGCCTGCCTCCCGCGCTCCATGTCCCCATGGCTCTCCGCGCCCTCGAGGCCGGCAAGCATGTCATCTGCGAAAAGCCCGTGGCCGGAAGCATGGCCGATGTCGCCCGGCTGAAAAAGGCGACCGAGGCCGCGGGCCGCGACCTCTTTCCCGTCTTCCAGTACCGCTACGGCCCCGCCTTCCGCCACCTCGCGGCGCTCGATGCCGCGGGCCTGCTCGGCGCGCCGCGCGTCGCCAGCCTCGACACCCACTGGAACCGCGGCGCCGATTACTACGCCGTGCCGTGGCGCGGGACATGGGAGTACGAGATGGGCGGCGCGGTCCTTGGCCACGCGATCCATATCCACGACCTGATCGGCCGCGCCTTCGGTCCCGTCGTGGAGGTCGCGGCACTGACCGACACGCGGGTGAACCCCATCGAGACCGAGGATTGCGCCGCTCTGGCCATGCGCACCGCCCGCGGCGGCCTCGTCACCTCCTCCATCACGCTGGGGGCCGCGACCGACGAGACCCGCCTCCGCCTCGTCTACGAGCGCGCCACCGTCGAAAGCGCCCGCATCCCCTATGCGCCGGGCTCCGCGGTCTGGACGGTGACCGCCCGCGATCCCGCCGACCAGCCGGCGATCGACGCCGTGGCGGTGCCTGAGGGGCTCGACTGGTTCGCCGGGTATCTCGCCGATGTCGCCGCCCGCATCGAGGGCCGTCCGAATACTGCCGTGACCCTCGACGAAGGCGGCGCCTCCATCGCGCTCGTCACCGCGATCTACCGCTCCGCCCGCTTCGGCGAGCGGGTGCGCCTCCCGCTCGAGCCCGGCTCGCCCCTGTGGGACGGCTGGCGCCCCTGAAACGCCATCCGTTCGAGCCGCCCGGCGATCCGGGCATCTGCGCGGATCAAGGCGAAGCCGCCGCGCATTGCCGGGCGGCCTCCACGGCCCTGCGACAGGTCACCACCAGCACGCGCTCGATCCCAGCCCGGATACGACACCATGAAGCACTGCCGCCCGACCCGGGGATCGCCAAACCGCGGCCCTACGATGCGCCGCTACGATCCACAAAGGCCGTGCCGTCCCACCCTGATCCGACCCGAAACCGGCTTATCCAGAATAACCAAACAAAAACAATATTCTAAACCCCGGTCCCATCGTGGACCACCAGCCCGGCCCTAGCCCGCCTCCCGCGGCGTGCCCGGAATGATCGACAGAAGCCCGCCGTCCACCCGCACCGATTCCCCGGTCACAAAGCTTGCCCGGTCCGACAGCAGGAACAGGATCACCCCCGCCACCTCCTCGGGCTCCGCGATCCTTCCCATGGGATGCATCCCGTCCAGCACCCGCCAGACCGACGCCGGATCGTCCGACTGCGCCACCGCCCATTCCAGCATCGGCGTCCTGACCGACCCCGGCGCCACGAGGTTCGCCCTCACACCCTCGGGCGCGAAATCCACCGCGATGGATTGCACCAGCCCGTAAAGCCCGTGCTTGGCCGCCGTATAGGCCGCCACGTTGCCCTGCGTGGCATGGCTCTGCACCGACCCGGTGAACACCAGCGCGCCCGTCGCCTTGCGGATCTCGGGCAGGGCCGCGCGCGCCATGTTGAACCCGCCCGTCAGGTTCACGGCGATGACCTCGTTCCAGGTCTCGTCGGGCGTATCCTCGGCCGAGCCATAGCGCTGGATGCCCGCGTTGTGCGACAGCCCGTCGAGCCGCCCGAACGCCTCCACCGCCAGCGCCACCGCGGCGGCGCAATCGCCGGGCCGGGTGATGTCCCCCACCATGGCCCGCGCCCGCTCCTGACCCGCGAAAACCTCGGTCACCTGCGCGTCCCGGTCGAGGCAGAGCACCGCGTGCCCGTCCTTCAGCGCCAGCTCCCCCACCGCCCGGCCGATCCCGCTCGCTGCTCCTGTAACCAGATAGACTGCCATATCCGTCCTCCTCGCGCGCAATCTGCCCTATCCCGGACGCAGCCCCAAGCCCTCTGTGGGGAACGATGCAACGGTCCTTGCGGAGAACAGCACCCCCATTTTTCTGGCTCCAAGTATCCCGGGGGTCCGGGGGCGGAGCCCCCGGCGGATCGGCCCGCGCAGCGGGCCGAAACCCGATCCTCAGTCCCCGGTCCGGGGCCGCAGTCCCCTCAGCACGTCGTCCCGGGTCAGCTGTCCCACCAGCGCGCCGTTCTCCACCACGCCCACCGGGCCCTCGCAGTCGATGATCCGGTCGAGCCCGTCGCGCACCAGCGCGTCCGCCTCCACCGTGACCACCGGCGCGCCCTCCACCGGCCGCATCAGGTCCCGCGCCCGCAGGACGCCGAGCGGGTTCATGTACTGCACGAACTCGGCCACATAGGCGTTCTTCGGTGCGCTCACGATCTCCTGCGGCGTGCCGGTCTGCACGATCCGCCCGCCCTCCATGATCGAGATGCGATTGCCGATCTTGAACGCCTCGTCGAGATCGTGACTGACGAAGAGAATGGTCCGCTTCAGCCGGTCCTGCACCTCCAGCAACTCGTCCTGAAGCCGGGTCCGGATCAGCGGATCGAGGGCGGAGAAGGGCTCGTCCATCAGCAGGATCGGCGCATCGGTGGCGAAGGCGCGGGCGAGGCCCACGCGCTGCTGCATCCCGCCCGACAGCTCCCCCACCTTGCGGTCCGCCCATTGCGAGAGGTTCACCAGCGCGAGCTGCGCCTCGATCCGCTCCCGCGCCTCGCGCTTTGGAACACCGGCCAGCTCCAGCCCCAGCCCGACATTCTCCCGAACCGTGCGCCAGGGCAGAAGGCCGAAATGCTGGAACACCATGGCGACGTGATGGAGCCTCAGCCGCCGGAGCGTCGCCGCATCCGCGCCGGTCACCTCCACCATCCCCTTGCCGTCGTTCACCGAGACACTGCCCCGCACCACCGGGTTCAGCCCGTTGACGGCGCGCAGCAGCGTGGACTTGCCCGAGCCCGACAGGCCCATCAGCACGACGATCTCTCCCTCCTGCACCTCGAGCGAGCAGTCGTGCACGCCGAGCACCTGGCTCGTCTTCGCCTGGATCTCCTCCCGCGACTGGCCCTCGTCCATCAGCGGCAGGGCGGTCGCGGGCTTTCCGCCGAAGACGATGCACACGTCCTTGATCCGGACGGCGACGCTCATTTGCGCCCCCCGAGGTTCAGCACCCGGTCGAGCATGATGGCCACGACGACGATGACGAAGCCCGACTCGAACCCGAGGCCCGTGTTGACCTGGTTCAGCGCGCGCACCACCGGCACGCCCAGCCCGTCCGCGCCCACCAGCGCCGCGATCACCACCATCGACAGCGACAGCATGATCGTCTGGTTCAGTCCCGCCATGATCTGCGGAAAGGCATAGGGCAGTTCCACTTTCCACAGCGTCTGGCGCGCCGTGGCCCCGAAGGCGCGGCTGGCCTCCAGCAGCGACGAGGGCGTCGAGGACACGCCCAGCCAGGTCAGCCGGATCGGGGCGGGCAGCACGAAGATCACCGTGGCGATCAGGCCCGGCACCATCCCGATGCCGAAGAACACGATGGCCGGGATCAGGTAGACGAAGGTCGGCAGCGTCTGCATCAGGTCCAGCACCGGCCGCATCCACGCATAGAGCCGCGGGCGGTGGGCGGCGGCGATGCCGATGGGCACGCCGATCGCCATGCAGACGATACAGGCCGACAGAACCAGCGTCAGGCTCTCGGTCGTCTCCTCCCAGTAGCCCTGGTTGAGGATGAACAGAAACCCCAGCGCCACGAACAGCGCCACCTTCCAGCTTCTCTGCAAGGCATAGGCGATGCTCGCGAAAACCAGCACCACCAGAAGCGGCGGCGGCGATTGCAGAACCCAGAGAAAGCCGTCGATCATCGCTTCGAGCCCGATGGCGAGCCCGTCGAAGAACCACGCCCCGTTGACCTGCAGCCAGTTGAAGACCGCCGCGGCCATATCGCCCACGGGGATCTTGTTCTCGGTCAGAAAATCCATGCCCGTCCCTTTTGTCCCCCGCCTTTATCGGGGGCCGGAAGGCCGAGGGTCAAGCGGGCGGTCCGAAAGGGCGGAACGGCGGGCAGGTCCGGCCGGTTGACCCTTTGTCCTCGGCGCCGATCAACGGAGACGCGAGACGCCGACCGTGACCATCGCAGGGGGCCGGGTCCGCCCCTTCTGGACATGATCATTCCGTCGACGCGGCCGGATGGCTCCCGGCGCCCCGGGGAAGCCGTCGAGATCCTCAGCGGGACGGATGCGCAGGCGGCCTCTCCGGACCGCTACCGCGACGCCCGCCGGAGCAATTCTCCGACAGGGGCCACGAGGCCGCCCCGCAAACCGAGTTGCGCCGCCGCGACTGGTATCCGGGACCTTCGGTCGTCCCCCGCAACACCGTCATTTCCCTGTCACGCCCGCCGTGCGACCGTTCCCCCGGATCCAGAGGAGGCTGCGCCCATGTCCGATCTCGTCTTCTATACCAACCCGATGAGCCGGGGCCGCATCGTGCGCTGGATGCTCGAGGAGGTGGGCATCCCTTACGAGACCGTCGTGGTCGACTATGCCGCCATGGGCGCGCCCGACTATCGCGCGGTGAATCCGATGGCCAAGGTGCCGGCCATCCGCCACGGAGACACCACCGTCACCGAATGCGCCGCAATCTGCTGCTATCTCGCCGAGGTCTTCCCCGAGGCCGGCCTTACCCCTCCGCCTGGCACGGTGGAGCGCGGCGCGTTCCTGCGCTGGATGTTCTTCGGTGCGGGTCCGGTGGAGGCCGCGGTGACCAACCTCTCCTTCGGCTGGGCCGCGGGCACGCCACAAGAGGAAGCGCGGCTCGGCTATGGCTCTTCCGCCCGGGTTCTCGACACGCTGGAGGCGCTGGTCGCCGCCGGCCCCTACCTGCTGGGCGAGCGGTTCAGCGCAGTCGACGTCTATCTCGGCAGCCAGATCGCCTGGGGCCTGCAATTCGGAACGATGGAGGCCCGCCCCGGCTTCGAGGATTATGTCGGACGCGTCATGTCCCGCCCCGCCGCGCAGAGCGCCAGCGCAAGGGACGACGCGCTGATGCCCGCCCGGGACTGAGGCAGGACGGCCCCCCTCGGGGGACCGTCCCGTCGCAGGTCAGACCGCGCGACTCAGTCCGCCAGCATCGCCTCGACAGCCGCCGCCGCGTCGCCGCCATCAGCCGTGGTGACGCCGTCGAGCCAGGCCATCACCGGCTCCGGGTTCGCCCGCATCCACGCCAGCGCCGCGTCGCGCGGGTCCTCGCCATCGTCGAGGATCGCGGCCATGATCTCGTTTTCCATCTCCAGCGTGAACTCGAGATTGGCGAGGAAGGCGCCGAGGTTGGGGCAGGCCTCGGAGAATCCGGCCGTGGTATTCGTGTGCACCGTCGCCCCGCCGAGGTCGGGGCCGAACCAGTCGTCGCCGCCGGTCAGGTAGGTCATGTCGAAATTGGCGTTCATCGGGTGCGGCTCCCAACCGAGGAACACGACCGCCTCCTCGCGCTGATCGGCCCGCGCAACCTGCGCCAGCATGCCCTGTTCGGAGCTTTCCACCACGTCGAAGCTTGACAGGCCGAAGGCATCCGCGGCGATCATGTCGAGGATCAGACGGTTGCCGTCGTTGCCCGGCTCGATGCCGTAGATCTCTGCTTCGAGCGCCTCGGCATGTTCCGCGATATCGGCGAAATCCGCGATCCCCAGCGCCGCGCCCGCGGCATTGGTGGCCAGCGTGTACTTCGCGCCCTCGAGATTGGTGCGGACCGTCTCGACGGTGCCGGCCTCGCGGTAGGGCGCGATATCCGCTTCCATCGTCGGCATCCAGTTGCCGAGGAACACGTCCACGTCGCCCGCGGCCAGCGACGTATAGGTCACCGGCACCGACAACAGCTTGGTGTCCGTCTCGTAGCCCAGCGCTTCGACGACGAGCGTGGTGGCCGCCGTGGTGGCGGTGATGTCGGTCCAGCCGACGTCCGAGAACACGACGGTCTCGCAATCGGCCTGGGCCATGCCCGCGGCGCAAAGGGCCATCGCGGAAAGGGCAGTTGTCGTCTTCATGGCAGTCTCCCTGTGGTTGTTCAGTCCTGATTGTTGATTGACGAGTCAAACAAAGCGGGTCTAGTCAGCGTTGGCAACCGGTTTCCCGGCAAGGCCGAAAGGGGGGCCCGTGGGTGTCGAAAGCAGGCGCATGGCGGAACTCATCGCCGCCGCGATCGCCGAGATCGGCGAGGCGGGCACGCTCGACGTGACGGTCGGCCGTATCGCCAAGCGGGCAGGGGTCTCCCCGGCGCTCGCCTTTCACTACTTCGGCGACAAGGATCGGCTGTTCCTCGCGGCCATGCGGCACATCCTCGCCGCCTACGGCCGCGACGTCCGCAGCGCCCTGCGGGCCGCCGATGGCCCGCGCGCGCGCCTCGACGCGCTGATCGGGGCCAGTTTCGGTCCCGCCAATTTCGAGCGCGGCACCGTGGCGGCCTGGCTCAACTTCTACGTTCTCGCCCAGCATGTGCCAGAGGCGCGGCGGCTGCTCACCGTCTATCAGCGCAGGCTCCATGCCAACCTCCTACACGATCTGAGGCCCCTGGCGGGCGACAGGTCCGAGACCATCGCACGCCGCATCGGCGCACTGATTGATGGTCTATATCTCAGATCGGTGCACGCCGTAACCGAAGTCTCGCGCGAAGAGGTTGCGGCCCTCGTCCGGCAGACCCTCGCACAAAGCCTGGACGCCGTCGAATGACCGCGCCGAACATCCTGATCCTGATGGTCGATCAGCTGTCGGGCACCTTCTTTCCCGATGGCCCCGCCCCCTGGCTGCACGCGCCGAACCTGGCGCGGCTGGCCGCCCGGTCGACCCGCTACGCCCATTGCTACACCGCCTCGCCGCTCTGTGCCCCGGCGCGGGCGAGCTTCATGTCGGGCCAGCTGCCGTCCGTCACCGGGGTCTATGACAACGCCGCCGAATTCCCCTCCGACCTGCCGACCTATGCCCATCACCTGCGCCGGGCGGGCTACCAGACCTGCCTCTCGGGCAAGATGCATTTCGTCGGCCCCGATCAACTCCACGGCTTCGAGGAGCGGCTGACCACCGACATCTACCCTGCCGATTTCGGCTGGACGCCGGACTACCGCAAACCGGGCGAGCGCATCGACTGGTGGTATCACAACATGGGCTCCGTCACCGGCGCCGGGGTGGCCGAGATCACCAACCAGATGGAATACGACGACGAGGTCGCTCATCACGCCACTTCGAAACTCTACGATCTGGCCCGCGGCCATGATCCGCGTCCCTGGTGCCTGACCGTCAGCTTCACCCATCCTCACGATCCCTATGTCGCGCGCCGCCGCTTCTGGGACCTCTACGAGGACTGCGCACATCTCGACCCCGATGTGCCCGCCATGCCCTACGAGGATCACGACCCCCATTCCCGCCGCATCTTCGACGCCAACGACTGGCGCAGCTTCGACATCACGCCAGAGCAGGTCCGCCGCGCCCGCCGCGCCTATTTCGCCAACATCAGTTACCTCGACGAAAAGATCGGCCAGATCCTCGACGTGCTGGAGGCCACCCGGCAGGAGGCCATCATCGTGTTCCTGTCCGATCACGGCGACATGCTGGGCGAGCGCGGCCTCTGGTTCAAGATGAGCTTTCTCGAAGGCTCCTCCCGGGTGCCGCTGATGATCTCCGCGCCGGGGATGCCGCCCGGCCGCGTGGACACCACCGTCTCCACCATCGATCTTTGTCCGACGCTCTGCCTGCTCGCGGGCGTGGACTGGCCCGAGATGGGCCCCTGGACCGCCGGCGAGGACATCTCCGGCCTGAGCCACGGCCAGCACCGCGAAACGCCCGTGGCGATGGAATACGCGGCCGAAGGCTCCGAGGCGCCGATGGTGGCGCTGGTTCAGGGCAACTGGAAATACATCCGCTGCGCGCGCGATCCCGAGCAGTTCTTCGACCTATACGCCGATCCGCAGGAGCTGCGGAACCTCGCCGCCGACCCCGCCTCGCAGCCCCTGCTGGACGTGTTCCGCCGCAACGCCGACACCCGCTGGGATCTCGCCCGGTTCGACGCCGAGGTCCGCAAGAGCCAGGCCCGCCGGCTCGTCGTCTACGAGGCGCTGCGCAACGGCGCGCACTACCCCTGGGACCACCAGCCCCTGCAACGCGCCTCCGACCGGTTCATGCGCAACCACATGGACCTCAACGTCGTAGAGGACACCCAGCGCTTCCCGAGAGGCGAATAGACCATGACCCATTCCGTTCAGCCCCCCGCCAGCCACTTTGTCGACGGCGACTGGCACGAGGATACAGCCGGAGACCCGCTTCCGGTCATCGACCCCGCCAGCGGCGCCGAGATCGCCCGCCTGCACCTCGCCACCCCCGCCGTCGTGGAAAAGGCCCTCGCCGCCGCCAGCCGCGCGCAAAGGGACTGGGCCGCCCTGCCGGGCCGCGAGCGGGGCCGCGTCCTGACCCGCGCCGCGGCGCTCATGCGCGCGCGCAACCGCGATCTCTCCGAACTCGAGACCCGCGACACCGGCAAGCCCCTGCAGGAAACCCTCGTGGCCGATCCCGCCAGCGGCGCAGACGCGCTCGAATACTTCGGCGGCATGGCCGGCACCCTGACCGGTGAGCATATCCCCTTGGGCCGCGACTGGGCCTATACGATCCGCGAGCCCTTGGGCGTCTGCGTCGGCATCGGCGCCTGGAACTACCCGATCCAGATCGCCTCCTGGAAAGCCGCGCCGGCGCTCGCCTGCGGCAACGCCATGGTGTTCAAGCCCTCCGAAACCACGCCGCTCTCCGCCCTCCAGCTCGCCGCGATCCTGACCGAGGCCGGCGCCCCCCCCGGTCTTTTCAACGTCATCCAGGGGTCAGGAGAGGTCGGCGCCCGCCTCATCACCGACCCCCGCGTCGCCAAGGTCTCCCTCACGGGCTCCGTCCCCACCGGCCGCAAGGTCGCCGCCACCGCCGCCGAAGCAATGAAACACGTCACGATGGAGCTCGGGGGCAAGTCCCCGCTGCTGATATTCGAGGACGCCGACCTCGAGGATGCCGTGGGCGGCGCGATCCTCGGCAATTTCTATTCCTCCGGCCAGATCTGCACCAACGGCACCCGCGTCTTCGTCCAGCGCGCGCTGCTCGAGCCCTTCCTTGCCCGCCTCACCGAACGCCTCTCCAACGCCGTCATCGGCGACCCGATGGACGAGGCGACGAACTTCGGCCCCATGGCCAGCGAAGCCCAACTTCAGATCGTGGAGGGCTACATCGCGCGCGGCATCGCGGAGGGTGCCCGCCTCGTCACCGGCGGCAAGCGCCTCGACCGCCCCGGTTTCTTCCTCGAGCCCACCGTCTTCGCCGATGTCACCGACGCCATGACCATCGCGCGGGAGGAAATCTTCGGCCCCGTCATGGCCGTCCTCGCCTTCGACACCGAGGAAGAGGCCCTGACCCGCGCCAACGCCACGCCCTTCGGCCTCGCCTCCGGCGTCTTCACCCGCGACATCGCGCGCGCCCACCGCGTCGCCGCGCGACTCGAGGCCGGAAGCTGCTACATCAACTCCTACAACGACGCCCCCGTGGAGGCCCCCTTCGGCGGCACGAAACTCTCCGGCGTCGGACGCGAGAACGGCCACGCGGCCATCGGGCACTACAGCCAGCTCAAGACCGTCTACGTCCGCATGGGGCCCGTGGAGGCGCCGTTCTGATGCAGGCCGAGTATGTCATCGTCGGCGCGGGCAGCGCCGGCTGCGCCATCGCGGGCCGCCTCACCGAGGCCGGCAAGCAGGTCCTCGTCATCGAGCACGGCGGCAGCGACCGCGGCCCGCTGATCCGGATGCCCGGCGCGCTCAGCTTCCCGATGAACATGCCTCGCTATGACTGGGGCTACCGCACCGAGCCGGAACCCCATCTGGGCGGCCGCACCCTCGCCGCGCCCCGGGGCAAGGTGATCGGCGGCTCGTCCTCGATCAACGGCATGGTCTATGTGCGCGGCCATGCCCGCGACTTCGACCACTGGCGCGACATGGGCGCGACCGGCTGGGGCTTCGCCGACGTGCTGCCCTATTTCAAGCGGCAGGAGGACTGGCACGACGGCGGCCACGGCGGCGATCCGGCCTGGCGCGGGCAGGGCGGCCCGGTCCATGTCACCCGCGGCCTGCGCCTGAACCCGCTGGTGCGCGCCTTCGTCGAGGCCGGGCGCGAGGCGGGGTTTCCCGTCACGGACGATTACAACGGCGCCCAGCAGGAGGGGTTCGGTCCCTTCGAGATGACGGTCTGGAAGGGCGAGCGCTGGTCCGCCGCCCGCGCCTATCTCGAACCGGCCCTGCGCCGCCCGAACTGCACGCTCATCCGCGCCTTCGCCCGCCGGGTGGTGACCCGGGAGGGCAGGGCCATCGGCGTCGAGGTAGAGCGCGGCGGTCGGATCGAGACGATCCGCGCGACCCGCGAGGTGATCCTCGCGGCTTCGGCCTTCAACTCGCCGAAACTGCTGATGCTCTCGGGCATCGGCCCCGCCCCCCATCTCGCCGGACACGGCATCCCCCTCGTCGCCGACCGCCCCGGCGTGGGCCGGAACCTGCAGGACCATCTGGAACTCTACGTCCAGGCCGCGGCGTCCCGGCCGGTCAGCCTCTACCGCTACTGGAACCTTCTCGGCAAAGCCTTCGTCGGCGCGCACTGGCTCCTTGCGCGCGGCGGCCCGGGGACCTCGAACCAGTTCGAAAGCACCGCCTTCCTGCGCTCCTCGCCCGAAGCGGACTATCCCGACATCCAGTACCATTTCCTGCCTATCGCCGTGCGCTACGACGGCACGCTCGGCCTCAAGGGCCATGGCTTTCAGGCCCATGTCGGCCCCATGCGCAGCCCGTCCCGCGGCGCCGTCACCCTGCGTTCCGCCGATCCGCACGACGCGCCGCGCATCCTGTTCAACTACATGAGCACCGAGAAGGACTGGCAGGACTTCCGCACCTGCATCCGCCTGACGCGCGAGATCTTCGCCCAGCCCGCCTTCGCGCCCTTCTACAGCCGCGAGATCGTCCCCGGCCCCGAGGCGCAGAGCGACGACGAGATCGACGCCTGCATCCGCGAGCATGTCGAAAGCGCCTATCACCCCTGCGGCACCGCCCGCATGGGCCGGCGGGACGATCCCATGGCCGTGGTCGACCCGGAATGTCGCGTGATCGGCGTGGAGAACCTGCGGCTGGCCGACAGCTCGATCTTTCCGCGCATCCCGAACGGCAACCTCAACGCGCCCTCGATCATGGTGGGGGAGAAGGCCTCCGACCACATCCTCGGCCGCACGCCCCTGCCGCCCGAGAACACCGCGCCCGTGACGCCCGCCCGAGGGCGCACCGCCCTCGGCTGACCCGGGACGCCCGCCGCCGATCCTTCGCGCGGGATCGGAGCCGAATATTCGCGAATATTCGGCCGCGTCGCGCAATCCCCCGGCCTCCGGCCCAGGCCCGGACGGCCTTGTCCGCACCGGCGGGATCGGCCATTCCGAACACGCAGACGGCACCTCCCGCAGGGCCGCCACGGCGCCCGGGCCCGTCCCGGCAAGCCGACCCGACGACAGAAAGGACAGATCATGGAATACCGCACACTCGGACGCTCGGGGCTGAAGGTCTCGGCCATCACCATGGGCACCTTCACCTTCGGCGGAGAGGGGCCCTTCGGCATGGTGGGCCAGCACGGCGTCAAGGACGCACAGCGCCTCGTGGACCTCTGCATCGACAACGGCGTGAACCTCTTCGACTGCGCCAACATGTATTCCACAGGCCTCGCCGAGGAGATCCTCGGAGAGGTGCTCGAAGGCCGCTACGACGACATCCTCGTCACCTCCAAGGCCCGCATGCGCATCGGCGACGGGCCCAACGACGAAGGCGTCTCGCGCTGGCACCTGATCCGGGAATGCGAGCGCACGCTCAAGAAGCTGCGCACCGACCATATCGACATCTACTACATGCACGAATGGGACGGCACGACCCCGGTGGACGAAAAGATGGCCGCGCTCGAGACGCTGATCCAGCAGGGCAAGGTCCGCTATATCGGCTGCTCCAACTACTCCGGCTGGCAGGTGTCGAAATCGCTGGCCGCGGCCGATGCCGCCCGCAGCACCCGCTTCGTCACCCAGCAGATCCACTACACGCTCGAGGCCCGCGAAGCGGAATACGAGCTTCTGCCGCTCTCGGTGGATCAAGGCCTCGGCGTGCTGGTCTGGTCGCCCCTCACCGCGGGGCTACTGACCGGAAAGCACCGGCGCGGACAGCCCGCGCCCGAGGGCTCCCGCCAGGCGAAGGGCTGGACCGAGCCGCCGATCCGCGACATGGACCGCCTCTGGCGCATCGTCGACGTGCTGGTGGAGATCGCGGAGGCCCGCGGCGTGTCGGGCGCGCAGATCGCCCTCGCGTGGCTCCTGAGCCGGCCTGCGGTGGCCTCTCTGGTGGTGGGCGGCCGCACCGAGGCGCAGTTCACCGACAATTTCGGCGCCGTGGACATCCGCCTGACGGACGACGAATTGCAGAAACTCAACGACGTCAGCCGCCTGCCGCTGATCTACCCCTACTGGCACCAGCACAATTTCACGCGGGCCCGGATGTCGCAGGCGGACATGGCGCTCCATGCCGACTATCCCGACCGGATGTATGGCGGCGAGGACCCGCTGATCTGAGACACGACGGACCCGGGCGCGCCGCCTGCCTCGGGTGCGCGCGCCCTGGTCTCATCTGGCCCGAACTACTCCCGCCGGAGGCAACGGGGCCCCGCGTCCGCGCAGCGGACGTGGGGAGAGACATGCGCGCGCATCGCGCGCTCCGCAGGATCACCCCTCGCGGTCGGCGAGCGCCTTCACGATCCGCTCCATGGCGAGCATGCCCGGATCGTCCATGCCGACGCTCTTGTCGCCGAAGATCCGCGCCCGGCCCACCGTGGCCTTGCGGTCCCGGAACGTGTCGAGCGCCTCGGTGACCGCCGTGGCCGCCGCATCGGCCACCTGCGACGGGTCGCTCTTGCCCTCCGTCGCCTGCGCCACCGCATCCAGTGAATCGAGCACCGTCTTGCCGCCCAGCTCCGCCTTGCCGCGCGCCTGCATCTGGTCGCGCGCCAGCGCCGCCAGCTCCGATACCCGGCCCGCCGAAACCTCGGTCTCGCCCTTCACCTGCCTGGCGATGGCCATGATGCCCGTCGCCAGAAGCGTGCCGTAGGACGACCCCGAGGACTTGGTGAAGGCCTGCGCGCAGGCCAGCAGCGCCTGGCCCAGGTCCTCGGGCAACTCCTCCGACTTCTCGACGATCGCCCGCATGCCGCGGGTCATGGTCACGCCAAGGTCGCCGTCCCCCAGCGCCCCGTCGGCGCTGTTGAGAAGCTCGAAATCCCGCTCCATCGCCAGAGCCAGCCGCCCGATGGCGGCCTGCATCGCGGCCCGGTCCATCGTCATCCGACCCTCCAGAAGGCGCAGTCGCAGGGCGCGGTCAGCAGCTTTTCCAGCTCGTCGTCGAGCTTCATCAGCGTGAAGGACACGCCCGCCATCTCCATCGAGGTGGCATAGCGGCCCACCAGCGGCATCACGATGGTCGCCCCTACCGCCTCCAGCCGCGCCTTCACCACCGTGTAGAGGATATAGAGCTCCTCCGGCGGCGTGGCCCCCAGCGAGTTGACCATGATCGAGACGCGATCCCCCTGGCCCACGGGCAGATCGTCGAAGAGCCGGTCCATCATCTCGCCCGCGATCTCGTCCGCCGTGCGCAGCTTGCCGCGCCAGACTCCGGGCTCCCCGTGGATGCCCATGCCCATCTCGATCTCGTCGTCGGCGATCTCGAAGGTCGGCTTGCCCGCCTGCGGCACGGTGCAGGGCGAGAGCGCCACGCCGATGGACCGGCAGGCATCGGCGGCCTTCTGCGCGGCGGCGGTGACGCCGTCGAGGTCGCGGCCTTCCTCCGCCGCGGCCCCGGCGACCTTGAAGGCATAGACCATGCCCGCCACGCCCCGGCGCTTTTCCTTCTCCTCGGGCGCGGCGGAGGCCACGTCATCGGCCAGGAGGACGGTCGTGCAGGTGATGTCGTCGAACTCCACCAGATCGCCTGCCATGTCGAAGTTCATGACATCGCCGCCATAGTTCCCGTAAAGCCGGAGCACGCCCGCGCCACTGTCGGCGGCGCGGATCGCGTCGGCCATCTGCTCCGCCGAAGGCGAGGCGAAGACGTCGCCGATGGCGCAGGCATCGAGCAGCCCCTCGCCGACATAGCCCGTGAACACCGGCAGGTGCCCCGATCCGCCGCCGGTGACGATGCCGACCTTGCCCGCGCGCCCGGGCCTGGCGCGGGCCACGACGCGGCCGCTCTCGCCGTGCAGGCGGTAGTATTCGGGATGCGCCGCCGTGAAGCCCGCCAGCATCTCGTCCACATAGGCCTCGGGCGCGTTCAGGATCTTCTTCATGGAACTTTCCTCCCTCTCAGCCGGCCTTCGCCGGCGCGCGGCGGGCGCGCAGGCCCGCCCAGTTCGTGACATTGATGACCATGACCAGCAGCAAGAGCCCGCCCCAGATCAGCTCCCGCGCGAAGTTCGAGACTTGCAGCATGTTGAGCCCCGAGGACAGGAATTGCATCGACAGCACCGCCAGCACCACGCCGATCACCCGCCCGTAGCCGCCATAGGGGTTCACGCCCCCCAGCACGGCGATCAGCACCGCCAGCAGCAGGTAGGACGATCCGTAATCGGCCTTGGCCGAATTGGCGCGCGACATGATGACAAGGCCCGCCACCGACGAAAACATGCCCGCGATCACGTAGACCTTGAGCAGCACGCGATCCACGTCGATGGCGGCAAACAGTGCTGCCAGAGGGTTCGCGCCATACATGGTCACCCGCAGGCCGAAGCCGGTGCGCGTCATCAGCAGATGCAGCCCGAACGCCAGAAGCGCGAACAGGATCAGCGGCACCGGCACGTAGAAGATCTTCGAATTGCCGATCACCGACACCACTGCCGGAAAGCCCATGATCGCGCTGCCTCCGGTCATCGCCACGGCAAGCCCGGTGAAGACGAGGCCCGAGCCCAGAGTGGCCAGAATGGGCGGCAGACCGAAGCGCGAGACGAGGAGGCCGTTGATGAACCCCGCCGCCGCGCCGACGCACATCGCCGCCACGATGGCGATCCCCAGCCACATCACGGCGGCCGAGCCCACGAGGCCCGAGCCCGCGAAGGCCGTCAGGATCGTCGCCGCCACGACGGCCGAGAGGTTGGCAACGCCCACCACCGACAGGTCGATGCCGCCCGTCATCATGGTGATCATCACCGCGAGCGCCAGGATCGCGAATTCCGGGAACTGGAACGCCATGGATGTCAGGTTCTGCGGCGACAGGAACCTGTCCGGCGACAGCGCCGCCATCAGGACAAAGACGGCAAGCGCGATGATCGCCAGCCGGAATTCCGGGGTCTCGAGCAGTTTCGCTTCGGTGCGGGGTCCGCCGCTCATCGCTCTCTCCTCACCCGGCACGCGCCGCGGCGCGCTTGGCCTGATACGCGGGCAGGCCCGTCCCCAGGAGGATCAGCAGGCCGATGGTCACCGATTGCCAGGTGGACGGAATGCCGATCACGATCAGGCTGTTCTGCACCAGCACGATCAGCGCCACACCCAGCAGAGTGCCCGTGATCGTGCCATATCCCCCGATCAGCCGCGCCCCGCCCAGCACCACGGCGGCGATCACCGACAGTTCCAGCCCGACAAGGCTGAACGGGTCCGCCATCCGGTTCATCGAGCCGTGCAGGATGCCCGCCAGCCCCGCCAGGGCGCCCACGTAGACATAGACGAAGAACTGCGTCTGCCGCACGTTGATGCCGATGCGCCGCGCGCTTTCGACCGATCCGCCGATGGCGAATATCGACCGCCCCAGCATGGTCTTGTGCAGGATGAACCCGGTCAGCGCCACGACGAAAACCAGCGCCGCCAGCGACCAGGGCAGGTTGTAGAAATCGCCGCCCTCCGTCGTGCCCCGCGCGATCACCATTCGCGAGAATTCCCGCATGTCGGGGGGCAGGGCCGAAATCCGGTCCGAGCCGACGAAGGTCAGCAGGAAGCCGCGGAACACCGACAGCGTGCCCAGCGTCACGATCAGCGTCGGCAGGCCGAAGCCCGCGATGAAGAGCCCGTTGATCGCGCCCAGCCCCGCGCCCAGCAGCACCGAGAGCGTGAAGATCAGGTACCACGGCATCTCCGGCCAGAAGGCCAGCGCGAACTTCGTCGTCATGTACATGGCCGACACCGCGACGGCGGTGAAGCTCACGTCGATCCCGCCCGAGATCAGCACCAGCATCGCCCCGATGGCGAGGATGCCCAGCACGATGGAGGCGCGCAGCAGGTCGCTCAGCGTCGTGACCGACAGGAAGTTCGGGTCCGACACCGCCGCAAGGATGCAGAAGAGCACGATGACCACCGCGACGAGGGTCTCGTTTCGGGTAAGAAATGCAGTCATGAGGCCAGCTTGTGCGCAAGGTCGTCTTCGGTGATCGAGCCGCCCTCGATCTCTTCCACCATGTCGCCCCCGCGCATCACGAGGATGCGGTGACACGTGGCCAGAAGCTCGGGCAGGTCGTCGGAAATCACGATCACGCCAAGCCCCTGTGCCCCGAGATCGCGGATGATGTCATGGATCTCGGCTTTCGATCCCACATCGACGCCCACCGAGGGCCCGTTCAGGATCAGCATCTTCGGCGCTCGTGCGAGCCAGCGCGCCAGCGCAACGCGCTGCTGGTTTCCGCCCGAGAGAGAGGTGACCGGCGCCGAGATCGAGGAGGACTTCACCTTCAGGCGCGCCAGCCAGTCCGACGCCTCGCCGACGAGGCCCTTCATGTCGAGAAAGCCGCGGCGCTCATGGCTGTCGAGCCGCCCGACCGCCACGTTGCGCAGGATCGACTGCGTCAGGAACAGCCCCTCGGTCAGCCGGTCCTCCGGCACATAGCCGATTCGCGCGCGCGCCGCCGCCACCGGATCACCCAGCGGCACGTCGGCGCCGTCGAGCGTGATCCGCCCCGACGCGGGCGCCACCAGACCGAAGAGCGCCTTCGCCAGCGACGTCCGCCCGCTCCCGAGAAGGCCGGTGATGCCCAGCACCTCGCCCCGCCGCATCTCGAAGCTCACGTTGCGGAACGCGCCGGGCTTGTCGAGGTTCTCGACCTTCAGCAGCGTCTCGCCCGACCCGTGGAACGCGCTCGGAGAGGCCCCCTCCAGCACACGGCCCGTCATGTGATGGGTCAGCGAGGCCGCGTCGAACTCCGCCGCCGGCCCTTCGGCCACCTTGCGGCCGTTCCTGAGCACGACGACCTTTTCGCTGACCTCCAGCACCTCGGCGAGCTTGTGGCTGACAAAAACCACCGCCACGCCCTCTTCCTTCAGGCGCCGGATGATGCCGAGAAGCCTGCGCACCTCGCGTTCGGTCAGCGCCGTCGTCGGCTCGTCCATGATGATCAGCCGCGCTTCGCAGGCCAGAGCCCGGCAGATTGCGACGAGCTGCTTGTGCGCCACTGGCAGCTGCTCCAGCCGGGCATCGAGCGGAATATCCACGCCGATCCGGTCCAGCACCGCCCGCGCGGTCTCGCGCGCCGCGCGCCGGTTGAAGAACCGCCGATGTTCAGAAAGTTCGCTGGCGAAGGCGATGTTCTCGGCAACGCTCAGGTTCGGAAACAGCGAGAAATCCTGAAATATGACCATGACGCCCGCCGCCGCGGCCCGGCGCGGGTTCAGTCCGGTCATCTGCTCCCCGCCGATACGGATGGCGCCTTCGCTGGGCTGCTCCACCCCCGACAGGATCTTGATCAATGTCGATTTGCCGGACCCGTTCTCCCCGGCAAGGCACACGGCCTCGCCCGGTGCGACGGTGAAATCCACCTCGTCGAGCGCGGTGACGCCGGCATAACGCTTGGTGACGCCCGTCATCTCGACGAGGGCGGCGGTGTCTTGCGGGCCCATGACGGTTCAGTCCGTGGAATGTCTTTGCAGTGGCTGAAACGAAACGGAGCGGCAGCCAGTGCCGCCGCTCCGCCTGTCCCGATCAGAACGGGTAGTCGGCCATGTTGTCGGCGTTCACGTTCACCCAAGCCTGGCCGTAGATGACCTTGCCGTCGAGGGTGATGTTCTCGTAGCCCTCGAGGCCGAGATCCATGCCGTCGGTGATCTCCTCGCCGTCCATCACCATCTGCGCGAGCTTGTTCATCGCATAACCGGCCACGGAGGGATCCCAGAAGCCGATGCCGTCCACGGCGCCGGTCTCGAGGTACTGGCCCGCGATGGAGGGCAGCGACGTGCCGAAGACACAGGTCGCATCCTCCATGCCGCGCTCCTCGACGGCCAGGCCGATGCCCGCCACGTCGGTGGAGGCGGAGCCCTGCATGCCCTTCACGTTCGGGAAGGCGCGCATCACTTCCTGCGCGGCCTCATAGGCCTGCTGGGCGTCGTCGAAGGTCTCGTTCTTGTCGCCCACGAGGGTCATGTTCGGATAGTTGGCTTCCTGGTGGGCGATGGCGCCATCGACCCACTGGTTGTGCGTCTGGGAGGTCAGCGAGCCGACGAAGACGGCATATTCGCCCTCGCCACCCATGCACTGGGCCATCTGTTCCATCAGGTTCGCGCCGAAGTCCTCGTTCACGAAGGCCTCGATGTCGTACATGGTGTTCTGCTGGCTGGCGGCCTCGTGGGTGATGACCACGATCCCGGCCTCCATGGCGCGGCCCAGAACCGGCTCGAGCGCCTCGGGCGACATCGGCACGACGGCCAGTGCATCGACGCCCTGGGCGATCATGTCCTCGATGAGGGCGGCCTGCTGCTGCGGGTCGGCCTGGGCCGGGCCCACCTGGAAGGCGTTGGCGCCGGTGTCGGCGGCATACTGGTCGACGCCCTCTTCCATGCGGTTGAACCACTGGATGCCGGCGATCTTGACCACGGTGGCGATAGTCGGCGCGTCCTGGGCCGCCGCGAACTGCGGCGCGGCGATGGTCGCCGCCGCCATGGCGAGAATTGAAACGGACTTCTTCATTGTCTTCCTCCCAAATGCCCCGTCCTTGCGGGGGATCTCCGGCAGGGATCGGTCGCGCCCTGCCACGCCTTGCCCCCGTCCTCCGTGCCCGGCGCGCCGGATGGCTGCGCCTGACCCTCCTCGAGCGACCGGTTCCGGACCTTGTCCACACAGAGATGCCACGTCACCCAACACTTGTGCAGTGACTGCACCTATGTGACGGTAACTGTATGACCTGAGGGGCGACGGTCAAGCGGTTTTCCGCGAGACCTGCGGGCGAGAGAGGAGGCCGGCCGCATGTTGACGGGCAAGCGCCAGGATGACGAGATCGTTCAGGCGGCATGGCTCTATTATGTGGGCAATCTGAGCCAGCAGCAGGTTAGCGACCGGCTGGGCATCTCCCGGTTCAAGGTCAATCGCATGCTGGCCGACGCCCGCGACCTCGGCCTTGTCCGCGTCTCGGTAGAGCACCGCACCTCCGACACGCTGTCGCTTGCGGACCGCCTTGCCGAGGCCTTCGACCTCCGGGAGGTGCAGGTCGCCCCGGTGCCCGCGCCGACCCCCGACCACGATTACGAACGCACCGCCGTGGGCATTCTCGCCGCGACCTATCTTGCGCGCGTGGGCTCGGGCGACCGGCCCCGCGTGATCGGCGTGGGCTGGGGTCGGACACTCTCGGCCATGGCCGACAACCTCTCGGGCCTCGTGAACCGCAACCTCACCTTCGTGTCGCTGATGGGCTCCGTCACCCATGCCTCGCGCACCGCACCCGGCGACGTCTGCATCCGCCTCGCCTCCCAGACCGGCGGGCGTGCGATGCTGCTGCCCGCGCCCTTCGTCGCCGACAGCGAGGAGGCCTGCGCCACCATCCTCGAGCAGCGGCTGGTCCGCGAGACGCTCACCGTGGCCCGCAACGCGACCCATGCGCTGATGAGCGTGGGCGAATGCCGGGACGGGGCGATCCTCTTCGAGGCGGGCCTGTTCAGCCCCGCCCAGATCGCGGAACTGCGCCGCAACAACGTCGTGGGCGATTGCTGCGGCGTCTTCTTCGCCGCCGATGGCGCCGTGGCGGACATCCCGCTCAACCGCTGCACACCTTGCGTCAAACCCTCCGAGATGGGCGAGATGGACGTCATGATCACCGCCGCAGGCGTGACCAAGGCCGCCGCCACCCTCGCGGTGCTGCGCGCCGGGTTCGTAGACCGGCTGTTGATCGACGAGATCCTCGCCCGCGCGATCCTCGACGACATGTAGATCACCAAAACGAAAGGGCAGGGACATGAAGGGCTTTGGCGTTCATACCAGCATGTGGACCATGAGCTGGGACCGGGAGGGATGCGAGCGGGCCGTGGCCAGGGCCGCCTCCTACGGCATGGATTTCCTCGAGATCGCGCTGCTTGATCCGCCTTCGGTCGACGCGGCCCACAGCCGCCGCACGCTCGAGGCGGCCGGCATGCGCTCCGTCTGCTCGCTGGGCCTTCCGCAGGCGGTCTGGGCCTCCCGCAACCCCGAGGGTGCGGTGGATTTCCTGAAGACCGCCCTCGACAAGGCCGCCGCCATCGGCGCCGAGGCCCTGTCGGGCGTCATCTACGGCGGCATCGGGGAACGGTCGGGCCTGCCGCCCAGCCAAGGAGAACTCGACAACGTCGCCCGCGCCCTGACCGAGGCCGCCGCCCATGCAAAATCCCTCGGTCTCCTGCTCGGCATCGAGCCCGTGAACCGCTACGAGACGCACCTTCTCAACACCGGCGCGCAGGCGGTGGCGATGATCGAGCGGATCGGCGCGGACAACGTCTTCGTCCACCTCGACACCTACCACATGAACATCGAGGAAAAGGGCATCGCCCGGGGCATCCTCGAGGCCCGCGAGCACCTGCGCTACATCCACCTGTCGGAATCCGACCGCGGCACGCCCGGCTGGGGCACCGTCCAGTGGGACGAGATCTTCGCCACGCTCAAGGCCATCGGCTTCGACGGCGGCCTCGCCATGGAAAGCTTCATCGACATGCCGCCCGAACTGGCCTTCGGCCTGTCGGTCTGGCGTCCCGTCGCGGAAAGCGAGGCCGAGGTCATGGAGAACGGCCTGCCGTTCCTGCGCGGCAAGGCCCGCCAATACGGCCTGATCTGACGCCTCAGCCGTAGACCCGGGCGGCGATGCCTGTCAGTGCGTCATGCACGCCGGGGCCGCCCGCCACCACCTTCGTGCCCGCGTCGAGCGACCCGGGCGCAAAGCCCTGATGCAGCCCCCCGGCCTCTTCCAGCATCAGGAGCGCGGCAAAGCAGTCCCAGGAATTCATGCGGTTCTCGACATAGCCCAAAAGCCGCCCCGACGCGACATAGGCCAGCCCCAGCGCGCCCGAGGCCGCCCGGTAGAACAGGCTTCGCGCGGCCAGGATCTCCACCACCAGCGCCGCCGCGACCGCCGGGTCCGTCTGGCCGGAGACGCCTGCGAAGACCGACCCCTCGCTCAGCGAGGTCGCGCGGCTCGCCGTCATCGGCTTGTCGTCCACGAAGGCGCCTCCGCCCCTTGAGGCCCGGAACAGCTCTCCGGTGGAGGGGTCGAAGATCACCCCCACCACCGGCACGCCGTCCTTGCAGCAGGCGATCACCGTGCACCAGTGCGGGATGCCGGCCACGAAATTCGCCGTCCCGTCGATCGGGTCGATCACCCAGTCAAAGCCGCTCGTGCCTTGGACCCGCGCGTGTTCCTCTCCCACGATCCCGTCCTCGGGCCAGCGCCGCGCAAGGGCCTCGCGCACCAGGGTTTCCGTGGCCCGGTCGGCCTCGGTCACCAGGTCCTGGTGCCCCTTGCGCTCCACCACCAGCGTCTCCAGCACCCGGAACTGACCGAGGGCGAATGCCCCGGCCTCCCGTGCCAGATCGACCGTAAAGGCCAGCCGTTCCGCGTAATCGTCACTCATCTCAGGGATGCCTCGATATTTCCGCCGTCCACCGTCATCACATGGGCCGTGGTCCGCTCCGCCTTCGCCAGGGCGACAAAAGCCTCGGCCACATGTCGCGCCTCGACCTCCGCGCGCAAGAGATTCCCCGCCATGTAGCTCTCGGGTGTGACACCCCGTGCCGCGGCGCGGGCGTCGATGAAATCCTCCGTCAGCAGCCCCGACCGGATGCGGTCCGCGTTGACCCCGTTGACCCGCACGCCCGCGCCACCCAGCTCCAGCGCGAGCTGTTTCACCAGAAAGAAGGTCGCCGACTTCGGCAGGCCGTAGGCGCCGAAACCGCGCCCGGGGTTCACCGCCTGTTTCGACACGTTGAAGAGCATCTGCCCTCCCGTGCCCTGCGCCGCCATCACCTGCGCCGCCGTCCGCGCCATGGCGAGATGGGCGAAGAAATTGACCTCGAACGAGGCCCTTATCTCCGCCTCCGGCATGGTCAGGATATTGCCCTGCGGCGCGTACCCGGCATTGGACACGAGGATGTCGAGCCCCCCGAACCGCCGGACCACCGCGCCCACGGCCTCGGCCGCCGCGCCCTCGGCGGCGACATCGCAGGTGATCGCCACAGCGCCCTTGATTGCCGCCGCCGCCTCGGCGCAGGCCTCCGCGTCCCGGTCGATCAGCGCCACCGCCGCGCCCTCTCCCGCAAAGGCCGCCGCGATGGCGCGCCCCAGAGCGCCCGCGCCGCCGGTCACCGCCACCACCTGCCCGGTAAAGGGCGCATCCTTGCCCTTGGCCAGTTTCGCCTGCTCCAGCGACCAGTATTCCATGTCGAAGACGTCGTCGGTCCCGATGGGCCGGAACCCGCCCGCGGCTTCGCCCAGCCGCATGACCTCCGCCGTCTGCTCGCCGATATCTGCCGCCACCGCTGCCGCCGAGGCGGTCTTGCCCAGCCCCACAAGGCCCACGCCCTCGATCCACGCCAGACAGGGATGCGGCTCCAGCGGCAGCTTGATCCCGCCCACCCGCGCGTTCTGGCTCTCGAAATACCCCCGATAGGCCTCGGCGAAGGCATCGACCTTCGCGGTCACAGCCGCCGCGTCCGAAAGCTCGTCCCGCCGCAGCACCAGCGCCCGCCCCTTGGTGCGGATCACATGGTCGGGCGATCCGGGTCCCCGCAGCGCGAGCGCGTCGAGATCGGCCTCGCCCAGAAACGACGCGATATCCTCCCCCGCCCGCAGATCCGCCACCACGGGCCGCGCCGCGCCGCCGTGATGCGCCCCGCGCACCCGCGCCACGGCGCCGCGCAGCACGGGCAGGACCGCCTCCGCCAGCGCCGGATCGAGGGGCTCCCGCACCCGTGCCACGGTCGTCGCCCGGTTCGGCCGCTGCGCCCGGTCCGCCAGCCAGGCCTCCACGATGTCCGTATGGGCGATCACCCGGTCATAGCTCTCTTTCGCCGTCGCGCCCCAGGTGAAATGCCCGTGGTTCAGGAGCACCATCCCCTCGCAGTCGGGATGCGCCTCGAAGGCATCCGCCGCGGCCTTTGCGAGCGCGAAGCCCGGCATGATGTAGGGCACCACCGCCATCCGCCCTTCGAAGAGCTCGGCGATAATCGCCTGCGCCTCGGGCAGGTTCGCCAGCACGAGGAAGGCCGTGGCATGGGTGTGATCGACATAGCGTTGCGGCAGGTAGGCGTGCAGCAGCGTCTCCACCGACGGATTGGGCGCGGTGGTGTCGATCAGGTTCGCCCGCTGGACATTGACCATGTCCTCGTCGGACAGCCCACCCAGCGCCCGCAGCCCCATGAGCGCGTCCATCCGCACCCCCGGCAGGCCCGGCGCCTCCAGCGTGTCGAGATCCCAGCCCGATCCCTTCACATGCAGGATGTTCCGCATCTGACCGTGCAGGTCCGGGCGGCGCACTTTCACCGAGGTATTGCCGCCGCCGTGCATCACCAGATCCGGGTCCGACCCGATCAGCCGCGAGGAATAGACCCGGAGCCCCAGCAACCGGTCGGCCTCGTCCTCGCCCGCCGCCGTCTCGAAGGTCTGCGCCTCCGCCTCGTTCCACCGGTTCTGCCGCACCTCGTGGGCCCCTCTCTCGCGTTTGACAAAAGTCACGGCAACTTGTCAGATGTAGATAACTGGCTCAAGGGGGGATGATGCCGACACCCGCGTCCCGACGCTCGTCACGGCAGGTCACCGGCGACGACATCGTCGTCGAGACCGCCTGGCTCTACTACGAGCAGGGCCTGAACCAGACCGAGATCGCCGGCGCGCTCGACGTGTCCCGCGCGACGGTGGTGAACTATCTCCAGGAGGCGCGCGAGAGGGGCTATGTGCAGGTCCGCCTCGCGCCCGCCGCCTTCACCGGCCACCGGCTTGCCATGGCCCTGCGCGAGACCTTCGGTCTGGCTGCGGCCTATGTGCTGCCCGACATGGACGGCGCCGCCCCCGACACGGCGGCGCGGGTGGTGCGCGGCGCGGCGGACTGGCTGCCGTCGCTGCTGGCGCCCGGCGACCGGCTGGGCGTGGCCTGGGGAAAGACGATCTACGACCTCGCCGAGGCGCTGGAACCGCGGCCCATCGAGGATCTCACCGTCCTGCAGCTCGTGGGCTCCATGGCTACGCCCTACGGGTTTTCGGCAGATGTCTGTTCGTCGAACGTGGCGCGGAAATTCTCGGCGCGCTGCGTGAACCTGCATGTCCCGGCGATCCTGTCCGAGGCGCGCATCGCGCGCACCCTGCGTGAGGAGGCGCTGATCGCGGCGCAGCTCGAGGCGATGAACGGGTTCAACAAGACGCTCTTCGCGGTGGGCTCCTGCGCCGAGGACAGCCATGTCGTGTCCTCTGGCGTGGCGACCCGGCAGGAGCTGGCGTGGTATCTGGGGCAGGGGGCGGCGGGGGTGCTGTGCGGGCGGTTCATCGACCGGGCGGGCACGCCCATCCGCGGCCCGCTGGACGACCGGATGATGGGGGTGGATCTGGACCGGCTGCGCGAGAGGGAGGCGGGGATCATGGTCTCCACCGGGGCCGACCGCGTGACGGCGGCGCTGGCGGCGATCCGGGGAGGGTATGTCACGCATCTGGTGACCGGGCAGGCCGACGCCGAGGCGATGCTGGCCTCGGCGACCTGAGGGAGCGGAGGTCCCGAGTTGGGACCTGTCGCAAGTCATTGGTAAATATAAATTTAAGAGTTAACGGGCCTCTTTCTCGGGACGGCGGGTTGAAACCCGCCCTGCGGTGCTGCCCGGGGTCGCGCGCAGGGCCTGCCCACGCTGCGGCCGCCCCTCCCCGGGGGCGGGCACATGGTCAGGTCTCGCGCGGAACGGATGCGCGGCGGGCTGGGGCGATAAAGTGTCTCGCTCAGGCGGATCGAAGACCCCGCCGAGGGGCGACCCCGAAGCTGGCCGGTCGTGCGGGCGCCGACGTGAGGCGGGTTGAAACCCGCCCTGCGGCGCGGGCGGCCGCAAATCGCTTACGCCGTCTCCCGCCGCTCCGGGAACAGGGCCAGCAGACCCTCGCGGCTGGCATCGGCCACGCCGCGCTCTGTGATGAGCCCGGTGACCAGCCGCGACGGTGTCACGTCGAACGCGGGGTTCCCGCCCGGTGTCCCGTCGGGCGAGATCTGCACGAAGCGCGCCTTTCCGTCCTCGTCGCGGCCATAGATATGCGTGACCTCGCGGCCGTCCCGTTCCTCGATCGGGATTTCCGCCACGCCGTCCGACACCGTCCAGTCCACCGTGGAGGAGGGCAGCGCCACATAGAACGGCACGCCGTTGTCCTGTGCGGCCAGAGCCTTCAGATACGTCCCGATCTTGTTGCAGACGTCGCCCGAGGCGGTGGTGCGGTCGGTGCCGACGATTACCATGTCGACCTGGCCGTGCTGCATCAGATGCCCGCCGGCATTGTCGACGATCAGGTGGTGCGGGATGCCCGCGCCCGCCATCTCCCAGGCGGTGAGCTGCGCCCCCTGGTTGCGCGGCCGGGTCTCGTCCACCCAGACATGGATCGGGATGCCGGCCTCCATGGCGTGATACATGGGCGAGGTCGCGGTGCCCCAGTCCACCGTCGCGAGCCACCCGGCGTTGCAATGGGTGAGGATGTTCACCGGCTCTCCGGGCTTCTTGCGGGCGGCGATCTCCTTGATGATCTCCAGCCCGTGGACGCCGATCATGCGGTTCGTCTCCACATCCTCGTCGCAGATCCGCGCGGCCTTGGCGAAGGCCGCCTCCGCGCGCTGGGCCTCGGGCAGCCGGGCCAGCAAGGTGCGCATCTCGTTCAGCGCCCAGCGCAGGTTGATCGCCGTGGGACGTGTCTCGTGCAGGACGTCATAGGCCTGCCCGAGGGCTGCGTCCGAGGGATCGCGCGCCATCTGGCAGGCCACGCCATAGGCCGCCGTGGCGCCGATCAGCGGCGCGCCGCGCACCCACATGTCGCGGATCGCCGTGGCGAAGTCCTGCAAGGACTCCAGCGACACGACGGGGAAATCGTGGGGCAGCCAGCGCTGGTCGATGATCCGGACCTCGCCCGTCCCCTCGTCCCGCCAGATGGAGCGGTAATGGGTGTCGCCTACCTTCATGCCGTCTCTCCCGTCTCTCTCTCCCGCGCCATGGCGAGAACGGTGTCGATGTCCGTGATCTGTCGCCGCCGCAGCACCAGATCGCGCCCCAGCCGCAGGCTGCGTTCCTCGAGCGGCGCGCGGATGTCCGGGTCCTCGATGCTGTCGAATTCGGCCACATGGGCGAGACCGAGGATGCGGCGGTGCATCTCGATCCCCGCAAACCCGATCAGATCGGCGAAGATCTCCGCCAGCAGCTCGTCGCGCGCCGCCTCGCTTGCATCGGCATGGCCCTGATCCTCGTAGAGCGTGACCGGGTAAAGGATGCCCGTCCGCTCCGTCGCCCAGAGCCTGCGGAACTCGTCGGTGAAGGCGATCCAGGTCTCGCGCGTCACCTCCAGCAGCCACTCCTGATAGGCCGCCCGTTCGGTCGCGTCAGGGATATGGGCGGACATCGAATGATAGGCCATAAGGTAGTTGCCGATCAGCATCCCGATGTCGAAGCCCATGGGGCCGTAAAAGGCGAATTCCGGGTCGATGATCCGGACCGAGTCGCCCGTGACCATGATCGAGCCCGCATGCAGGTCGCCGTGGCACAGGGTCTCCGCCCGGGCGGTGAAGGCGCGCTTCATGTGCTGTGCTTCGATCTTCAGCGCCTTGTCCGCGCGCAATTCGTCCGCCACGCCGTCGAGATGCGGCGCGGTATGCCGGTTCAGCTCCGCGTCGAAATAGGGATCGGTGAAGACGAGGTTTTCGGTGATGTCGCAGAGCTCGACATTGCCGGAGAAGAGCGCCACATCCGCCTTCTTCTTGCCCGGGTCCATGGACAGGTCCGAACAGCGGAAGGCCGTGCGCGCGCAGAACCGGCCCATGACGCGGCCCAGCCCCTCCACCTTGCGGCCAGCCATCGTCTGGCCGCGCAGGATGATGTGCGGCGACAGCCGTTCCATCACGATCAGCGCCTGCTTTTCGTCGAAATAGCGCACGGCGGGCACGAGGCCCGGATCGACGGCTTCCTGCCGGATCAGGGCGTTGTATTCGAAGAAGGCCCGCTTCAGCGGCAGGGGCCAGCTGTCGCCCACAAGGCGCACGTAGGGCAGCGCCTGCTTGACGATCACCGACCCCGCCGAGCCTTCGACGATGAAGACGAGGTTGAGGTTTCCGTCGCCCACCTCGGCCACCCGCCAGTCCTCGGGCGGGCCCCCCACGACCTCCGCGACGGCCGGGAGGGCGCCCAGCCTGTGCGGCAGGGTTTCGGGGCTCAGGGGCTCGTAGTCGCTCAAGGTTTCCTCCCACCGGGTCGCGGCGGTCCGGGGCATCGGCCGCCGGTCGCCGCAGCAGGGTAGGGGGCGCGAACGGCATTTGTCAATCTATGTTGACTTTTGTCAGAGCGCTTGGTCTGGTCCCCACCGGGAGGCACCATGGACCGCAGTTTCTGCCGCATCACCGGCCTGACCAAGGCGTTCGGCGACAACCTCGTGCTGCGCGGGCTCGACCTCGAGCTGCCCGCGGGCCGGGTGACCGCGCTCATGGGTGCCAATGGCGCGGGAAAGTCCACGCTGGTCAAGATCCTGTCGGGCGTCTACCGCCGCGACGGCGGGCGGATCACGCTCGGCGCGCGGGAGTTCGAGCCGGTCAGCCCCGCCGACGCGATCCGCAAGGGTATCGTGACGGTCCATCAGTCGATCAACGACGGGGTGATCCCGGATCTCGACGTGGCCTCGAACCTGATGATCGACCGGCTGGCGGAACCCGGCTGGGGGTTTTTCCTGCGGCGGCGGGCGCTCCTGGCGGAGGCGCGCAAGATCGCCGCCCGCATGGGTCTCGGGATCGACGTGCGCAGGCCGGTGTCGGAGCTGGGCGTGGCGGAGCGTCAGCTCATCGCCATCGCGCGGGCCATGGCCCACGAGCCCGCGCTGCTGATCCTCGACGAGCCGACCTCGTCGCTCTCGGCCGCCGAGGCGGAGCGGCTCTTCGACCTCGTCGACATGCTCAAGGCGCAGGGGGTCGCGATCCTCTACATCTCGCACCGGATGTCCGATATCCGCCGCATCGCGGACCGCATCGTGTCCATGCGCGACGGCGAGATCGCGGGGCTCTTCGAGGGCGAGACGCTGGATTACGAGGGCGCGGTGACCGCCATGCTGGGGCATGGGCTGACCGAGACGGACCTTGCGCCCGCTCCCGCGGGTCGCGCCGTGGTGGCGCTGGACGGGGTGCGGCTGTTGCCCGGCAGCGCGGCGTTCGACCTGACTCTCCATGAGAACGAGGTGGTCGCGGTCACGGGGCTTCTGGGCAGCGGCAAGACGGCGCTGGCGAAGGCGCTCTTCGGCCTGCACGCCCCCGCGTCGGGGCGGATCACACTCGACGGGCGGACCTATGCGCCGCGCACGCCCTCGCAGGCGATCCGGGCGGGCGTGTTCATGTCCGCCAAGGACCGGGCCAGCAATGCCGTCATCGCGGATTTCGACATCGCGCGGAACATGACGGTACCGTTTCTGGGCGCCTTCTCCGCCGCCTCCTTCGTCAGCCGCGGCCGCGAACGCGCCACGGCGCGGGAGATGATCGCGGCGCTCGCCATCGTCTGCCAGTCCGAACGGGACGGCATCCTGACCCTCTCGGGCGGCAACCAGCAGAAGGTGATGCTGGCCCGCTGGCTGTCGCAGGAGTGCCGGCTTCTGGTGCTGGACGAGCCGTTTCAGGGCGTGGACATCCGCTCGCGCCGGGACATCGGCGAGAAGGTGCGCAAGACGGCGCGGGGCCGCGCGACGCTCGTGTGTGTCGCCGAACTCGACGAGGCGCTGGAGATCGCGGACCGCATCGTGGTGATGCACGACCATGCCGTCACCGCCGAATTCATCAACCGCGACGTGGATGTGGGGGCCATCCTGTCGGCCGTCACCGGCCCCGCGACCACAACGGAGAGCGCCGCATGAGCGCAGACGCCGACAAGCCGGTCCCTCTGGGGGCCAACCGGAGTACTGGCGGCAGCACGCCGCTCGACCTTGCCATCCGCTACGGGTTTCTTGCGCTGCTGGTGGGGCTGCTGCTGTTCTTTGCCATCTTCGCGCCGGGCTTCGCGGGTCCGCGCTCGGCGGTGTTCATCTTCCAGTCGGTGGCGATCACCGGCATCCTCGCGCTGGGCGTGACCTGCACCCTCGTGGTGGGGGGCTTCGACCTCTCCATCGGGTCGGTCGCCACCTCGTCGATGATGCTTGCCGCCTATGTGATGGTGGTGATGGACCAGAGCGCGGGGGTGGCCATCGTCGCCTGCCTCGTGATGGGCGCGCTGATCGGCGTGGTGAACGGGCTTCTGATCGTGAAGTTCAAGGTGCCGGACCTTCTGGCCACCTTGGGCATGATGTTCCTCCTCGTCGGTCTCCAGCGCATCCCCACCGAGGGCCGCTCCATCTCCGTCGGCATGACCCTCCCCTCGGGCGAGACCGCCGGCGGCGCCTTTTCGCCCTTCTTTCTGTCCATGGGCCGCCACCGCTTCGACCTCGTGCTGGAGAACCTCATCCCGATCTCGGTGGTGTTCCTGATCGTCATCGGCGTGCTGGTCTGGTGTTTCCTCGAACTCACCCGTCACGGGCGGCTGATGTATGCCGTGGGATCGAACGCCCGCGCGGCGGCGCTGACGGGCACCAATGTGAACGGCTACAAGATCCTCGCCTACATGATCTCGGGCGTGCTGGCCTCGGTGGGGGGCATGCTGCTCGCCGCGCGGCTGGGGCGGGGCGATATCGCCTCGGGGACCAATCTGCTTCTGGACGCGGTGGCCGCGGCCCTGATCGGCTTTGCCGTTCTGGGCGCCGCCAAGCCCAACGCGTTCGGCACCGCCATGGGGGCGCTTTTCGTGGGGATCCTGCTGCAGGGTCTGACGATGATGAACGCTCCCTATTATACGCAGGATTTCGTCAAGGGCGCCGTTCTGGTCGTGGCACTGGTCTTCACCTTTGCCCTCTCGGCCCGCCGGTCCCGGGGCGAGACCTGACGCATCCGGCGCACATGGCGCCAACCAAGGGAGGAAACCACCCATGACACCCAACCGCAGGACGACCCTCGGCCTTCTCGGGGGCCTGGCACTCGCCGGGACCACCGCGCTCACCGCAGCCGCGCAGGACATGCCGGCACCCTTCGACAACCCGTCCGAGGTGCAGATCGCGCTGGTGCGCTATCTGTCGACCGGCGATTTCTTCCAGGCCTATCTCTCGGGCGTGGAGTCGCAAGCCGAGGCGCTGGGCGTCGATCTCCGCGTCTTCGACAGCCGCCAGGACGCGGCGCTTCAGGCCGACATGGTCGACCAGGCCATCGCCCTCGGCGTGGACGGCATCATCATCCAGCACGGGCTGACCGAGTCCATGCGCGAGGCCGCGCAGCGCGCGGTGGACGCGGGCATCAAGGTCGTGGCCTTCGACGTGAACGTCGAGAACGAGGCCATCCCGCAGATCGAGCAGTCGGACTACCTCCTCGGTCAGCTCGCCCTCGAGCAGGCCATCGTCGACAACGGCGACACCTGGGACGCGGGTTATGTCTACGTGCCCGGCATCGCGCCGCTGGACCGCCGCCACGAGGCCTGGGAAGACATCAAGGAAGCGAACCCCGGCATCGTCGAGGTCGCGCAGATGGGCACGCTCGACAATCCCATCGCCAACTCCAACGCCAACCAGGCGCGGTCGGTGCTGCAGGCGAACCCGACGATCAGCGTCTTCTTCGCGCCCTACAACGAGTTCGCCAAGGGCGTGAAGATCGCCGTGGACGAGGCCGGGCTGAGCCTCGACATCTCGATCTACTCCGCCGACGTCTCCACCGCCGACATCGCCGCCATGCGCGAGCCCGACAGCGCGTGGAAGGCCACCGTGGCCACCAACCCCGCCGTGGTGGGAGAGGTGTCGGTCCGCGCTCTGGCGATGATGCTGGCCGGAGAGGACCCGGGCGATCAGGTCATCGTGCCGCCCACGCTGATCACGCAAGCCTTCCTCAACGAGGCGGACATCTCCAACATGGAGGATCTCTCGGCCAACATGCCGCAGTTCGCCCATGCCGATGTCGCGATGACCGACTGGATGCCGCTGCCCCCGCGCTGAGGCGATCCTTGTCCTGGGGCCGCGCCGGGTGGCGCGGCCCCGTTTTCCCGGAGGCCCCATGCTCAAGACCATCGACCCCCGCATCACGCCCGAGCTGATGGATTGCCTGATCCGTCTCGGCCATGGCGACGAGATCGTGATCGCCGACCGCAACTTTCCCGCGGCCTCCACCGCCGCGGAGTGCGTGATGCCCGAGGTGATCCGCCTGCCGGGGTTCACGGCGCCCGAGGCCGTGGCGCTGATCACGCAGCTCATGCCGATCGACAGTTTCACCGACTACGGCGCGCTCCGGATGGAGGTGGACGGCCAGCCGGAGTTCGTGGCGCAGGTCCATGCCGAGACCTTCGAGGTGCTGACCCGTGTCGCGCCCGAGGGGACCGGGTTGAAGAGCCTGGAGCGGCAGGACTTCTACGCCCACGCGAAGCGCGCCTTCGCCGTGGTGGCCTGTTCCGAGGACCGGCCCTACGGCTGTTTCATCCTGCGGATGGGGGTGGTGTTTCCGGAGGACGCGTAAGGGGGGTCTTCAAGCGCTTGGGACTAACGCCCGGCTATGCATGGCGCGGAACAAGGCCGAAGGCCGCCGCGCCATCGCGTCGCCATTGTCTCTCGGACCAATGGCGCTCCAATGGCGACCGCCCCCACGGCCCGGCGATACGTCACCGCCAGCGCGCGGCTCAAGCAGCGTCTGGATACTTGGCCAAAAAGCACTGCCGCCCGACCCGCGGATCGCCGCGCCGCGGCCCGTCGATGGCGCGTCTGCGCGCACCGTAACAGCGGCCTCATCCTACCCCCCCGCGGCCTCCAGGCTCTCGCGCATCGCGCGCACCGCGTCGCCGATCCGGTCGCCCTCGCGCAACAGGCTCCCGCCCAGCAGGTAGACCACGTCCGGCCCGTACATCGCGGCCATGTCGCCCGCGCGGTCCACACTCATGCCGCCGCCCGGAGAGGGCAGCATCGGACGTCCGATCCCGCCCGCGTCCCTGCAGGCGGACGCGATCTCCAGACACTGCGCCGCCGTGAACCCGAACCGCCCGCCCACGTTGGGAAAGACCGAGATGTCGGACCCCGCCAGCCGCTGCAGCACGCCGTACATCACCCCGTGGGCGATCCCGAAATCGGGCGACAGCACGAAGGCCCCGGTGAAGGACGGATGCGTCATGACCGGCAGCCCGAAGCCCTCGTCGGACGCCAGCGCATGGACCGGCCCGAAGCCCAGGAGCCCCGGCATCAGCAGCACCCCCGTAGCGCCCAGGTCCTTGGCCCGGTGCGCCTGCGCCACCGGATCGCCGCCCGCGCCGGTGACGTTGGCGATATAGACCGCCCGACCGCCGGTGCGCGCATTGGCCTCGGCCACGGCGTCGGCCACCGCCCGCACCCGCGCCTCGAACGGCGCCATGGGCTGATCGGCCAGACCGTGGTCCTCCTTGATGATGTCCGCGCCGCCCTCGACACACAGCGCCGCGATCCGCGCCAGTGTGGCGGGCGAGGACCCCTGCGGCTTGATCACCGGCGCGATCAGCCCGCCGGTGACGCGCCCGGTCAGCGCCCTCAGCCCCGCGATGCCGAAGCGCGCCCCGGCAAAGCGCCGCGCGATCTCGGGCCCCGGATCGACGCCGGTCACCCGGATACCGGCCTGCATCGAGGAATTGCCGAAGATCACGTTGACGAGCTGCAGCACCTCGTGCCCCGCGCTGTCGGGATCGTAGGAGATCACCGCTTCGAATGCCCCTCCGGCGGGCACCACGCTCTCCACCCGGCCGAGGATCCGGTCGCGGATCGGCCCCTCGGGCACCACGTCCCGGGGCACCTCCACCGTCTGTTCGAGCGCGATGCCCTCGGCCCGCTCCAGCGCCTCCTCGGGGGTGGCCGCCAGAACGCGGTAGGTGACCCGGAACCGCTCCACCTCAGAGCGCCTCTGCCTTGACCTCGGAATGCACCGCCTCGACCCGCGCCCCGGCAAGATCCTCCTCGGTGATCCCGGTCGTCTCTCCCAGCAGGTCCTCGATCCCCCGCAGGAGCGCCGTGGCATCAAGCCCGTAGTGCTTCATCAGGTAGCCGCGCGAGCCGCCATGGGCGAAGGTATCGCGCAGCCCCAGCCGCACCAGCCGCTTGGCCGTTCCCGCCTCCGCCATGATCTCCGCGGCCAGCGACCCCAGCCCGCCGTCGATGACGTGGTTCTCCAGCACCACGACCCCCTTCGAGACCGCGGTCACATGGTCGAGGAAGGCCGCCCGGTCGAAGGGCTTGATCGTGTGGATGTGCAGGTGCCTGACCCCCACGCCCGCGCCCTCCAGCGCCGCGCGGCAGCGCAGCGCCTCTTCCGTGGCGATGCCCGAGGTCACGACGAGCACGTCCTCACCGAGCGCCAGCTCGCGCATCTCTCCCACCCGGATCGGCGTGTCGAAGAGCCGTGGGACCGAGCCGCGCAGCACCCGGCAATAGACCGGCCCGTCGATCGAATCCGCCGCCGCGCAGATGCTCTCCACCTCCGTGGCGTCGCCGGTCTCCAGCACGGTCATGTTGGGGATCGAGCGCATCACCGCCACGTCCTCGATCGCCTGATGGGTCATGCCGCCGGGCGTGGTGATGCCGGGCAGGAATCCCATCAGCCGCACCTTGCGCCGCGGATAGGCCACCGAGGCGATGAGCTGATCATAGGGCCGCCGGTAGAGGAACACCCCGAAGGAATGCAGGAACGGCCGGTAGCCCGCCAATCCCAGCCCGCCGGCGAAGCTCATCATGTTCTGCTCGGCCATCCCGAGGCTCACGAACCGGTCCGGATGCCGGTCCCGGAACCCGTCGATCTCGCAGGAGGACGTCAGGTCCGCCGAGAGGCAGAGCACGTCCGGATTGGCCAGAGCATGGGCCTCGAACGCCGCCGCATAGGGCCGGTTCACCATCTCGACCATCAGTGCGTCCCTTCCGTCAGATCCACGGGCTCGATCCCCAGTTCCGCCGCGATGGAGGCGTTCATCTCCGCGCGCTCCTCCCCGGACTTGAAGCGCACGTAATGCAGCCGCGGAAACCGCCGCTGCAGGAAGGACATCCCTTGCGTCGGCGAGGACCGCGCAAGCACGATCAGCGGCCGCCCCTCGTGGGGCGTGGCCCTGGCCTCGCGCAGGGCGTCCAGATCGTGGGCGTCCACCTCGACGCAGACCGCGCCGAACTCGCGGAACTTGGCGACAAGGTCGCCCACCTCCATCACGTCCGACATCGCCCCGTCGCATTGCTGGTCGTTCACGTCCATCAGCGCCCAGAGGTTGTCGATCCCGTGATGGGCGGCCGCCTGCACCGCCTCCCAGGTCTGGCCCTCCTGCACCTCGCCGTCCGACATGAAGACACAGACCTCGCCCGTCTCGCCGCGCCGCTTGCGCCCGAAGGCGAGGCCCGCGGCGGTCGACAGCCCGATGCCCAGCGTGCCGTTGTGGACCTCCATGCCGGGGCTGTGCTCCGCCCCGATCATCTCCACCGAGGAGCCGTCCTTGTTGAACATCTCGAGCCCCGCCTCGTCCATCCGCCCGGTCTCGATCAGCGCGGCATAGGCCACCAGCGCATAGTGCGCGGGCGCGATGAAAAGCCGGTCGAACTCCGGCGCGGCGGGGCCGTTGTAACCCGCCCCCGTGACATACTCCGGGTTGTCCGCCGAGGGCACGCCCGCAAAGGGCCGCGGCACCGCCGGCAGGGTCGGCGCGCCCAGGGTCAGCGCCTCGTTGTAGAGAAAGGCGAGCTGTTCGGCCGCCGAACAGGCCTGGCTCAGGTAGCCGCCGTTGTTGCGCATGGCATGGACGAAAACCCGCTTGCGGATCCCGTCGGCGATCTCGTCGGTGCGTCTGGTGTTGCGCATGGGACCCCCTCGTTGCGCTCCAGCAATCGTCAACGGAACGACAAATGTCAAGGATAGGTGTCTTTTGACGCAATCGGTCCGGAAAGACGGGAGCGCCCGACCCGCGGGCGCTCCCGTCCTTGTCACAGCAACAGGTCGTCGACCCCGAGCGGGACCGTGCCGATCTCGATCACGAGATCCGCCCTGCCGTCCCCGTTTGTGTCGCCCCTGAGAAACCCGCTCTCGAACACGAGGCTCCCGGCGCCCTTGCCGTTCCACGCGAAGGCCTCGTTGCCCGACAGCGTCGTATCGGCGTCGATCAGCCTGAGGTCGATCACATCCGCGCCGCTTTCGAAATCCGCGACGCCGTCGTGCGCGCCCTGCGCACTCTCGGCCGCGGACCGGAACACGAAGCGATCCTCGCCGCTGCGCCCCCGCAGCACGTCGGCGCCCAGACCGCCGATGATCACGTCGTTGCCGCCACCGCCGTCGAGCAGGTCGTTGCCGCCGCCACCGTCGACCCGGTCGTTGCCGCCGCGCCCCCAGACCCGGTCGTCGCCGCTCCGGCCAAGGATCACGTTCGCCATCTCATTCCCGGCGATGAGGTCGCTGGACACGCTCCCCGTCCCGTCGATCGCCCGGCCGCCAACTAGCTCCAGCCGTTCGACATCGGCCGACATGGCGAAATCGACCGAGGACCGCACCTCGTCCCAATCGCCGAGCCCATGCACCACCGTCCCCTCTTCGGTCACGTCAAAGCGGTCCTTGCCGTCGGTCCCCGTCAGGGTCGGGCCGCCGCCGCTCGCCACCGGGGCCGGATCGGCCGTCGTGTCGCCGCTCTCGACCGGCGCGGGGGCAGGGGCGGGCCCGGAGGCCCCGCCGATCCCCTTGAACACGCCCTCGATGGCGTCGAGGGCGAGGAACGCCTGATCCGAGAGCCGCAGCGCGCCGTCGTCGAAGACCAGCCACTCGACCTCGAACACCCTGTCCCGGTCCTGTCCGCCCTGACGGTCCTCGACCTCCCAGCCGCCGTCCGACAGGCGGGTCAGACCGAAATCCGCCCGGTCGCCGGTATAGACGGCCATGTCCTCGCCGGCGCCGCCGCGCACGACATCCCGCCCCGCGCCGCCGATCAGGACGTCGTTGCCCTGGCCCCCCGTCAGCGTGTCGTCACCGCCCCGGCCATCGAGCCAGGACCCTCCGTCAAGGCCCTTCACATCGTCCGACAGCCGGGTCCCCACAACCTTGCCGAACCGCACCTCGTTGGCGTCCGCATCGGTCACGGACCCGTAATGCGTCCCTTCGGTGTTCACGAAGAGCGTGGGCGAGATGATGTCCGAATTCGCATCCCTCACCGACGCATCGACCCGCACCGTGTTGCCGTGATCCCGCCCTCCGTGAAAGTTGATGTCCCGGTCGGTGCTGGTCACATGGACCTCGTTCCCCACCGCAGAGCGCCACGAGGCGAAGACCACCGAATGCCGCATGTCGAGATCGGACAGGTTCACGAAGGAACTGTCGTAGACATCCCGGATCTGGAGCGCATAGCCATTGCCGCCCGCGCCCTTGTTGTGCGCCCCGGTGATCGCGATCGCGTCCGCCGCGACCTCGCGGCTCAGCGCGACATTGACGCCCAGCGAGGGCACGTCATGGGCCTCGATGTCGAAGAGCCTCAGGCCCGTCGTGCCCTCGACCTGCACCACGGCATCCCGGTCATAGGCGCTCTGGGTGTTCTCGAACCGCGACGGATCGGCCTGTCCCAGCCCGTAATCCACCGTGAACCCGCCCAGCGCGATGTCCCGCGCGAGGTCGATCTCAGAGACCCTCGTCTCCCCGGGCACGAAGTCGAAATGGAGCCCCGACTTCAGCGTGATCGTCCCGCCGTCGACCGCGGCGACCTCCACGATGGAGGTCCTGAGCGGCACGTCCTTGCGCCAGGTCGTGTCCCCGATCTCGTCATAGAAGGCATCCGTGCTCTCCCGCGCGAGGTAGACGAAATCGCCGGGCCGGAAGCTGTGCGCGCCGGTCAGTGTGATCCGCGTCGCGCCCTCCGCCGCGTCCTGCGCCAGCAGGAAGCTGCCGCTGATCGCGCCGTCGCCCACCGCGAAGGCCTCCTGCCCGAGGCCGTTCGCCATCCGGATCACGGTCTCGCCCGCGCCCGCGCCCACGACAGACACCCCGTCCCGGTCCAGCACGATGGTCCGGTCGAAGCTGTAGCGCCCGGCCTCCAGCCGGATCACCGTCCCCGGGTCGCTCCCGTCGATCAGCGCCTGAAGCGCGCTCGCACCGGTGCCGGGGCCGACGTCGATGACACGGCTGTCGTCGGCGGGCTCGAAGGGCTCGCGCGCCGGCGCATCACCCGTCGCCGGCGCTGTGGTCTCGTCCGGTGCGGGCGCCACGGCCTCCTCGTCCGCAGACGTCCCGGCGGTCAGCGTGATCTCCGCGGGCCCCACGCCCTTGAACCGGATCGTGGCGCTCTCGCCGGGCGCGAGGTCGAGGGTCTCCAGCACCACCTCGGCGCCGGTCTCCGTGGCGGTCCACGAGGTTGCGCGCCACAGGCTCTCGATCTCGCCCGGCACTCCGATCTCGAACCTGGCGGAGGCGAGCCGCTCCGTTCCCGTGTTCGTCACGATGATGTCGGCCACGAATCCGCCATCCCAAACCTTCCCCGGAAGGGAAGTCAGCGCATAGGTCATATCTGATGGGTCCCACGTCCCAGACGCCGCTCTCAGGCGGCGCATTCCCGAATACCGCCACCTGTCATGGCGGACCCGATCCAGGGACTTCGAAGTCGGCTCGGGCAGGGATCAAAGATCAAGGATTGCGTCCGGGTGAAACCCCCCAATCCGAACGCGCTGGCGCCGCTGGTGAAATCATGCCGTTTCCGGCGCCGTCATCGGCGACGCCTTGCGCGCCCCGGGGGCGGGGCGGCTACCAGAGGATGTCCTGGCTTCCCCCCAGCTTCGAATTGCCGAGCGGGCGGAACTCCTCGACGAAGGCCGCCAGGTCCTCGTCGTCGAAGAGCGACAGATAGGCCCCGGCCCAGGCCAGCTCGTAGGATTGCAGCTCGTCCTCGCCTGCAAAGTAGGTCTGCGGTTCGCCCGCCTTCTCCTCGACCAGGGCCGGATCGGCAAAGGCCGCCGGCACGAATTCCGCGATGCGCCGCACCGCCCCGTCACAGGCCTCGAACAGGTCATGGCCCTCGGGCTGCAGCAGCGCCGAGGTCACCACCAGCGGCGCCACCGCGTGCAGGTGATAGTGCAACGCCCTGTGACCGCGCCCCATCTCCAGCGGCAGGGCGCCATCCTCGTCGGCCTCGCAGGCCACCAGCTCCACCGTGCCCGCCGCCCAGTCGAGCAGGTCCTCGTCATCGGCGACCAGCCCCGCCGCCGCCGCCGCCAGTCCGGCCCAGGCGCGCAGGTTGTTGCGGCTGGCCATCGGCGGGGCCTCCTCGTCGAAATAGGTGGCGCTCGCCTCGGCGCGCTCCCGCATCCAGCTCTCGATCACCTCGCGGTCCTCCGCGTCCAGCGCGGTCACCAGCGGCGCGACCTGCAGATAGGCCAGCGCGATGCCGCCCAGCCGCGACGGCGAGGAAATCTGCGCGTTCATCGTCTGCAGGTCGCTCAGCGCATCGGCTTCGGCCCAGACGAGGATCGCCTCCGCCACGCAATTCGCGTCGCCCACCGATCCCGGGCCGCCCTCCGCCGCCGCGTTCGCGGTGCTTGCGAGATCCACGATGAAGTCGTCGATCGGCCCGAGGGCCTCGTTCACTTCCGCGTTGGAGCCTTCGTCGAGGTCCGCCCGGTCCTCGCTCTCGTCCGTGTATCGGCTGCCGTAGTCGAGCGAGACCACCGGTTCGGGCACGTCGATGCAGGCCTCGGCCCGCGCCACCCCGGTCTGGGCGGGCAGGGCCGCGGGCGGGGCGGCGAGGCCGGCGGCGAGAAAGGGCAGTGCGCGTGTCGTCATCGTCATTGCTGTGTCTCCTGTGTCTGAAGCAGCCGGGCTGTCGCCGCCGCCTCCGGATGTCCGGCCTCGGCAGCGGCACTCAGCCACCGCCGCGACTCCTCGAGCGAGGGCGCGACGCCGAGGCCAATGGAATAGGCGTTGGAGAGCAGGAACATCGCCTCGGGCTCGCCCCCTTCCGCGGCCCCGGTCAGGAGCCGCACATACTTCTCGAGCGCCTCCGGTCCCGCCGCATCGGCCCGCACGATCTTGGCAAGCTCGAGCTCTGCCGCCGGCACACCCGCCTCCGCGGCCTCCTCGTAAAGCGCGACCACGTCGATCCGGGCCCGGACGCTCTCCTCTACCTCCGGGTCCGTGAAGCCGACCCTCGCGAGAAGGCTCGGCATATGCTCAAGCTCCGAGACCGCGACAAGGTCCACGAAAAGATCCGCGACCTCCTCCGGCGCCATCTCCAGCGGGCTGTCCTCCTCGTCGGCGAGGGTCAGGAGCCGCAGCATCGCCAGCCGATGCCCGTCCTGCCGGGCCTGCTGCAGCAGCGCGATCGCCTTCTCCCCGGTGTCGTCCGCCGTGCCGTGGGCGAGCGTCGCGTCGGCCAGCGACACCATCTGCCAGCCCTCGTCCTCGGCCACCGCCCTGGCGACGTCCAGCCAGTGCTCCACCATGTCGTCCCGGCCGTGCCGGTCCGCCGCGGCGACCATCTCAAGGGCATCGGGAAGGTTGCAGTTCATCGCGGCCCGCGCCCGGCGCAGGTAGTCGCTCACTTGCGCCTCCTCCTCGACGAACCCGAGCGCGAACATCAGCGCCTCGAAATCGCCGCGGGCCTCGATCACCTCCGCATGGCTGTCGAAGACGTCCCGGGGGTCCTCCGCGCGCCCCGCGAGCGTCCGCAGACCGAGGCCCGCGCCCCGCCCCGCCAGCGCCTCGGCCAGACGCCGCAGATCGGCCTCGTCCGCCGCCGCACCCTGCGAGGTCAGCGCATCGAGCAGCACCGCCTCCGCGCCGTTCTCACCCTCTGCCGCCGCCTGCCGCAACAGCTCCAGCGCCTCGGCAGGCGGTGGCGCGTCGGCGTCGCTGCGCCTGAGCAGCGCCTTCGCCCGCTCCGTCAGGGGGCCGCTCGCCGCGTTCCGCGACAGCCGCCGCATGGCGTCGCTGTCCGCCTCCAGCGGCAGGTCCTGAAGCAGCGCGTAGGAGGGCGACCGCCCGGTCAACGCCTGAGTCTGCACCTTCGCCACCAGCATCGGGTCCGGATCCGCCGCCTGCGCCGCGATGTCCCGGGGTGACAGCTCGATCCGGTCATAGCCCGAGACCGCATACATCCGGTCCCAGTAGCCCGCATGATCCGCATGGGGCGCCTCCGGGCTCCGGCAGTGGAAGGCGTCGCGCAACTGCTCCATTCCCGCCGCGGTGCCCACCGACACGACGACCTCCTGCAGGTCCGAGGTAAGTGCCAGAAACTCCTGCATCGTCTCGGCATGGCGAAATCCGATCCGCGAGAGCCGCGTCACCGCCGTGGGATGCCCGGGTTCCGACTCCAGCGCCCGCTCGAACAGCGCGGCGGCGTCGGCCTCTCCCGCCCAGAGCCCCTTTTGCTCCAGAACCATGTCGCCCAGCTGCACGAGAACCCAGGCCGGGGCATCGGGCTCTTCCGCCAGCCGCCGCAGCGCATCGTCCCGCCGCGCGAGATCTTCCGGCCCGGGCTCCTCGATGGACTCCACGAGCCCCGCAAGCCCCACCAGCCCGTCGCGCTCCCCCGCCCCGGCTGCGGCCTCGTAGAGCCTGCGCGCGGCGTCGATGTCCCGTGGGGCAAGCGCGCCGATCTCGTAGATCCGCGCCAACTCCGTCTGTGCGAAGCCGAGGCCCGCGTCCGCCGCCTGCTCGAGGTAGGCCAGCGCCACCGCGTTGTCCTTTTCCAGACCGATCGCCTCGAGATGCAGCTGCGCCACCTGCCAGGCGGCATTGGGATCCCCGAGGTCGGCGGAAAGCCGGTACCACCGCTCGGCGAGCGCCAGATCCTGCGCCACGATCTCCCCGAGCCGGAAGGCCGAACCGATCCGGTTGATCCGGTCGCAGAGCCGCGCGTCGAGATCGCCCACCAGCGACCCGAAGGCCAGCGTCACGGCCAGTTCCGGCGCCACGTCCCAGCCCGGCACGGTGCTGCCGTCGGATGTCATCTGCGCCAGATCGAGGAGCGCCTCGGGATTGCCCGCATAGGCCGCCTGCACGAGGAACGCCTGCGCCCTCTGCTCGTCGGCTGCGATCCCGAAGCCGTTCAACAACAGTTCGCCCGCCGTGTGCAGCGCCCGCGGCGAGGACTGGATGTCCATGTCGAGGAACTGCTCGACCAGCCCCTCTGCCTCCAGCGCCCGGAACCGCTCCGTCGTCACCAGAAAGTCGATCCGGTCCGCGACATGGTCCATCTCGTCATACTCGGGGTCCACCTCCCGCAGCCGGTCCATCGCGCGCAGGATCACCTCGTCCCAGCGGTCCGCGTCGAGCGTCGCGAGCCGCCGCAGATCGCGCCGCACAAGGCTGGTGGCGCGGTCCCCGAACCCTTGCCCGTCCCAGTCCGACCATGCCGCCTCGATCTCGGCATCGGGCGATCGCGGATCGCACAGCGGCTGAAGCTGCACCTCCGGCGGCTCGAACTGCACGTCGAGAGGCACCGCCGCAACGGACTGCGGCGCCGCCTGGGACAGGATCGCGGCGAGGGCCGCAGGCACGAGGCGCGGCATGGTCAGGCTCCTTCGGGTCATTCGTAGGTATTTGCCTCGGCCGTGGCGGTGTGGTCGCCGGGCTCTCCGGCGAAGAGGACGGTCGTTCCGCCGCCCCTCCGCATCTCCACGTCTTCCACCACAGCCAGCGTCTCGTCCTCGTGTCTCACCTCGAAGGTCAGCGTCAGCGGCGCATTGAGCGCGACACCCGCGCCCGACATCGGCCCGACGCCGCTCACCGCCGCCGCCTCGGCGCTCGGGACATAGAGATCGACGCCCTCGAGCTCGGTCAGGTTGTAGAAGACCAGATCGCCCTGCGCCGGCGAGTTGGTGATGGCGTCCGTCGCCGGCGCGCCTTCCCCGGGCTCCAGCAGCGAGTAATGCAGGTTCGGCCCGGCCTCGATCACCGTCTCGGAGTCGCCGACCTCGACCGGCACCTCGCCGGGCGCGATCTCCACATAGGAGGTCAGGCCGCTCTCGCCCGGCACGTAGGAGCGGTCCCCGATGGTCACCCTGTCGCCCTCCGGCGCATAGACCCGGAGGAACGACGCGTCCGGCGCACTCGGCTCGGGGTAGAGCCCGTCGTCCTGCGCCGCCACTGGCAGGGCGGTCAGCGCCACCGCCCCGGCAAGCGCCGCGATCGGAACGTCTCTGTGGAAAAACCTGCGAATGCTCATGATCTGTCGTCCTTTTAGTTGCAGATGGCCAGGGTTGCGTCCTCGGGGATCGCGCGGTCGAATTCCGCCACCACGGTGGCGATCCCTTCTTCCCAATAGGGCCCGACGTACTGGTAGAACCGCCGCGTCGGTTCGAGCCGCTGCGCGCGCTCGATCTTGGCGGTGATCTCGAGCCCGTCGTCGGTCACGAAGGTCAGCTCCACCGCCCGACCGCCCTGCAGGCTGCCGGCATCGGCGCGCAGGTAGTCGTCGCGGCCGAGACGCCCTGCCGGAACCTCCGCGGTCATGGTCTGCGGATCGGGCCGCGTATCCTCCAGCAGTGTGCAGGCATCCGTCGCCGCCGCGATCAGCTCCATGAGCGGCAACTCGCCGAATTCGCCGAGGTTGTTGTAGATCGGGTTTTCCCAGACGAGGTAATCCGGCGGCCGCTCGGCGAAATCGTCGGACATCATGTAGGACAGGATCGAGCCGAACTGGTTGCCGCCCCGGATCGCATAGTTCGCCACCTCGAGCTCGCTCGCCTGCGCGAGGAACCCTTCGAAGTTGAAGGCCTCGGTCCGGGACATCGACGTGCCCACCAGCGCGATGGCCGGCCCGCCCGCCTCGTCGGCAAAGAGCCCGCCGCCGCCGCCGCCCGAGTCCCCGGTCGCCCGGGTCTCGAACACCTCCGTCTGCGCCGGGGGCACCGTTTCCGCGCACCGCGCCTGGATCTGCCGCCGGATCTCCGAAAAGACCGGCTGGACGCCCTGCGAGACCGTCTCATGGGCGGTCTTCTCCAGGTCGTCATAGCCTTCGGTCTGCCGGATCGCCTCCGCCGTGGCCTCAGCCACCGCGCGTGCGCCCGCCGAGGACCAGTGGAAATCCGCCGGCATGAACACCGGCTCGTCCGCCTGCGCCCCGGTCAGGGCCCTGCGCCCGTCCACCGTGACCACGCCCTCCGCCCGGAGCCGCGCCACAATGTCGTCGTAGACCTCCGCCGCGATCCCCGGATCGAACCCGTAATCCGCCGCAACGGGCGGCAAGGCCCCCGGCAGGCCGAGGCTCTTCGTGGGCACCGGCACATAGACCAGCACCGTGCCCCTTGCAGCCAGCGCCTCCGACAGCCGCCCCACCAGATCGACGGTCTCCGGGGTCATCGGATGATGCATCCGCAGGTCGAGATCGCGCCGGAAGAAGATGCCGTCCGACCCCTCCAGCACGGGGACCGAGGCGTCATGCTGCAAGGCGCGGCACCCGAAGGCCGACTGCTCCTGCGCGACCGCTCCCGTCGCGGCCATGACGACCAGCGGCGCAAGGAGGGAACCCGCTTTCCTCATGGCCGGTCCTCCCCGGACTCGTCCGCGGGTCCGGACCCGGTTCCGCCGGACCCGAGGACCTCCGGATTCGCCTCGATCATCCTCAGAAGGTTCTCCGCCGTGGTCCGGTCTCCCAGATCGTCCGAGGCCGCCACCGCCTCCAGCATCGACACCACGATCTCGGCTTCGGCATCGCCGCGCCCCGACATCGCCCTCACCGCGAAATCGAGCGCCGCGCCCGTCTCTCCGGCCTCCGCAAGATCGAGCCGCAATTGCCGCGCCTTTTCAGGGTGATAGCCAAAGGGGCGACCCGTCGCGTAGAAATCTATCAGCGCCGTCTGCGCCGCCCGATTTCCCCGCAGCGCCCAGGACCGCAGCGCATTTTCCAGATGCCGCAGCCGCGCCTCGCTGATCTCGGTCTCCGGGTCCTCGAGTATCTGCACCAGCGGCCGCACCGCATAGTCCCGCCCGGTATAGGCGGCGGTCGCGAAATAGAGCGCCGCGGCACTCACCAGCGCCGGATCCTCCAGCGCCATCAGGCGGTTGGCATAGTGCCACGAGGCAAGCCCGTCGCCGAGATCCGCAAGGTCCCGCATGTCGTCGAAGGAGATCGTCTCGCCCGCCAGCATCCGCCGCCGCGCCTGCTGGAGCCGCCATGTCGGCAGGTCCAGCGTCTCCGTCACCCGGTTGTCCTGCGCCAGAACCAGCGCCGGGCCGGTCGCGGGCTGCTCGACAGCCGCCACGGCCGGACCGCCCGCACCCAGCAGGAAAGAGCAAAGTCCCACATGCAACATCCTGTCATCCATCGGTCGTCTCCTCGTCAGAGGGGGTCAGGCCCGCCCGCGCGCCCACCGGCCAGATGCCGTCATCCGCCAGGTATCGAACGGGGAACTCCCACAAAATGATCCGTGTCCCACCATCGAGCAGTTCGGGCGTGTCCAGCAGCGCCTGCATCGGGCGCACCGGGCCCTGTCCCTCCCGGGCAAGGTTCAGCACGTCCCGCCGCAGGGACATCTTCAGCGCCGCCACGAAACTCCAGTCGGGGTTGGCGCTGTAGCTCGTGCCGACCAGCAGCGTGTCGGGGTCCTCCGCATCCGCCGCGAAGATCCCGCCCTCGGCCGCGTCCGCCTTCTCGGCGACGTAGGGCCTGACCCGCTCCGGCCCGAGCCCGATCGACGGCGCCACGCCGTCCGTCGTCACGAAGGACACGAGGTCGCCGATGAACTCCTCGGGCCGCGCCGCCCGCGTCACGAACTCCGTCTCGCCTTCCGGCACCAGCCCCGAGGCCGCCACCGCCCGCGCCGCCGCCGCCGCGCCGCGGGGCGTCCAGTGCGTGTCCCGGGTCAGGAACACCGGCGCATCCTCCGCCGCGGCGACCATGGCGGGGCGGATGTCCACCGCCGGCACGCCCGCCTCCGCCAGCGCCGCCATGAACCGCCCGTATTGCCGCTCCATCGCCGGACCTGCCTCTCGCCCCGGCTTCCGCTCCCTGTAGATATCCGCCTTGGCGGGGAGGGGCAGCAGCACCAGCGCCACGCCCCTCTCCGAAAGGCGTCGCTCCACGCCGGCGATCCACGACGCGGCCCGGTCGATCTGCCCCGGCGCCGCCGGCACCATCTCCTCGTCCGAGAACAGCCAGCCGTCCGCGCCGACGGTCACACCCGCGCGGCCCTCGCCGACCAGCAGGTACCGGCCCGCACCGACCCAGCCGACCGCCGTCTCGCGATGCGGCAGGGCCTCGGTGTAAAGTCCGCCGAGCGCCTCCGCCACCTCGCCGCGCACCACGCTTCCCTCCGCCTCGGCCAGCCTCGGCCGGTCCGCGCCGGTGAACACCGCCCAGTTGGCGAAAAGCGCGTAGCCCAGGAACAGCAGGGGCAGCAGCAGCCGGAATCGTGTCAACAAGACCCGCATGAGACCTCTCAGAACTGAAAATAAAGGAAGGGCGAGAAACTCTGCTCGGCGAGTCGCAGTACGGCGAGCGCGGCCAGCCCGGTGACCAGCACCGTCGGCACCACCGTGTTCAGCGCCGTCACCTGACCGCCGCCATGGCCCGGCGCCACCATCCGTGCCGCGGCGACCTGCTTCAGCCATGGCTCAAGCGCCGCCGCCAACGTGCAGAGGCCCAGCGCCGCGACGCTCTCCACGGTGAACTGCAGCGCCACCTCCGGCGCCATCGCCACTCCGTTCAGCCCGAGCATCCCGCCATAGATCGCGCCCGCATCGGCCAGCGTCGCCGCCCGGAACACGATCCAGCCCAGCAGCACCGCGACCATCGTCCGCAGCCACGCCACGGCCCCGCGCGCATTGGCCAGTCCGGTCGCCCGTTCCATGGCGAGCCAGCCGCCATGCCACGCGCCCCAGACCACGAAGGTCCACGCCGCCCCGTGCCAGAGCCCGCCCAGAACCATCACGGTCATCAGGTTGACATAGATCCGCGTCGGCCCGACCCGGTTCCCGCCCAGCGGAATATAGAGGTAATCGCGCAGCCAGACCGACAGGCTGATGTGCCAGCGCCGCCAGAACTCGGTGATCGACCGCGAGACATAGGGCACGTTGAAATTGTCGATGAAGCGGAACCCCATCATCATCCCGAGCCCGATGGCCATGTCCGAATAGCCCGAGAAGTCGAAGTAAAGCTGCAACATGTACGCCAGCGCCCCGGCCCAGGCGAGGGCCAGCGACGGATCGGGCGTCGTGAAGGCGAGGTCCGCCAGCGGCGCCACCGCATCGGCCAGCAGCACCTTCTTTGCCAGCCCGACGAAAAAGCGCATCATCCCGTCCGTGAACAGATCGACCGAATGCTCCCTGTGACGAAACTGCCCGGCCAGGTCCTTGTAGCGCAGGATCGGCCCCGCGATGAGCTGCGGAAAGAGCGCGATGAAGGCGGCGAAATCGATCAGCCGGACCTCTTCCTCCACGTCGCCCCGGTAGGTGTCGACGAGGTAGCTGATCGACTGGAACACATAGAACGAGATGCCGATGGGCAGCAGGATGCGCCAATGCACGCCCAGCCCCGCCGCATCCGTCCCGATGAGCGCCGCGAAACTGTCGACGAAGAAGTCGAGATACTTGAACGCCCCGAGCGTGGCGAGGCAGCCCGCCACCCCGATCCCGGTCCAGACCTTCGCCCGTCGCCCGTCGCTCCGGCGGATCATGCGGCCCGTGGCATAGGTCCAGACCGTCGTCAGGATCAGCAGCGCGAGAAAATCCACCCGCCACCAGGCGTAGAACGCATAGGACCCGAGGAGCAGCGTCAGCGACCGCCACCGCCCCGGCGTCAGGTAGTAGAGCCCGAGGAACAGCGGCAGGAACAGGAACAGGAAGGTTTCCGACGAAAAGACCATCAGGCGCCGCCCTCGGGGCCGCAGCCCTCGAGATCGGAAAGGCTGAGGTCCGCACCCAGCGGCTCCGCAGCCTGTCGCGCGCTGACCCGCTCCACCACGATATCCGCCAGCCCGTCACGGCTCTGCTGCAGGTAGAACGGCACGATCTGCGACAGGTCCCCCGTCATCAGCCGCGGCACCTGCCCGCCCAGATCGTTCTCCGCCAGCCGCAGATGCCCCAGCGACGTCGCCCGCAGCCCCGCGCGGTTGCCGGAAATCCGGTTCCCG